>Ga0137380_10006179_pt1 | contig 10664 bp, 9 predicted proteins | sample SagtaG_17_FD_104809 | JGI IMG/M metagenome (GOLD analysis project Ga0137380, IMG submission 104809) | Vadose zone soil microbial communities from Sagehorn Ranch, Mendocino, California, USA - Sage2_L_100_16 metaG | ecosystem: Environmental > Terrestrial > Soil > Vadose zone | place: USA... | reverse complement strand
GGGTTGGCGGCCTGGCTGTCTGGGGCGCAGCCAGTCACCTCGGCAACGCGGCGGCGGCAGGTAGCCAGCCAGTCCGGCTTGGCCAGCATGCCCCGCGCCTCGGCAAGGAGGATCTCATCCGCGCGGCGCTGGATGGCGTTCAGCCCGTCCTGGACGATCACCAGCGCGGCGAACGCCCACACGTTCACATCAGTGGCCAGGTCGGCCGGGGTGAGCTGGTGCTCGCCGTACAGGGCGGCGGCCAGCTCCTCGGCGGAGACCGGCAGCCCGAGCTGGAGGGTCAGCGGCTGATCCCGGTCGTCATCACCCAGCCAGCCACCCTCACCACTGATCACGGGGCTCACCAGGCCCGCTTCCCGTCTGGGAAGCACGCTAGTACCGTTGAGTTGCATCGCTACTCCAATCGATGCTCTGGCCTCAGCGGGTCACCTCCCGCTGAGGCCAACTTGTCTCCGCAGCTACACGGGGCCTTGCGGTGACCACAATACAACGTCAGCGCTGTAATGTGGACTATCTCGGCCGCGAGTGGATCCCGGCTGACACTGAGGCTCCGCGACGCACCCCGAAAGACTGCTGCTCATAGGCCCACGAAAGCGTGCAGCGCGCAGAAACGCGATGGCAGTGGCCTGGGCAGATGGATGGCAGATGCAGGGCTGAAACGGGCAGCATCTGACTGCCCGGCGTTACCGTAGTCTCACGTAACGGTCACGGGCTCAGGGAGCTGGGCAGTGGGCAGTGAGAAGGCAAACGCACCCAACCTGGTGCTCCGGCGTGTCCGTGAGGTAGAGCGTCACGAGACGCGCGAAGAGTTCGCAGCCGCCGTGGTGAGCGCAGGTCGCCAACTCGGAGACAGGCAGCTCGGCTGCGATGCTCGATTGGTCGCTAGGTGGGAACGCGGGGAAGTGAAGTGTCCCCGGCCCGTCTACCAGCGCGCATTAGAGGCCCTCACGGGCCGCCCGCTGGATCAGCTCGGCTTCCAGCTACGAAATGCCATCGAAGTGCCATCGCCAAGTGAGGTGACGCCCGCCAGACTCGCCAGTGATGCCGACTTGGAGGCAGAGGGGGGACTCGTCGTTCCCTGCCGCGATAGCCACGGAGGGATCATCTGGGTGTCCATACCGCGCCGTACCTTCTTGCTAGGTGGCGTCAGCGCCGCCGCAGGAGCTGTCGCTGGCTCGTCAACCCTGGTCAGCCACTTGGCTGTCCCTGCCGGAGGACTGCCGCATATCAAGGGCTCCCCAGTAGCCGACTACGCCAGTCCCGTTGAACATCTACGCGCTCTCAGGGCGGTGCTCGTCGAGTCGGACAACCTGCTGGGCCCTCGGCATGTCGTCCCGACAGTCGAGCACTAAATCCAGCTCATCGGGCAGCTCCGCAAGACGCGGTCGGGTGCGGACCGCCGGGCACTACTTAATATGCAGGCCCAATACGCAGAATTCGCGGGCTGGCTGTATCAGGACTTGGGCGACTTCGGTGGAGCTGGTAACTGGCTTGACCGCGCGCTGGAGTTGTCACACGCGGTCGGCGACGACGACATGACCACCTACATCCTGGCCCGCAAGAGCCAGCTCGCCGGAGATGCACGCGACGCGGCCGGGGCAGTGGACATGGCTGACGCTGCCGCACATATGGCCAGGCCCCGCAGTCGGCTAGCTGCGGTCACTCCGACGTACGCGGCATATGGTCACGCACTCTTCGGCGAGAGCGCCGAGACGTTGCGAGTGCTGGACGACGCTGACACGCATCTGGACCGTGTTGACGACGACCTCGATGCGCAGTGGGCTTCGTGGCTCAACAAGCAGTACATCGCCGTTCAACGGGCCAGGTGCCTGGAAATCCTCGGTGACCACGGCCAGGCGGCCGAGGTGTTTCAGCAGGCCATTGAGGGGATACCACCCGCATACCGCCGTGACCGAGGTGTCTATCTCGCTCGTGAGAGCCTGGCGCATGCGCACGCCGGTGATCCGGCGCTTGCCGCCACCGTGGGCATGCGCGCTTTGGAGATCGCCGCCGAGACCGGGTCTGGCCGAATCGTTGCCGAACTCGCAGTGCTTGACGCCGACCTGGCGCCGGCTGCATCCATCCCCGAGGTCGCCGACTTCCGCACTGCCCTCACAGATGTCATTCCACAGGTAGCTCTTCGGAAGGAACGCGCCTGATATGCCAGCACGTCCGTATGTTCTGCTTAGCTGCGCGATGTCAGTAGACGGCTATATAGACGACCCGAGCCCCGACCGGCTACTGCTATCCAACGCCGAGGACTTTGACCGCGTGGACCAAGTGCGCGCCGAGTCTGATGCGATTCTGATCGGCGCGACTACGCTCCGCCGTGACAACCCACGGCTCCTCGTCAATTCACCCGAGCGCCGCGGAGAGCGTGAGCTTCGAGGGCTGCCCGCCTACCCGCTCAAAGTGACGATAACTGCCAGCGGCAACCTGTCGCCGGACCTGAAGTTCTGGCACCACGGCGACGCCAAGCTCGTCTACTGCCCAGTCTCCGTTGCTCCGAAGCTGAAGGAAGTACTCGGCGAGCTTGCAGAAGTAGTCGGCCTGGACACCCAGGATCTCGGCGCGATCCTAGACGACCTCGGAGCACGAGGCGTGCAGCAACTGATGGTCGAAGGCGGAGGAACGATCCACACACAATTCCTCACCGCAGACCTAGCCGACGAGATCCACCTTGCCGTCGCCCCCTTCTTCGTCGGAAACCCGGCGGCACCGCGCTTCGTCAATCCAGGCACCTTCCCGCACGGCCCATCGAACCGCATGAACCTCGCCGAAGTGCGCGGCATCGGTGACATCGCGCTGTTGCGGTATGTGCTGCGCAGCCAATAGCTACGCAACCGACGGTTCATCTTTGGCGAGAAGGATCCGAACTCCAACGACCCGACCCGGGCCGTCCTGCTGCCCATGCTTTGACGGTCTCGGGTTGCCAAGCTGGCGAGCGCCCGAAGCGGCGTTCGGCTGTGGGGGCCTGCCCGCGTGAGACGTAGGCCCGCCAGGTAGCAACGGAGATTCCCAAGAAGCGGGCGCAGTCCCCCGCCGTCCACCAGTCATCCGGCAATCCCGTGGTCGCCGGGTTGATTGCGCCTCTCGCCATGACGCGATCAACCGTACAACGCCGCGGATCACCGCCGCCCAGACCGAGCGTGACGCGGCCGTGGAGCAGGCCCACCGTGACGCCGCCGCAGCGGAGGCAGACCGGGACGCGGCGATCCACCCGGCCCGCGCCGAGGCCGACCGGCGGATCAGTGCCGCCGAGGCCGACCGAGACCAGGCCCCCCAGCTCGCCGCCGACGCCGCCGAACAGGCACGCCAAGCACAGCAGGAAGCCGTCCGCATCCCGATCACGAAGTAGCCGGGCGTCATTCAGGCAACTGGTCACCAGCATGGCAAGAGGGAGAGCTGGAAACCCAACTGAGAGGCCGTATCTCGTTGTCAGTGATTCGGTCATCTGCTTGTCAGCGGGGTGCTCGTTGCGGGTCGTGAGTCCGCCAGTTCGTTGCCGGTGCGGAGCAGGGCACGGCGTGCACCTGACGCGATCAGACCCCCATCGCGCGGAGCCGGCAATCCGGGCAGATGTATCCCATGTCAGATCCTCGCTGGCAGCCTGCCCTCATGATGCGTTGCCGGTCTGACATCTGCGCACGGCGCTACGTAGGGGTTGCGCGAGACGATCCGGGCTCAGAGGTGGCCTGTCAGGCGGCCGGCCTCCAGCATCATTTCGGTGGTCGCTGCGCTGACCGCAGGCACGAGGGCGGCGGTCGCTCCTCGATTCACTACAGACACCGCCCAGTCGGCGAAGCGCTGCAGGACTGTTCTATCCACGGCACCGTCCCGGGCGGCGGCCAGTGCCGCCTCCTTCTGCCCGGCCACGTCGGCGCCGGGAACCACGGCGCTCACCAGCTCGGCAATGCTGGTGATCATTGTTCGTAGCTGGTCGGCGCTCGCGCCGATGCGCTGCTCTTGATGGGCGTGATCGCCGGCTAGCTGGAACGGCCCGCTGTTGCTGCCCTGGATATTGACGGTCGGGCCGTAGCTGGGTCCGTGCCGGGCCTGGACGTAGCGGCCGGTGTCTGCCCCGAATTCCTCGCCGCACCTGAGCCCGGCGTCGGTGAGGTACAGCTTCACCGGCCCGTCGAAGGCGTCCACGGTCGGGCCTTTGACCATGCCCTTATCGTGCAGCCACGCTGCAGCAGCATCGAGGTCCTCTTCCGGGAACGGCTCCGCGTACCAGATGCCGTACCGGGGGTCCTCCAGTATCGCCTGCATAGCCGGCGCCTCCAGAGGGTTCACCGCGTCAGCCGCGTAGAGCCATGCCACCAGCGCGTCCCTGCACTGCGCCCGGCGCAACCCTCTGCTCTCCCGCTTGACGCGCAGTTCCCCGGCCCGGTCATAGAGTGCCTGAGTGAGCTTGATCTGCTGGTCCGGGATCCCGGCCAGCCCGGGGAACCTGGTGATCAGCGATTGCCCTTCGAGTGCTTCGAGGTCGCTGAGCACCACATCCGAGGTGTTCAAGCTCTGGTCTTCCAGACCGTTATAGAACTCGGCAGCGGTCACGCGGTTGCCTGCCGGCTGCTGCGCCAGCCACTCGATGAGCTGGGCCCGGCGAATCTCCGAAGGGCTCCAGCCCCATCCCTTTCCGTTCATGCCTGGAAGGCTAGGCCGCCAGGGACCGGCTCGGCTGCCAGTCAGCTAGAAGCTGATCGGGCGTGGCGTACGCCCGGCTTTGCGCTGCTATCTGGAAAATAACCTGCCGCCAGCCGTGGCTGGCCACACGGCCCCCTCCGGCGCCGGCCGGGACCAGGCCCGCCAGCTCGCCGCCGACGCCGCCGAACAGGGCCGCCGAGCGGAGCAGGACGCCGCCCGCGCCCAGGCCGCCGGGCAAGCCGCCCGCGCCGAGACCGACCGAGCCCGCGCCGACGCCGAACGAATGCTTGCCGAATTCCACGCCGAAGCCGCCCGCGAACGCGACGAACTACGTGCCGACCTGCGCGCCCGCGCCGAGCGAGCCGAACACCAGGCCGACACCTACCGTGCCGAGCTGGCCCGCATCCGCGAGGCCCCCACCCCCGATCACGGGTAAGGCACCGCAACCGTGCAGCAGCACCGCCACACGCCAGGTAGCTGACCAGCAGGCAAGCACGATAGACGGGCCCGGCGGCCGAGCTTTGCCGCCGGGCCCGTCTATTCGCACCGAGCGTTGCCGTGCACGCCGCGCCAGGCCGCCAGGGCCCGTCAGGCGATAAATCTTTACCGGTAATCCATTACCACACAAGATCAACACCCGTTGCCGTCCCGGGCCGGAACCCGGCGCGGGCTGTCCGGTGCCATTCGATCAGAGCCACCAGTCGGCCGCTGTTCTCTTGGGTTCCGAAACCTGTAGCGCACTGTTGCACCGCAGGCTTCGTGAGCCCGTCCGCAACACCTCGTTCTGTGGTGTCGCGCTCGTCGTCGCTGCTGCTCTGACGCCCGCTGTCCTCGGGCAGGGTGCCGTGCGCGACACCTGTTGCCGACCTACCCGGTTTTGATCAATGGCTGACCAGCTGGAATCGCCAATACGTCCAGTTCGCCCAGTCTGGACCCCGAGAGAACTGCTGACCTGTGGTGGCTCAGATTGAGTGGCAACAGTTCGCCCAGTTGCCAACCGCCCTTCTGCCCGCTGATCTGAGCCATCGCGCCGTGGCGCGCCTGATCGCCGACTTCCGTCCCCCACTCCGGCTGAGCATGACTGTACGGAACATCGCCACCTCACTCTGTTCTGCCTGGCAAAGTTGCCCCGAAGCGGTCCTTATGTCGGGCGGGGAGGTGGTCGCGGTGCAGTGGCTACGGCAGGTGGACGCCGATGCTTGCCGGGGGGTCTGGGGGCAGGCTCAAACGCGGTTCTCGCCGTTCACCGGCTGGCCTCCACCGCGCAGGGCGGAAGCCCGGTTGCGGTTTGCCGACCGGGAGGCCGACCTTTCCAACGTGGCGCTCGCGCTCGTCGTGGTTTCCAGCCGATGGGTGCTGTGGGAGGCCCAGGCGCAGATCGTCGATTTCTGCACGCACACGGAAAGCGAGCCAGCACCAAGTTGGCGCACCGTGGCGGGGCTCGACCCGTCCGGGGAGAGCTGGCGGGAACGGGAAGGGATCGCGGGCTTCCTCGCCCGGACCCAGCTCGCGGTGCCACCCGGCGCGGTCACTGCCGCGGCCCGACTCATGTCGGAAGCGTTCGCCCCGCCGACCCTTGATGGCCTCGGGTACGTTGTCGCCGGGATGGCCGCCCGGGAGGGCGGCCCCGACATGGATGAGTGCGAGTTCAGGTGCGGCCGGGAGGACTGGGTCTGCCTGCTGCGGTGCATTGCCGGGGGCTGATCAGGCGACATGGCCGAACCGGATAGGCCTGCCTGGCAAGCGGTGAAGGAAGCGTGCGGCATGCTGCTGCACTGGTCAAGCGCGCTGTCAGCGGTCGCGGTGGTGGTCGTGGCTCACTGGCTGGCAGTCAGCGGGAAGACCGACGACCGGGCGGGCCTAGTGTTCGGCGCGAGTTTCGCGGTCTTCGCGCTGCTGCTTCCCGCCGTCGCGATCCTGCGCGAGTCCGTGGAGCGGCGCCTGGACCGCCTGTCTGAGGTGCTCAGGGAGGCCGGAGTTCCTCGATCACTTGGACCGGCGGTAGCCGGAGACCTGGAAGCACAGCGGCGGACGTTCGGCCGCCTGGCGAAGACCGTCAAGCCACTGCAACGGGGAATCGTCCTGGCGATGCTCGCCGCGGTCGCCTCCTCGGTGGCGATCGTGGCGCCGAATGTCACCGCCTGGGACCATGCGCCGGATTTCCTGGTGTTCAGCCTCGCGGACCTGCTGGCCGGGCTAGCGCTGGTCTGCCTCATCAGCACGGTCGCCACGCTGTTCCCATTCACGTGGCACCTGATCATCAGCTCCGATCAACTTAGCTTGATCGAGCGGGCCCTCCGGCAAGCGCAGACCGCCCCGCCGCCCGTTGATCGCCCAGCCCAGCCCCCGCAGCCCGGTGACCCGGCCCAGTCGACCGGCGGCCAGCCGGGAACCCCCGCACCTGAAGACGCAACCGGCACTGCCACCGCGCCGGGTCCGTAAACAGACGCCGTTGGGTTTGGCCTGAAACAGGGCGGTGCGTGGGTGCGCGACGGGCGCGGTGGACGGTGCACGAGGCTCGACTTGGATGGCAGAAAACGGCAGATGGCTCAGACGCGCTGGCGGTAGCTCGGATTCGTTGGCACAGGACACGGGCTGTCCTGTCTCAATCGACCCGAGCCACGCCAGGTCGTTGACCTGCGGTGGCTCGAATGGCGTAAGACGTGATCGCGGCGCTTGTCTCACCAGATATGAGCCATTCCATTCCGTCCCGGTGCTAGAGGTCACGAGTCCTGGCTGGAGCGGGGCCGGCTGATGGCACTGGACGCCGATCCTGGGGCTCTCGCTGTGGCCGCGGCCGATACTCTCCCAGGCGTCCGCTGGTCGAGTCAGCGCCATCCCGGTGCAGCCTCGGCCTTCTGCGTCGGCCGGCGGTCCTGGGCTGGCGTTGCGCTGGTCTGGCCCCCGGGCGTGTCCGTCATATTTTCTTGATTTCGGCGAGGTCGCGGCGGCACCACTGAGTCAGCCAATGATCCTCGCCGAGGTCTCGGGCGAGGTCGGCCAGAAGCGCGTCGTAACGTTGCCCGGCCGCCTGGTGGTCACCCGCTGCGGCGGTCCAGCGCGCCACCGCGTGCCTGGCCTCCAGGGTGGTCAGGTGCGCCCCGCCGAGGGTCTCGGCGCAGTCATCGGCCAGGCGGCTGCTGAGATCAGCGGCAGTTTGAGGGTCACCGGATGATCCGACCACGTGCGCCTGGCTGAGCCGTATCCGGAGGGCGCGGGCATGCTTTGCGCCCCATGCTTGCTGGCCGAGGCTGACAGCGTCCTCGCTGACCTGGACCGCCTGAGTGTGGTCGCCGGCGTCGCTGAGGCGGTCGGCGAGGTTCATCATGGTGTCGGCGATCAGTGGCTGCGGTGGCGGATCGAGCCGCTTCGCCTGCTGAATCAGCTCGGTGAAACGCTGAGCGCCTGCGGCGGCGCCGTCCACCGCCGTGGTCCAGGTGGCGACCTCGAATCGAGCGGAGAGCGTCGTCAGGTCATCGGCGCCGAGGGCAGCGGTCGCTGCGGCGTCGGCCTCCCGGGCAATGGTCAGCGCTTGGCGCGGGTTTCCGGCGGCGCCCACCTGGCGGGCGAGTTCGATCCGGGCGCCCAGCGTCTCGCGATGAGCCGGACCATAGACAGTCGTGCTATCGCGCACGACACGGCGGGCTATCTCCTCTGCCCGTTGAGGATCCCCGTGCCCGCCGATCTTCTCTCCGACATGCCAGGCCAGCACCCGCCGCATGCCCAGCAGGTCTGCTGCCGGAACGGCCTGGCTGGCCCCGGGCGGCGGCGATTGTGGTCTCCAGCAGCTGGATGGCCCGTTCCTCGCGGCCCGCCTCGCCGAGACAGCTGGCAAGCTCGGCCGCAACGGTGTACTCCTTTTCCGCAAGGGCGCGCTCAAACGCCTTTTCCACGTGCCCGAGCCGACCCGCAAATGAGGCCTCCCAGGCCAGCCGCGCGGTGTCATCGAGGTCGCGGATGTGACTGAGGGCGGCGTCCCAGGTGCTGGCGGGCACGCGGGCATGTCGGCGTTCCCGGTCGGCGTGCTGGATCAGGTAGTCCGCAGCTGTGTAACCGGCGATCTGGCCCATGCCAGCCCCGGCAGGGCTGAGGGCGGCGGCGGCGCCGTGCAGCTTTTCAGTGGCGTAGCCCAGGGCCCGCTCAAACCACTCCCCGGGCGCCTCGGCCTGCTGCGAGCTGGTGCAATAATCCACCGCGGCGGCGCGCAGGAACTCGGCACTCAGCGGGGCGCGGGCGCCGAGCCGGGCCACATCCAGCGCCGCGGTGAGCACCGCCCACCCGTATGGGGCCGCGGTCTGGGCGTCTTCCCAGCGGGCGACCAGCTGCGGCGCGGCTGCCAGGGTCTGGGTCAGACCGTACCCGGCCGACTCCAGCGCGACCTGCAGCCGCGGATCCCGGGCTGCGGCGGCGCGGGCCCGGTCCCCCTCGGCCGGGCTGAACTCCGGGCCGATGCGGATGACCTCGGCTAGGTCCAGCACTTCCCGCTCCCGGGCGCGCGGGTCGGCGCCGCCAGAGGCGGGCATGGTGATGTAGGCGGCATACCGGTCCGGCCACAGCGTTCCGATGACCACCGCCTGATAGTTCAGCAGCGCCCGCATTACCGTGCCGGTCAGCCCGTGCTCGCCGTCCAGGTAATCCTGCAGCTCATCCAGCCACACCACCATCCGCGGGGATGGTGCCCGTGCGAGCGCGGCGACCTCGCCCGGCCCGGCCGGATGCACCAGCCACCACTCCGGCAGCAGTGCCTTCACCGCCTCTTCCGCGCACCGGGTCTTGCCGACCGAGGACCCGCCGACCAGCAGCATGAACCCGCCCCGCGCAGCGGCGGCCGCCACCTTGGCCCGGACCCCAGACTCGGCGGCATCCACATCCCGCGGCACGTACTCCGGCGGGACCTCATCGGGCACTCCTGGCACGCTGATCGCCGCATGCACGCCCAGCCGCCGCGGGTCGGCCTCGCTCACCGGGATCCCGCCCGGCGGCCCCCTGCCCGCCTCGCCCGGTGATGACGGCGGGCCGATGCCAAGGCCGGCGAGCTTGGCCGCGATCATCGCGGCGAACTCCTGCGGGGCCCGGCCACGCAGATCCACGTAGGACACATCCGGCAGCAGCCCGGGTAGGGGCGTGTCATCGAACCGTGCGGGCAGCACATACTCCTGCCGTTCCCGGACCGCCCGCCCCAGCGCGGCCCGGCGTTCGTGCCGGGTCCAGTCCCGGGCAGCGTACTCAGCGGACACGAATATCACCACCGCCGCGGCCTGCTCGCCGTAGATGGCCGGGAGTTCCTCGGCCAGGTACTTGCCCCACAGGTCTATTTCCTCGTCGGCGTCGTAGAAGCAGCGCACTCCCCGCGCCTTCAGCGCCTGGGCCACCTGATCGACATAGTCCCGCTGCGCGCCGGCGAACGACAGCGCCACATCCCACCGCCACCCGGGCTGTGCACCCGGGTCTACGCTGCCGGTGGCTTCCGTCATGGCACCGAGTCTCCCACCCGCCGACGTAGAACATCTCGTCCCACTGCGCGCAGCGCGACTGTCCAGAACCGGTCGATTAACGACACGATCGCCGCGGGCGGGACCCAGACGGGGCGCCCGGTGGGATACCCGCGGCGCCTTCGGCGATAGAGGCAGCCGCACCACAATGGCCCAACTTGCTGAGACCGAACAGCCGAATGGCCCAGAAACCCTGAGACTGGTTCACCTTGCCCGCGACAGGACACGGGCCCCGTAGTCGGGCGTGGCCTGGCGGCGCCGAGCCCTAGTGGCTGTTAATGATCTTGCTTCCCCTGTACTGGTCGCTGTCCGTATTCGTCCTGCCTGCTTGCTGATCTTGCTCTTAGCGATCTTGGTGCGTGGTGCTGCACCCTGGTCCTGCTGGCCCATGATCGCGCTTGGACCCTTGCATTCAAATGATCATGGGAAAGCGCCGGGATAAACCGGCATGGAGGAGGAGATGGAAGAGCTCTGCGCCGAAGGGCTAGCGACCCACGGCGGCCCCGAGTCATGCGTCGACGT
>Ga0137380_10006178_pt1 | contig 10666 bp, 10 predicted proteins | sample SagtaG_17_FD_104809 | JGI IMG/M metagenome (GOLD analysis project Ga0137380, IMG submission 104809) | Vadose zone soil microbial communities from Sagehorn Ranch, Mendocino, California, USA - Sage2_L_100_16 metaG | ecosystem: Environmental > Terrestrial > Soil > Vadose zone | place: USA... | reverse complement strand
TGCCAGCCGCCGAGGTTGCCGGCCGCGGCCGAGCGCCAGCTGTGGGTGGATAGGCGCGTGCCCGCCGTGGCCACGACCTCGGCCACCTCGGCCAGCGTGCCCGCCGCCACCCCGGACTCGCCAGCCGCGAACTCGAAGGTGTACTCGGCGTACAGCTCCCACAGGGCGGCCTCGAAGCGCTCGAAGGTCGGCTCGACGCCGGGGTGCTCGGCGGCCAGGTACTCCTCCCAGTTCCACCAGCGCCGCACGAACTCCCGGTCGTAGCGGCCGGTCCGGATCAGGTGGTTGGCGATGGCCAGCAGGATCGCCGCCTCCGAGCCCGGGTAGGGCGACAGCCACCAGTCGGCGTGGGTGGCCGTGTTCGACAGGCGGGTGTCGAGCACGATCAGCTTGGCGCCCTGCTGCTTGGCCTCCATCACCCGCTGGGCGTGCGGGTTGAAATAGTGCCCGGACTCCAGGTGCGCGCTGATCAGCAGGATGACCTTCGCATTGGCATGGTCGGGGCTGGGCCGGTCGATGCCGGTCCACAGGTGGTAGCCGGCGCGGGCGCCGCTGGAGCAGACGTTGGTGTGGGAGTTGTGCCCGTCGACGCCCCAGCTGGCCAGCACCCGCTCGGTGAAGCCGTCCTCGCCGGGCCGGCCGACGTGGTACATGACCTCGTTGGGACGCCCTTCCTGGATCGCCCGGCGGATGCGGCCGGCGATGTCGTCCAGGGCCTCGTCCCAGCTCACCTGGACCCAACGGCCCTCCCCGCGGGCGCCGGCCCGCTTCAGCGGATGCAGGATGCGGTCGGGGTCGGTGACCTGGTTGAGGGTGGCCGGCCCCTTGGCGCAGTTGCGGCCCCGGGAGCCGGGGTGCTCGGGGTTGCCCTCGAACTTGCGGACCTGCAGGGTCTCCCGGTCCACGTAGGCGAGCAGGCCGCAGGCCGACTCGCAGTTGAAGCAGGTGGTGGGGACCAGCATGTAGCGGCGCTCGACCCGCCGGGGCCATGCCTTGGCGTCCAGCTCGACCCAGTCGTCCCAGCGTTCCTTGGGCGGGAACGCGGCCAGGTGGATGCGGCTGGGGCCGGGGTAGAACGTCTCGCCCCGGGCCGTCACCTCCTGGCGGGCGGCGCTCACCCGGGCGCCGAGTTCCTCCAGCGTCGGCCGGCGGTCTGGACCGTCTGCGGTTGCGGACGTTGTCATCGCCTCCTAGGCCAGCGGTACCGACTGGCCCGCCTGGACGTATGCGTGTTCATGAGCGAGCAGTCCGGCAACGGTCAGCGGCGCCACCCACACTCCCGCAACGGGCGCGAGGATCCCCGCCGCCACGAGCACGATCCCTGCCCAGAAGAAGCGCCCGAACCGTCCCCGCACCAGCTCGCGCACGGCCAGGTGGGCGTGGGCGCTGGGGTGGGGGAGGGTGACCTCGCCGAGCACCAGGAGAAGGTGGGCCAGACAGGTGCCGGCCAGCACGAAGGCGAGCGGGCGTACCACCCCCGGCTCCAGCCACCAGGCCAGCGGTAGCAGCGCGGCCGACCCGGCCAGTCCGGCCTGGACCAGCAGGTGCGCTGGCAGCAGCGGGCTCTGCCACAGGTCGCGGGCCTTGGCCTGGGCGAACAGATAGGCGGTGTAGACCGCAGCCAGGGCCGCCAGCGGCAGGCCAGGCACCGCCACTGCCCGCAACACGCCAGTCGACCCGAGCAGGCTGCCCAGCACGTGCAACCCGAGCGTCGCGGCGTACGCGGCCAGGATCACCCCGCCCTTGACCAGCCAGCTCCGCCACTGCGGGCGGGTCACGATCAGGTGGAAGCGGCCGGGATGCTCCAGGTCCCCGATCAGCAACCCCGCGGTGGCCGCCAGGAACACGACGGCCAGCAGCGGCGCCGCCCAGCGCCACAAGGTGCTCTCCCACGACAGCCGGCCCGCCAGCAGCAGGAGCAGCGGCACCAGGTAGGCGCCCGCGGCGATGCCCTTGGTCCAGGTGTACAGGCTCACCCGCCAGTCCCACGGCGCCGTGTGGCCGACGTCGTAGGAGAGCAGCGCGGCGGCGCTGGAGTTCCCTGGCGCCGGGTGCCCCGAGGGCACCTGCTCCGCGCCGACCGGGACCTCGCTCCACATGTAGGTGCCGCCCTGCGGGCGCCGGGCCGCCAACGGGTCCAGGGTGGCCTGGGTGGCGCCGTGGTAGAACAGCTTGGGGCGGGTCTCCTTCTCCGGCCGGCGGACGGCCACCGGGCGGCGGTTGACGATCTGGGCGGCCGCCGAGCCGGGGTCGTCGCGGTGGCCGACCAGGATCGCCTGGGTGGGGCAGACGACCACGCAGGCCGGCTCCAGACCCAGGTCGATGCGGTGGGCGCAGAAGTTGCACTTCTCGGCCGAGTGGTCCTCCGGGTTGATGAAGATGGCGTCGTACGGGCAGGCCGCCACGCACGCCTTGCAGCCGATGCACACGGACTTGTCGAAGTCGACGATGCCGTCCTCGCGGGTGTACATCGCGCTGGTGGGGCAGGCGGTCACGCACGGCGCGTCGGCGCACTGGTTGCAGCGGGTCACCTGGAAGGCCCGGCGGGCCTGAGGGAACGTCCCCACGTCGACGGACTTCACGTAGGTCCGGGTCACCGACAGTGGGACCTCGTTCTCGCTCTTGCACGCGGTGGTGCAGGCGTGGCAGCCGATGCAGCGGGTCTGGTCGATGACCTTGATCCACGGGCCGGGCGCGCCATCGGCCGCCACCGTGTCCTGGTCGCCGGTGAATGCCTCATCCTGGTCGCCGGTGAACGCCTCGCCCAGCAAGCCCGGGTAGGCAAACGAACCGGCGGGGTCCTGCTCGCTGTGATCCACACTGCCCCCCTTGGCCGAGCGGGTCAGCTAGCTTGGCTCGTGGTGCCGAGTACGCGGGCTCGTTCCTGGACGCTCGCGCACACGATCGTGCAGAGCTGCTCGATCGAGTCCTCCACGATCCGGTAGCGCACGGACTTGCCAACGCGTTGCCGCCCGACGATCCCGCCCAGCAGCAGCCGCCCAAGGTGCTGGGAGGCGTTGCCGACCGATACCCCGGCGGCCGCCGCGATCTCGCCAACCGTGCACTCCCCGCACTCGTGCAGGACGCTGACGATCCGCAGGCGGGTCGGATCGCCGAGCAGCGCGAACCGCCTGGCGGTCTCCTCCAGGACGGAATCCGGGACGACGGGCATGAGGGGAACTCTACAGTCAATCTTTCAATGAATCAATAGATTGTTGTAGAGTCTGCAGCACCGGTGGATGTCGCCGCGCGGGAGGTTCGCTTGAACGGCGTCGCGGTCTTCGTGACAGCGGGTCTGGGGGACAACAGCTACCTCGTGTCGTCCGAGGGTGAGGCCGCCGTGGTCGACCCGCAGCGGGATGCCTGGCGTTTCCTGCGGGCCGCCGAGGCCGACGGCACGCGGATCCGAGCGGTCCTGGAGACGCACGTCCACAACGACTACGTGTCCGGTGCCCACGAGCTCCGCGAGGCCACCGGCGCGGAACTCGTCGTCCCAGCCCAGGGCGGCTACCAGTTCCCGCACCGGCCGGCCACCGACGGCCACGAGGTACGGATCGGCGAGCTCCGCCTGATCGCCATGGCCACCCCAGGGCACACGCCCGAACACCTTGCCTGGCTGCTCTACCAGGGCGACGCGGCCACGCCGCGCGCGGTGTTCACCGGCGGCAGCCTCTTGGTGGGCAGCGCCGGGCGCACCGACCTGCTCAGCCCTGAGCTGGCCGGCGAGCTCACCCCGGCTCAGTTCGCCACAATCCGCAAGCTCGGCGCGCTCCCCGACGAGGTCGAGGTGCTGCCCACCCACGGGGCGGGCAGCTTCTGCGTCGCGGCGATGCCCGCCACCCAAAGGACCTCCACCATCGCGCTGGAGCGGAGCGAGAACCCCCTGCTCCGCGCCGCCGACCTGACCTCGTTCGACGAGGAGCTGCGCGGCGAACCACTGGCCTACCCCGCGTACTACCGGCACATGGCACCGATCAACCGGGCCGGCGCCGCGGTGCTCGGCGGCCTGCCAGCGATCCAGGCGCTGGGTCCCGAGGAGCTGGCGGCTCGGGCGCGTGCCGGCGCCGTCATCGTCGACGGCCGTGACCGCGACAACTTCGCCGCCGCCCACCTCCCCGGCTCGGTCAACATCGAGCTCAACGCCGGGTTCGCCAGCTACGTCGGCTGGGTGCTGCCGTTCGACCACCCACTGCTGCTGGTCCTGCCCGACCCGGTCGAGCGCGGGCTCGAAGAGGCCGTGACACAGCTCCTCCGCATCGGCTGGCGCCACGCCGAGGGGTGGCTGGCCGGCGGTGTCGACGCCTGGCGGGCGAACTGCGGCGAGCTGCGCTCCTACCCGTCCGGCGGGGTGAAAGAGCTGTGCGACGCGTTCCTGGCGGGCGAGGCTCCCCGGGTGCTGGACGTCCGCCAAGAGCTCGAATGGCAATGGGGCGCGATCCCCGGCAGCGAGCCGGTCTTCGTCGCCGACCTCCCCGCCCGTATCGGCCAGCTCTCGCGCGACGAAGTCCACTGGGTGGTGTGCTCCAACGGGCACCGCGCCTCGATCGCCGCCAGCCTGCTCGACCGGGCCGGGATCCCCGTCCGCCTCGTGGGCACGGGCGGCGTCGGTGAGTGGCGCGCACGCTGCCGCCCAGCACTTGCGCCGGCAGGGTAGTCCAGCTCGGCACGGCGCGAAGGTCCCTGGGGGAGAAGGGCGAACAGCCCCAGACAGGCTGGCTGTGGTGAAGGCAGGCTGGGAGCGGCAGGCGGAGATGTCCGTCGACCTGTCGCGGTCAGGAGGTCGTCGTGAGGAGTTCGGCCGAGCAGGCTGCCAGCACAGACGCGCCGGTCACCACGGCGCTGTTGGAGCGGGTGCGACGGGGCATCATCGGCGACGATCAGGTCCTTGCTGGACCGTATGGTGCCCGGCGCATCATCTATGCCGATTACACCGCCTCGGGGCGATCGTTGGACTTCATCGAGGAGTTCATCCGCGAGCAGGTGTTGCCGCGCTACGCCAACACCCACACCGAGAGCTCGGGGACGGGCCTGCAGACCAGCCGGCTGCGGGACGACGCCCGCCGGCTGATCCGCGACGCGGTGGGCGGGACTGAGCAGGATCTGGTGATCTTTTGCGGATCCGGGGCGACGGCCGCGGTCAACAAGCTGGTCGGCATCCTGGAGCTGCGCCTGCCGTCCGGGTTGGCCGAGCGCTACCGGCTGCTGGACCAGATCCCACCAGCGGAGCGGCCGGTGGTCTTCGTGGGGCCATTTGAGCATCACTCCAACGAGCTGCCCTGGCGCGAGTCGATCGCCGACGTGGTCGTCATCGGCGAGGACCCTGACGGCCACATCGACCTCGCCGACCTGGAGGCCCGGCTGGTCGGTTTCGCCGAACGGCCCTTGCGGATCGGCAGCTTCTCGGCCGCCTCCAACGTGACCGGCATCCTGTCCGACACCGACCGCATCGCTGCGCTGCTGCACCGCCACGGCGCCTTGTCGTTCTGGGACTACGCGGGGGCCGCGCCGTACGTGCCGATCCGCATGGTCGCCAGCGCCCCTGGCCGGGCCGACCACAAGGACGCGATCTTCTTCTCTCCGCACAAGTTCATCGGTGGGCCGCAGACGCCCGGCGTGCTGGTGGTCCGCCGCGAGCTGGTCCACAACCGCGTCCCCACGGCGCCGGGCGGCGGCACGGTGGCCTTCGTCGACCCGATCGGCCACCGCTATCTCGACGATCCGGTCGCCCGGGAGGAGGGCGGGACTCCGGCGATCGTCGAGTCGATCCGTGCTGGGCTGGTCGTCGGGCTCAAGCAGGCGGTCGGTACCGACCTGATCCAGGCGCGCGAGGAGCGCCTCTGGCGCCGTGCGCTGGACCGCTGGCTGACCAACCCGAACATCGAGATCCTCGGCAATCCCCACGCCCGCCGGTTGTCGATCGTCTCCTTCCGCATCCGGGTCGGAGAAGCCTACCTGCACCACAATTACATCGTGGCCCTGCTCAACGACCTGTTCGGCATCCAGGCGCGCGGTGGCTGCTCCTGCGCGGGACCGTACGGGCACCGGCTGCTGGCCATCGACGCCGAGCGGTCGCATGCGCTGCGCGAGGAGGTGGGCCGCGGCTGCGAGGGGATCAAGCCCGGCTGGGTGCGGGTCAACTTCAACTACTTCATCTCCGACACCGTCCGCGACTACCTGATCGACGCGGTCGACCTGGCCGCCAGCCATGGGCACCGGCTGCTCGGCGACTACCGGTTCGACCCGCATACCGGACTGTGGCACCACAGCAACGCGCCAGCCGAGCCGCCGCTGCGCCTGGCCCAGTTGCGCTACGACGCCCACGTCGGGCTGAGCGTCCCCGGTCCCTCGGCGACCGCCGGCGAGGACGCCCTGGCCGGCTACCTGGAACACGCACAGGCCCTGCTGTCCAGCCGGCCCGACCAGCTCGACGACCGCCCGACCGGCCTGCCCGGCGACTTCGAGCGGCTGCGCTGGTTCCACCTCCCACCAGCCTGCCTGAGCCCGCGACCAGCCTGCCTGAGCGCCGCGACTGACCGCTATGGAGCCAGTCCGGCGGTGTCGGGCGGCGCCTCGGCAGGTTCCGCTGCTACGGCGACCTCGGGGTGATCGCCGGTCCAGCGATCGCCGGCGCGCTCTTCGCCGTCGCCGGTCGTGGCACCGCCGTGCTCGTCGTCGCCGCCCTCCCGGCCGCGCTGGCGGTCGCGGCAGCTCTCGTGCTGACCGAGACGCGCCGGATGGCAAGCCCGACCTTCGAGGTGGACTGATCAGGGACGCAGCGTGTCCAGCGCGGCCGCCAGCCGGCCTGCCGCCTCCTCTGCGACCGGCTTGAATGCGGGCTGCCCGCTCACAGCGACCATCACCTGCGGGTCGAGCGCTTCGACCACCGTATCGCCGCCGTCAGAGCGCACGACGACGTTGCAGGGCAGCAGCAGCCCGATCTCCCGGTCGATGCCGAGCGCCCGGTGCGCCAGTGGGGGATTGCACGCTCCCAGGATGAGGTAGTCCTCCATCTCCTCCCCGAGCTTGTCGCGCAGGGTGGCGCGCACGTCGATCTCGGTGAGCACGCCAAACCCCTGGTCCTTGAGCGCGGCGCGGACGCGCTCCACCGTCTCGGCGAACGGTTCCCGCACCCGGGTCGTCATTCCATAGCCCACGTTCTGCCTCCTCGCACTCTCATCGGTCTCGTGGCCGGCCCGGCCGCGACTTGCGTACCCGCCGGGCCGGCCACATGCGGCGCAGGCCGGGCTCAGGGCTTCGCGCCACCCGCGGTCACGGCCTTCTTGCCGTTGCCAGCGTGCACGGGGATCCGCATCGGCTCCCGGAGCTGGGCTGGCGTTGTGATAACGACCTCGAGCACGCCGTTGTCGTAGCTCGCCGTGATGTCCTCGGCCTCGACCCCTGGGCCAGCGGGATGTTCCGATGGAAGGCGCCGTAGGCTGACTCGCGCCGGTAGTACTCCGCCTGCTCCATGGCGGCGTCGTACTTGCGCTTCCCACTGATGCACAGGATCCCATCCTGCACGCTGACCTGGACGTCGGTGGCCGGGTCGATCCCGGGGAGCTCGATCCGGACGACCAGGTCGTCCCCTCGGGCGAACAGGTCACAGGCCGGCACCCAGCGACCCTCCTCGGTCAGGGGAAGGACCCAGCGCCGGAACGTGTCCGTCCACGGGCCGAAGTCCCATCTCTGCAGCCGGTCGATCTCCCGCTCCAGCTCCTTGGTCACCCGCCAGGGCTCCCAGTGCAGCAGCACTGCCATCTGGCTCACCTCCACCCTTGTGGCCGTCCTCGTGTGGATGGCCTTTTGAGCTCTCGGTCACACGGATGCGCAAGGTGGCGAAACGGTGCGCGGAGAGGGTCTGCGGAACTCGCTCACCCGGGTCCGATCGGCTTGACGTGGAGGCAAAATCAGGAGCGGAGGCAGCCAAGCCAGGGCAACAGCCGACGGTCAGCGCACACGGGCCGGATGCTAGGAGCTGACGTTCCGCACTTCTCTGCGTCGATGTCGCTCCCCACGTCCTCGCGCGTCAGCTGCGAGAACCGCGGCTGCGTTTGGTTGGTTGGAGCGGGGCGAGGAGTAGCTCGCGCGCCTGGGTGGAGATCTCGTCCATCGCTGTGATGAGTTCGTCCAGGCGGCGGCGGTTGGTAATCTGCTCGCGGTAGCGCTGTGCCTGCTCGGGGGTGAGCCGGACGGTGACGGTTTTGCCGGCGACCTTGCGGGTGTGTTGGAAGTAGGGGCCGTGGCGCTGTGGCGGGTCGGCGTGGCAGCGGCAGCCGGCGGCGGCGCAGACGGTGTAGCGCTCGATCACGCTGCCAGTGGCGATAAAGCCCAGGTCGCGGATCTGCTCGGTCAGGACGCGGTAGCGGCGCTGGAGTCGGGCCAGTTCGGAGTCGGCCATCGGTTGATCCTCCCTTCCGCGTGTCGCTCGACCGCACTGCCAGACAGTAGACATACTGTCTGGCAGTGGGGGTCGGGTCAAGGAGGTCGCGATGGACACGCCGAAGGGCAGCCCGTTCGAGCTGGTCAGTCACCGGCTCGGGGCGCTGCCGCTGGTCAACCACTTTCTGGGCCGGATGGGCTTGTCGGATCTGCTGGTCCGGTGGCTGCCGGCGCCGGATCGCAGGTTCCGGCTGGATCCGGCGGTGGCGATCCGGCTGGTCGTGGTCAACCTGCTCGTCGGCCGGGCGCCGCTGTACGGGTTGGGCGAGTGGGCGTCCCCGTTCGCGCCCGGTCTGCTCGGCCTGGCCGACGCCGACGCCGCGTGGCGCAACGACGACCGGGTCGGGCGGGCGTTGGGGAAACTGTTCCACGCCGACCGGGCCAGCCTGCTCACCGAGCTGATCGTGGGGGTGGTGGCCGAGTTCGGCATCGACACCTCGGAGCTGCACAACGACTCCACCTCGGTCAGCGTGCACGGCGCCTACCGGGGCGCGGACGGCACGCCGCGCGGTGGCAAGCCCACCACGGCAATCACGCTCGGCCACTCCAAGGACCACCGGCCGGACCTGAAGCAACTGGTGTGGATCCTGACTGTCTGCGCCGACGGGGCGGTGCCGATGGCGTACCGGCTCGCCGACGGCAACACCAGCGACGACCCCACCCACATCCCGACCTGGGACCATCTGGTGGCCCTGCTGGGCCGGGCCGACTTCCTCGACGTGGCCGACTCCAAACTGGCCTCCGGTACGGCGATGCGCCACATCGACGCAGGCGGTGGCCGGTTCGTCACCGTGCTGCCCCGCACCCGCGCCGAGGACAAGTGGTTCCGCGACTGGGCCCAGACCAACCAGCCGCAGTGGACCCAAGCGATCCGCATACCCGGCATCCGGGCCGGCGAACCCGACAGCGTGGACCGCACCTTCCCCGCCCCGCTACCCTCGGCCGAGGGCGACCGCATCATCTGGGTCCACAGCAGCGCCAAAGCCGCCCGCGACGCCACCGCACGGCAAGGGCGTATCGAGGCCGGCGCCGCCACCATCGACGCGCTGGCCGCCAAGCTCGCCAGCCCAAGAGCCGGCTGCGCACCCGCGCAGCGGTCGACCAAGCCGCCGCTGTCGCGTTGGCCGACGCCGGCGCGGCCCGGTGGATCACCGTCACCATCGGCGAAACGGTCGAGGAGACCTACCGGCAGGAGCGTCGCGGCCGACCCGGCACCAACACCCGCTACCGCAAGAGCACCCGCACCCGGTACACCATCGGCTGGCAGCCCCGAACCGATGTCATCGCCTACGACGCGGCCACCGACGGCTGCTTTCCCCTCGTCACCAACGACACCGCCCTACCCGACGCCGAAGTGCTCGGCGCCTACCGCTACCAGCCCAACCTCGAACGCCGCCACCACCTGCTCAAGAGCGTCCAGAACGCCGACCCGCTCTGGCTACGCGACCCCGCCCGTCTCGAAGCACTCTTCTGCTGCCAGTTCCTCGCCCTGCTCCTCGGCGCGCTCATCGAACGCCAGATCCGCACCGCCATGCGCAACGCCAACACCGCACACATCCCGCTCGACCCGCAGTTACGCGCCTGCCCGTCACCATCGGCCGAACGCATCCCGCAGATCTTCGCCGATGTCACCCGCCACCAACTACACCGCGACGGCAGACTCGTCCAGACCTTCGAAGCCGACCTCACCCCGCTGCAACACCAAGTCCTCGACCTGCTCGGCGTGCCCGCGGCCAGCTACACCAACCCCCACCCAATCCGGTGAAGCGGGGGCGCAAAACGCGACTCGGAAGTGCGGAACGCGAGACAGGAGGGCGCTGAACAAGGGCCAATCTGGCGCCTCGCCGATTGTAAAACCGCAGGTCAGCGCATTGGAGACTGGGCCGCAAACGGATTATTCAGCGCCCTCCTAGTGTCCTGCGCCGGAGATCCGTTGACAATATGCGGCGAGCGAATCGAGGATCTCGTCGGCAGTCTTGGTCCACACAAACGGGCGTGGGTCCTCATTCCAGGTCTCGATCCACGTCCGGATGTCAGCCTCCAGGGCCTGAACGCTCTTGTGGACGCCGCGTTGCAACGACTTGGTGGTCAGCTCGCTGAACCAGCGCTCGACCAGGTTGAGCCACGACGAGCTGGTCGGGACGAAGTGCAGGTGGAAGCGGGGATGGGCGGCCAGCCACCGCTGGATGGTGTCGGTCTTGTGGGTGGCATAGTTGTCGCAGATCAG
>Ga0137380_10006174_pt1 | contig 10671 bp, 14 predicted proteins | sample SagtaG_17_FD_104809 | JGI IMG/M metagenome (GOLD analysis project Ga0137380, IMG submission 104809) | Vadose zone soil microbial communities from Sagehorn Ranch, Mendocino, California, USA - Sage2_L_100_16 metaG | ecosystem: Environmental > Terrestrial > Soil > Vadose zone | place: USA... | reverse complement strand
CTTTTCCTCCGATTCGGTACTGGTCTCTCCTCCAAGCCCGCAACTCCGCTTATCCGCTCTGGAGCAGGAGCAGAACAAGGCATACGTTAGAGAGAACGAGGAAGAGTCTTCATGAGGCAAACAGGGGGAGGTGTCTGTCGCCTCAACAAACAGATCGCCCGCTGCAAGTTTCCAGAGGAGGGAGGGGAGCGTGGAAGAGTCGTTGAGGTATCAAGCCAGACGCGAAGTGCTTCAGCAGATGGCACCCCAGTACTGCCAGGCATCTCCAGCACAGAAACGGACGCTGCTGGATGAATTTGTCGCAACCAGCGGCTCTGTGCGGAAATACGCCAGGTGGCTTCTCAACCATGCCGAAGCGGTGCAACAGACGCATGGGCGCTCACATCTTCGCCGGTATGGTCCGGACGTCCAACACGCGTTGTTCCTGGTCTGGCACTCCGCCAACCTTAAGCAGCAGATTCCGATCCGCATGTTCCAGGAGTGGAAGGAGACCCAACCCGGCTTGACTTCCAGCGGAACGGGCGTGCCCATTGCGGCACCGACATCGAGGGAGGCTACGTCCACACATTGACGCTCACCGATCTGCCAACCGGGTGGAGGGAAAGTCTTGCCCTGCTGCACCGGAGTCAGGAAACGGCTAGAGCAATTCACTCGAAGGGAGCTTTCATGGAGGGTCTTCTGCCTCTCTTGCCTTTTCCGTCGGCCTCAGCTATAGTTTGAGTAGCTGCTGATAGAGTTAGAACATACTGCCTAACAATGCGGCCCATTTGCCCGCCTGCCACTAACCCGAGAGCTTGTATGAGCGCGATGAGCCTGCTGGTCATCCACGCATAGGACTCGACCAGCCCTGGGAGTCGCTCCGTAAAAATTTTGCGTGGACAGGTTGGCGTCCCACACACGAATTTACGTACGGTGAGAGCTAGGATCACGTTGCGACCCGCGCAGGGCAGATCAGCGACAGTTCGTTGATAGCTTCCATGAATGCGAGCCGAGGGCTGGTGGCACTCTGGACACTCCATACGGGGAGCCTGGCAGGCCACACCAACGACGAGCTCAGTGGGAGAGGGATGAACGGATGTAATGGTGATTTCAGCTGGCAGGTGGAACACACGTAAGAAGAGAGCCATCTCTCTAGGATCCATGGATAGAATACTCCTGATAGGTAATGCTGTTGACATTTTATCAGCAATCTGAGGTATTTGCAGCAAGCAGGCTCACTTATTTTGGGGATGGGCCAATCTAATTATGGCTGAACATATAAGATTGTGCAGTTTTCCGACTGAACCGGAACAGAAAATTGGGCACTTTTGTGAGGATACGAATTGAGGGGATATTGTATAATTCACGCATGGAAGCAACAGATGTAATTAGCCTCTATGAACTATTCCGGAAAAACGGAATTACGATTTGGATTGATGGCGGGTGGGGAGTTGATGCTCTCCTAGGCCAGCAAACCCGTCCACATAAAGACTTGGATATTACCATACAGCAGAAAGATGTCCCAAGGCTGCGGGAGCTTTTGCAAAACAAAGGCTATCAGGATGTCAAGCTGGAGATTGCAAGGCCACATAACTTTGTCTTAAGGGATAGGAAGGGACACGAAATCGATGTTCATGTGATCGTATTAGATGCAAAAGGGAATGGAATTTATGGACCTGTAAGCAACGCAGAGATGTATCCTGCTGACTCATTGACTGGAACAGGCACAATAGCAGGCAAGGACATAAAATGCATCTCTGCGGAATGGATGATCAAGTTCCATAGTGGTTACGAGTTGAAGGAAAAGGACTTCCGAGATGTTTCTGCGCTCTGTGAAAAATTTGGTCTAAGACTCCCTGGAGAATACCTACAGTTTAAGAAATAAGGGGATTGTCCCGATTTCGACCTTCATGAGTCTGGATGCCGAAACCTGTAGCTCTCTCCCTCATCTCATGTCAAGCATACCTGAGATCAGCTCAAAACTCGACCTTTTTACCGCATTTGCAGGCTCTTTTCTTCCTGTTTTCTTTTTTGCATCTCTGTCTATGGGGTATACTCAATGCCAGAAGGAGGAATTGTATGGCAGAAAACAACCAGACGAATATGACCGTGCCTGAGATGAAACTTGAGCTGGTGCCGGTGCCGGTTTCTGATGTGGACCGCGCCAAAGCTTTCTACCGACAGGTGGGATTTCGGCTCGATGTTGATACGCGACCGACTGACACGATGAGGGTGGTCCAGTTCACCTCGCCTGGATCAGCTTGTTCCATTGTCATTGGAACAGGGATGCCAGAAATTTCTGACATGCAGCCGGGATCGGTGAAGGGGTTGCACCTAGTCGTCGATGACATCAACACGGCTCGTGAGGCGCTCCTGAAACGTGGCATTGCAGTCGGCGAGGTTACCGATTTCAAAACGGTCAAATATGCCGAATTTCGCGACCCTGATGGGAATTTGTGGCTGTTGCAGGAATTTCCGCCAGAGGTCAGACAGCCTGGACAGAGCTTCTCTAAGAGAAAGTAAAGAGGAAATCTATGCAAAAAACGACGACGTTTTTCTTGTTTGTTGGAGAACAATTCGGAAAAGCTGAAGAAGCCATACGTTTTTATGTCTCTTTGTTTAAGAACTCCCGAATTCTCACCATCGCGCGCTACAGCGCAGGTGAACAAGGACCAGAAGGAGCCATTAGTCATGCCGTGTTTACCCTCAACGGGCAGGAATATATGGCCATGGAGAGTAACTTGGAGCACCCTTTTACCTTCACCCCGGCCGTATCGATCTTCGTCAACTGTGAGACCGAAGAAGAAATTGATACCCTTTTTCAAAAGCTCTCAACCAGCGGATCCGTCCTGATGGAACTGAACGCATATCCGTTTAGTGAAAAATATGGATGGGTTACCGACAAGTACGGCCTCTCCTGGCAACTGAATCTTGCAAGGCAATAAACAGCCCAAGCACTCAGCAAAGCACTTCCTAAGGCGAAGCTCCGTACGATAGAAGGTCAGATTCACGATCGAGACGTAGACGTTCTGGCGGAAGAAGTCGAGCCCACGGGATGCGCAACGAGATAAACTCAGGTAAAGGGAAAAGAACCAGTCACCCCTTGAAGCAGCGAGCAGGAAAAAGAAGAGAGAAAGGCATAAATAGACAATGTTCAATGTAAAAGAAGCGCCCAGCCAGAGGTCATTGCTGAGATGCATGCGTATCTGCTGGAAATTCCTGTTTACGCCGCAGCCTGGAGAGCAAAGCCAAAGGATGCAACGAAGGTCGTGGGGAGGCCGTGGAGCGTGACCGAAAGCTGAGGAGCATCGGAAGGGGAGGCATTGCGGACGAAGCGCTCTTGCCACGAGAGACGATAATGTGCGCGCTGGGCTCGGGTCAACACTGCTTTGCTCGTCTGAGCAGTCTGCTCTGTGGTTTGGGCAGTTGCCCAGCAAAAGGTGACCGTTTCGCTGCGCATCACTTTGAGCCATGCCCGCCGGAGCAGACAGCGGGGCCAATCTCTCCATACCACAGGGAGAAGAGGCGGTGGTTCAGACGGTTCAGGCAGAGCAGGTGAGCAAGTAGAGAGAGAGTCAGAGAGCGGCCAAAACACCGCACTCACCCGTCGTGGTTTGATCGTGGCGCTGCTTTCTTGACACTGTGCGCGCAAAGGACAGCCTCGGCAATGGCCAATGCGAGCGGCATACAAGACCCGAAGGGAGCCATCGCGCTCCGGTCTGCGCTCTTGAGGATAGAGCGCATGATCGGCGGGGCAGCGCAGCGTCCCATCCAGTTGGAGGGTGAAAGCTGAACCTGGAAAGCCTCCCGTAAAGGAAGGACGTGCCCATTGGGCAGGACCATACTGAACCTGCGGTGTTGGCTGCTCCGAGCGTGCAGGCACGCTGGCAGGAGCAGGCTCGACGACCGAGGCTTTGGCAAATTCCGTCGTGCGCAGATCGGAGGAGGAGAGCTTCTGCCCCAGTTCGAGGCGAAGGTTCCAGACCCATTGCGAGAGAATTTGCCAGAATTCCTGCCCATTGGGGGTATGGGAGCACCATCGGTCAGCATCTTGCTCCACATCTTCATCGGCCAAAACTCCCTCAAACGATCCTCGGTGCAAGTAGAGGTCGAGCACATCCGAGGACGTAAAAGCTGGCGAGGGAAGCGTGCTGACAAACAGCTCGTAGACCGTGCCGTCACGCTCGACGCCGACTGGCGGGGGAGAGGAGGTGGCGCCATGGGTGGCCACCTCCAGGCGCACACAGGGTCCGGTCGGCGTCAAGGGAACGGCTGGGCAATCGTAAAGCGCACGGGTCATCCCGCTTGTCTTCATGGATGCTCACCTGATCGGGTGAACGCGAAAGAGCCTGCTTGACCACCTCCAGATCAAGGAGGGTGTAGTCACGACTTCTGGCAATCACCCCAAGGCCAGCAAAGAGAACATCGATGAGCGGAGCGGCATCCCCATAGAGCCCATCCAGACGAAGCAGCACGGAAGCTGTGGGAAACGCCAGCTTTGTTGCATAGCTGGTGATCACCTGGATGGCCCGCAAAAGCTCCCCTCGGTAATCGCCATTGCCTGGCCCCCCAAAGGTTCCCAGGAACTGGTGAGTATGCGCTTGCAGCATGACGGTCCGCGTGCGCACGACTTCTCCCCTCTTGCGTCCCGTATATCCTGGCGCGCAAATGCGATCGAAACGACGATGCGGGGCAGGCAGCGTTTCTCCGTGAGGAAGCGCACGTTGCCGCGCGGTGGCCCGCGTGCCATCCACATCCATGACCAGCCATTGCTGCCCCGTTCGATCGAGCATCCCGCCTGGGGAAGGGAAAGGCGTACGGGCGAGCAGATCGTCTTGAAAGAGCTTGCGGAGCGCTTCCACACAGGCTGGATCAAGGGCAGCCAGAAAGCGGGAGAGGGTTGAACGATGGGGCAAGAGATGGCGGCCAAAGAGGGCCATAAACGGTTCGGCAAACGGCGAGAGGCGTTCATAAAAGGACTGAAGCGTGGGTTCGTCCGAAACGGCATAGCCGATGAGGACGGCAACAAAATCGATGAGGTCGTAATGACCAAAGCGTGCGCGAGTGAAACGCACTTGTTCCCGGATTGCTTTCAGAATCCCCACATGGGTCAGGACCTGAGCAAAAGCTGCCACTTCTGCGAACCAGGAAGGGATTGAGGGAACCGATTCCGGGGAAATCTGGATGGTTACCGAAGATTGAGTCATACTTGAAGGTGTCCTCCTTGTCTGAAATAAGAGAGATGGATCTATTTCGTTCAAAGAAGACACTTTTTTTCGCTTTGCGCCAGTTGGTCTCTCTTCCTGTTCAGCTAATTAATCTCGTTGCACATCCCGTGGGTCGAGACTGTCCAAGAGTTTGTGGAAGTGGCAGAATCCGAAGACCTGAAAAAATCTTGTAGGAGGAAGCCATGAGTATACGACGCGAACTAATTGATGAACTATTGAAGGGGTACTCCAACCCGCAGGACGTGCTGGCCGAAGACAGCTTGCTCAAGCAGCTGACCAAGGCCGTGATCGAGCGCTGCTTGGAAACGGACCTGGACAGCCACCTGGGCTATCCCAAGCATGGCAGCCTGGGCAACGGCTCAAGCCAAAAAACGATCAAAGGAGAGCAGGGACAGATTGAAATCGAGGTGCCGCGTGACCGGCAGGCAAGGCACGTTTGAGCCGCAGCTGGTCAAAAAAGGCCAGACGCGGCTGGAAGGCACAGACCGAGAAAATCCTGCCGCTGTACGCGCGTGGCATGACCACTGGCGACATTCAGGCCCAGTTGCAAGAGCTCTATAGCGTGGAGGTCTCGCCGGGCTTGATCTCGAATGTGACCGAGGCGGTGATGGAGGAGGTACGCCAGTGGCAAAGCCGTCCGCTGGAGGCGATCTATCCGATTGTCTATCTGGACTGCCTGGTGGTCAAAGTCAAGGAGAACCAGCGTGTCAGTAATAAAGCCGTGTATTTGGCGCTGTGCGTGACCCTGAGTGGGAACAAGGAGGGGCTTTGCTGCCCTCCGAACTTGCGGGGCAGCGGATGCTCGTGCCGGGAGATGATCAGGGGACATCTCCTGGGGCGCTGCGAAGTCGAGGACGGCCTCTGCATCCGGCAGATCAGCGCGCCCGCTCTCGCTTAACGGCCCTGGTCGAATACAGCCGCCAGGGGCGCTACGTGCTGATGTGTCCGCATCAAGGAGAACAAGCGTTTGCTCCCGACTCGCCGCAGTGGTTCGAATGGCTGGCCACGCTCCCGTCTTTCCGGTTTATCGGCCAAGCGGGGCGCTTTTCGGCCTACCGTGAATACCGCGGACGGGGCCAAATGCGAGGCTTTACCGCCTTTCGCTACTTCCACCATCGCACCCACAAGCACTATCTGGGCGTGACGGACCATTTAACCATCGACTGTCTCGAACAGACGGCGGCGCTTCTGCAGGCTCAACTCCCTTCGCTCTAAACGCCTTGGGTTGGACCCGCCATACCTTTCCTTCTCTCCTGACAAGTGCGACTCTAGTGTGCACAAGAGATCCGCACTTTGTCCGTAAGATATCCACAGGTTGGGTCTACCGGAATAGAAGTGTGGATTTGTAGATTCCAATGCCAGCATAGACAAAGATCAGTAAACGCCTTTACGCTAACGTTACGTTCAAGGCTCTTGAGAAGGCTCTTCAACTATGAACAGGTACTTCGTAGAGATACTTACTGATCTCGGCAAAGGGAAGTAAAGTGTGACATGGTAGGTGGTGCCATGCGCAACTCGTAACGATTTCAGGACGTTAATGTGGTAATGTGTAGAGAGATGAACGTCTGCGTTTAACTCTTGGAAATGTTACACCCCAATGGGACAATGACAGCCGATACTGAGCACAATGTGATCAGATGCAATAGAGTCCAGTTGATCGAACGAGGTGGGCAACTATGAATCTTCGAAATGCAAGCAGAGGAGATCAGATGGCTTGGATACCATTAGCACAGCGCTTCTTGTCGCTCCCACTTATTCTCGCAGGTCCCATGCTGCGGCGCGCCGAGCCTCACGCTGTCACCGTTTGGCTCGCCTTGAAAGCACCACGTATGGTCACACTGCGGATTTATCGCAGCACTGCCGAGGGGACACTTGTTGGACAGTTCGAGGGAGCGCGCCATAGCGTCCGCCTGGGTGACCACCTGCACCTGGTGGCGGTCACCGCTCGCTCGACGAACGAGCATGAACAGTTGGCCTGGGGTGAACTCTACTTCTATAATTTGTTCTTTCAAGCTGAGAAACCGCCCGGAAGTCCCGGGGCAGAGGCACTTGCCGATCTCGACACGCCTGGCATCCTCACGCTCGATCCTTCCTCGGCTGATCCGCTTCAGCGTCTAGTGTATCCAGGATATCCACTTCCCAGCTTCGTCCTGCCCCCTGAAGATTTGAACCAACTCAAGATCCTGCATGGCTCTTGTCGCAAACCGCATGGAGTCGGCAAGGACATGCTCTCGGCGGTCGATTCCCAACTGGAAGGGGCCACTGCCAATCCAGCTGACCGCCCCCAACAGCTTTTTATGACGGGGGATCAGATCTATGGCGATGATGTCGCTGCGTCGCTCTTGCTTGCGCTGATCGATGCGGGCCAGGTTCTCTTTGCAGGAAACGAGGAGGAACAGCTTCCGCTCGTTCATAAACCCGCCCGCCTGTTGGCACCTGGCGGGCGTCGCGAGGTCGTGCATAACCAGGCCCTATTTACCACGACCACACCGCACTGCCAGCTGCTCTCCTTCGCTGAATACGCTGCCATGTACCTGTTTGCCTGGTCGGACGTCCTCTGGCCGGACGACCTGCCCACGGCTGAAGAGATCTGGGAGATGTACCCGGAGGCGCGACCTGAGCCAGCATCGCAGAAGCAAGCAGCAGCCACTTGCGCAGATCACATCGAGAGGCTGCGCGCGTTTCGGTCGACTCTGCCGCAGGTGCGCCGGGCGCTGGCGAACATCGCCACGTATACGATCTGTGACGACCACGACGTGACCGACGACTGGTACCTGGATGGCGCGTGGTGCCGACGGGTCCTTGCGAGCGCGCTCGGACGCCGGGTGGTGCGCAATGCCCTGCTGGCCTATGCGCTCTTCCAGGCATGGGGCAACACACCCGATCAATTTGAGGCTCCACATGGCTTCGCTTTCCTCCAAGCTCTCTCTACCTGGCATGGGGAAGAGTCGGACGCCTGGGAGGAGCGGTTCGCGGAAATTCTCGGCTTGCCCGCTTCCTTTGGGGGAAGCGGCGAACTCCCGCATGCGGAGCAGGCAATGCGATGGAACTATACCTTTGCTGGACCTCGCTATCAGCTGATTGTGCTGGATACGCGCACGCATCGCCTGTATCGATCCCCTGGCGACTTTCCAGGATTGCTCGCTCCTGATGCCATCGAGAGCCAGATTGTCGCAGCCGGGCGGAAGGATGCTGACCTCAGCATCCTGATTTCGGCAGCCCCGGTGCTCGGTGTGGGGTTTATGGAGTCCCTCCAATATTGGAGTCGTTTGCGCATCAAGGAGAATTACGCGTACGACCGCGAGGCGTGGAACCTAGAGTGGGGAACCTTTCAGAAATTGCTCAACACAGTGGGCACCATGCGACGCGTCGTCTTTCTCGCGGGGGATGTCCATTACGCCTGTGCTGCCAGTTTGGAGTACTGGGAGCATGCGACATCGACGACCGCCAAGATGATCAATTTCACCTCCAGCCCCTTGCGCAATGAGGGCTCTAGCTCCCAGATGGCCCTGCTTGCGGTAGGCTACCCCTATCTCTACCGCCTGTTAAGGCACACGCAGATGCCAACGGTGGATTTCTTTGCCTGGGATGTCGATGCGGGAAGGCGTCACATCCTTCAACACATGCTCAAGATCATTCGTGCAAGGATGTTCCTCTTCTGGTGGGCGCTCCCGCGATTGCTAGACGCGATGCGATCGCCCAATGCCATCGTCCTACCAGCAAAGGGGTGGCCCAGGGGAGCGCTCAACGAGACGCCCCCGGACCGCAGCTATCGCTTGCACTATCTTCGTGACACGATGCACCCTAGCGCCCCTGATGCTGTTGCCGCCACACAGGGGCAACTGTCTCGCCTCTCACCTACCGGACTGGGGTTCAGGTTGAAGCGTTTGGCTATACGAGTGCTCACCTTTGCGGAAGCTCAAGTAGGCAGGGGCAGGCGTAAGCTAGCGAGAAGATCAATCGCTGCCCAACAGGCTCCCGAAATGCTGCCGAAAGGAACGCACCACATCGTACGTGGTTCGATCAAAGGAGCAGAACGTGTCGAGCGGAGGCTGGAAAAGCGCAAGATGAGTCTGGTGGGGGCGCTCTTCCACCGCGAGGAGTGGCTGAGCGAGTGGAAAGCGGGTGCCTATATCGTGGGGTATGCCAATATCGGCGAAATCGGCTTTCAGTGGTCTGCAGAAACAAAGGACGTGTTTCAGCGCCTCTGGTGGTGGCATCCTGACAACTCCGAAGGTCCTATTCTCACGACGGAGTACCGCGACACGCTCGACCTTCCACGGCCTGATGCCGCCCCGCCGTTCCCGTAGTCATGCAGGCAAAGGGCTGTGTTTTGTGTACAGCCGTACAAGAGACCAGCCTGGTATAGTGGGGAGATCGGCACCGGAGTGAGAGTGAGGTCGAGATCCAGCCTTGCGGCCCGACCGCCTTCAACAGACAGACCCCTCCCACTCTGGGGCGCCAGCCGAGTCTGAACCATCTCCAGTGGCGCTGACCACCGCATTGCCTCACAAAAATCTTCCTTTCCCTCTTCGAGGATGTATTTTCCTCCAACCCATCTGTCTTTTCCAACAACTCGAGCAGTTACAACAGGCCGTCTTTCGCAGTGCGGTGAATGGCCCTCCTTTCGTTGCAATCATCCTTCCTGCACCCATTCGCGTCTTTTCCGTCGAACGTTGTCCAGCAGGGAACATTCCTGCCGAGAGGAGGGTCCACGATCCGAAAGCCTGGCTCCACCCGCTGTCCCGAGAGCAGGAGCGGAGAAAACGGGTTCTGGGCTGGAGGCGGACCCAGAAAGGTCCTTTCGAGGGAGAGTGGGAGCCGATCGTATCCTGGTTGGTTGCCTATCCTGAAAGAAGGAGCGGCGACATCTTCCGGGAGCAGCAGCGCCGCTCCCCCGGACGCTCTCACCCATTCCAAATCTGCACGTGAGAGCCGCGGCATGCGGAACATACGAGCCTGCCTGCTGGAAACCGTTGAGGAGCAGTGGCTAGCAGAAGTGATCCATGGACCAATGCCCTCGACAGCTTCGTCGGCAGCGAATCCCGCCAGGAGTTTCTGACCGCGAGCCCGAGCAAGCCGCTAGGAAGATTTTGGTGAGGCAATGCAGCCCCTGGGCAGGGCTATCTATCCAAGTGCTTCCTCCCCACATGAGAAAATCTCTTGAGGTATCATCCGCTTGGGAAAAAGAAGCAAGGAACTTCTTGCTGCCCTGCTGACGATGAGCCCTTCGAAGTTCAGCCGCCTCACGCGTTTGATTCTTCCAGAAAAGAGGTATTCTGGTAGAGCTCAGCAACAGGGAAGCGAGGGCCGAGACCGCTGAGTTCGATGGTATCGCTTAATCCCAGCGTATAGAGCGACCAGAAGCCCTGTTTCTCGCGTCTGAAGACTTCGACGAGGGGAAATTCAGAACTGATCAGCAGGTATTCTTGAATGCTGGGGCAGCAACGATACTGCAAGGACT
>Ga0137380_10006163_pt1 | contig 10679 bp, 7 predicted proteins | sample SagtaG_17_FD_104809 | JGI IMG/M metagenome (GOLD analysis project Ga0137380, IMG submission 104809) | Vadose zone soil microbial communities from Sagehorn Ranch, Mendocino, California, USA - Sage2_L_100_16 metaG | ecosystem: Environmental > Terrestrial > Soil > Vadose zone | place: USA... | reverse complement strand
CCGCAGCAAAATTGAATGAGACAGATCGAATTAGGTTACGGGCGCGGCTTGCTCAGCCTTTCCTTCGACGAGAAGCGTTTCGCGATCCTTGCTCATGGCGCCGCGTTACCGGTTCTGAGAGATTGATTGTGCTTGGCGGATGGCACTAGAATGCAGGCCGCGATGAACTGAAGGCGTGAAGAATGTCAGAATCGAAGGAGACCCAAGCGGTGAGAATCAGAATCGTTACGATGTTGGCGGCCGTGTTTGCGTTCAGTGTTGGAGTTGCTTCGGCGCAGCAGGAGACAGCGGGCGCGGCTGAACAGCGCGTGCCGCTGACGCAGGCGGCGATCGCTCATGACGCGAAGGGCGCCGCGGCGCTAGAAGCGACTTTGCGTACGACTGCGCTCAATGGAGCGCCGGACGCGCCGGTTACCAACATTAGAATCGTCATCAAGAATGTCAGTGCGAGTTTTTATACCTACGTTTCCGGCCTGGCAACTTTTTACGATTCGGCAGGTGTGCGCTGTGGCGAAGGTGTGTTTAAGGTTGACGCGCTGGCGCAGAATGAATCCGCCGAAACAGACGCTCCCGGTCTCCGCATCACTTGCGCTCCCGCAACCTGGCGCATAGTCGCCACGAACTTGCTCACGCGCAGCGGCGAACAGACCACCGCTTCTGCCGAGACACCCTCAGGTACAACTACTAATCTGGTGATCAACATCGATGGTGAAGAGCATCCGATCCAAATCGGTAAACCGATGGTACTCAATCTGGGAAACAAGCAGCGGACAATCACGGTGCGCGCCGCGCCATAAAACATAGCCGTTGCATTTGCCAACCGCGTCCGTCAGCAATAAAATCTAGTCATTCACCAGAGGCTAGTCGAATCGAAGGGGTAGCAGTATGGCAGAAGAACAACAGGAGAAGACTTGCGCTCATCCGGTTTGTGATTGTCCCCCCGAACAAGGCAGCAAATATTGCAGCGAGTACTGCGAGAATGCCGAAAAGTCGCGCGTGATGGAGATTGGCTGTGGCTGTGAACACGACGGATGTCGTTAGTTCTCTGGTTAGCGCCAAGCCTTTTCGTACCTGAACGAAGAGTCCGACGATTCCCGTCATCGGAGGGTCGTATTACCCACTCATTTGCACAAACTTGCAATCTTGTCGCTGCCTGAATCACGGCAACGGACAATAAACTCTCAACATCTTTGAAGGCGAGGCGAGAGTTCCGCGAGTTCGCACTCCGAACGGGCGCAGCGGCTCGCGGTTCTCTCGATCACTCGCACTCTCCCCGCGGGCGTTCGAATCTCTTGACACGCCCGGGTCCAGATCGATTTCCCAATCAGCCGATCCGACAGGCGCGAAACTATGAGGTGAAAGGAATGAGGAGAACAATTCTGCTAATAGCTTTGACTCTCGTCTGTGGCGGCGGGGTTTTGGCGCAAACGCAGGACACACGCGCACGCGCGGCAGGCAGCAACGATACCTCCGCGACGACCAGCCAGGCAAATCAATATACAGTCGGGTACCCACGTCGCCGGGCAACTTCAAAACACGCTTGATGCACGCAAAGCGAAGGTGGGTGATCAAGTGGTCCTCAAAACGACCCAGGCGATCAAATCAGACGGACACGTTGTAGTAAACAAGGGCGCGCGTTCGCTGAGCCGTGTGACATCGGTCGAGCAGAAGACGGGCTCGAGCGGACAATCGCAGATTGGACTACTGTTCGATCGGCTTGAAAGCGGTTCTTTAGCGGTGCCGATCACTGCGACGATCAGCTCAATCACGCAGGCTGCAACGCACGCTCAAGCCAGTCAGGATGATATGTTTGGGAGCGGCACCAGCACCATGACCTCGAGTCGTTCGACTGCCACGACGCAGCGTTCTGGCGGCCCGCAGAGTGGCGGTGGATTGCTCGGCGGCGTCACGAATAACGCGGGCGGTGTCGTGAACACTACCACGTCCGCCGTTGGCGGAGTGGCTAGTGGTGCGACCAGTGGGTGGGCTCGACCGTCCACTCAACCACCAGCGCGGCGGCGCGGACCTCCGCAGGAGTTGGACGACCTCTTGGTGGAATACAGATCAACGAGTCGAGCAGCACGTCGGCCCAGGGTGGTTCGATGCTTTCATTGCAGGGCGGAAATCTTCGACTGGAGAAAGATACTACGTTCAATCTGGTAATCAGCCAGTCGGCCAACGCCGGCGCCGGAAAGAACCAGTAGACAAATACTCAGTTCAAACTCTTGGCGGTTACGCGATGAGAGTCGGGTAACCGCCATTTTCTTTTTCTAACCTGAAGCTTGCGGCAAAGCAACGAGCGTGGAAGCGGATTGATGAGTTGGCGAATCGCGGGTTAAAGTACTAGCCGACACACTGACCACAAGAACCACATGCTTTCAACTTTGATAGAGCTACAGCGTTTGAAGAATCTGGGCCGCACCGGTTGGACGCTCCGTGGCCTTCCCGCAGGCACGGAATCTGTCGCCGCGCATTCGTTCGGCGTCACCGTAACGGCGATGATGCTCTCCGACGAGCTAACCGCGCGGGGTACCGTGGTTGACATGGAGCGGTTGCTGCGGATGGCTCTGCTCCACGACTGGTCCGAGGCCCGCATTGGCGACCTGCCAAAGACGGCAACGGATTACATCGGAGCAGACACACGCAAGCGGGCAGAGCTGGTCGCCTTCGATGACATTGTCGGCGGCTTTGACGCTGGTAAGGCACTCTATCGGCAGTTATATGAGGATTACGAGAAACGTGCGAGCCTTGAGGCGCAACTCGTCAAAGCCGCCGACGTAATCGATCTGCTGGTGCAGGTTCTCGCTCTTGAGCGTGGAGGCGCAAGAGGGCTCGATGAGTTTTGGGAGGTGGCCAACGAAGGAAACTTCGAGCTTCAAGGCATCGCGCAAGAGGTGGTCAAAGAAGTACTCCAGTCGCTGCTGGCTGCGCACGCAGAGATCGACTAGTGAGATTTCGATCCGTAATCACGAGCGTTCCTTGAGAGAAAACGCCAGCGCATGATCCATCCGATAGAGTTAGTCGTATTTTTCAGTTTTCGTGAACTGGCGCTGGGCGTTTTGATATTTCTGATAACGTTTTTCTTTAGCCTTGCTATTGTTTCCTTCATTCTCGTCAAACTGCCCTCGACCTATTTTCAAGAGTCGCATGCGCGAGACTTCTGGGTTGATCGTCATCCCTCGATTCGCTGGGCGGGCCTGATTGGCAAGAACACGTTGGGTATTGTGCTCGTACTGCTCGGAATTTTGATGTCGATTCCCGGCGTGCCGGGACAAGGCATTTTGACTATCCTGCTGGGTGTCATGCTCGTCGATTTCCCGGGCAAGCGCCAGTTAGAGTACAAGCTAGTCAGGCGCCCAAGAGTCCTGGAAACAATCAATCGATTGCGGCTCAGATTTGGCAAGCCGCCGCTGGTGCTTTGATTAGCCTTCGCGAAGAGTAATTTAGGTGGACGCTCTCCTCCAGCATGTGCTAAATTGAGCACGCTTAACGCAAAGCGGTGTGCGGTAGCGGTATGCCGGCGCCGAGACCTCCCAGCCGGAACGCAGTGAAAAGCGCTGCTTATTCTGAATTTATTAAGAGTTAAATGAGTAAGAGTGTGGAACCTGGGCCTGAGGCCCGAGGCACCGAAAAGACCTCCGCCGGACGAGGTGTGGTTGATCTCGCCGATGCGCGGGTGCGCCTGCGATCACATACTCGTGGCGGTCCATCCCAGGAATCGCTCAGGCGGGATCTGGACGAGATCCACTCGCTCCTCGACCAAGGCCTTACCGTTGAGGCCAGATCACGTCTAACCTCGATCATCACTGCTTCGCGCCAGAATCCTTCGATCCTGGCTCTGGCGCGATGCGCACTTTCGACTGCGCTGGAGATGCAGAGTCACTATCATGAGTCGCTTGCGGCGGTCGCTATGTATGAATCGCCCGAGTCGAGGACCAAACTCGATGAACAAGCCGACAGCGCTCTTCGCGTACAGATCAGCCTCGCGTACAACTACAACGGCGATCATCCTAAGGCTATTTCGCTCCTGAAATCTGCAGTGCGGGAGTTAGGGGAAGGTAACGAGGCAAGACTGGGCGCGATCTATTCCGCACTAGCGCGGGTCTATCGCAGCATTAGCGAGTTTCCCATTGCACGCGACTACTCAGAACGAGCGCTGGAGCACTTCCGTAACACGGGCGACTGGCGCGGACTTGCGGATGCGTATTTCGGTCTCGCGCTGGCGGACATGCATGAAGGCAACTATGAATCGACCCTCGAAAACCTGGAGCAAGCACTTAAGCTAATCGGCGATCATCCCGCCAGCTTCATGCTAGGCAAAATCTACGCGAACATGGCCGGCGCCTGCTGGTACCTTAAACGTCCTCAGGAAGGCATTCGCTATCTCGAAAAGGCGATCGATTACTACGAACGCACCGACCATAAGGGCAGCGCCGCAAATGGTTACAACAACCTCGGAGTAAATCTGATCCTCATCGGTCAGTGGGGTCGCGCGCAAGAGGCACTCGAGCGTGCCCTGACACTGACGTCGGAACTCGACGAACAACCCCGCAACGTGCCGATGATTCTTGATTCGCTCGGCGAGTTGCACATGCTACGCGGCGATTTGGAGGAAGCGCGGGACTATATTGAACGCGCCGTCGCGCTCGCCAGGGAGAATAGCAACAGATGGTATGTGTGCCAGGCTCTTCGCACAATGGTTCGCTGCTATATCGCGCTGGGAATTGAGTCGCAGGCATTGGCCAAAGGCGAAGAGGCGTTGACGCATGCCGAGGGTATCGGTGATCGTCAGGCCATTTGCGAGTCGCATCTGATCATCGCGGAGGTGCATCTCGCGCGCGGAGAGTTGGATGAGTGTTCCGCGCAGCTTCAGAAGGTGACTGAGGCCACTGATTCCCATTCTGACTTGAATCTCACGGGCGAGGCGCAACGGCTCTACGGCAAGCTGGCAATGGCCCAATCCGATCCGGCCGCCGCCGCGCAACACTTCGGCCGCAGCGTGTCAATCTTCGACATGCTTGGGGATCGCTACCGCGGCGCTCGTGCGCACTACGAGCTGGGGCGCGCATATGCGGTCACGCAGCCGACTCGCGCGATTGAACATCTATCACGCGCCGTCAATACATTTCGCGAACTCGGCGCCCGCCTTGATCTCGCTCGTGCCGAAGAGTCTCTGGCAACGGTCGACCGAACAATTCCGCCACAACAACAACACGAGCCTCCAGCTCTGACGCAGTTGTTGACCATACGACTAGCGGAAGCCGTGGCTTCTCGTGAACTTCTCTTGCGCGAGTTTGCCGCCATCATGCGCCAGGAGACGACCGCAGAGCGGGTTTTGATTACCGAGCACGGTGAGGATAAGCGACCGCGAGTAGTAATCGCCCAAGGCTGTAATGAATCAGAGAGCACACGAATTGCGGAAGAACTGAACGAGCTGAAGACGGAAGATGAGCGAGAGCGCTACGGCCGGAAGCATGATGCCAGCATAATCTTGTTGCAATCCTCGAATGCTCCTCCGGCGGTCGTTTATATTTCGCCGCGCGAGCGAGCAAACTTGCCAAAGGGTCTTTCGATTGAGCCTTTGCTGCGTATCGTTGAGCTGGGGATGGACGTTTGCGCCCTCAGAGCTGGCGCTCAGAAGGGCACAAGCTCGCCGGAACAGGACACGCTCGCCGGCGCGAGCCTGATGCCCGGCTTCATCCATTCAAGCCCGGCAATGACCCGCCTGGTCGAAGAAGTTCACAAGATTCGTTCGTCGGATGTGACCGTCCTCGTCACGGGCGACTCAGGTACAGGCAAAGAACTGGTCGCCCGGGCGATACACGCGCTGTCGTCGCGCCGGGCAAGAGTGTTTGTGCCGTTCAACTGCACGGCCGTGCCAAAAGAACTTTCCGAAGGGTACTTGTTTGGTTACCGTCGCGGAGCATTCACAGGCGCGGTCAACGATTCGCCGGGGGTGATTCGAACAGCTGCCGGTGGAACACTTTTTCTGGACGAGATTGGCGATCTTCCGCTCGACGTACAGCCCAAGCTCTTGCGCTTCCTGCAGGAGGGCGAGATTCAGCCACTTGGTGAACAGCGTCCGGCTAAAGTGGACGTACGAATCATAGCTGCCACTAACACCGACCTTGAAGAAATGGTGGCTTCGGGGCGTTTTCGTGAGGACCTTTACTATCGGCTAAACGTGATCCGGTTGCGTGTTCCTCCGTTGCGCGAGCGTCGTTCTGAAATCCCAAGCATTGTTAGTTATTACCTGAATCATTACGCCGCAAAGTTTGGACGAAAGGATATTCAAATTACTCCGCAAGCGGTCGATCTTTTGATGGTTTGCGACTGGCCCGGCAACGTGCGCCAGCTCTGCAATGAGATACAGCGAATTGTTGCCCGCGCGGAAGATGGTGCCGTTCTAACGCCGGATCAGCTATCGCCTGAACTCAAACGAACCTCCTCGCCTATTTCGCCGCCATCTTCGGGCGCGAGTCTTGCGGCTATGCCGACAACTTCACTGCAGAACGTAACGCTGGCCGACGCACTTGCCGAAGTAGAACGCCGCATGATTGCTGACGCGTTGCGCAAACACGGCGGCAACATTTCCCGCGCCGCGCGCGAGCTTGGCTTAACGCGTCGCGGCCTTTACCTCAAGCTTGAACGCCATTCCCTTAGCGCCAGTGCGTGAGCCCCGGCGCCGCGGCAAGAAATCTCAAAGCCCCGATTACTATCTTTGTGGAGTTGAAGTGCGGTTCTTAAGGGAATGCGGCCAGCCTTTTCCGTTCAACAATCTCGTTTGCGATCTCCGCGATGCGGTTAATATCGAAAGGTTTTGAGACTACCCAGTCCGCTTTTATTGCGTTCCGCGTGTCACGACTGATAGCATCCGCCCAGCCGCTAATAATCGCAAGCGAGACGGTTTCGGATCGCCTTCGGATTGCCGTAGCCAGCTCCCACCCATTCATCTCCGGCATCCCGATGTCCGTAAACACAGCATCGAATTCGCCCTTATGTGCGTCATACAGAGTCAATGCGATCTGGCCGTTTTCCGCGGCCACTACCTCACAGCCTTCAGTCTTAAGGGCTTCAGCCAAGACTTCGCGAACGGCAGCTTCATCGTCAACGACTAACACTCGCGCCTTTCGACGTGCTGTTGTTACACCGAACGAGCTGCCCGCAGACAATCTCGACGTGGCTGTCGTTGCGGGCGGCAAAGAAATACTGAACGTAGTACCACGACCCAGCTCACTCTCAACTTCGATGGAACCATTATGCCTTCTGACAATGCCGAAGCTGACAGCGAGACCCATTCCGGTTCCTGCCTTCCCTTTGGTCGTAAAGAAGGGATCGAACAAGCGGGATTTTACTTCCGGAGGCATTCCCGTTCCTGTGTCTGTAACTGTTAGGATCACGCGCTCGTTAGTTTCCTGCGCGCTCATTCGAATCTCGCCACCTCCTGGCATCGCGTCAAGCGCGTTGTAGATTATGTTCACCAGAACTTCGCGTAGTTCAACTGGATCGCCCAGCACCAAGGCCTTGCAGCCGGCATTATGCGCCACACGTATGGCTGCTCTCTCAGGTCGGGATTCCCAACGCGGACGAGTCATCTCGCAGACGTCCTTCAACAACTCTGCCACGGAGACGACTTCGAAATCGCGGTTGGGACGCTGACGAGCAAAATTTTGTATTCGCTTGATGATCTGCGCACCATCCTCGGCACTCTTGACAATAAGCTGTATTCCGGCGGCCATTTTTTCTCGATCTGTCGTGCGCAGTAGTAGCTGAGCGCGGCCAAGAATGCCGGTTAGCGTGTTGTTAACGTTGTGGGCCACGCCAAAAGAAAGTTCACCAAGGGCCGCCATTTTCTCAGCGTGCGCCGCCTTTTCGCGTTGCTGTTCGTGCTCGGCATGGGCCGCCGCAATCTTGCTGAGACAATTGTGAAGGCGTTCGCGGGTTGAGGCCTGTTGCGAATTCGCCAACAACTGGTTCAGTCGTGCGCCGATTTCGCGCCGTTCGTCATCGCCAAGGTGTTCACACATCTCCTCGATCAGAATTAACAAAGACTTGCCCGCGCCTTCACGATCTCCGCATCGCTCGGCGACTCGTTGCGCACGCTCAAGAGTGGGTTTGGCTTCATACCGGCGCCCCAACCTGCACAGAACCAGACCCTGCGTACTCAGCGCCTCCGCCAGCAATGCGTCTTCCCCGCTCGTTTCCAAAGTATCAACTGCAAGTCTGATAGAGCGCTCCGCTAGTTCGTACCGTTCAGAGGCGAGATAGAGTTGTGCCAAAGTCTCGTCAACTTGCGCGCAGCCAACCCCATCGCCAAAGCCGTCAAAGAGCTTACGCGCGCGTTGCAAATGACGCTGCGCTTCCTCAAACCTCTTCAACGTTAAGAGCAGGTAACCATGATTGTTTTCCACCGCCGCGGCGTAGCGAAAGTTGCCGATATGTTCAAATTGCAGCAAGGCTTCCTGGTAGTGACCCAGTGCTCTGTCGAAATAAGGTTGTCTACTCTCGGCAGCACCCAGATCCTTCAAGGTGTTGGCCAGCTCGGTGTGGAAGCGGGCTTTGGTCCAGGGGCTTGCCTCGTCGGAGAGAGGAGCAGCTTCGTTCAGGAGATTAAGCGCTTCGCCCAAGCGACCGGAGTGTCGCTCAATGATCGCCAGGCGAATCAAAGCTACCGCTTTCAGTTCGCGATCGTTATCGGAAAGGGCAACGAGGCTCGAGCCCAGTGTGGCGTGGGCAAGATCAAAAAGTCCCTGATGGTAGTAGCAAGATCCCAACTCAATGCGACCCTCGGCAGCTCGGGCTTCGTCTCCCAAGTGCTCGAACAAGGCGATGGCGCCGTTGAGCAGCGCTTCAGCCAGCCTTTGCCCGCCGGCGACTTGTCTTGTCCTTGCGACTGCGTCACTCAGAGTGCCTGCGGTTAAGAGAAGTTCGGCGGCCGCGCGCTGGCTTAGCCCTTGTTGGCGCGGCCATTCACCAATCTTCCACCAGGATCGTAGGGCAGCACATCCCGCATCGTAGTCGCCTGCCTCAAGTTTTTCCCGGGCGATGGTGCAGCACGCCTGGACCTGCTCGCTAAATGTTAATGGCGAGGTTTCGATACTCCGAATCGATTTGGCTTTGGTTACTAACTTCATTTTCATTCGCTTCCGTGAGGAGTTGTCGAGGTCCACGGGGAAGGCGTTCTGCTGTAGGTGCTTAGCGATTCATAGCAATCGAGTGGTTCCCCTATCTTGGTTGGTACGCTGAATACCAGATATCCACTGTATACCGCCGTGGCAATCACTTAGTCGCTTGCTTAATGTTGCAGGAAGATAGGATAAGTTTAATTCATCTACTCCGACGCTCTGGTCTGTGTACCTAGTACTCATTTTTGGATCGGCTCCGCTTTGAGTGCCTCGGCCTCATTGAGAATTGAATAACTGTCAATGTGTCAATCGTTTACACCCTTCAGGGATTCCTAAGCGCCTCGTGGCACAAGCATTGATAAGAGAACTGGCGAAACGGTTGTAAACGGTCAGCGGGACGGGGACGAGACTTCCCCAAGTAGCATCCGCCATCCAACTGACCATCCCCAGTAAACGCTCTGTTCACCAGGAGAATTTGATCATGAAGCGCTTTCAATCAATCTTTTACGCATCGATTTTGACATTGTCTGTAACCTCTATTGCATTGGGCAGGACCGGGACGATCTCGACCACGGCAGCCGGGACGATCTCGACCACTGCGGCAGGGACCATTTCGACCACCGCAGCCGGGACGATCTCGACCACTGCGGCGGGGACCATTTCGACCACCGCAGCCGGGACGATCTCAACTACCGCGGCCGGGACCATTTCGACCACTGCGGCCGGGACCATCTCAACCACCGCGGCCGGGACCATCTCGACCACCGGTACCGGGTTCATTTCGAATTCGTCGCCGGACTACCTGATGGATTACTTCGTCCGAATGTTTGCGACGGCGATCTGGTGGTAAATAAGCCTCGCTTTGGTCAATTTGAGCGGCCTCGGTCAATCTGGCAAGCTCTACATCCAAAGATCGGTCAACGCGCCAGAAAACAGCTTATCTCAGCGCTTGTTGGTGTTCGGCCGCAAATGATATGCCGCTAGCCGGGGTACCCGTTCTCTTCAAGTTGTAAATCCGCTCTCGCCAGTAATCTTGACGAGTATGGACGTCCTTTTCCAGGTTGTTGTGCCGAGAGTGATCGAGGCTGTTGGCCTGGAAAGACATGATGGACCCTACAAATGGGATGGAAACAATTCTGAAGAGGCGAACGCTTACCGGTGGGGCCAGTATGTTGAACTCCATCCCTCCAAGCTTCAACCGTGGATATTAGAGATCTTGCCCAAAGGCTATATTGGCGAGAACTGGAGCGTCTTTGAGATTTGCGGTGACGGGCTGGCCTTGTGGGGTCATGAGATAAATGGCGGAGCGGTTGAGTGGATGGGTCGTCCGATGGACACCGTTCTTCAGCTCTTGTTAACCGTTGAAAAATGGGTTGTGATCTTCGAGCCCCACTTCCGCCAGACTGATCATATCCTCCAGTGTTCAGTCGACGAATGTCTTGAAAGACTCAAACGCAACTTGGCAGACCGAGCTACCAACGAAGGCTTCATCGCAATAGCCCCCGCATCAGATCCCCAAGTCAATTGCCAGTATGACTCCTCGCCGGGGCTCTT
>Ga0137380_10006158_pt1 | contig 10684 bp, 9 predicted proteins | sample SagtaG_17_FD_104809 | JGI IMG/M metagenome (GOLD analysis project Ga0137380, IMG submission 104809) | Vadose zone soil microbial communities from Sagehorn Ranch, Mendocino, California, USA - Sage2_L_100_16 metaG | ecosystem: Environmental > Terrestrial > Soil > Vadose zone | place: USA... | reverse complement strand
CATGGCGGAGAAGATCGACAAACAGCTCGACCTCGCGCTGCGGATCCGTGCCGTGGATCCGAACGACGTCGTGGCCCGCATCGTCGTCCATCATTTCCTTCCCGACCTGATCGGGAACCTGAAAGCGTTCTCCAGCCAGTCCGTGCGCTGCACGAAATGCGGGGCGAAGTACCGTCGGATCCCGCTCCGGGGACGATGTCTCGAATGCAGCGGCAACTTGACGCTCACGGTTCACGAGAGTTCCGTGAAGAAGTACCTCGAGATCTCGAAGCGGATCAGCCAGCAGTTCGAGGTATCGAACTACCTCCGGCAGCGGATCGACTTGATTGAAGAAGCGATCACGTCGCTCTTCACGAACGACCGGACGCAGGACCTGAAGCTCGACGACTTCTTCTAGGCGGCCGCGACGCGCGCCTGCTCGCTCCGGATCTTGAGTGCCGCCGCAGCCGCGAGGAATGCCCCGAGGGCGAAGGCGCCGACGACGAGGAGGGGGAAATTCACAATCGTGAGGTTCGCGAGCTCCGTCGGCATCACGCCCGAGTTCAATCCGAGATTTTCCGGCCCATAGACGAACACGCCGAGGAGGGCTAGCCCGAGGAGCATGAACACGATCCCCGCTTTCGCGGAACCCGGCATGCGGAGAGTGTAACCACAGGTAGGGCACACCCAGATGGCGTCGTCCGGCAACTCCGCATAACATTCCGGACAGCGGCGCGCCATCGGGCGGGACAGAAAGGCCGCGGGCAAATAGTTTGTGTCAGTGCGCCCGCGTCGATGCGACGATGCGCGGATAACCCTTTAGTAACGCGCGTCGGTTTGCCGATGAATGAGGAAGTCGACGGCCTTCGGTCTCACGGCCCTCATCCTCGGTTCGATCGCGGTCCGACTCTCCCCTCTTTGGTCGTTCCTCTATTGGGGTTCGGACACGGGCGAGTACTTCGCGATTCTCCGAGATCTCGTCCGGACCGGCCACGTCTCGACGATGTACGACGGATGGGGCGTCACGTATCCGTACTTCCCAGGCATGTTCTTCCTGCAGGGAGGGCTGGCCCATCTGTCCGGCTTCGACCTTCCGGCCGTGCTGAACCTCCTCGTGCCGATCTTTGGCGCTCTGTCCGTCGTCCCGATCTACTTGATCGCACGGCGTGTCACGGGCCAGGACCGCGTCGCCCTCTTCGCCGCCGCCCTCCTGGTCGGCGCGATACCCCACGCGTATACGACCGCGCACCCGGCCCCCGCGACCGTCGGAAATCTGCTCGCGCTCACGGGCCTCCTCCTCTTTCTCCGCCTTCGGACCGATCCCGCGGCCATGGTCCCGCTCGTCCTCGTCTCGGGGACGCTGATCGCGACGCACCATCTGTCCCTCTACTTTTTCCTCCTCATGGTCCTCGGTACGATCATCGTTCAGGGTCTCGCTCGCCCATGGAGATGGACGGCCGGGTCGAAACGAGAGATCGCGTATGCGAGTCTCCTCCTCGTCGGGACGTTCGTGTACTGGCTCGTCTACGCGACTACCTTCCGCGCATACATCCTGACGGATGTCGACATCCGGCCTTGGTGGGCGGTCCTCGTCCTGTTCGGATTCGGACTCCTCTTCATCGGGACGGTCATCTACGTGCGGACCCGAATCGGATGGCGGTACCGGCCCAGGTATCCGGGGCTTCGCTATCGTGGAGTCGCATACGCCTCCGCGGTCGGAGTCATCCTTATCCTCGGGCTCGTGTCGGTCGTCTTCGGCGTCCCCGGGACAACGTTCCGCGTCTCGCCTGAAGGCCTCCTCTATTTCGTTCCGCTCGTCCTCCTCATCTCGTTCTCCGCGACGGGGCGCAAGTTCCTCGACTTCGACCGGGATGGATTGCCCGTCAACGCCTGGCTGGTCATCCTTCTCGGATCCGCCATCGTGGGCATCGCCGTCGCCCCTCGCGTCCTCATTCCCTATCGGCACATGGAGTACCTCGTCGTCCCCTTCGCCATTCTTTCGGGGGTCGGCTTTGTTCGCCTCTTGGATTTGGGGACAGTCCATGGACGGCTCCGAGTCGCCGCCAGCGTGGCCATCGGCCTCGTCTTCGTGGCGAATGCGTTCACGGGTCTCCCGCCGCCCTCCACGCTCGCCGGTTGGCGCGAAGGGACAATCCCGGCAGCCCTGGATCCTGCGTATTGGGCTCGGGATCATGCGAGCGGCCTCGTCGTATCCGACCATCACGGCTCAACGACGGTCTTCGGGTTCGGCGGGCGGAACGCGACCTGGGATCGAACGCGGGCTCCGTTCTTGCCCGACCCCTTGAACGACCCATACGTGGGACTCTCGCGGATCGACTCCCCGTCCGGTCAAAGGGACGGCACGTATGTCTGGATCGACCGGGACATGGAGGCTGGGGTGCGTCTTACACCCTGGGAGGCGGCGATCCCGATGGATGCCGGGGTGGTCGCGAAGTTCGACTCCTCGCCGTTTGTGAAGGTCTTCGACAACGGATACGCCCGAGTGTATTGGATCGCGTGGGGATGCGTCCCGACGACCTGCTGAGTCGCGTGCGTTTATGCGCGACGATCGCATCCGCGAGCCGATGCGAGTCGCGGTCCTCCACGATCATCTGCGGTTCATCGGTGGCGGCGAGCGAGTCGCCCTAACCTTGGCATCGGCCTGGGACGCAGACCTCTACGTGACCGACCTCGATTCAACGCTGGCCTCTCGGGCCGGGATGGCGGCGGTTCGGACGCACGAGATCGCCCGAGTTCCGTCGCGCCCTCCCTTGCGACAGGATCGACAGGCCCGGGCCTTCTCGACGGCAACGATCCCCGACCACGACGCCTACATCTTCTCCGGCAACTGGTCCGTCTTCGCGGCTCCGCGACTCCGGCCCAACATCTGGTATTGCCATACTCCGGTCCGAGTTTTCTACGATCTCCGCGATTCCTTCCTTGCTGCGCGGTCGAGGGTCAGCCGCGTCGCGGCCCAACGTTGGATCGAAAAGCGTCGTCCGATGTATGAGCAGTCGATTCGAAGCGTCGAAAAAATCGTTGCGAACAGCCGGAACGTCGCGGGGCGGATCGAACGATTCTTCGGTCGGACTTCGGAAGTAGTCTATCCTCCGGTCGACGTCTCTTCCTACCGATTCGATCGGATTGGAACCGATTGGCTCGCCGTGAGCCGCCTGTCCCACGAGAAGCGAATCGACTTGTTGGTGGAAACGTTCCGGCGCCTCCCGAATGACAAGCTCCTCATCGTGGGAGGGCCGCAGGTGGGAGTCCGTGCGGAACGGATGATTCGGCAGCTGAATCCACCGAGGAACGTCGAATTTCTCGGTGAAATCGATGAACAAAAACTTCGCGGCTTGTATGCGAACTGCCGGGGGCTTGTGGCGACGGCGCAGGACGAGGACTTCGGCCTCGCACCTCTCGAAGCAATGGCATCAGGGAAGGCCGTCGTCGCCGTCGACGAGGGCGGCTTTCGAGAATCGATCGTCAACGGCGAAACCGGTTGGCTGGTGCCCGCGAACGCGGAAGCACTCTCCGCGACGATTGCTCGAACGACGCCGGACATCTTGACGCGAATGCGCAGTTCCTGCGAGACGCGGGCCCGACTCTTTGACATATCGCGTTTCGTCGAACAGATGCGGGCAATTATTGTGAAGTCGCTCGAAGGATAGGAAACATGACGGCGCTCCCGGGCCGCTCAGACGACAGAGCCTCTCCCGTCAGCTACTAATCGATAGCCGCGTATCGGCCCGCGGAATGGAAGAGCACGCCTGTGTCGTGATCCTGAACTGGAACGGCCAGGACCATCTTCGAGATTGCCTTCGATCGGTCCTCGACCAAACCTATCCCCGATTCCGGGTCTTGTTCGTCGACAACGGCAGCACGGACCAATCGCGGACCCTCGTCGAAGAGAATTTTCCGGAGGTCAGGCTCCTGTCGTTGCCCGAGAACGTCTTCTTCGCTCGCGGTACCAACGCGGGAATTCGGCAGGCGGTGAAGGACCCCGCGTGCCGCCACATCGTCACATTGAACAACGATACGCGAGTGGCCCCGGAATGGCTGGCCGAACTCGTCAAGCAATCATCGGGACCGGTCGGAATGGTCGCATCGAAGCTGCTCTTCATGGACCGACCCAACGTCCTCAATTCGACCGGACTGATTATCGCTCCGGATGGCGGAGGGATGGATCGCGGTTGGAACCAAGTGGACGAGGGACAGTTCGATATGTCCCACGACGTGTTCGGGCCTACTGCAGGAGCGGCCCTCTATCGCCGAGACATGCTGGATTCGATTGGGCTGTTCGACGAGGAATTCGTCGCCTACTACGAGGACTTGGACCTCGCCTGGCGGGCGCGCCTCGCGGGCTGGCAATCCCGATTCGCGTCGGGAGCGGTCGTGTACCACAAGTTCTCGGCATCCCATAGTCGTGGAAGCGCGAGGAAGACCTACTTCTGCGAACGCAACCGAATCTGGAACTTCGTTCAGAACTATCCCTGGCGATACGCGGCGGTGGGAATTCCGTGGGCCGCCGCCCGTACGATTGCGGGTCCTCTCCCCTGGAGTCGCCCGAATTCATCGTCCGATCAGGATGGGCCCGATCGAGCCGAACGCTCGAAGGCGATGGTCCGGGCCCGTCTCGATGCCTATGCCGGAGTGGAGAGAGCCCTCGCGAAGCGGGGAGAACGAATGGCACGATCCCGAGCGAGCGCCGCGACGATAGGCTCCTGGTTCCGCCGCTATGGAACGACCATGCGGGACGCGGTTCTCTCCTGAACCGGAGGAACAACATGCGAATCGCGGTGTGGTATGACTATCTCCAAACGGTCGGCGGCGGCGAGCGGGTCGCCCTGACGCTCGCGAAGCACCTTGACGCGGATCTTATCACGACGGAATTCGACGAGGCCCTCCCGCAGAGAGCCGGCTATTCTAGTATCCGGGTCCTTTCCCTTGGCGGCCTGTTCCTCCAGCCGCCTCTGAAGCAAATCGACGCCACATGGAAGTTCGGGCGAGCCCGATTCGACGGATACGACTTCCACGTGTTCATCGGAAACTGGTCCCAATTCGCCGCGAAACGGCACCACCCGAATCTGTATTACTGTCTCACCCCGACCCGTGTGTTCTACGACCAACACGAGACCATGATGGCCCGGCTCGACCCCGTCAGTCGGACCGTGGCCCACCTCTGGATCCGAGGTCATCGTCCTCTGGATAGGAGGGCGGTATCACGTTGCGATCGAATCGTCGCGATTAGCGAAAATGTCCAACGCCGAATCGACCGGTATTACGGACGAGATTCCGAGGTGATTTACCCGCCCGTGACCACGTCGAACTTCCGATTCCAAGAAGTCGGCGATTCGTGGCTCTCGGTGAGCCGGCTCTATCCGGAGAAACGGATCGAACTCCAGTTGGACATCTTCCGCCGCCTTCCGGAACAGAAGCTGATCCTCGTGGGAGGCTACTCGGCGGGAGACCGGGCTTCCCGATACCTCGCCCGCTTGAACCCGCCGCCCAATGTGACGATGTTGGGAGAGATCGGCGAAACGACCCTTGCGGACCTGTATGCCCGGTGTCGCGGATTCCTCACGACCGCGGTGGACGAGGACTTCGGCATCACGCCGGTGGAGGCGATGGCCGCGGGCAAGTGCGTCCTCGCAACGGACGAGGGAGGGTACCGCGAGACCGTCATTCCCGGCAAGACCGGCTTCCTGTTGCCTCCCGACCCGAGCCGATTCGTCGAAAAAATCCGCGAGCTCGACGATTCGACCCTTCATTCCATGAAAGGCGCCTGCATCGCGCGCGCCCGGACATTCGACGAATCCGTTTTCCTGCAGAAGATGCGCGCCCTGATCGCCCCGCAAACATCGTAGATGTGTCACCGTCGGGCGAAGGGCGATACCGTTAAGCGGTGGTGTCGAACTTCCAGACCGATGGCGAAGTCCGCCCTCGTGACGGGAGCTACCGGCCAAGACGGCTCGTATCTGATGGAACTGCTCGTGAACAGAGGGTACGAGGTGTATGGACTCGTCCGACGGCTGAGCGTCCCGAACATGGGCAACATCCAGCACATCGTCGACCGGGTCACGCTCATCGACGGGGACCTGATCGACCAGTCCTCTCTGAACGCCGCGGTCAAGGAGGCCGCCCCCGACGAGGTCTACAGCCTCGCCGCCCAATCGTTCGTCGCGACCTCGTTCGTCCAACCGGTCCTGACGGGCGAGATCACGGGCCTGGGCGTCGTGCGCCTCTTGGAGGCCGTACGCGCGAACGCCCCCGATGCGCGGTTCTACCAAGCCTCGTCCAGCGAAATGTTCGGACGTGTGGACCGCGAGCCGCAGGACGAGAAGACCCCGTTCCATCCCCGGAGTCCGTACGGAGTGGCGAAGGTCTACGCATACTGGGCATGCGTGAACTATCGAGAAGCGCACGATCTGTTCGTCTCGAACGGAATCCTGTTCAATCACGAATCGGAACGGCGCGGCCTGGAATTCCTGACACGCAAGGTCAGCCACGGAGTCGCTCGCATCCACGCCGGATTGACGAAGTCCATCGCGCTCGGGAACCTGGACGCGAAGCGCGATTGGGGCTACGCCCCGGAGTACGTGGACCTCATGTGGCGCGTGCTCCAGCACCGGGAGCCGGATGACTTCGTGGGCGCGACCGGCGAATCACATTCCGTGCGAGAGTTCGTGGCAGAGGCGTTCCGGCTCGCAGGCATTTCGGATTGGGAGAAACACGTGACGATGGACGACAAGAACCTCCGGCCCTCGGAGGTGTACAACCTTCGCGGGGACGCGAGCAAGGCGAAACGAATCCTCGGCTGGGAAGCCAAGACCCGTTTCAAAGACCTCGTGCGAACGATGGTCGAGGCGGAAATTCGAGCCCTGGAACAGGTTCGGCCGGCCCGCTGATCTTTCGGAGGCTTACGGCCTTGGCGGGGAAGGAAAACACGCCGTGCAGTGGGGATCGATATCCCCCATCCCCTTGTGGTACTCGCAGAAACGGGCGGTCAGCATGAGGTTCGAACAGAACTGGTTCACCCTCGCAATCTGATCGGAGAGGGTCATGCCCTCCGCGAGGCTCTCCGCGAGTCCGTGCACGAAGGGCTTGATCTCCGGGAACAGACGAAGCATTTCCTGATCGACGCCGCGGCTCTGGGTATTGTAATGACTCACGGCCGCCTGCGTGATCCCCATCGCCCGCGCCACATCGATTTGTTTCTTCTTGTAGGTCCGGAGCAGTTCCCGGGCGAGCCGCGCGCGGATCGTGGGCAGCAGCTTGGCTACCACCAGTTCTTGGGGCTGAAGCATCCGCGCGAGCCTGACCCTGGTCGGGCCGAGAAGAATACTGTAGAACACCGTATTTAACCGTGACCCTTTTCTTCACAGGGGGAATTCTGGCCAATCGCGCGGCGGTCCTTTTCTCAGGGGGCGATACCGAAAAAAGCTCAGTCGAACCGAGCCGCGGGACGGCCGTCTCCTCCACAATCAAGATGCACGTTCTACATCACACAACAGCGAGGGCTCTCCCAGAAGTCGAGTCCGAGCTGAACTAGCGTCGGGTCGGTCGAGGTAATCGCATACACGTCACCGTCCGTCGTCCGAGACACGGTCAAGACCTGCTGACCGTCCACGACCAGGAGCATGCACGCACAGATGATCGAGCGGACCTCGGCCGCTTTCGCGAGGTCCTTTGCAACCGGGATCTCCGGCAAAGCGAGTCGCACCCGAACTCGCCGGCGAGCGGCTCGCGCCAAGTCTTCCTCCAGTCTTCGAAAGACCGCCTCATCGGAGGCCAACACGACGACGTCCTTCCGTGAGGACCCAATGAGGGCCCGTGCCCGAGCCACGACGTTCGGGAGGCCTTTCACGATGTATGCGACATCGATCGAGGGAGCCCTCGTCGCGGCGCGGAGTGGCTCCAGCAATGAGGCTACCCGCACAGTCGCCGCGCGACGCCGTTCGTATTCCACCTCGACCATCCGGGACAGCCGCATCTCGACCTCCTTGGGCGGGACCACGCGATACGTCTTCGGTTTCCCCGCCTGAACCTCCACGAATCCCTTTTCCGCCAGTTCGTCAAGGGCATAGTAAATTTTCGAATCCAGGATCCCGGTCTTGCGAACCAGTTCGCCCGCGGTCGCATGCGTCGTCTCGACGAGAGCACAGAATGCCTGTGCCGCCTGTCTGCTCAACCCAAGCTCTCGGAGCGTCCCGGCAATTCGATCCAGGGACGGCTCCATCGCGTCTTGGAGGAGGGCGTTCGCGCGGACCTTCACTCCCGCCATCTCGGAGGCCACGGTAGAGAGGCTATAAGAACTTGTCTACTACCTAAGGGAAGTAGATAATCATGGAGCCATCCCGACCCTCCGATGCGCCGCAAGAACGCTCCGCCGCCCAAGAGCCCAGAGCGAGGGGCTGTTGCAGCGGCGGGTACTGCTGCGCCTGTTGTGGGTGCTGCGACTGAAGCGCGAACGCCTTTCCGGAGGCGACCCTTACGCGGGCTCGCCTCCCCTCTTTTCGATTGCGTCCGGGCGGAACCGATCCCGACAAGGCTCAAGTCCTGGAGCGCTCTCCGGCCACGCGGCCGATGACTTCGTCCCCCGCATCCCGGATCCCATGTTTCTTCGACGGCGCATGCCCTCGAAATCAGTTCGGGACCAAGGGACCGATGCGAGCCGCGTTCGTCGTGGGCGAGACCCGGGTCGTCCGTAAGGCGCCGGACCTTCGGGTGTCCTCGGGCCCCGTCCGGAGCAACAACATTGCGGAATATCAGGGCCTCATCTCCCTGCTTCGACACCTCCAGGAACTCGAGGGGAAAGGGCGGCCGCGGAACGCCTATCGGGTCTGCGGCGATTCGCAACTCGTGATCCGCCAAATGCGGGGAGAGTACCGGGTGACGACACCCCACCTGGTGCCGCTGCATCGAGAGGCGTCGCGCCTCAGTTCCGCTCTCGACGTGGAATTCGAATGGGTGCCGCGAGAAAAGAATCCGGCGGGATTCCTCCTCGATCCGTGAAATCCGTCCAACGGACGCGAGCGATGGCCCGCTGAAAAAGATAGGAAAGTCTTCATTGCTCAATTCGCTCCGGTAGGGTCGGCAAGATAGGCTTCGTGTTCAAACGGGTCCGCGCGGGGTGGGCGAGAGCGTACGGTATCGCACATCGACGTGGTATCATCCTTGATTGCATTCGTATTCAATCATGTTCATTGTTCGAGGACCCTAAACGCCCACGTCATACCCATCCCCCCCGCTAATCCCGGTCGATGGCGGCTGGATTCCCAGACGGCGCATGGCATCAAAAGCCAGCGACGTCCCGGCGAAGCGTACGTGTTCTCTTGCTCGTGCTCGCCCTTGCTATCGCCGGACTCTTTGCGGGCCCGTTGTCTTCCGCAATCCAAAGCGGTCTCTCGCCGACTTCCACTCCCGCCCGCGTGACGGAATCCGGTCTCACGTCTTGGAACCCCCATGTCTCGTGTTCGGCGGACCTCGTCACGATCCGCGACGTCCTTGGCCCCGCGTACCCTACGCAGACGGTCAACGGCAGCCGCTACCAAACGAACTCGACCGCGGGCGGCATCACTCAAGAACGAGCCCTGTCGCCGCCGTGCACGATCACGAACATGACCGGTACCGTGCTCTCCTCATTCGTCCAGATCAACGGAGTCTCCCTGTACGGCTACGCCGTCAAGACCACGGATTGTTCCGCGTGGTACTCGAAGCAGAACGGCGGTGGCCGGTATCCGAACAACCAAACCTTCTGCACGGATGGCGGACAGATCATCACGATCGGGACCACGCGTGGCTACCTGAGAATCGAAATCGATCGGGACTGGTTGGGGAAAGGCTATTGCGGTGTCGGGGTCCCCTACTGCGATAACGCGACCTTGGGCCAGTACCAATCCAACGGGAGCATCTCCCTCGATTTCCAAGGCTTTGTCATCTGGGAGGGTCCGTGGCACTGGGAACTCCATCCACTGACCGGTTGGAGGCTCTCCGCCCCGCCCACACCTCCGTCTGCTCCGCAGAACCTCGCGGCCACCGGCGGCAATGCCCAGGTCACCCTGACCTGGCAAGCACCCACCTCGGACGGCGGATCTCCCATCACGAACTACAAAATCTATCGGGGTCTCGCGCCTAGCACCGAGACGCTCCTGACGACCGTGGGCAACGTGCTCACGTACACGGACAGTGCGGTCACGAACGGATTTACGTACTACTATCAGGTGTCCGCGGTCAACAGCCCGGGCGAGGGGGCCAAGTCGAACGAGGCATCGGCGACGCCGAACCAAACTCCGCCTCCGCCCTCGCCTCCCTCCGCACCGACGAACCTCGTGGCCACCGCAGGAAATGCGCAAGTCGGTCTGACTTGGCAGGCACCCGCTTCGAACGGCGGTTCGCAGATCACGAATTACCGGATCTATCGAGGCACGTCGTCCAACGGCGAGACGCTGCTGGCGACGATCGGCAATGTGCTCACGTACACCGACACCGCGGTAACGAACGGAGTGACGTACTACTATCAGGTCTCGGCCGTGAACGGGGCCGGGGAGGGCCCGCGATCGAACGAGGCGTCCGCCACTCCCTCACCGCCGACTCCGCCTCCAGACTTTGGCATCAGCGCCACGCCCGCGTCTCTCAGCATCCAGATTGGGTCGTCCGGCACGTCCACGATTGCGCTGACCAGCTTGAACGGATTCGCGGGAACGAT
>Ga0137380_10006157_pt1 | contig 10685 bp, 6 predicted proteins | sample SagtaG_17_FD_104809 | JGI IMG/M metagenome (GOLD analysis project Ga0137380, IMG submission 104809) | Vadose zone soil microbial communities from Sagehorn Ranch, Mendocino, California, USA - Sage2_L_100_16 metaG | ecosystem: Environmental > Terrestrial > Soil > Vadose zone | place: USA... | reverse complement strand
TACTGATGCAGATCCGCTGCGCTTCGCTGCTGATTCTCGGCCTCGTCGCGGGCGCGTCGCCCGTGGTGGCCCAGCCTCCTTCTCCGCCGCCCACCGCCGCCATCGATCATCAGGGTGTGGCCTGCATCATCGTCGCCAAGTACCCGAAGCTGAAGGCCTGCTTCGGCTCGGAAGTGAAGGAGCCCCGCGCTTACTTCCGCAAGCAGGGGACCACGCCCTGGTTCTGGGTGAAGATGGTCACCAACCTCAAGGAGGCGCCCGAGCCTCAGTGCAAGATAGGCGTCCTGCCCAAGCCGAGCAGGGCGCTGATCCACCAGCACGTCGAGTACTACCTCGAGGACGTGGGCGGAGGCGCGCGGACCAAGGAGTACGATCCGCTTGTCGTGCGCCAGGCGCAGGAGTGCAAGAAGGACGCGCCGGTGGCGCCGATCTCACCGACCGGCCCCACCGCGGTGTTCCCCGCGATGCCGGCGGGCTTCACGGTGGGCGCGTTCCCCGCCGCCGCCGTCGGCGTGGCCACGGCCGCCGCGGCCGGTATCGGTGATTACTTCGCCACCAAGAAGAACGAGACGACGCCCACGACGACTCCGACCGCGCCGGCTCCGGTGCCTCCCGCGCCGGTCCCCCCGACCACGCCGCCCACGACCCCCCCGACTGCGACCCCCCCTCTGGACCTGTCGTGCCAGGCGGAGCCGAAGTCGGGCGTGGTGCCGCTGACGGTCTCGTTCACGGCTTTCCCTTCCGGCGGCACGGGCAGCTACGACTACGCCTGGCAATTCGGTGATGGAGGCACCGCGGTCGGCCGGCACCCGGTCCACACGTTCACCTCGATCGGGACCTTCGACGTGGTGCTGACCGTGACCAGCGGCGGCCTCGTTCGCCAGTGCGAGCGTTTCATCACCGTCAACGCACCGGCACCCAAGACGGCGACCCTGACATTTACAACCGTGGATGAAGTCTCCGTCGACTGTCTTGTCCCAGCATCGGTCAACATCGATCCGCCCAAGAAGGATTGCGTCGGCTTGCCCCTGCCTGGGACGACGTGCTTGGAGACGTACCCGGTCGGAACAGCGGTGACGATAACTTCGTCCAGCACCACTTGCGGGCAGGTCTGTTGGTCGGGGGCTTGCGCGGGCACGAAGACCAACCTCGGATCCGTATGCACCCTCACGATGAACAGCGACCTGAATGCCGCCGCCACTTTCGTCTTCGGGACCTGCGGCTTGGCGGCCGAGCCGCCGGTTGCCCTCACGTGGAACGTCGACCTCGAAGCGCCGGGCGCCGTCGGTCAGGTCGTGATGGACGGTGCGCTGATGGTCGCCGAGACCGGCCAGCGCGTACAGCGCGTGGCCCGGCAACGCGAGGGCGAGATCGTGGTGTCCGGAAGCATCGTCCGCGCCGACGGCAAGCCCGGCACCTGGCGCTTCGAGGCGCAGGACGCGGCGGCCATCGAGCCGGGCAGCCTGCGCGTGCAGCAAGGCGACGTGGACCTGCTCACGCCGACCGCGGTCGTGTTCCGCCTCCGGGGCCAGGCCGGCGAGCGCGTGTCGTTCAGCTATCGCCTCCGGCGCTGAGCCGAGCCCAACGCCTGGCGCGGCACCGCCGCGCACTTGAGGGCCGGCAGGGCCTCGCATAGGATCCCGTGTCTCCACACCGCCGGGAACGGGAGCCGCCATGAGCACGCCACGCTACCGCTGGGCCGCGCCGGGCGACGTCAACGCGTTCTTCGGGCTCATGCTCGACAACGTGATGAACCTCGTGATCCTGGCCGGGATCCTGGTCTTCGTCTACGGATTCCCCGAGCCGCTCGTCTACACGCGCATGTTCCCCGGCACCGCGCTGGGCGTGATGTTCGGCGACCTCGTCTACACCTGGCTGGCGTTCCGGCTCGCCCGCCGCGAGGGCCGCGACGACGTGACCGCGATGCCTCTCGGCCTCGACGCGCCGAGCACGATCGGAATGGCCTTCACCGTCCTCGGTCCCGCGTACGTCGCGGCCAAGGCCCGCATGCCCGTCCCCGACGCGGCCGTGGTCGCGTGGCAGGTCGGGATGGCCTGCATGATCCTGATCGGCCTCTTCAAGCTCGCGATGTCGTTCCTGGGCGGGGCGATCCAGAAGGTCGTCCCGCAGGCCGGCCTGCTCGGCTCGCTGGCCGGCGTGGGCCTCGCGCTCATGGGATGCCTGCAGCTCGGCGACATCCTCGCGCAGCCGATCGTGGGGATGCTGTCGCTGGGCCTGATCTTCTGGGCGCTGGTCGCGCGCCTCCGCCTTCCCTTCCGGGTGCCGGGCGTGCTCGCCTCGGTGGCCGCGGGCGCCGCCGTCTATTACGGCCTCGGCGCGCTCGGCCTCCTGGCCCGGCCGCTGACCGCGCCCGCGCTCGAGTTCTCCCTCGGCCTTCCGCTCCCGACGCTCGGCTTCCTGAAGGGCATGCCACTCGCGCTCGCGCGGTACCTTCCGATGGCGGTGCCGTTCGCGATCCTCACCGTCGTCGGCGGCATCAACGTCACCGAGAGCGCGCGCCTGGCCGGCGACGACTACAAGACGCGCTCGATCCTCCTCACCGAGGCGGTGGCGACGCTGGTCGCCGGCCTCTGCGGCGGCGTGTCGCAGACCACACCGTACATCGGCCATCCGGCGTACAAGGCCATGGGCGGCCGCGCCGCCTACGCGCTCGCGTGCGGACTCTTCGTGGGCTTCGGCGGCATGCTCGGCTACCTCCCGCTGCTCGTGCGCGTCCTGCCCCTGGCCTGCCTGGCCCCGATCCTCGTCTTCGTGGGATTCGACATCGTCTCGCAGGCCTTCCAGGCCACGCCGCGCGACCACGCGCCGGCGGTGTGCTTCGCGATGCTGCCCTCGGTGGCGCAGCTCCTGCTGATCGTCCTCGACAAGGCCAACCCGCTCTTTTCCTCCGCGGCCCTGGAGCCCGAGCGCGTGGCCACGGGCGCCCACATTCCGGCCGCCTTCGCCGAGAACTTCGGGGTCTTCGTGGTGCTCGCGCACGGCTTCATCCTCACCGCGATGCTGTGGGGCGCCGCGCTCGCGTTCCTCATCGACCGGCGGATCGGCCGCGCCGCCACCGTGCTCGGGGCCGCGGCCGTCCTCGCCCTCTTCGGCCTCATCCATTCGGTGCTGCCCACCGGCGGCATCTACCTGCCCTGGGGGCCGGAGCTGCTCGGCTCGCGCATCCCCTATCAGTGGGCGGCCGCCTACGCGCTCGTGGCCCTCACCGCCCTGGCGCTCGGACGCACCCGCGCGTACGCCGAGTCCGTGGCCGCGGAGCGGCGGGTCGCCTAGCGTGGACCGGCCCGTCCGCGAATCCAGCATCGACCTGGTTCGCGGCGCCGACGTGCTGCTCATGCTCTTCGTCAACGAGATGGCCGGAGTGCGCGGGACGCCCGCGTTCCTGCTGCACAAGCCCCACGACGCCGACGGCATGACCATCACCGACGTGGTGTTCCCGGCGTTCCTGTTCATCACCGGGCTCGCCATCCCGTTCGCGCTCGGCGGGCGCCTGCGGCGCGGCGACGCGGGCGCCGTCTGGCGCCACATCTTCGGCCGCACGCTGGCGCTGCTGGTGATGGGCGTGCTCATGGTGAACGCGGAGCAGCCCGGCGCCGGCGGGCCGATCTCGCCCGATCTCTGGAACGCGCTCATGAGCCTCGGCGTCGTGCTCGTCTGGCTCGCCCCGCCACGCGACGGACCCGCGCGCCCGAGGACATGGCTGCGCGTCGCGGGGGCGGCGCTCCTCGTCGCTCTGGTCTTCCTCTACCGGAGCCGTGACGCCACCGGCCTCATCCAGATCCGGCCGCACTGGTGGGGGATCCTGGGGCTGATCGGCTGGTCGTACCTCGTGGCGGCCAGCGCGTACGTGCTCGCCCGCGACCGGCCGGCGATCCTCCTGGGGGGCGTCGCGCTCCTCTACTGTGTCTACCTGGCCGACGAAGCGGGCCGCGCCGCCTGGCTCGTCGCGCTCTCACCGTACTTCAGCGTCGGCCGCATCGTCGCTTCCCACTCCGCGGTGGCGCTCTCCGGAACCCTCCTCGGCGTGCTGCTCCTGCGGCATCGACAGGAGGGCGGATCCCCGCGCCGGCTGGTGGGGGCCGCGCTGGGATATGCCGCCGCGCTCGCGGCCGCCGGAGCGCTCCTGCACGAGCTGCACGGGCTTCACCCCGCCTTCTCGATCAACAAGGTGCTGGCGACGCCGGCCTGGTGCCTGCTCTCCGCCGCCATCACCACGGCGTTCTGGGTGGGGATCTTCGTGCTCACGGACGTCGGGAGATGGGAGCGATGGCCGAAGGCGCCCTTCATCGCCGGCGGGAACGCCCTCCTGTGCTATCTGTTGGCGCCGTTCCTGCTGTCGCTCTTCGCGCTGATCGCGTCGCTCTTCGGCGGGACGAACCTCTATCACCGGCTCGGAGAGAGCACCGCCATCGGCGTCGTGCGCTCGGCGGTGTTCGCCTGGATCGTCGTGCGCCTGGGCGGCCTCCTGCGAGATGTCGGCATCGGAATGAAGATCTGATCGGGGAGGTACCGTGATCGCGCGATCGACGTTCGCCGTGTGCACACTCGCGGCCGCGACCGCCGCCGCTGCGCCTCCGGTCGTCCTCGTCAACCACCTCGGCTACGACCCGGACGCGCCCAAGCGGGCGGTCGTGCAGGGTCACCGCGGTGACGTGGTCCGCTCGTGCGCGGTGGAACCGGTCGCCGGCGGAGCCAGGACCCCGACCCGCGCGCCGCGCCCGGTGGGCCGCGTCGACCGGTGGCGGGACTGGGTCTACTGGACGGTCGACTTCTCGGAGCTGCGCCGCGAGGGCACGTTCCGCCTGGCCTGCGTCACCGCGTCCGGCACCGTGCGCTCGTTCCCGTTCCGCGTGGAGGACCACGTCCTGGAGCGCCACACGCTGTCCGACGTCGTGTACTACTTCAAGGGCCAGCGCGCGTCGGGTCCGATGGACACGGCGGACCGCGCGCTGCCGCTCGAGGGCCGGACGGACCAGCGCGTCGACGCCCACGGCGGCTGGTACGACGCGACCGGAGACTACGGCAAGCACCTCTCGCACCTCTCCTTCTCGACGTACTTCAACCCGCAGCAGCTTCCGATGACCGCGTGGGGCCTCTTGAAGGCCTACGAGCTGCTCCAGCGACGCGGCACCCCCTCGATACGGCAACACCTGCGCCGCCTGCTCGACGAGGGCGCGTTCGGCGCCGACTACCTGGTGCGCGTGAAGGTGCCGGACGGCTCGTTCTATCGCTCGGTGTCGGCGCCGGGGCCGGAGAAGCGGCCGCAAGACCGGCGCATCGGGAGGGAGGGGCGCGGCTTCGCGATCAAGACCGCGGAGACGAAGGACCGCATGACCGCACCCGGCGAGCCGTCCGAAGACGACGCCGCGTACCAGAGCAGCCTCCGCGCGGGAGGCGGCGTGGCGATCGCCGCCCTGGCGCGGGCGGCCGCGATGAGGGCGCCCGGCGAGCGCAACGGCGACTACCTGCGCGCGGCGGAAGAGGCCTGGGCGTTCCTGGCCGCGCACAACGCGCAGCTCACCAACGACGGCCGCGAGAACGTCGTCGACGACTACTGCGCGCTGCTCGCGGCCACGGAGCTTTTCAACGCAACCCGCAAGCCGGACTACAAGGCGGCGGCCGACGAACGGGCCCGCCGCCTGATCGCGCGTCTCGCCCCCGGGCCCAAGGCGTACTGGCGAGCGGACGAAAACGATCGTCCTTTCTTCCACGCGGCGGACGCCGGCCTGCCCGTCACGAGCCTGCTCGCGTACGCGGAGATCGCGGATCCGGAGGCGAAGGCCGCGGCCCTCCGCGCCGTGCGCACGTCGCTCGAGGGCGAGCTGGCCGTGACCTCCGAGGTGGCCAACCCGTTCGGCTACGCGCGGCAGCTCGTCCAGACGAAGTCTGGAGTCCGCGAGACGCGATTCTTCTATCCGCACGACGCGGAGACGGCGCCGTGGTGGCAGGGCGAGAACGCGCGGCTGGGCTCGCTGGCCTTCGCCGCGCGGTGGGCGATCCCGCACTTCGCCGACGATCCGGCCTTCGCCGGACGGCTGCGCGCCTACGCGCAGGACCAGATCGACTGGATCCTGGGCCGCAACCCCTTCGACGCCTCGATGCTTCACGGCCAGGGGCGGAACAACCCCGAGTACCTCTTCTTCGGTTCGTACGAGTACACGAACGCGCCGGGCGGCATCGTCAACGGCATCACCGGCGGCTTCACCGATCCCCACGGGATCGACTTCAACCTTCGCCACACCGAGACCGGCGCGGACAACGATTGGCGCTGGGGCGAGCAGTGGCTCCCGCACGCGACCTGGTACCTGCTGGCGGTGGCGGCCGGCAGCCACGCCGCGCCGTCCGCCCGCGCCGGCGGGCCGGTCATCATCGCGTACCTCTTCCCCAAGGATGAGGTCGTGGATCCCTCCGCCATTTCCGCCGACGAGCTGACCCACATCAACTACGCCTTCGCCAACATCGCCGACGGGCGGGTCGTCGAAGGGTTCAAGAACGACGCGGAGAACTTCCGGGTGCTGGCCGGCCTGCGCCGGCAGCACCCGCACCTGAAGATCCTCGTCTCGGTCGGCGGGTGGACGTGGTCCGGCGGCTTCTCGGACGCTGCGCTGACGCGGGAGAGCCGGCGGCGCTTCGTCGCAAGCGCGGTGGAGTTCGTGCGCCGGCACGACCTCGACGGCTTCGACGTGGACTGGGAATATCCGGGCCTGCCCGGCTACGGCAACACCCACCGCCCCGAAGACAAGCAGAACTTCACCGCGCTCATGGCCGAGCTGCGCTCCGCCCTCGACAAGGAAGGCGCACGGCGGCGCCGCCGCTACCTGCTGACCTTCGCCGCCGGCGCGTCGTCCCAGTTCCTGGCCCACACCGAGATGGACAAGGTCCAGGCCTCGGTCGACTTCGTCAACCTCATGACGTACGACTTCCGCGAGGCCGACGGGGATCCGCTGGCCGGGCACCACGCCAACCTCTATCCGCACCCGGCCGACCCGGACCAGTCCTCCGCCGACCGCGCCGTTCGCGACTTCCTGGCCGCGGGCGTGCCGCCGGGCAAGCTCGTCCTCGGCGTGCCCTTCTACGGCCGCGCGTGGGGAGACGTGGACAGCGACGACGCCAGCGGCGGGCTCTTCCGGCCGGGCAAGAAGCCCGCCGAGCGGCTGGACACGCACTACGCGAGCCTGTCGGCCCTCGTGGCCAGCGGCGCGTTCGAGCGGCGCTGGGACCGCGCCGCGCAGGCGCCGTACCTCTGGAGCCGCGAGAAGAAGATGTTCGTGACCTACGACGATCCCGAATCCCTCCGCGTCAAGAGCCGGTACATCATCGAGCACGGCCTGGCCGGCGCGATGTTCTGGGAGTACTACGCGGACTCCACGGGCGCGCTGCTCCGCGCGCTGTTCACGGAGCTGCGCCGCCGGCCATGACGGGCTGGGCCCTGGATCTCGGGACCACGAACTCCGGCCTGGCGCGGTGGGACGAAGCACGGGGCCAGCCCCAGCTCGTGGCGCTGGCCTCGATCTGCCGCAAGCCCCAGGGCCGGGAGGCGCTGGAAGCGCCGCGTCTCGTGCCCTCCGCCGTGCATCTGATCGACGACCCGGGGCTGCTCGACCGCCTCGGCGGCTGGCCGCCGCTGGCCCGGCGGCTGTTCCTCGGGCGGCAGGGCTTCATCGGGCGGCCGGCCCTCGAACGCAACTACGGCGTCGCGCACCCCTCGTTCGTGCCGACGTTCAAGCCCGCGCTCTCCGAGGATCCGATGCTACCCCTCGCCCGTGTGGGTGCCCGCAGCGTCACCGCGCGCGAGGCCGCCCGCGTCTTCCTGCGCGAGCTGCTCGTCGAGGTCAAGCGTCACACCGGCCATCGCCTGCGCGACCTGGTGGTGACGTCGCCGGTCACCGCGTTCGAGAGCTACCGCGCCGAGGTCCAGGAGATCCTGAAGCGTCTCGGCGTCCGCCGCGTGCGTTTCGTCGACGAGCCGGTCGCGGCTGCGCTTGGATACGGCATCAACCTCACGGAGGACCGGACGATCCTCGTCATCGACATCGGGGGCGGCACCATGCACGCGGTCGTCGTCCGCCTGTCGCCCCAGGGGGCGGCCAGCGGCCAGGCCACGGTGCTCGCGAAGCGGGGGCGCACCCTGGGAGGCAACGCCGTGGACGGGTGGGTGCTCGCCGACCTCTGCCGCGAGGCGGGAGCGCCGCCGCCCACCGAAGCCGACGACGAGGGCACGCGCCTCTGGCGGCGGCTGATGCTGGCCGAGGCGTGCCGGGTCAAGGAAGCGGTCTTCTTCGACGAGAGCGCGACGTTCCTCCTCACCCCGCCCGGCGTCCACTCGCTCGACGGCGCGGAGCGGCCGGGCGGCGGGTTCCTCGTGTTCACGAGGCCCCGCCTGGCGCGCCTGCTGGAGGAGAACGGCTTCTTGCGCGACCTGACCGCGTCGATCGACGAGGTCGTCGAGCAGGCCAAGGTGCCGGACGAGGCGATCTCGGACGTCCTCCTCGTGGGCGGCTCGACGCTGCTGCCCGGCGTCTTCCCGCTCCTCGAGGCGCGCTTCGAGCGCCGGCGGCTCCGGGCCTGGCATCCCTTCGAGTCCGTGGCCTACGGCGCGGCCTGCTTCGCGGCCGACCGCGTGGCCGCGGTCGATTTCATCGCCCACGACTACGCGTTCGTGGCGCACGACCCGAAGACGGGCCAGGCGCAGCACGTGGTCATCGTACCGCGGGGCACGCGCTTCCCGACCCGGCCGGATTTCTGGAAGAGGCAGCTCGTCCCCACGTGCTCGCTCGGCGAGCCCGAGACGATCTTCAAGCTACTGGTGTGCGAGGTGTCGCGCGCCGACGGCGGCGCGCGGAAGTTCGTCTGGGACGCCGCCGGGGACCTGCACAAGGTCGGCGGCGCCGCGGGCGAAGCGGAGGTGGTCGTCCCGCTGAACGCCGCATCGCCCACGCTCGGGTACCTCGACCCGCCCCACTCCCCGCGTGATCGGCGACCGCGGCTGGAGGTGGCCTTCGGCGTGAACAGCGAGCGGTGGCTCACCGCCACCGTCTTCGACCTGCTCAGCCAGCGGCAGCTCATGCACGAGGAGCCGGTGGTGCGGCTGCTCTGAGAGTGGGAGCCCATGGAAACGCTGGAGCTCCTCGGCATGCTTCTGGCGGTGTTTGGCCCGCTCGCGTGGCGGGTATGGGAGGCGTGGAAGGCGCGTCACGATCCCGGCCCCGAGCCCACGTCGCGTTCCCCGCTGTACACGATCGCCGCCGCGGCGTGCGGGCTGACGGACGTCGAGACGAGAGGGTGGCGGGGCCGGCGCACTCTGGACGGGCGCGCCGGCGAGCTGCGCGTGCGGCTGGAGCAGCGGGTGAAGGGCAACCACGAGGACTCGCGGCAGTTCGAGACCCGCATCGCCGTGGAGAGGGCCGGAGGCGCGGTGCCGATCATGCTGCGCCGCGAGAGCCGCGGCCTGCTGGAGCGTGACGCCTCCGCCCGCGAGATCGAGATCGGCGACAAGGGCTTCGACGACGATTTCCACGTGACCGGCCCGCACACCTACGTGCGCGCGCTGCTCGACGGCCCGACCCGGCGCCTGCTGCGGACCCTCCTGCTCGAGATCGACCTCGAGGTCGACCGGGGGCAGCTCCGCGGGGCGCTGCCCGTGACCACCGACTGGGACCAGCACGAGCGCGTGCTCGCGCACATGCTGAGCCTCCTGCTCGACGCGGCGCGCCGGCTCGAGCGTCCGCGTGACGTCGCGCGGCGCCTGGCCGACAATGCCCGGCTGGATCCGCTCCCGGAGGTGCGGCTGCAGAGCCTGCTGACGCTGGTCCGCGAGTATCCGGAGCGGCCCGCCACCGACGAGGCGCTCCTCGCGGCCTGCGCCGACACCAGCGACTGGATCCGCGTCCGCGCGGCGACCGCGCTCGGCGCGCGCGGCCGGGCGACTCTTCTCGAGGTCGCGACCCGCGACCCTCCGGACGATGCCGCCGCCGCGCAGGCCATCACCGTTCTCGTGGAGGGGCTGCCGCCCGAGCACGTGCGCGAGATCCTCGGCCGCGCGCTGCGCACGCGCCAGGAGGCGACGGTGCGGGCATGCCTGATCGCTCTCGCGCACCGCGGCGATGACGATGCCGTCGTCTCGATCGTGAGGGTCATGAGCCTGGAGAAGGGCGCGCTGGCCGTGGCCGCCGCGGACGCGCTGGCCGCGACCGGCTCGGCCGCGACGTCGGCGAGCTGCGAGTGGCGGCCGCCCGCGCCCTCGGCCGCGTGGGCTCGGCGGCCGCGGTCGCTCCGTTGAAGGAGGCCGAGGCGCGGAGGCGGGAGCCGGACCTCACGCGCGCCGCCCGTCAGGCCATCGCCGAGATCCAGGCCCGCCTGCCCGGCGCCTCGCCGGGACAGTTGTCGCTGGCGAGCGGCGAGACCGGGAGCCTGAGCCTCGCCGAGGACGAGCGGGGCCGGCTCTCGCTGAAAGAAGACGCGCCGCGCTGAAAGTGCGTCCCCCCATTTGACCGCCCGGCGGCGGCGACACTAGAAGTCATCTCATAAATGCCTGAGGAGGATTCTGGCGCAGGCGAGATGCAGCAGGCCCAGGAAGTTGTCGACATGACGCTCCCAGCGCGTGACGAGACGACGCGAGTTGTGGAGCCACGCGAAGAGCCGTTCGATCTTCCAGCGTCGGCGCG
>Ga0137380_10006156_pt1 | contig 10686 bp, 10 predicted proteins | sample SagtaG_17_FD_104809 | JGI IMG/M metagenome (GOLD analysis project Ga0137380, IMG submission 104809) | Vadose zone soil microbial communities from Sagehorn Ranch, Mendocino, California, USA - Sage2_L_100_16 metaG | ecosystem: Environmental > Terrestrial > Soil > Vadose zone | place: USA... | reverse complement strand
CCCCGGTTTTCTCCGTGTTCTCCGTGCCTCCGTGGTAGGTTCTATCTCATCCCAAACAACCTGCATAACTCCACCACTTCTATCTCCGCCGGACACTCCTTCCAGTTGTGCCGCCAGCACACAATCATGTCGCACCCTTTCGGATCATGGCCATGCAGACGAAAATTCTTGCTCTCATATTCAAACTCAATCCGCAGATATTGCCACTTCCCCGGAGCCACCTGGCGCCTGGCCACGCAATCCGGAAACTTCCCCTGCACCGACTCCACCTGCAAGCCCAGCCCCGCCGCCACCATCCCAAACAGCACCATTACTCCCAGCTCGTTCACCGGCGCATTCGTCATCGGCGACCGGTCAAACGGCTCCCCCATCACCGCCCTGTCCTTACGAACTCCGCGCGGAACCTCGCGCGCCGCCAGCGGATTGCCTGCTAATTCTTCTTCTCCGATTCGTGTTCTTCGCGTTAATTCGCGGCTAGACTTTCCTCCTCCGTGTTCCTCTGTGGCCTCTGTGGTAAAAGGGTTTTGCATTTGGTTTTGGCCAACTACCAGTTGCCAATTGCCAGGTGCTAGCAATGTATTCACCACCATCTGCGCCACCTCTTCCGTCACCCGACGCATCCCCAACAAAGGCGCCGGCAATGGTGCCAGCGGCACGCGATCAAAGTTGTGCAGCACAGATTCATCAGGCTTCACGACCCGCGCAGATTGCGCCTGGCCGCCGCTCTCTCTTTGTGTTCCGTAGCCTGCCCTGAGCGACTCTGAGCTTGCGAAAGAGGAGTCGTACGGGTGTCCTTTGTGGTTAGCCTCTTTTGATGTTTGAGTTATTCGCGTTTTTCGCGTTAATTCGCGGCCACCCCTCTTCTCCTTCGCGCCCTTTGCGACCTTTGCGGTTGAAATTCCTCCCCAGCTGCCGAAGCGGCCAACAAATGTTCCGGGACTAAACTTCCCCTCTCGCACATACTCCGCCCGCGACGGCCTTCTTCCCAGCTTCTCCGCCACTCTCTTCCAGTCCGCCAGCAAGTCTTCCGTGCTGATCTTCTCGCCCTTGGGATTCGGTGCCAGTCCCGCCGCTCTCACCGCTTCCCGCAGCGTCCGGAACTCGGCCAGCACGCGATAGTGGCTCACTCCCGTAATCCGCCGCAGCTCCCCGCGCGAGGGCGCTCTGCCCAGTTCCGCCGCCGCCCGCCTGATCGCCGCCAAAATCTCATCTTTTGTCATTAAGCCATCCGCCATCGAGCACATTGTCCCGATAGCGAATATTAAGCGAATCAGGCAAATATTTCAAGCCCTAATCGTCCCTGCCAATCCGTCCCTATTCGCGCAAATCCGCGTTAATCCGCGTTCATCCGCGGTAAGGTTTTGGTTTGTTTTGGAGCTGGTTTGAGGTTGGGTTTGGGGTTGGTTTTGGGGTTGGTTTTGATGTGGTTTTTGTTCCACTAATTGCCAGTTGCTAATTGCTCTTGCCCAACGCAAAAAGCTCCCGAGCTGTGCCCGGGAGCTGAAATGCTGTTGCGGTTTGCTTTGGCTAGGAGCCAGGAGCTAGTAGCTAGGAGCTTGTTTACGCTGTCTTTCGCTGTTGCGCCATGCTGGCGAAGAATTCCTGGGCGCGTTCGCCCATTTCCGCCGGGCTCAGATCTTCTTTATGTGTGGCGATCCCCCAGGTATAGCCAAAGGGGTCCGTCAAAGTTCCGTAGCGGTCGCCCCAGAACTGGTCGGCCACCGGCATAGACTCCTTGCCGCCCGCGGCAATGGCCTGTTTGAATTGTTCATCTACGTTAGGCACATACACATTCAATGTGCAGGTTGATCCGCCCAGCGTCTGCGGGGATTTCACGTTCATCTGCGGATTTTCGTCTGAGAGAAAGATGATGGAGTCGCCGATCTTCAGCTCAGCATGCATGATCTTGCCGTCGGGGCCGGGCATGCGCACAAGTTCCTGCGCGCCCAGCGCTTTTTTGTAAAAGTCAATCGCTTTGGCCGCGTCGCGTACCACGAGCGCCGGCGTTACCGTGTGGAAGCCTTCAGGAATTGGTTTTGCGGATACTGCCATAATTCATCTCCTTTTTTGTTTGCGGTATTGGGTCATTTCATTTGAAATTGACCCAATGCCGGGTGTCAGCGTCTAGCGATTCGCTTGCGAATCGCGGGCCTTTAGGCAGACGTTTCATCGCGTTCGCGATGAAATCTGGACACGATGTCCTTAAGCACACGTTGCCGGGAAGGCAACCCACTAATGTTACTCGCCTACGGAGTTGCCGGTTTGAATATCCGGTAAAAAAACCAGAGCCGCGCAGTTGGGACGAAATGCACTCGATTAGGGCGCGCAAACCGCTAACCACAAAGGACACCCGTTCGACTCGCAAACGCTCGCTCAGGGCAGGCTGCGGAACGCAAAGGAATGGGGAGATCGCTTTGGTGGGAAAAATTTTGTGATCGAAAAGAGATGGCTGAGGCTTCCCTCAATCCGCGATCATCCGCGTCAATCCGCGGTAAAGTTTTTGAGGGTTGGTTTTGGTTTGGCTAGTGGCTAGGAGCTAGCGGCTAGGGGACTTTCTCTCAATCCGCGTTCATCAGCGTCAATCCGCGGTAAGCTTTTGCCTTTGAGGGTTGGTTTTGGTTTGGCTAGTGGCTAGGAGCTAGCGGCTAGAGACTTTCTCTCAATCCGTGTTCATCAGCGCTGATCCGCGGTAAACTTTTGCCCTTTGGGCTTGATTTTGGTTTGGCTAGTGGCTAGGAGCTAGCGGCTAGAAGCTCTAGCTAGCTCCTCCCCACCGCCGTTACCAGCTCCATCTGTTTCTTCTTATTGGCTTCCATGGCGGAAAGGTCGGGCTCAAAGCAGCGGCGGCAGCGCGCTTCATACATTCCGGCAGCGCCCACCACAATCAGGTCTTCATTCGCAATCAGCCGTTGCGTGTGCTTGGCCGGATTGCCGCACTGCATGCAGATGGAAAGCGTTTTGGTGATTTCGTCGGCCACGGCCAGCAGCTCAGGCATGGGGTGAAATGGGCGTCCAAGATAATCTGTATCAAGGCCGGCAATGACGATACGCTTGCCCATATCGGCCAGCCGCACCACGAAATCCACCATGGCTTCGCCCAGGAACTGCGCTTCGTCAATGCCGATCACCTCAGTCCGCACGTCGAGCTTGGCCTGGACTTCCATCGCATTGCTCACCGCTTCAGCGTGAATGCGCCCGTCGTCATGTGAGACGATCTGGTCGCTGGCGTAGCGTTGGTCGATCATCGGCTTGAAAATCTGCACGCGCTGCCGCGCAATTTCCGCGCGGCGTAGCCGCCGTATCAGCTCTTCACTCTTGCCGCTGAACATCGGCCCGCAGATCACTTCAATCCAGCCCAGATTTCCCCGCATTGCATTCATTGTTGACAAGCTCCCCTTCGCAGTTCTCTGTGCTCAATCGTATTTACGTAGCATGCTGCGTCTCTACGTCCGCTCCTACTTTGCTGCTGAGTTTGGCGGCAAATTCCTGAAATTCATCGAATGAGCAAAACACTTCTGTGGCGCAGCCCAGAAGCCATCCGCTGATTTGCTCTACCGGCATCCCGCAGATCAAATAAACCGGAATGCCCATGCGGTGCGCAAAGGTCAGCTCGCCCTGCGTGCCCGCGCCGCGTCCGGCGTACTGGTCCCAGTAGCAGACAATTGCGTCCGCGCGGTGCTCGATCAAATCCAGGTCATAGGCGATGATCTTCTGGATCGTCCGGCGAAAGCGTTGCAGGTCGCTCTGCTTCCATGTGCGAAACTGGCGTGCTTCCGCCTCCGTCAGGTTTTTCATCTCGTCTTCGGCCGGATCGTAAGTCTCATGTCCCAGCGCCTTCAGCGCCGGCGCAATCTCCGCGCGCCAGCCTTTGCCCAGATCAGGAGAGTATTCAATGGAGCCTGCGAGATAAAAAAGCATGAAAGGCGATTGTCAGCGATTCATCGCGGCGCGTCAACGCACATTTCACGCAGTTTGGGACGCGTTTTCCAGAGGGAGTTCACAGGATTTCCAAGGCAAAGCGGGCCTCAGCTCAATCCTCTTCTTTGACGTTGAGAAACTTATACTTCCACCAACTCACCCCGATCGTTGACTTCAACACGCTTTGAAGCATGCAGCGGCACGCCGAGCTGATAGCGAGTATGGCGCAGCTCCCCGATGCGGACCAATGCGCCTTTCTCAACAAGGTCCACAAGGTCGCGCGTCGCAGTGGCCGGTGACGCGCCGGTGATGTTGGTGTACTTGCCTGCGGAGAGTCCTCCTTTGAAGCCGTCCGGGCCCTCTTTGAACATACGGACCAATGCCTTTTCCTGCCTTGCGTTTATCTGTCCCCGCAGGCGCGCAAACAGTTTGGCCTTATCGATCAGAAATTCGATCATCGCAAGCGTCCGCCTCTGGGCTTCTATCGTTATGCCCGCAAACCAAGCCAGCCACTCGGTGATTTCGATTTGCTTGTTTGCGGCTTCCAGTTCATCGTAGTAGCTTTTGCGCCGGACAAGAATCGTCGCCGCCAGGGCCGTAAGCGTCGGCTGGCCCAGACTTTGCGCCAGTGTTTTCTCCGCGAGCGCGCGCCCAATTCGTCCATTTCCGTCCTCAAACGGGTGGATGCACTCAAAATAAAGATGCGCAGCCCCTGCCCTCGTCAGTGCGGGCAACGGTTCCTGCCCTCCCGGCGCGGTTCTGTTAAACCAATCAATAAATTGCGTCATCTCCCTGGGCACTTGGGCCGATGGCGGCGCTTCGAAATGCACTTTTGGCTTGCCAATAGCCCCGGAAACTACTTGCATCGGCTCCCTGCTGGTGCGATAGCGGCCAACATCCGTGAGGTTTCGGCGGCCGCTCATCAGCATGCGGTGCCAGCCAAACAGCATTCGGTCAGAAAGGGGCTCAGCAAATGAGCGAAAGAGACCGACCGTCATTTCGGCAACGCCTTGCTCCGCGGGCCGCACATTCCGTTTGTCCGCCGCCAAGCCAAGCTGCTTGCGTATGGAAGATTGCACGCTTGCCCGGTCCAGCAGTTCGCCCTCGATTTCTGAGGTAGTTACTGCTTCCGTGCTCATAGAGTCCACGGTAATCTGTTCGCGCTCTTCGTCACCCAGGTGCTTGACGGTACCTGCGAGTTTGCCCCCGGCTATCAAGAACTCTTTCTCCGCCAACGCCAGCCGGGCCGCTTTCCAGCGGAACTCAGGCCAGTCCGGTTCTTGCCAATTCCAGGTCATGAGCGATAGAAAAGCCCTATATCGCTCATTATATACTAGATTATGAGCGATATAATATTTAATCGCTCACAATAAATGAAAAATTGAGCGATAAGAAAAAACACACACCGATTGCGTTGACGGTCGAAGTCAAGCACTTTCGCAACAGCATTCTCAGCGTCATTCTTGGTCGCCGAAATAAAGCGGCTCCCTGATGAAATCAGAGAGCCGCAGCTAGCTAACAAAAGAATGCGCTAATTTTCGTCCGGCGAGAAGACGAAAGGAAGCACTGGGATCTGTTCCACTCGAACGGCGTCGAGGCGGTCTGGATCAAGCCGCAGGGAGCGTAGGATCGTGGGCGCCACCTGTTGCGTATGGACTGGTGTTTTGATCTGTTTGGATTTCAGCATGGGGTTTGACAGCAAGAGAGCCACATGAACATCGTCCTCATTCATTCCGCCGTGCTCCGCGATTTTGGAACCTGTTGTGAAGATCACGCCGGTATTCACTTTGAGAATGATGTCGGGAGTCCGTTCGTCCTGCAACGGGCTGTTGAATTTGTTGGCGAGCGATTCCAGAGCAAAGATCTCCTGGATTCCCAGCGCTGCCTGATTGGCGGGTGTGCTCAAATTAGCAACTACGCCTCCAGCTAACGAAGGATCTTTCAGCCAGATGAGGGAGGCATCGTCAGAGATGTCAAAGGCGTATGCCGAACCCACAGTAGAAGCGGGCAGCCCGTCATTGATCGCCGTGCGCTTCTGGATATCAATGGGAGACTGACCGTGCTTGGCGGTAACAATGATCAGGGTCTGATCGAGTAAACCATTTTTCTTTAGTTCGCTCACCATGCGGCCGAGCGATTGATCGACAAAATCCAGGTCGCCGGCCAGCAATGCCGAGGGGGTGCCCAGAACATCGGTGTAACCCGCGCCCTTCAGTTTCTGACCCACGCTGACGGACTGAAAATTCATACCGAAGATCGCGGGCACAGGCGCGTGCTTGCTTCGATCATGCGTGAAACCGTCGATCTGGTTAAGGATTGCATTGACCTTGATTTCGTCATAGCAGGTGATGTTCAGCGTGCTCTTGGTCCAGTCGGCGGTATGGGCGGGATCAGGAATGGTGTGGCAGCGGGGAACATCGAAAGGAGCCGTAGTCAGCGGAACGACGGCGGAGTTGACCTCCGGTCCAAAAAAGTCGTTGGCGCCGTGATTGCTCGACCCGTTGACCCATTCATAGGCCGGGTGCTTGTCGATCCAGGCGGTGTAGAGACCGGCTTCACGGGCAACATTGAAGATGGTATTGACGCGTATGTATTGATGCGGAAACACAGGCTTGCAGCCGTTGTTGGGATCGCGGGGAAGAAACGCAGGGTTGATGCCCCCGCCCGCATCGAGCCGGGTGAGGTCGAAATCTGCGCCCTCGTCATACCCCAGCGCCGCGCCCACAGTGCCGGGACAGAGGTTCGCGCCGCCCGGGATTCCCGTTCCTGTGGTCTGTGCGGGAGGAGAAAGCTTGCGGTTGAAGCTGACGTCATACCAGAGGCCGGTTGTGATGGGCGATCCGCCGGTGACCAGGGCAGCCAAACCGGGAAATGAATCAGAGACAAACGGTGTAGAAGCGTTGGTGTAAGTAATGCCGTGTCCGCTGAGCTGTGCCAGCGCAGAGCCGGGATGCGCGGCAACATAGTTCGTTAAGTCGAGGGCATGCATGCCGTCAACGCTGATGAGAAGCACGTGCTTAATGTCACGGCTGTCTTCGTTATCGCGGGCGAATGAGAGTGAACTGATGACCAGGGTGAATACGATCAGGGAGCAGAAGGTCGATTTGTGCATGTACATGGATTCTCCTCGGTAATTCAAGTAACCGGGAAATCTACAAGCAGGACAATGTCGGAGCGTGAATTACAGGTTAAAGAATTGTGAAAAGCCGCTTTGCGAGGGACAGACGAAAAAAAACATGATAAGCCGCTGAAATAAAGATATGGTAGGCCCGAATGGACTCGAACCATCGACCTCTTCCGTGTCAAGGAAGCGCTCTAACCAACTGAGCTACGGGCCTAGAGATACAGGATGGCGTCATTTATTCTAACATCCCTTGCCGGGAGTTGCCGCCGCCCGCAGGCAAAAGCTTGGTACACTGGCGCGGGCGCATGGACAATCTCTTCGTGATCGGCGATTCGGTGGTGTGGGGCCAGGGGCTGGCCCCCGAGCACAAGACCGCTGCCATCCTGGCCCGGCATCTGGGCGCGGAAATCCAGATGATGGCCCATTCCGGGGCCAAAATCGGCATACGCGATTCTTACACCGTCACCATGCCATCCAGGGAGGTCCCATGTTTTTTCCCCACGATCCTGCAGCAGCTTCAGGGCTTTACCGGTGATCCGGCGCGGGTGAAATGGGTGCTGATGAATGGCGGCATTAATGATGTGGAGGTCCAGCGGGTCTTCAATCCCATGACCCCGCAGTATGAGCTTGAGCTGCACACGCGCAATTATTGCGGGCGCGACCTGTTGGCGATCCTGCAGCAGGTGACCGCCAAATTTGCCAACGCGCTGGTGCTGGTGCTGGGATATTATCCCGCGCTCAGCCACCAGAGCCGGCCTGAAGGTGTGGAGGCGTTGTTCGAACTGGTGCATGGTGTGAAGTTTGCGCCGCTGTTTGACCGTGCCCTCTTCCGTGATGCGATTGTGGAGCATTGCCTGCGCTTCTGGAAACTTTCCACCGGATTGTTGCGTAGCGCGGTGGAGCACGTGAATCGGGAAGCGGGCTCGCTGCGTGCGGTATTCGTCGATTCCGGCATGGACAAAGCTAATGCGGCTTATGCGCCGGAGTCGCTGCTCTGGGAGCTTGATTTGAATGATCCAGGCACGGCGCCCGATGAAGTTGTGGCGGAAAGGCAGACGGCCTGCGAACTGGTGGAGGCCGGCGATTTGCAGAAGAGACAGATTCTGCTTTCGTCGGCGGGTCATCCGAATGTGGCCGGCGCGGCAAAAATGGCGGAGCAGTGTATCAGGGCCGCGGTTGCAGCTCGCTCCGCGCCGGCAGCCGGTTAGAGCAGTTCTACAGTTGCTGTACTCTCACGGGGTGGAGCAGGCATTTATGCCTGCGGTATTACCGATAAAGAAATGGGCTTTAGCCCTGCGGTAAAAAAGTTCTCGAGGTACAGCAATTCGGGAATCGCGCTAGCCGTGCGCCCTGCATCCGTTTCAGCGCCGAACGAAATCTTCCTCCACGCCCATAAAGAGCGTTCCGTCCTCTTTTTGAACTTCATACTGCACAATTGTCCCACAGGCCCAGCCGTCCAGGACGACTCCTTCGCCCCGGCGGTGCCGGACTTTATCTCCGATGGCGAGCCTGAAGCCCTCGCGATCATTTGACTTGCTGAGTATCTTCTCTCCGCCCAGAAATGTCTGCTGGAACGGTCCCACGCCAAAAACCTGCAGGATAGCGCCATCTTCGGAATAGGCGAAGTGCGGCATTTGCCTGGGCATGAAGCTGTACGCACCCACGGTCAGGGGACGAAGCTTGGAGCGGTCGAAGGTCTCTCCATGGGCCAGATCCCACTTGCCCTGGACAATAGTGACGTGCTCGTCTTCCGGGTGGAAATGGGGCGGAACAATCATCCCGGGCAGCTCACGGATATGGATCACATAAATGCCGCCGGGCTTGTGCGGATCGCCCGAAACCACTTCACCATCAACCCCCATCGGCCCAAGATCCACGATGAAGGGATGTGTCTGGCTCCGGTCATCGCGCTCATGGCCTGATGTGGTCGCCAGCAACACAAGAGTAACGAATACAAAATGAGTCAGATGAGTTCTCATTCATCACCTCCTGCGTGCGGAAGCACTCTAACATAACTCCAAACCGGTTAACGCTTTGCCCCGCCTCGTGATAACCTTAGGTGCTATTTTCCATGCAATCCGGTTAAGCCGCTGGCGCATCCAAGGACCCAAGAGACAATGAATGCCGGACAACTGGTCCTGATAACACTGCAAAATCCGCGAGAGAAATTCTGGGGCATACTCATTGCTCTTACGCCGGCGGGCGCCAGCCTGCGCGGCGTGGATTTACAGTCTTTTGACGATTTCGCACAGTTGGTGAAGGCCGGGGAAGCCACCACGCCTAATGTGGTTTTCTTCCCCATGCACCGGGTCCAGAGGATTGAGGTGGACAACCGCAGCGGTGAACTCCCATCGCTGGCGGACCAGTTCGCGGCCAAAACCGGGTGTGACGTGGACAAATTCTTTCAGGAGCCGCAATAGTGCTGCGCCAGTTGAAGTCTGCGCCAAACCTATTGACGCTCTTGCGGCTGATCTTTGTTCCCTTCGTAGTGGTCGCCATCCAGCAGCAGAAATACACATGGGCCCTGGCAATTTTTGTTGTGGCAGGAATCACTGACGGCCTTGACGGCCTGCTGGCGCGTTTGCTGAAACAAAAAACCACGCTGGGCCAATACCTTGATCCCATTGCCGACAAGCTGCTGCTGAGCACTATGTTTCTGATGCTCTCCATCGCGCATATTATTCGCTGGCCCGTCACCATCATGGTATTCAGCCGCGACATCATCATCCTGATTGTGTGTACCCTGCTCTACGCCACGGGAACGATGAAGGTCTTCCGGCCCAGCTGGTTCGGAAAGGCCAATACCGTGGTGCAGATCTTGAGCGTGCCGCTCGCCTTGATTTACCAGATTGCCCCCTATGACTGGGCGCGGCTGGGCAAGCGATGGAGCATCTATGCCACCATGGCGCTCACCACGATTTCCGGCGTTCATTACGTGCTGCGCCTGGCCTTTGACCTGCGCTCAGCGGGCAACAAACCAGAAGGCAGCGGCCCAGCCGCCAGCTCATAAACTACGTATCTCCGCGCTAACGGCCAATGCACCAACGGGCGGGGCGCGCCCGCAAGCAGCGCGATTTCCCACTCTTAAGACACTGTTGGAAGAATCTATCCGTGCCTTTTCAGATCACAGAGAGCCAAAAATCAGAGCGAAAGCAGGCTAAACTTATGGTTCCCCTCAGAGTTCCTCTGAAACATGTTTTATTCGTTCATTTAACCGCGCTGCCGTCCTTGGCATGAATCTGCGGCGACAATTCAACCAAGGTTGGCCACCAGCGAAGCAAACACATGGACGTGAATACAACTACGGCAATAATGACAATGGCAACGTAACCAAGTGAAGAGATTTCCATGGAGGAAGAAACATCGGGAGTTCCAGGCATGGATCGGTAGCTTACGGCTGCCATCGCAGTGTAGTGCATGATAGGGATTGCGATGCCCATCGTCACGGAGGCGACGGCCTTGAGCAGCTTGCTCGATTTTTCTACTGGCGCTTGCAACGATGTGTTCGGTTGCCCGTCATTTGCCGAGTCAAGTACTAGGTTCATCTTGATTAAACCCAGGGCAGCTAACGAGACCACCCAAGCGATAACGACGGAGCCGATGACCACATCACGGTCATAGTGGTGCATTGCGGATAAGCGCAT
>Ga0137380_10006154_pt1 | contig 10687 bp, 6 predicted proteins | sample SagtaG_17_FD_104809 | JGI IMG/M metagenome (GOLD analysis project Ga0137380, IMG submission 104809) | Vadose zone soil microbial communities from Sagehorn Ranch, Mendocino, California, USA - Sage2_L_100_16 metaG | ecosystem: Environmental > Terrestrial > Soil > Vadose zone | place: USA... | reverse complement strand
GTCTGGCCGAAGAGCCGGATCTCCTCCGGGCTCAGGTGGACGCAGTGGGCGAGCCAGACGTCCTGGCCCAGCCAGCCGAGCCGCCGCAGGAACTCCGTGGGCCGGCAGCCGTAGACCTCGAGGCAGTAGCGTTCCTCGTCGAGGGTCTCGGCGAGGTGGGTGTGGAGACGGAGCCCGTGCTCGCGCGCGAGGTCCGCGGTGCGCCGCATCAGGTCCTCGCTCACCGAGAACGGCGCGCAGGGGGCCAGCGCGATGCGGGTCATGGCCCGGGGCCGCGGGTCGTGGTGCTCCCGGATCAGGCGCCGGCAGTCGGCCAGGATCGTTTCCTCGTCCTGGCAGCAGTCGTCGGGAGGAAGGCCGCCCTGGCTCTTGCCGCGGCTCATCGATCCCCGGGTAGGCTGGAAACGGATCCCCAGGTCGCGCGCGGCCGTGATCTCCGCGTCGATCAGCCGCTCCTGGCCGCGCGGGAACAGGTAGAGGTGGTCGGTCGTGGTCGTGCCGCCGGTGAGGAGCAGCTCGCCGAGCCCCACCCGAGCCGCCACCTCCACCGCTTCCGCGTCGAGGCCGCGCCAAGCCTCGTAGAGCTCGGTGAGCCAGCGGAAGAGCGGGGCCTGCTGGACGCGAGGGACGTTGCGGGTGAGGACCTGCGGCAGGTGGTGGTGGGTGTTGACGAGGCCGGGCAGCACGACCTTGCCGCGGGCGTCGATTCTCCGCTCGGCCCCGATCGTCCAAGGCACCGGCGGAGGGCCGACCGCGACGATCCCGTCGTCTTCCACGAGGACCCAGCCGCCGGGCAACCGGGTGCGCGCGTCGTCCATGGGGGCCACGAGCCGCGCGTCGTGGACGAGGGTGCGCATCAGCGGTCCCGCCAGCGGGGCCGCCGCTTCCGGAGGAACGCGCGCAGGCCTTCCTCGACGTCCTCGCTGGGCAGGACGTCCTCGCGGTAGATCCGCTCGGCTTCACGCAGCGCCGGCTCGAAGCCGCCGCCGCTCCGCAGGATCTTGCGGGCCGCCGCCAGAGCCACGCCGCTCTTGCCGGTGAGCCGCTCGACCCACCGGCAGGGCCCGCCCACCGCGGCCAGCGTGGCCTGGGGCAGCGCGTCCAGCAGCCGGAAGACCGCGTGGAAGGCCTCCCGCATCCCGGGGACGCGCTCGAGGGCGTGGTCACGCACGTCCACCCCGGCCGAGAACACGCCCTCGATTCCCGAGCGCAGCACCAGCGCCTTCAGGTCGCGACGGGCGGGGAGCGGCTCCAGGGCGGCCTGGAGGGCACGGATCGTCGGGAGGTCCAGGACGTTGAGCGGCGGCCGGTGGAGGGAAACCACCAGCGCGCCGCCCGCCTCCTCGCTCCGCACGTGCGCGGTGGCGCACGCGGCCGACCGGGAGCCTGCTTCCCCGCCCATGGCCGAGACTCTATCGCACTTCGGGCGCACTCATCGTTCGGTTGACTGGGTCTCGGCGACCGCGCCACCATGCCAGTCTTCGGAAGGAGAACCCCATGAACAGACGGATCTGGGTCCCGATCGGCCTGACGACTTCCTTCTCACGGGCGACTTCCCCGGCGACGGGAAGCCCCGGCCAGTGGCCTTCCCCGATCCCCGAGAGGCGGCGGTCGAGGGCGAGAGGTATCGGATCGTCTCTCTTCCCCGGCTCGTCGAGATGAAGCTCGCCTCGGGCATGACGGCACCTCACCGCCTTCAAGACCTCGCCGACGTCCTCCGCCTCATCCGGGCGGCGGACCTCCCGCACGACTTCGTCGCCCAGCTCGATCCCTACGTGCGGGACAAGTTCGAGGAGCTGTGGCTCGCCTCTCGGCATCCCGAAGACGACTACTGACCGCGGGGCGGTCGAGCGGACAAGCGCGCTCATGACCGTTCGGTCGGGCGGGTAGAAGAGGTAGAAGAGGATGGTCAACGAGGAGCCGCAGCGACTCGGACCTCCGGCGACGGCTCCCTAAACTATGCTCGGTCCTCCAGGGGGCCACCCGCGAGCGCTCCCGGGAGGTGACGTGGCCGTCGCCGTGATCGCCGAGAAGCCGTCCGTGGCCCGGGACCTCGCCCGGGTCCTGGGGGCCCGCGCGCGGGGCGAAGGCGTCCTCACGGGGAACGGGTACGTCGTGACCTGGGCCATCGGCCACCTCGTGGCCCTCGCCCAGCCCCACGAGATCCGCCCGGAGTGGAAGCGGTGGGCGGCGGAGCACCTCCCGCTGATCCCCGACCGCTGGCCCCTCGTGGTTCTCCCCGACACGAAGAAGCAATTCGCGGTGGTCGCCTCCGTGCTCGGCGCCCCCTCCGTCGAGCGGGTCGTCTGCGCCACGGACGCGGGGCGCGAAGGCGAGCTGATCTTCCGCTACGTCTACGAAAAGGCCGGCTGCCGCAAGCCGGTGAGCCGGCTGTGGCTGTCCTCGCTCACTCCGGAGGCCATCCGGCAGGGCTTCGCCCGCCTGCGCAGCGGCGCCGACTTCGAGGCGCTGGCCGACGCCGCCCGCGGCCGCAGCCGGGCGGACTGGCTGGTGGGGATGAACCTCTCGCGCGCCTCCACGCTCGCCCACGGCGAGACGCTCCACGTCGGGCGCGTCCAGACCCCGACCCTGGCCATGCTCGTCGAGCGGGAGAAGGCCATCCGCGCGTTCGTGCCCGAGGACTACCTGGAGGTCATGGCCACCTTCGGCCCGGGGCATTTCTCTCCGCTCTCTCCGCCGACCGGAGGAGGGACCGGGCGAGGGGTCGGTGACAAGAGCGGCGAGGCCGGACGCTACCGGGGCACTTGGTTCCGCCCGCCGTCGCCCACGGCCGAGGCAAAGCGTCTCCCGGCGGACGGGGCCGAGGCCCAGCGCATCGTGGCCCGGGCAAAGGCCGGGCGGGCCGACGTGGAGTCGGCCGCCGCCGAAACGCGGAGGGTCCCGCCGCCGCTCCTTTATGACCTCACCGACCTCCAGCGTCACGCCAACCGCCTCTTCGGCCTGAGCGCAAAGGAGACGCTTCAGGCGGCGCAGTCACTTTACGAAGACAAGAAGCTCCTGAGCTATCCCCGCACCGACTCGCGCCACCTGTCGGTGGAGGTGGCGGCGACCTTGCCGGCCGTCGTGGCCGCGATCTCCAGGACCTACGTGGGCCTCCTCGCCCCGGGCACCGGCGAACGGCCGCTCTCCAGGCGCTTCGTCGACGACTCGAAGGTCACGGACCACCACGCGATCATCCCGACCGCGCTGTCGAGCAAGGGCGTGGCGCTCTCGACCGCCGAGCAGCGGGTCTACGACCTCGTCTGCCGGCGGCTGCTCATGGCCTGGCACGGCGAGCACGTCTTCTCCGTGACCACGGTGATCACCCGCGTGACCGGTCCCCCGGCGGATTCCGCCGTGGACCGCTATCACTCAAGCGGGACGGTCGTGGAGGTCCCGGGCTGGAAGGTGCTGGAGCCCGCGGGTCCCGCGAAGGCGCCCCGGCCTAAGGAGGGCGACGAGGGAAGGGGGTGGGGGGTCGATGACCAACAAGAAACACAGGCCCTGCCGCCCGGCCTCGCCGCGAGCCTCGAGGTCGCGGTGCTCGACGCAGAAGCGATAGCGAAGCGGACGCGGCCGCCCCGCCGCTTCACCGACGCGACGCTGCTCACGGCCATGGAGACGGCGGGGCGCACCCTCGACGACCGTGAGCTGGCGGAGGCTATGAAGGAGAGCGGCCTCGGCACCCCCGCCACCCGCGCCGAGATCATCGAGACCCTGGTCCGGCGCGGTTACGTGGAGCGGCAGGGGCGTTCGCTGTCGGCGACCGAGAAGGGGATCTGGCTCGTGGACCGCGTCCATGCCGACGTCAAGAGCCCGGCGCTCACGGGGGAGTGGGAGGCCCAGCTCGCGCGGATCCAGCGCGGGGAAGCGGACCTGAACGGCTTCATGGGACGGATCACGGCCCACGTGCGCGAGCTGGTGGAGGCCACGCTGCAACGAGCGCGGCCGGGCACAACCGCCCTCGCTGCCGAAGGTCGAGGCCCCCTGGGCGGGCCGTCTGTTGCGACGGAGGCTGCCGCCGGCGGGGTGCCCCCGGCGAGAGCGGCCCACGCGTCTTCTTGTACCACCGTCCGGACCGGGTCGCCTTCAGCCGCCCCGCCGACGACAGCGGCGGTGGTCGCGACAAACCGCGGCACCGCCACGCATACAAGCCTTGCCGCTCCGCCGACCCCGGCCGGCGGTCCCGCCGTCCCGCCCGCGCCCCTCCCGCGGCGCCTCCACGATCTCCTGCGCAGCGCGTTCCGCCTCGAAGCCTTCCGCCCCCGGCAGGAGGCCGTCTGTCGAGCGGTGGCCGAGGGCGAGGACGTCCTCCTCGTCATGCCCACCGGAGCGGGGAAGTCGCTCTGCTACCAGCTCCCTGGTCTCGCCCGGGGCGGAGCGACGCTCGTGGTCTCGCCCCTGATCGCGCTGATGGAGGACCAGGTCGCGAAGCTCCAAGCCCTCGGCCTGCGCGCCGAGCGCATCCACTCCGGGCGCGACCGGGCCCTCTGCCGGCAGGCCCTGACCACGTACCTCGACGGCGGGCTGGACTTCCTCTTGGTGGCCCCGGAGCGGCTGGGCGTCCCCGGCTTCCCCGAGGCCCTCGCCCGGCGCCCGCCCGCCCTCGTGGCGGTGGACGAGGCCCACTGCATCTCGGAATGGGGCCACGACTTCCGGCCCGACTACCGCCTGCTCGGATCGCGCCTGCCCCGGCTCCGGCCGGCCCCCGTCATCGCCCTCACCGCCACCGCCACTCCCCGCGTCCAGGACGACATCGCGGCCCAGCTCGGGCTCCAGCCGCTGCGCTTCATCCACGGCTTCCGCCGCGAGAACATCGCCATCGAGGCGGCGCGCCTCCTGCCCTCGCGGCGGGCCGAAGCGGTGGACCGCGTCCTCGCCGACCCGGCGCGGCGGCCGGCGATCGTGTATACACCCACCCGGCGCGAGGCGGACGCCCTGGGGACGGCGCTTTCCCGCCAGTTCCCCGCCGCGACCTACCACGCGGGGATGACGGCGACGAGCCGCGACCGCGTGCAGGCCGCCTTCCTGGAGGGGCGCCTGGAGGCGATCGTGGCCACGATCGCCTTCGGCATGGGGGTGGACAAGCCGGACATCCGCACGGTGGTCCACACCGCCCTGCCCGGGACCCTCGAGGGCTTCTCCCAGGAGATCGGCCGGGCCGGCCGCGACGGGAGGCCGAGCCGGGCGATCCTGCTCCACTCGTGGAACGACCGGCGCACCCACGAGTTCTTCCACGACAAGAGCTATCCCGACCCCGAGGTGCTGGGGCGCGTGTACGGAGGCCTCGGGTCGGAGCCGCGGCCGGTGGATGATCTCTCGCGCAGGCTGCGCATGGATCCCGAGGTGCTGGAGACGGCCCTCGAGAAGCTCTGGATCCACGGGGGCGCGCGCTTCTCGACGGTGGACGGCCAGCCGCTCGTGGCGAGGGGCGCGGACGGCTGGCTCCCGCCATACCGCCGGCAGCGCGAGCACCGGCGCGAGCAGCTCGACCAGATGCAGCGTTTCGCCGACGGCCACGCCTGCCGGATGGCCGCCCTCGTCCGCCATTTCGGCGACCAGGAGGACAAGGGAGGGCCCTGCGGCACCTGCGACGTGTGCGACCCCGACGCCTGCCTGATCCGGTCGGCCCGCGCGCCCCGGCCGGCGGAGCGCGAGGCGGCGACGGCGGTCATCGAGGCGCTGCGCCGTCGCGATGGCCAGGCCACGGGGCGTCTCCACGCCGAGTGCGGTGACGCGGGCCTGGATCGCCGCGCCTTCGAGGAGGTGCTGGGCGGGCTCGTCCGGGCCGGCCTCCTGCGCGTGACCGCCGACACCTTCGAGAAGGAGGGCCGCACGATCCCGTTCCAGCGCGCGTGGCTCACCCCCGAGGCGAGGACGTCGTCGCTCGCGGGGCTGGAGTTCACGCTGCCGGAGGAGGCCCATACCCTGGCCGGCTCGGGTCCCCGGAGACGCGGTGGCAAGAAGCAGAACGGGAAGCCTTCGAGGCCGGCCGCCCCCGCGGACCCGGCGCTGGTGGCCGATCTCAAGAAGTGGCGCCTGGCGGAGGCGAGGCAGGCCGGCGTCCCCGCCTTCCGTGTCCTCCACGACCGCACGCTGCTGGCCATCGCCGCCGCCCGACCCGGGGACGAGGCAGGCCTCCTCGGGGTGCCCGGCATCGGTCCGGCCCTGCTCCGGCGCTACGGCGGCACGATCCTCGGCATCTGCCGAGAGCGGGCCTGAGGGTTCGCCGCGACCGACGCTGAGCGTGCCCGCGTCCCGCCCTCGTCGTCGGCACTGACGCGACCCCCTGGCCAACAGCGCAAGAAGGGCATGTCGGTGACCCTCCGAGGCCCTGCTGGCGAAGCGGGCGCCCGAGCAGCTCGACTGCCCGCGCTTCCCGCGACCCCGCGGCAATTATCCGGCCGTTCCACCGCCGCCAGGCATGTGAGCCACCTCACGGGATGGCATGGGGTTGCTGCGTGATAGTAGGGACAGGAGGAGCGGCTCATGGTGTCGGGCTCGACGGCGCACCGGTTGCTGCGGAGCGCAGCGGGAGCGCTGGTGCTGTGCGCCGTGCCCCTCCAGGCGGGGTCGCTTCGCGCCGTCGCGACCTTCGGCGTGGGAGTGGAGGTCGTGAATCTGGATCTGGCCGTGACCGATGCCCGGGACCGGCCGGTGACAGATTTGAGCGGATCCGACCTGGCCGTCTACGAGGACGGCGTCCCCCAGGATCTGTCCCTCTTCACGCGGGAGCGGCTCCCGCTCTCCCTCACCATCCTCCTCGACGGCTCGTCGTCCATGACACCCCATATCGGGGTGGCGCGAGCGGCGGCGCTGCGTCTCATGGGGACCATGGGTCCCACGGACCAGGCGGAGGTGGCGCAGTTCACGCGGCGGTACAGGGTCCTGCAGGACCTCACTTCGGATCGCGGCCTGCTCGAGGAGGCGGTCAAGCAGGTGGAGCCCGAAGGCGAGACGTCGCTTTACGACGCCCTCTACATCGCGCTCAAGGATCTGATGGCCCGCAGGCGGGAGGGGGACTACTGCCGGCGGGCGGTCGTGGTGCTCACGGACGGCGAGGACACGACCTCGCTGGTGACCGAGGAGCAGGTGCTCGACCTCGCCCGTCGTTCCGAGGTCGGCGTCTACGCGATCGGCCTCCGCGGCGCCCAGGCTCCGGTCGGTCCGACGGTGCCCGTCTACTCTCTCACCACGCTCGCTCGCGAGACGGGGGGACGCGCCTGGTTCCCTCGGGTGCTCGGGGAGCTGGACGGCGTGTACGCGCGCATCGGGGAGGAGCTGCGCACCCTGTATGGCGTGGGCTACGTGTCCAGCAATCCCCGGCGGGACGGGAAGTGGAGGACGATCGCGGTCCGGAGCCTGCGGACGAACCTGCTGGTCCGGCACCGGCCCGGCTATTACGGACCAGCGGCCGACGAGCGGGCTGCCGTCCGCCGCGCGGCGGAACGCCCGTAGCGGCCCCTCCGGGTGGCCCGGCGCGGAGCCGGTCCGGTACATGGCGTACGCGCCCTCGGACTTGAAGCGGCCGCGCAGCGCGCGCCTTTCTCCTGACGGACCGCGAACTTCTCCAGCCGGGCGCGCTCACGGCGCGCCGTGACGAGCTCTTCTCTCACCGAAGCGGGCCCTCCAAGGCGGCTCCGCTCGCGGCCGTCCCGGGAGAGGCCGGCTGCGCCCCGGAACCGGCGCGAGAGCGGGTAGTTTACCAGCGGTCCGAAAGGCTCGCGTCGGTCCGCGAGCCGTCATCCGGTTGGACTTTCTCGACGAGGGCCTCGTCGACACTCGGGCGTGTCCGGCGGGCACTCACGCGGGGATCCTTGTGTCAGGCCAGGGCGACCCCGAGTTTACTGGCCTGGGACCCCAGGGACCACCGGGCCTTCAGACGCTGCCGAGCCCCGGACCCCGGCCCGACTACTGCTGCCTTCCATCGACGACGCCCGAACCATCCGCCGCGGGCCGTCAGTCCCAGATCCGCTCTACTCCATGACCTTCCAACGCGGGATCCACGCTCACGAGACGCGACCGGGTGACGCGCGCCGCCGCAAGAAGCAGGCGGTCCATGGGGTCGCGGACGCCGATCAAGGATCCGAACTCCATCGCCTGCTCCAGGTCGAGGGCGAGCACCGAGTAGCCGGGATGGTCAGACAGGGTGTCAACGACCTGAGCGGGGCCGATCCGAACCCTGCCCCGCTGGGAGAGCAGCCAGATCTCGACCAACGCGATGACCGGCACGTAACAGAGCCGGCGGCCGGCGTCGGCTTCGGTCAGCGCTCGCCGGGCGGACCGTCCCAACCGCCCGGGATCCGTAAGGTGCCAGACGAGCGCATGAGTGTCAGCGAGCAGCGTCACCATGACTGCGGCTTCGACGTTCAAGAGCTTTCGAAAGGGCGGCGCGAGCCGCGCGCAGTTCCGACAGGGTCGGAACTCGGCCACCTCGGAGCGCGCCGGCGAGGGGGCGTGCCCCCTTCGAGCGCCGTTCCGTCGTGCGGCCTTCGTTCTCCATCGCGAACTCGATCAGGCGCTCGACCTGTTGAGACAGCGACCGCCCCTCGGCGCGAGCCAGGCGCTCGACGCGGCTGCGGGTTGCCCGCGGGAGGCGGACGGTGATCACCGCGTCCTTCATGTCAGCGAATGTATGCGATTCGCATCACGACGTCAAGGTCGTGGTCGTCCGGGGTGAGTGCGGAGTCCCAAGGAACTGACCGCCCCTCGGCCCCTCTCAGCTGGTGTTGGGGGCTTCGTTGGGTCGCTCCGTGGATCGGTTGCCGCGCCGGAGGCCCCTGTCTGTTGCGGCTCCCGACGGCTGCCCGAAGCATCCGCCACATAGAAAAGGTTTATCGGTCTGAGGAGCGGCAGGCTCTCCTTGGTCACCTGCCTGGGGTTCAGGCCGTCGAGGTCATCAGCACACGTTGTCGCCATGCCACAATTGGGAGGCATGGCGGCCACCCCGCTGCTGGTTCTGACGCTTCTCGCCTCCGGAACGGAGCCGGCGCGCACCGCGCCGGTGGAGGTGGATGGCACCGCCTGCCGCGTCAACCGGACCGCGGACCGGCTGATTGTGGACGACGGCCAGGGGCGGCGCTGGCGGGTGTCCCTTTCGCCCGACGCCCTGGTCGCCTTCGAGGGCGGGCTCCACGAGGCGGAGGACGTGCGCCCGGGCGACCGCGTCCGCGTGCAGGGCGTTGAAGTCGCCGGGCGACTCGAGGTTGGCCGGCTGGACGTGCAGGTCAAGGTGGCGGAGGCGCTGCTCGACGCCGTGCTGAAGACGCGACCCCGCCTGGTGGGACGCTTCGCCGTCCGCGAAGCGAAGACCGAGTTCTTCAGCTTGCGCGTGCCCGGGGGCGACTACGTGCGGGTGGACGCGAAGGCCGCATACGGACCGCAGGGCCGGATGTGGGTGAGCCGGTTTCGCAGCGGCGACCTCCTGGAGCTGGACGGCACCTGGACGAAGGGGAAGGAGCTGAAGGCCAGCTACATCAAGGTGCTGACCGACGAGGAGCCGTCGAGCTGCCGCTCACGAGCGCGCCGCGGCGAAGCGAAGGAAGCAACCGCCGCCCGCGAGGCGGAGGAACAGCGGTTCCTGGAGGGGGCGGATCCGGAGAAGGCGGCCGAGCCGTAGTCAGAACGGCGCGTAGGTCAGCACGCGCTGCGCGAGCGCCGCCGGTGCCGGCGCCGATCCTCGTTGGGCATCGTTCCTCCCGATCGATCTGGGTGAAGAAATAGCGCTCTCTTGCCGACGGGAACGGTTGGAAGTTCCGGTTTTCCCTGAGAGGGCTTCTCGAACCCCCCGCAGGGCCGAAAGGGCGATCGGGATCAGCAGTTGGCCGAGGGGCACCATGGCCTTCCTCCGCGTGTTCAGTCGAGGAGCCGCGCTCCCGCCATGGGCCGGCAGGCGAACCAGGCCGCCGGCAAGTCGACCTTCGCGCGATAGGCGGCCAGCACGGCCGTGCCGAAGGCCGCCACGTCGCCCTCCCGGACGAGGGCCACCGCGCAGCCTCCGAAGCCCGCGCCCGTCATGCGGGCCCCGTAGCAGCCCGGCTGGGCGCGGGCGAGGTCGGTGAGAAGGTCGAGCTCCGCGCAGGAGACCTCGTACAGGTCGCGGAGGCTCGCGTGGGAGTCGTTCATCAGGCGTCCCGCACGGGCGAGGTCGCCCGCGCGCAGGGCGTCCGCCATCTCCCGCGGCCGCAGGTTCTCGGGCACCACGTGGCGCGCGCGCTTCAGCACGATCGGATCGAGGCGGTGGGCGCCGCGCTCGAGCAGCTCCGCGCTGACGTCGCGCAGGGCGCGGATCCCGGGGACCAGGGCCTTGAGGCCGGCCACCGCGGCCTCGCAGGCGGAGCGCCGGTCGTTGTAGGCGCTGCCCGCGAGGGCCCGCCGCGCCCCGGTGTCCATCACCACCACCGCCGCCCCCGCGGGCACCGGCACCGGCTCCGCCGCCAGCGAACGGCAGTCGAGGAGCAGCGCGCACCCTTCCCGGGAGACCGCGGACGCGAACTGGTCCATGAGGCCGCAGTTCATTCCCACGTACCGGTTCTCGGCCTTCTGGCCGAGCTTCGCCATCCGCACCGCGTCCCACGGGAGGCCGCCCGCCGCCGCGAAGGCGCGCGCGGCCGCCAGCTCGAGGGAGGCGGAGGACGACAGGCCCGCCCCGATCGGCACGTCCCCGTCGACCACGGCGTCGAGCCCC
>Ga0137380_10006148_pt1 | contig 10694 bp, 6 predicted proteins | sample SagtaG_17_FD_104809 | JGI IMG/M metagenome (GOLD analysis project Ga0137380, IMG submission 104809) | Vadose zone soil microbial communities from Sagehorn Ranch, Mendocino, California, USA - Sage2_L_100_16 metaG | ecosystem: Environmental > Terrestrial > Soil > Vadose zone | place: USA... | reverse complement strand
GTCGGTCTCCTCGTGCCCGTAGAAGAACAGGTCCGGCAGGCCGCCCGCCTCCAGGTAGGCCGAGCGCCTGATCGCGGACGCGCCGCCGAGGAACGTGGTCACGACCGAGGAGCGGTCCGGGTCCCCGGCCCGCAGCCGGGGCACGTGCCACCGGGCGCTCGCGCCGCCGTCGGGATCGACCACCTGCATGGACAGCACCGCCAGCGCCGGGTCGGCGGCGAACCGGCCGGCGATGTGGGCGGCGAGCCCGGGATCGGGGTACCAGCCGTCGTCGTCGAGGAACAGCACCACGTCACCGCCGCACGCGGCCACCCCGGCGTTCCGCCCGGCCGCGACCCCGACGTTCTTCGGCAGCCGGATGGCGCGCACGCCGGCGGGCAGGCCGGTCACGTCGGCGCCGTTGCCCACCACGACCAGCTCCACCTGGGCGCCGCGCTGGGCCAGCACGCTGTCGACGGCCCTGATCACCTCGGCCGGGCGGTTTCCCATCGTGAGGATGACGCAGGATAGCGTCAGCGCAGTGTTACCTCGGGGGGGACGACCCCCCCCAGACCCCCCCTGCTCACGGGGGGACTGCCCGTCCCCCCGTTCCCCCCTGGTCACGTCGGTCACCCTCGCCTCCTCATCGTCTCTCATCGCAGGTCTCACCGCAGGCGCCGGGACGCCACGACGGCCACCAGGTGCGCGGCCGTCATCAGCACCCCCACCACCAGCGCCGCCACGGTCAGCACCCGGGTGGCGGTGAGGCCGCCGGCCGCGGCGTCCGCGATCGCCGCCGCCAGGATGAGCACGGACAGCTCGACCGCCTGGATGATCCGGTGCACGCGCAGCGCCGACGCCAGCCGCCGGGCCAGCGCAAGCCCCTGGGACCGCGGGGTGAGCGCCTGGTCGTCGTGCGCGCCGCCCAGCCCGGACGAGGCCCGGGCCACCACCACGCTGTCGGTCTCCGCCTTGATCAGCGTGGCGCAGATCGCCGCCGCCAGCCCGGCGCTCACGTACCCGCCGGCCAGCGAGAAGTGCCCCTGCGCGCGGACGCCCAGGCCGGCCAGCAGCAGCGCCTCGGCGATGTAGTGCCCCATCCGGTCCAGGTACACCCCGGCCGCAGAGAACCGCCCGGTGTACCGGGCCAGTTCCCCGTCGGAGCAGTCGAACAGCAGGTAGAGCTGGATGAGCACGGCCACCCCGACGGCGGCGGGCAGCCCGGGCACGGCGGCCAGCACGCCCGCGGCCGCGCCGGAGATCATGAAGCAGACGGTGACCGCGTTCGGGGACCAGCCGAGCCGGGCGAACGCCACGGTGGCGTAGGGGGACAGCCGGCGCATGTAGAGCCGGCCGAACCAGTGCTCGTCGTTGAGCCGCGCCAGGACCTCGGGCGGCTGCCCCTTGGCGCGCACCTCGGCCAGCGATGGAGCCCGCGATCCCGTCATCGTCCTCCGTTCGGTACGGCCGCGGCGAAGCCCGCCACCCGCCGGGCGAGCGCCCGCTCGTCCAGCGCGAGCCGCTCCAGGATGGTGTACCGGCCCGGCCTGGTCGCGGGCGCGTGCAGCACCGCCTTGGTGAACTCGGCGAGGCTGAGCCCGAGGTCGGCCGGGGTCCGCGGCAGCCCGTGCCGGGCCAGGCAGGCGGCCAGCAGCGCGCACCCCCGCTCGTCGCCGCGCAGGTAGGTGCAGAACAGCGCGCCGACCCCGGCCAGCTCGCCGTGATTGCCCGCGCCGGGGTACAGCTGGTCGATCGCGTGCAGGATCTCGTGGTCGCCGCCGCTGCTCGGCCGGCTGGACCCGGCCACCGTCATGGCGATCCCGGACAGCACCAGGGACTCGGCCAGCACGGTGAGGAACTCGTCATCGTCGACCGTGCCCGGCTGGTGCAGCACGGCCTGCGCGGCCGTCCTGGCCAGCGTGACGGCGAGCCCGTCGACCGGCTCGCCGAGGTCGGCCGCGGCCAGCTCCCAGTCCGCGATCGCGGACAGGTTGTTCACCACGTCGCCGATCCCGGCCCGGACCAGGCGGGGCGGCCCGGAGCGCACCCGGTCCAGGTCCACGATCACCGCGACCGGGGGGACGACCCCGTACGACCCCTTGCCCGACTCGTGCTCCAGCGAGCTGATCGGGGAGGCGATGCCGTCGTGGGCCAGGTTGGTGGCCACCGCCACCATCGGGATCCCGGCCATGTGCGCGGCGAACTTGGTCACGTCGAGGGTCCGGCCGCCGCCGATGCCCGCGACGGCCTCGTAGGAGTCGGCCCGCAGCCGCTTGCCCAGCGAGACCGCGCTGTCCACCGTGCCGTCCTCGACCCGGAAGACGTCGGCCGCGCCGAGGGTCTCCGGGGCCAGGTCGGCGAGCACGCTGTCGCCCTGGCTCGGGCCGACCGCGACGGCGACCCGGCCCTCGGTCGCGATCCGCCGGTCGGCGAGCAGCGCGCCGAGGTCCGCGACCGCGCCCCGCCGCACGTCGACGACGAGCGGCGCGGTGAGGATGCGGGACAGCTGCATGAACGTCCTTCCGGCGGTAAGCGGCCAGCGTCCGCTGCGCCCGTGGCTGACGGCGGGGCTAACGGCGACTATCCGGGAGACTACCGGGTCACGAACGCAGAGCAGCCTGACCGGCGACAAAACTGGCTGGCCGGAATCTCAGCAGCGGGCGGCGATCTCACGCGCCCGGCGCAGGTCGGCGTGGTTGTCGACCTCCACCCACTCGACCTCGCCGATGGGCGCGACCGCGATCGTGGCGCCGCGGTCCGCGAGTTCCTGGTAGCCGTCCTCGTAATACAGCGAGGGATCCCGGCGCCAGGTCGCCTCGAGGGCGGCCGCGAGCTGCGCCGCGGCGGCCGCGCCGATGAGCGTCGCGCCGATGCACTCGCCGTAGGCCAGCGCGGGGTCCATCAGCTTGGTGATCCGGGTGAGGCGGCCGTCCGAGTCGATGATCACCTTCATCTCCTCGTCGGCGAGGCGCTTGACGTCATCCACGGCGATGACGATGCCGGCCTGCCCTGTGCTGCCGAGTAGCGTCTTCTCCACCGAGACCGGGTGCACCGTGTCCCCGTTGACCAGCAGCGCGCCCGCGGCGAAATGCTCGCGGGCCAGCCAGAGCGAGTACGCGTTGTTCCAGTCCTCGGCCCGGTCGTTGTCCACCAGGGTCAGCCGGACCCCGTGCGCCCGCTCCAGGGCGGCGGCCCGGTCCCGGACCGCGCCGGCCGCGTAGCCGACGACGATCACGATGTCGCGCAGCCCGACCGCGGCCAGGTTGCGCAGCGCGATGTCCAGGATGGTGATCTCGCCGTCGACCGGCAACAGGGCCTTCGGCAGCGCGTCCGTGTCCGGCCGCAGCCGCCGGCCCGCGCCCGCGGCCAGGACCATCCCGATCAAGCGTCGTCTCCGTCCGTGGGTGCCAGGTCTGTGGGTACCAGCCATCCGCTGAGGAAATCCCAGCCGAAAAGCACCCAAAGATAACCCGAAAGCAGGGCGTAGGCGAACGGCGCGAAGGCGGCCAGGGCGGCGACGCCGGCCAGCAGCATCCGCCCGTCCCAGCCGAGGCCGAACACGTCAGCCGCGATGCCCCGGCCGGCCCGGGCCCGGAAGGCCAGGTCGACGTGGCGCACCACCACCGCCGCCAGCAGCGCGAAGACCAGCCACGCGGTCACGTGGCGGGACAGGCCGAGGGCGGCCAGGAACACGCACTCGCCCGCCGTCAGCAGCGCGGGCACCAGCCAGTCCAGCGGCCCGTCGTGCGGGTGCCTGGCGCCGAGGGCGGCGAGCATCATCGCCTCGATCGGCGTCAGCACCAAGATGCCGGGCAGGTTCCCCAGCCCGAGGGCGGCCAGGACGCCGGTCACGAGCAGGCCCGCGAGCACCGGCGGCAGCGGCGGCAGCCGCCCCTGGACCAGCCCGCCGAGCCAGCGCGACACGACGCCGTCGCCGCGGTAGGCCGCCAGCCCGGCGGGCCGGGCTGGCGGGGCCAGATCCGCGGAGCGCGCCGCCTGCCCGGCCAGCACGTACCCCGCGGCCAGCACCCCCCAGCCCAGCAGGACCAGGAAGGTCAGCCGCGGCCCGAAGAAGACGGCCGTCGCCGCGATCACCGCGTACCGCTCCCCGGCCGGGAAGGTCACGGCCTGCTCCAGGATGCGCAGCGCCGACCGGGGGAACAGGCTCCCCGGCATCCTGGCGGTGTGCTCGTAACCGAGTTCGGCCATCCGGCGGACGCCCAGGACCAGCAGCGCGGCGATGGCCAGCCGCCACACGCCCATTGTCCCCGTGCCGCCCCAGGTGGCGGCGAAGGTGTTCCGCAGCGCGCTGCCGAAGGTCCCGTCCAGGCCGACGGCGCGGGCCGACGGGCCGGCCGAGCCGGCCAGGCCGGAGCTGACGGCCAGGGCCGCGTAGATGGCGAACTCGGTCAGCATCCCGCAGGCCGTCCCGAGCCAGCTGACGACGGGCCGGATCCGTCCGTCACGGCTGGTGGCGGCGAGCAGCGAGCCGGCCCGGGCGAACAGGAACGAGGCCGCCAGCGCCGCGATGGCCGCCAGCTTGGCCCGTACCGCCAGTTCGGCGAACCACACCGCGGCGACCAGGCCGAGGCCGAGCGAGATCCCGTAGAGCGCGGCCGGGGTGAGCTGGCGCCACGCGGCCCAGCGGGCCATGTCACGGGCGGCGGGGTCGGCGACCAGCTGGGTCACCGCGCCCTCGCTGTCCGGCCCGGCGTCGAGGATCCGGACCGTAACCCCACGGCCGGTGAGCTCGCCGACCAGCGCGCCGACCGGGATACCTGGAACCGACCCGGCGTGCGTGGCCGCGAGCGTCTCGGCGGCCAGGGCCAGCGCGTCCAGGTCGGGCACATCGACGACCAGCGCCCCGCCGGCCAGCGACTCGCCGGCCAGCGACTCGCCGGCCAGCGACCCGCCCGCCAGCGCCCCCGGCGCCGGGCGGATCGCCGGGACAATGGGGGTAGCCCGAGCGGTCCCGGCGGTCACCCCGGTGAAGGCCGCGGTCCCGCCGACACCGAGCAGCCGGGCCAGCACCGGCTCGGGCACGGTGTCCGCGCCCAGGTAGACGAGCACGCGCTCACCGGCCGCCCGCGCGGCGGCCGCGACGGTCAGCAGGCCCAGCCCGGTTCGTTCGGCCGCGTCGACTCGGCGCACGCCAAGGGCCGCCAGCTGGCCGCACAGCTTCTTCTGCTGGCCCGCGTCAGCCTCGCCCGGGTTCCCGGCCAAGACCAGCGCTACCGTCATGCTCGCCCTTCCGGCGGCACCCGCCGTGACTCGCGCCCAGCGTTACGAGCTCCGTTACGAAATGTAGCCGACGGTAGCGCCCGCGGCCGGGAGGAACACGCCGGTCAGCCGGCCGACGCGGGCGCAGCCATCACACGCCGTCGCCGGGCAGGCTGTTCCAGCGCAATACCCCGCACGACACCGGTGAAACAGCGCCGGCCGGCCCGTGCCCCTGCCCGTCACTGGCAACGCACACGGCTGTCGACGATCTCAGCTGAGAGCGCGCAGTGACCGGATCAGTTCCGAGCGGGTCACCAGCGGCAGGTCGCTGAACACGCCCAGGTCGCCCTCGGACGATTCGAAGGTGAGCTCGGTGATCGTCTGCTCCGGTTCTGCCTTCGGGTCGAGAACGGCCGATACTCCCGGATCGATGGTGAGCGCCACCCGTCCCCCGGCGCCGAAGGGCCGGAATAGCTGGTCACGCAGGGCTTGCCGGCCGGCCGGTCCCCAGTGCCAGCCGTGCCGGGTGAGGCGGTAGAGCGCGGCGGCCTCGACCGTGCGCTGCCACCAGGCGGATGGGTCTTCGCCGGCGAACACCTCGCGCCCGGCCTGGGCGAGCGGCTGCGGTGCGCCCTGTCGTGCGAGCCATGGCTGCCACGGGGTGAAGTCGTCGATGGCCGGGTGCGCGAGCCGTACCCATTCACCGTCGCCGGCCAGCGCGCCGGCGGGATCAACAAGGTCTCCCAGGCGGTCAAGGGTGACGGTGCGGTCGTCCAGCACCCACACCAGCCTGCGGGCGAGCCGGCCGAGCAGCGGGTGCGCGGCGATCCGCGACTGGAAGTCGCCGGGTGCCCACCGGCGCTGGACGATCATTGCCTCCTCCAGCCGCGCCGTCTGGTCGGCGATCAGCGGCCTGGCCTTACGGCGCCGGCTGTTCCACGCCGATGCCACGGCCTTCTCGTCGTCGCCGGCCGGCCTGGGCAGTGTCGTCAGCTGCGGCCCGGACGGGTCTCGCAGCATCAGCCCGCCCGTGGCACCGAGTTCGACCAGGTAGGCAACGCCGCGGTACCCGACTGGGTCGCCGTCGAGGCCGAGGTCGGGCGCGAGCAGGTCATCGAGTTGTTCGGGCAAGAGCCCGCGGTCGGCGGCGGCGCGATCGAGCGCGGCGGCCGCGTGGGTGCGCAGCGGCGTGGACTTGGCGTTGCGGGCGATCGCGGACAGGTGTCCCAGGGCCCGGTCAGTGCCCATGGCGGCGAGTACGTCCGCGCCGCGCTTGGCCCGCGGCGCTGCTCCGTCGGAAGGCCATCCTCGCACGAGCGGTGCGAGCCGGCCGGCGACGGTGTCGTCGCCGAAGTAGCCGAGGGAGTTCATCGCCCATGCGTCCTTGGAGGGCCTGCCCTCGGCCTCCCATAGCCGGCAGAGCGACCAGGCGAAAGCAGAAAGGCTGCCGCGATCGCACTGGCCCGCGATCACCCGCAGCCCTTCATAGGGCGCGTCGAGCTGGGACATCGCGATCATGCGGAGCAGGGCGGCAGCCGCGCTGGACGGCAGCGCGTGCCTGCGGCCGGGCAGCAGCACCTGCGGCAGGAACTCGGGGTCGGCCCATCTCGGCACGGCCGGGATCTTGGCCGGGACAATGTCGAGCGGGTCACGGCCGAGCAGCGCCTCCACCGCCTCGCGGCAGCCCAGCTCGCCGGCCGCCGCGAGCACGTCGTCCGCGTCGATCCGGGCCAGCGCGAGTGCCGCGGTCCGTGACTGTTCCGGTGGTCCGCCGAGCGCCGCCGGGATGAGCAGCGCCGCGCCGTGGGCGCCGTGCCGTGCGAACCATTCCTGCGCGACCGGGCGGAACTGGCGTGACCGGGTCAGCCACTCCGCCATCAGGCCGGCCACCTCCTGGGCGAGATACGGCATCAGCAGTGCCGCCCCCACCACAGGCTTCCTGCGGGCCAGCCGGAGCATGGGCGTGAGCGCCCCGAGCTCGTATTTCGCCACGATCACCTCCGGGTTTTCCAGGTAGAACCTGGCCGACTCGGCTTTCCACGTCGCCAGGTGCGGGCGGACGATATCGGCTGGCGCGCTGATGTAGAACCCCGCAGGGGCCTCGCCCGTCTCGGCCAGCGGCAGATACCCGCGCATCTCCTCCCCCCGATGGGCAGACCACCAGTCGTAGGCCCATCGCTCCTGTTCACCGTCCCGCCAGACGACCCGGGGCCCGGCCGCCAGGGGGCTCGGCGAAACAATGACCCTGGGCGGGGGCTTACGGCTCCACGGCGGGGAAGCCAGCAGCGGCGGCACCGCGTCCGCCGGCGCATCAGGGGCGCGATGAACGAGGGCGGCTTCCGGGACATCCGGGTGCGCACGGACGTGACGCAGGAACAGCACGTCGATGAGGTCACCGTCTCGGTGGGCGGCCAGCATCCGCGCCGCGCGTCCGGGGAACCGGCCGGCGGCGGCGAGCACACCACCCGCCACGCCGGGCAGCTCGACCAGGTGCAGCAGCAAGCCGAACGCCTCGTCGGTGGGGATCCGCGTCAGCACCTCAAGGGCGCCGCGCCGGATCTCCGGTTCCCAGCACCCCTCAGTCAGCCAGCGCGCCAGTAGCGGGACGACCTCATTGCCGATCGCGTCGTAGGCGGTGACGAACTCACCGAGCGTGCTTGCCCGGAAGCGAGACACTTGCTCGGCGGTCGCCGCGCTGTAGAACAGCAGATGTCCCGGACCGTGGTAGTCCTCCGGGAGGTCGGCGAGATCCGCGTTCACCCAGTCGTGAATGTCAGGCATCAAGTAGGCCGCGGCGATGCGCTGGCGGAGCAGTCCACCGCGGAGCAAGGTCAGCGCGGCGACCGCCTCGTCGTAAACGTCCTGCGGCGCCACGGCGAGCATGGAACGCAGGTGTCTCGCGGCGTCGTCCCAGAAACCCGGTACCAGGGTCTCGCTGGTGTCCGTTGCTTCGCTGCACTGCACGAGCGGCGGCGCCTGGACACCGGCCGGGGGCACCAAGTACCCGCGGCTCGCCACGAACGACGTCGCGGCGTAGGCCAGATCGCGAGCCGGATCCACGCAGTACCCGCAGCTGGCTACGAACACCGCCGCGGCGTGGGCCAGACCGCGGCCGGCGACAAGATCATCGATCGGCGCCAGAGACTCGCTGAACCAGGCCCCTGCCCGCATCGGGCTCGGCGCTGGAGCCAACCGGACCGCATCAGCCGCGATACCCCGATCGTCGGAGCGGCACAGCGCGGCAAGCGCGGGGTCGGTATCCGGGTGATCGAGTACGCGTTCACGCTCGGCCTGCAGATCTACCCCGTGAGCGGCACGACGGGCGGCCCGCTCGAAGAAGCTCTCGCCGTCTCCGCGACCTGGCTCCAGTCCGGACATCCCATGGCGGCGCGGATGCACCGCATAGCGCCATGCATCCGGGATCTCGATCTCGTCCTCGCTAGACATGACACAGATGATGCACGAGACCAGTGACAAACACAGGCCGGGTAGAGTCCGGCTCATGCGGATGGTCGCGGTGGTGCTCGGCGGCGGCGTGGGCCAGCGGCTCGGCGCGGGGATGCCGAAGCAGCTGCTCAGCCTGGGCGGCCGGACGCTGATCGAGCGGTGCGTGGCGGCCTTCGACCGGGCGCCCGGCGTCGACGAGATCCTCGTGGTGATGGCCCGCGGGTACACCGGGCAGGTCGAGGCCCTGCTGGCCGGGGCCGCGTACCGGAAGGTGACGGCCGTCATCGAGGGCGGCGTGACCCGGTCGGACTCGACGCGCGCGGCGCTGGCCGCGATCGCGGCCCGCGGACCGGACGCCCGCGGACCGGACGCCCGCGGACCGGACGACTGCGGACCGGACGACTGCGGACCGGACGACTGCGGCGTGCTGCTGCACGACGCCGCCCGGCCGCTGGTAGATCAGCGGATCATCGCGGACTGCGTGGCCGCGCTCGAGGTGCACGACGCGGCCGGGGTCGCGGTGCCCGCGTCCGACACCATGGTGGTCACCGACAACGGGGTGATGCAGTCGGTACCGCGGCGGGAGACGCTGCTGCGCTGCCAGACCCCGCAGTGCTTCCGGCTCTCGGTGATCACCCGCGCTCATGAGCTGGCCGCGGCCGATCCCGGTTACGCCCCCACCGACGACTGCGGCGTGGTACTCCGCTACCTGCCCGACGTCGCGGTGCACGTCGTGCCGGGCAGCGAGCGCAACATCAAGATCACCTACGCGCAAGACCTCGCCGTGGCGGAAGCCCTCCTGCGGACTAGCTGCGGACGGCCTGCTTGACCAGGGTGCGGCCGAACTCCCAGATGAGACCGCTGCCCCGGCTGGCGTCCTCGAGCACCTCGCCGAACGCCTCGGTGAACAGCTTCACCTCGGTGTCGCCGATCATCAGCGGCGGGATCAGCTTGATCACTTCCATGTGATCGCCGGACACCTGGGTGAGGATGCGGTGCCGCTGGAACAGCGCCACCACCACCATCTGCGCGAACAGGCCGACCCTGGCCTTCTGCAGCATGTTCCAGCTGGTCCTGGCGCGCAGCGAGGACGGCTTGCCGAACTCGATCCCGATCATCAGCCCGCGGCCCCGCACGTCGGCCAGCACCTCGTACTTCTGCGCCATGGCGGCCAGCGCGGACCGCAGCGCCTCCCCGGTCCGTGCCGCGTTCTCGGCCAGGTGCTCGTCGTCGAGCACCGCCAGCGAGGCCAGCCCGGCCGTCATGGCCAGCACGCCGCCCTTGAAGGTGGTGCTGTGCACCATGACCCGCTCCATCGAGGAGAAGACCTTCTCGAAGATCCAGCCCTTGGCCAGCATCGCCCCGACCGGCACGAACCCGCCGGACAAGGCCTTGGCCACGGTGACGATATCCGGCACGACCTCCTCGTGCTGGTAGGCGAAGAACGTGCCGGTGCGGCCGAAGCCGCTCTGCACCTCGTCGCAGATGAGCAGCGCGCCGTGCTCGTGCAGCAGCGCGGCCGCCGCGGTCAGGAAGCCGTCCGGCGGCATGTGCACGCCCTTGCCCTGGATGGGCTCGATGATGAGCGCCGCGACGTCGCCCCTGCGCAGCTCGGCCGCGAGCGCGTCCAGGTCGCCGAGCGGGATGGAGGCATCGGGCAGCAGCGGCTCGAAGCCGCGGCGGAACTCGGCCGACCCGTTCACCGAGAGCGACCCGGTGGTCAGCCCGTGGAAGGCGTGGTCGCAGTAGATGACGCGGCCGCGGCCGGTGGCATACCTGGCGAACTTCAGCGCGGACTCGACCGCCTCGGTGCCGCTGTTGCAGAAGAACACCCGGTCCAGGCCGGGCGCCTTGGCGATCAGTCGTTCCGCCAGCAGCCCGGGCAGCGGCCCGCAGTCGAACTGGGTCCAGTCGGCCAGCTGGGCGTCCAGCGCGTCGTGCAGCGCCTTGCGGATCACCGGGTGGTTGCGGCCCGCGGCGAACACGCCGAAGCCGGCCAGGAAATCGGCGTACTGGTGGCCCTCGGAGTCGTACAGGTACGCGCCCTC
>Ga0137380_10006143_pt1 | contig 10696 bp, 14 predicted proteins | sample SagtaG_17_FD_104809 | JGI IMG/M metagenome (GOLD analysis project Ga0137380, IMG submission 104809) | Vadose zone soil microbial communities from Sagehorn Ranch, Mendocino, California, USA - Sage2_L_100_16 metaG | ecosystem: Environmental > Terrestrial > Soil > Vadose zone | place: USA... | reverse complement strand
CGGATCGATTCGCGAATCGGATTTCGGCGGCACCGCAATACGCGAACTGCGCCTCGTCAAGCAACTCTGACGCCATGGGTGCCTCGAGCGCATCGCTCAGCGCCTTCCAGAGAACGCTCGCGGAAGCCGGTTTTCCCTCCGATGGACGATGCGGAGATCACGTCCTGCGCCTACATGCGGTCGAGCCGCCGCTGTGAACGTCGCGCGCGAGTGCTTGAGGGGACCGCACTCATCTGCCACCAGCAAGGCGTTTTGGAGCCGATGCCGGTCAGCGGATCACCAGGCAGAACGGATGCCCCGCGGGGTCCCGATAGACGCGCCAGGCAACCCGTTCTCCGAAGGGACCCGGCCGGGGGGAGACATGCTCACCGGCGAAGGTGGCGCTTGCCGCGACAACTCGTTCGTGAGCCACGGCGAGGTCGCTGACCAGGACATCGAAGTGCACCAGGGGACCGTGCAGGCGTGCCGTCCGCAGATTGCCTTCTGCAACGGTGCCCTGGAACGAAAGCCGCTGGCCGTTTGGGGGTGGCTCCAGCGTGACCCAGCCGGGATACCACTGGACTGGCGTTCCGCCCAACAGCCCGGCCCAGAACCGGGCCAGGCGCCACGGATCAGGACTGTCCAGCACGATCTCCCGGATCCAGCCGATCGTGTTGTCCGCTACATCGCTCACCAGGCCATTACATCGCTCACCAGGCCATGATCTGCGACCGCCAACGGCCGAGCCGTGCCCTCCAGCCGGATGACCTCAGCCGCGAGCGGTGAGAGTTGGCCGGAAAGCTCTACGGCGACGAGGCCACAACGAGATGATCAGCGACTCCGCGGCCTTTTAGCCCGCCAGGACGTCTTCGAGGCGGTCCGCCGGGTGCGCGGTTGCTCATGGTGCTCACGCTGCCCGGCCCGGCCATCGGTCAGGTCGAGGTGACCGATCGGGCGTTGAAGTCAGGTCGCCGGAGTCGATCCCGAAGGAGATGATGCGCGTGGGCTGTATGCGGACGATGGTGTCCTCGAACCGGTCTCCGAAGGCCTTGCCTCCCGACGGGACCACGACCGCGCTCCCGCGCACCTCGATCATGCGTGGCTGCCATGGCGGGAGCACGTCGTCGATTACGATGCTCGCCCGGCCAGTGCGCTGCACGTCGCGAAGTTTCTTGGTCAGGCTCATCCGCAGGCAAGCAATGCTTGCCACCGCGTGACACGCCCCTTCAGCCAGCCCTCATCGGGAACCCGGCCCGACGGCCCTGGCCGCGGGCATCGCGTGGCGATCATGCAAAGCCGATGGCTTACTGACTGCTGCAGCTACGGCACCGAGGCGCCAGCAAGGCCTGTTACCGCAGGTCAATAAACTGCCCGCAGGCAATCACTGGGTTCGGGCGCCTGACCACTGACAACCAGCCAGCCATAAAGACGGGCGAAGCAACCTCACAACCGTTCATTGATGCAGGTCAGAACCCTTGATGGGTGGGCGCAGGCGGGCTCGAACCACTGACCCCTCGCTTGTAAGGCGACACCCTGTTTACGGTGTACCCACCAGCAAAACCCAGGCGAATGCGGACTGGAAACGCTAAAGGCGATGGTTCACGGGTTCGATCTTCGCGAACCGCCAGCCGAGTGTCGCCAGTGACAGTATGTTACGCAGCTTATCCAGGTCCCGGCCTACGCCTGCTGCGGTCACTGCAAATGCGGCGACGACGTGCTGGGACGTGATTGGCAGGGCCGCCGTCGTCAACGGTCGGCGCCGGTACGGTGGCGGTATGACTGCGCAGCCGACTGGTGACCCGGGCCCGGATGAGCCGTATGAGGTGATCCACCTCGGCGGCCAGGCAGCCGCGATAGTCCCACTGTCTGACCTGCGGCGGCTCCGCGCGGTGGAACGCCTCGCCCCGGCCGAAATCCTGGAAGAAGCGGACATCGAGACGACCCTCGCCGCCCACCGGGAGTGGGTGGCGGCCGGACGGCCTGGAGCCGTCTCACATGACGAGGCGATGGCCGAACTGCTCCCCGGACAATGAAGATTGAATGGTCGCCGGCCGCGCGGGCGTCAGCACGCCGCTTCATGGCGGACCAGGATGGGATGCGCACCATCGGCACTGCCGTAGCCAGCCTTGCCGACAACCCGTACCCGCCCGAGGCTTTCCACCGTGGCGACTATTACCGGCTGCGGGTCGGCCGCTACCGGGTGATCTATGTGATCGACGGCGACCTGATCACAATCGAGCGCGTCGACCGCGTCGGCGGGAGCTAACGCATCCAGCACCGGCGAACTGAGCCGGAAATGGACTCCGCCGACCTCGCGGCCATGCAAGACGATCAGAGCCGACGATCGGGGCTTTCGGGCCGTGTCGCTGCGCGGCCATGAAGCACTCCCGGCACGTCGTTCATGACGTTGACGCCCTGCCGGGGATCCGCTCGCCACGCCGTGGCGCCGGGCATCAGCGACCCCCAAGAACGTCCGGCTATACCACTTCATTCTTCCATCCATTCGGCCGGTTCTCTGCCGCGGTGGGCACCTTTAATCGCTAGTCGTACGTCCCTTTGGCGTTCCGCACTGCCGCTTCTGGTGAAGCGTCCCTTTGGGTTCGGGAATAGCAGCAATTGATTGCCCGCCCTGTCCACGCGCGCGTCATGATCCGTTCCTGCTGTTTCTCCGGCGCGGGAGCCGGTTGTGACGCGAGTCTTGGGTGCTTGTCTGGTCGCGCCGCTCCCGGTACTCGGCCACCGCCTCGATGACCACCGCGCCGACGGTACGCTCGTGCCGCTGGGCATGGCCGAGTAGCCAATCCCGGAGTTCTGCGGTGCCCGTCGTCCACCGGAATGTGGTCGTCGGCTGCTTGTGCTGGCTGGGCATCAGATCGGGTGTCCCGTCAGGAAGAGGACCGCAAGCGCGATGGGGCAGTCCACCAGACCTGCGAAGATCGTGTAGTACTGTCGGCGCGGGGTTGTCAGCCCTGGGACCGGCCTTCGGAGCGCACCTTGCCGTCGGCCCCGCCACAAGCGGATCAAGACGTAACTGGCGCAGATCAGGGCGATCAGGCGGAGGGCGGTCAAGGTTGCCGTCATCAGGCGCGTTCTCTGCTTCCTAGGTGTAAGACCACCGTAAGAGGTGGTCTTACCACCGTCAACGGGTCAGCCAATGCCGAGTTTCGCCTCGGCCGTCATCCAGTCAGCCGCGATCGCGCGCTGAGCCGCCCGCAAGCTCACCTGACCGGAGCAGACAGCATCGTGGAGCGCGCCCTCCAAGGCGTCCTTCGGGTTCGGCAGGCTGCCCACCTCCGGCCACAGGTTCGCGGCGTCGTTGGCGCCGCCGAGCTCGAGCGGCACCAGGTGGTCCAGCTCTGACTTCGTGCCGTCGCTGATGCCGTAGGCAGGATAGGCGTGATCGAACTTGAACGCCTCGGTCTGGCTCTCGGGTGGCCGGTACGAGCTGGTGTGGTACCCGCCCGCGCAGAGGATGGCCGCGGTGATGGCCGGATCATAGGCGCCGGGCGTGCACGTGGGGTCCGGCAGCCGCCCGTGGTCGCGGGCGTGGCAGGTGCCCGTGAGGCTGCCGGTCACCTCGCCGGGGTCGTGTACCGCGCGCAGCTTGTGGCTCTCAGAGCGATCTCGCGGGCTCGGGGATGCTGGAGTGCGCGCCGGGGTCTGTGAGGCGCTGATGCCGTGGCGTGGCTGCGGGGACGCGGTGCCCAGCGACTGGCAGCCAGTGGCTAACATCGCGGCGGCCGCCGCGGCGGCGAGTCGGGCTGTGATCTTCACAGGAGGATTCTCCTACCAGTCGTGGCCGTCGCGCTTGACGTAATGCCGCACGGTCACCTCCGGGTCATGCCGACGTACCGGCCGGGCTGGAATAGGCGGATACCGAGACGCGGTTTGCGGCCGGATCGCCGCAGCGTGCGTAAAGCCCGAACGCCCGGGGCCAGAAGCCGCGTGTCTTGCCTCCGCCGCCGCACGTTTGCAGGGATGCGCACGGGTACTTGTGCCGCCCGGACGCGGGTGCCGACGGCGGTACCCCAGCCGCGCCAGTCGCAGATCAGGTACCCGCCGCGGGTTGGCCCCTCGGAGATCGCTATCAGCTTGCCCCGCGAACCCGGCCGCGTGGTCGCGGTGCCACCGTTGCCGAGAGGCCATTGCCTGTTCCTCGACCTCAGCGGCGAGCGACCACACCTACGTGGCGCCGTTCCAGCTTCGCCGCGGCGCCACCTGGCCCGGTCGGCCGACAGACTGCTGCGCCACGAAGCCGAACTCAGGCACACAGTGGCGCCGGTCGAAGGAGCGTGCCACACCGCGTGAGCCGTTCAGGATCATTATTCCGAACGGCTGCGCGGGCGTGTCACGCGACCTGTGTGATTGAGCCGTGTCGCTGGCCCGCACTAGGGTCGGGCCGTGCTTGCGTTGACGACGACCTCTGCCGTTCCGCACGTCGCGCTGACCGAGGTTCCCGCCCCTGCGCCTTTACCTGACCAGGCGCTGGTCCGGGTCCGTGCGTCGTCGCTGAATCGTGGGGAGGTGCTCGACCTGCCGGGCAAGCCGCCTGGGTCGGTGGCCGGCTGGGATGTCGTGGGTGTTGTCGAGCGGGCTGCCGCCGATGGCGGCGGGCCGCCCGCGGGCACGCGGGTGGTTGGCCTGGTGCGCGGCGGCGCGTGGGCGCAGTTCGCCGCGGTTGCGGTCAGCCGCCTGGCTCCGGTGCCCGGCCCGGTTGCCGATGCGCAGGCGGCCGCGTTTGCGACCGCTGGCCTGACGGCGCTGCGGGCGCTGGAGGTCGGGGGCTTGGTGCTGGGCAAGCGGGTGCTGGTCACGGGAGCGGCCGGCGGGGTTGGGCGGATCGCGGTCCAGCTCGCCCGCGCGGGCGGCGCTGTGGTCACCGCGCTGGTCCGTGACGCCGCCGCGTCCCGGGCGCTGCTGGGCCGGCTCGGCGCCGCCAGCGTCGTTGAACAGCTGGGCGGCGACTTCGATGTGATCGTCGATTGTGTCGGCGGGGCCACGTTCGGGCTGGCCATCGAGCACGTCGCCCCGCGCGGCGTTGTGGTGAACATCGCGACCCCGCCGGGCACCGGCACGGTCAGCTTCCGGGCGGCGTGCTTCGACCGCGCCTACGGCGCGGCGATCTACACGCTGAATCTTCCCGACGAGCTCGCCTGGCACGCCAGCGCGGCCAGCGACCTCACCCGCCTGTGCATGCTAGCCGCGGAAGGGCGGCTAGACGGCCAGGTCGAGCTTGAGTGCTCATGGCGCCAGGCCGACTCCGCGATCGATGCCCTGCTGAACCGGCGCGTTGGCGGCAAGGCCGTGCTGCACGTGGACTGACCGCGTGAGGCCGTGGGAACAGCCAGCTGGATAGTGATCGCGGCATGCCGCCTGCATGAGCCGCGCTCGACGAGCTGCTCGAACAGATCACCAGCAACGACAACGAAGGAGCCCAGCAATGACACTCGAAGTCGAGGACCGCGATGGCGTGCAAATCCGCGTCTTCACCGACATCGTCCGCGTCCGCGTCTGCGGTGGGCGCTACACCGAGGGCGAGAACGCGGGCCAGCCTCTCATCCGCATCACGGTCAACGAAGAGGGAAGACAGACCCGCAAGCGGGCTACGACCGGCGCCACGGCATCCAGTCGCAGACCGATGTTCGGCAGCAGGAGAACGGTGGGGGCGTGTTCCTGATCCACTGCGGGGGCCGGGCGCCATTTAGTGCCAGGGAGTGGGCGGAGTTCGTCGGCCGGGTCAAGCGGGGCGCGTTCGACCGCCCTGCGGCGTGAGAAGTGTAGCCGGTTCGTCGTCTGACGGCTGTTTCCGCCGGAGTGCGCCGTGACCTGCAGAAACACGCTTAGTGTGACCTAAATCACATTGACAGGAGCGTTGGAATCTTCCAACACTGAAGCTGTAGTTTCTACAACATGCCGAGGTGGTCACACTCGAAGAGCGGTGTCCGCGACGCGCTCAACGAAGCCGACTCCGCAGGCTTCACGGTTGTGCCCACCACGGCGCACGGACACAGCTGGGGGTACATCGACTGCCCGAAGTGCGATCAGCGGCTCTACGTCAACTCAACGCCAAAGAACGCGGGCAAACACGCCAAGCAGATCCGCCGGTTTCTCCGTCACCTGCACACGGACTGAGGCAACGATGACGAGCTACGAGTTCATGCTGAAGCTGAATCGGCAGGTCACCGCCGACGAGGCCGACGAGCTCTACGGGTCGGGCTGTGACGATGCCGCCATCGAGACAGGGCCGCTCGGAACACTGATCCACTTCGACCGCGAGGCGAAGTCACTCGCCGAGGCCATCGCTAGCGCCGCGCGGGACATCGAGAAGGTTCAAGGCCTGCGCGCCACCGGAGTCGCGTGCGACAACATGGTGACGCTCGCTGACATCGCCACCCGCGCCGGCGTGTCACATGAGGCGGCACGCCTGTGGGCAGCCGGGCGCCGCGGTCCCGGAAACTTCCCCCCGCCTGTGCTGATCACTCCGGGCGGCGAGAAGGTCTGGGACTGGGAACAGGTGGCGGCATGGCTCGCCGAGTACCGGCAGCGGCACGAGCGCACCACCATCGTCAGCACGGCGGCTGAGGCCCGGCTGCGGGTGCTGTGCACCGCCGACCGCGTGCTGGCCGCCCGGGACGCGCTGATGTCCGAGCCCGACGACTCGGTACGCGAGGAGTTCGAGCGCCTGCTTGAGGATGCATACTTGAGGATGCATAGCTGAGGGCGCTTACCGCCCGCGCCGGGTTCCCCCGCGCCTGCAGCGCCTCGGCGGTCGGCCACGCACCTCGGGGGGTCGCCTACGGCATCCCAACCTGGACTTCCTCCCGCAGCGTATCTAGCGCGTGCATGACTGCTTATGCAGGTCAGGACGTGAGAGTTCGACGCAGGGTTACCGCAACTTCGGATTAAGGGTGCTGAACAGCGCGGCTGGGACCGCGAGATCGAACGCCACCAGCGCACCGCCGACCGCATCCGCTGCCTGCTCACCGAACTCGGCCAACCCTGCAACCCGCAGGTCGCACTCCCTGACATGCACTGCAGCGGCCAGCACGCCGGGCCTGACCGACGGCGGCCAGCACCCCCCGGCGCGGTGCCAGACGCCGTACGCGGCCTACGATCACCCCATGCGCTGCTTGCGGCTGCAGCCATTCGAGCGACACCACCTCCCGCTGGCTGAGCCTTGGTTCCTGGACGCCGACACCCAGCGGTGGCTGGGTGGGCCTGCCTGGCCACGGCAGATGCTCGACCGCACGGACCGGCCCCTCGCCGACTTCCGCGGGGCGGCCGAGACCGGCCGGTACCGGTGGCTGGCATGGGAGCGCGACACGGCCGTGGGCTACATCGACTGCGGCACCTACGACCGGTGGACGACCTGGGACGGCGGCCGCGGTGGCCGGGGCGTCGTCGATACCATCCCCGGCCCCGCCGGGAGCATGAGCTACGTCGTGGACCCGGCACTGCGGCGCAATGGCTACTGCACCGCGATGGTCACCGCGGTGATGGCGATCCCGGAACTGGCCCACATCAGGCTGTTCACCGCTGGTGTCGAGCCAGCCAACGCCGCCTCCGTCGGCTGCGTGCTGAAGGCCGGATTCCATCCGCTGAACCCAGAACCCGACTGGGAGGGCATCGTCTACTACGCCCGGCTCAGGTCCCCCTGCGACACGCCCGGCGGAAAGACCCAGGTCATCTGAGTCGCTGACCCGAGATGGGCTGAAATCGGTCATCTCTGGGCCAAAGTTGTCCAGATAAGTCTGGTAGATGCCGTCGCGGGTCTCCGGCGCGCCGTGCTGGGCACCGCACAGCGACGACGCGACGGCGCGGAACCCGGCGGTGTCGAGCAGCTCGGCGGGGGTTGGGATGTGCATCACCCCGGAGTTCGCCGCCCACGGCCCCAGATTCTGGACCGTGTCACGGCGGATCAAGGCCCCGGCGGACGGTGTCCGGAGTGCTTGCCCCTCAGTTCCAGGTCACTTATTTTCGCTGGGGTTTGTCGAATCCGCGCGATCCGTCCGACGTAGAGGTGGAGGGACCAAGCGATCGAGCTTGAAAGGAGAGCTGTCATGGCTCAGTACGCGATCCTGATCTACGCCCGCGACTCTGCGCACGCCCCTGACGCGACGCCTGAGGACACCGAGTCATGCGACCGGCACTCCGACGAACTGGTCGAGAGCGGTTCGATGGTCATGGCCTACGCCCTGACGCCCAGGGATATGGCGACGTCGATCCGCGGCGACATCCTCACCGATGGCCCGTTCGTGGATTCCAAGGAGGTCGTCGCGGGCTTCTACGTGATCGAGGCACCCGACCTCGACGCGGCCCTGGCGATCGCCCGTACCAATCCCGTCGTCCGGGACGGCGGCGGTGTCGAGATCCGGCCGGTCCACAGCAGTTTCGTGAAGCGCGAAGAGCAGGCTGCCAGGTGACAGACGTCGCGGCCGTCGAGGCGGCGATCGCCGACGCGCACCGCAGCGACTGGGCCGCGATGCTCGCCGCGACGGTGCGCGTCGCACGGGATCTGGATCTTGCCGAGGAGTGCGTGCAGGAGGCGTACGCCTCGGCCATGAAGACCTGGGTCAGCGGCGGCGTCCCGGGCAACCCAGCCGCCTGGCTCACCACCACGGCTAAACGGCGCGCGATCGACGCGATACGCCATGACAAGGCGGTGCGTTCCAGGCTGCCACTGCTGGTGGAGCCCGAAGAAGCACTGGATGAAGTCACCATGGATGAACTGACGGACGGGGACGCCGGGGATCCCGGCGAAGCCCTGCCGGATGAGCGGCTGCGCCTGATCTTCACATGCTGCCACCCGGCGCTGGCCCAGGAAGCCCAGGTGGCGCTCACGCTACGACTCGTGTGCGGCGTCCCGGCCCCGGATATCGCGCGGGCGTTCCTGGTATCCGAGCCGACCATGGCGGCACGGATGACCCGGGCGAAGAAGAAAATCTCCACCGCGCGGATTCCCTACCGGGTTCCGCGGCCAGCCGAGCTGCCGGATCGGCTGGCTGCGGTGCTCGCCGTGACCCACCTGCTGTTCACCACCGGTCACACTGCGCCGTCGGGGGCGTCACTGGTGCGCGCCGAGCTGGTGGACCAGGCGATGCACCTGGCCCGGATGCTGGCCAAGCTAATGCCCGGCGAAGCCGAGGTGCGCGGGCTGCATGCGCTGCTGCTGGTGACCGACGCGCGGCGCGCGACCCGCTCCGACGCCGAGGGCCGACTCGTGCGGCTCAAGGACCAGGACCGGTCGCGGTGGGACCGGGCAGCGCTGGCCGAAGCCCACGACATGATCGTCGGCTGCCTGCGCGGCGGCCCGCCGGGGCGGTACCTGCTGCAAGCAGCGATCGCATCGCTGTATGCCGAGGCGCCCTCGTATGACCAGACCGACTGGCCGCAAATCGTCGCCCTCTACGACAAGCTGCTGGAGGTGTGGCCATCGCCGGTCGTGGAGCTGAACCGCGCTGTGCCACTGGCGATGGCCGCCGGCCCGCAGACCGCGCTGGCGGAAATCGAGAAGCTGGAGCGAGACGGGCGCCTGTCGGGATACCAGTACCTGCCCGCGATCAAGGCCGACCTGCTGAGCCGCCTCGGCCGTGCCGGCGAGGCAGCCGCCGCCTACAGGCAGGCGTTCGCCCTTGCCGCTAACGAAGCCGAGCGCGCCTTCCTCGCCGAGCAGATCGCCGATCACGCTTTCTCCGCATGAGCTCGCCGACTGGTTCCGGATCACCGTGCCCCTGCACAGCTCCTTCTCTGCAGAGTGGCCGATACCAGTTGATGTTCCTCTCGCACTCAGGGGATCCCGGCGCGCGCTCGGGCTCAGCCAGGCGAAGCCGCCAACCGCAATAATTGACATCAGACCGCGCTTGCAATCACTGCGCAGCATCATTCAGTAGCGTGACCGGCCCAAGGAGGTGAGACCCATTACCGCTGTATCAGGCTGGGCGCTCCCCTCCCTTACGGTTGTGCGGTTCATCTGACATAGGTGGCCGTCGGGGCGCCCCCAAGGCATCCCGAAAGGCAACGAACCTATGCGCTTCACCTCGGAGACGACCTCGAACGGCGTCTCGGAACATCTGTTCACCACCCTCGACGACATCCCGGGCGTCCTCTGGTCACCTGCCGGTGCTGCCGGTAGCCGCCCCCTGGTTCTGCTGGGCCATGGCGGCGGCCAGCACAAGAAAGCCCAAGGTATGGTGGCCCGCGCCGACCGCTACGTGACGGCCTGCGGCTTCGCGGTGGCGGCCATTGACGCGCCCGGACACGGCGACCGGCCGAGAACCGAGCAGGACAAGCGGTTCGCAGCGGGCATCAGAGAGCGGATGGCGGCAGGCGAGCCCATCGGCCCGCACATCGCCCGCTGCAACACCGAACGCGCGGCGCGGGCCGTTCCCGAGTGGCAGGCCACCTTGGACGCCCTCCAGGAACTTGACTGCATCGGCGCGGGCGGGCCGGTCGGGTTCTGGGGCGTGTCGATGGGCAGCGCGATCGGCGTGCCGTTCGCGGCGGCTGAACCGAGGATCACCGCCGCCGTCTTCGGCCTCGCGGGCCACGAAAACCTGGCCGAGGCGGCGGCCAGAGTCACCGTCCCGGTCGAGTACCTGCTGCAGTGGGACGATGAGCTGGTACCGCGCGACTCGGGCCTCGCGCTGTTCGGCGCCTTCGCCTCCCGCGAGAAGACGCTGCACGCCAACCCGGGCCGGCACGCGGGCGTGCCCGCGTT
>Ga0137380_10006142_pt1 | contig 10696 bp, 13 predicted proteins | sample SagtaG_17_FD_104809 | JGI IMG/M metagenome (GOLD analysis project Ga0137380, IMG submission 104809) | Vadose zone soil microbial communities from Sagehorn Ranch, Mendocino, California, USA - Sage2_L_100_16 metaG | ecosystem: Environmental > Terrestrial > Soil > Vadose zone | place: USA... | reverse complement strand
TGATGAACGCAAGCGACGTGTGCGCCTCGGCCAGCGTATCATCAATCTTCAGCGCCTGCGTCGCAGCCTCCTTGGCCTTTGGGAACGCTTCTTTCGGCTGGTTGATCCCGTAGACCACGAGCATGTTGTAACAGTCCGCCAGCCCGGCGTATGCGGGAGCGTAGCTCTGGTCTGCCTCAATCGCTTTTCGGAAATACTCTATGCCTCGCAGAAGACCGTCTTCGGTTCGCTTGTTCCAGTAGTTGCGGCCTTTCAGATATAGACTGAAAGCCTCGACTTGTTTCTTCTCTTCGACGCTCAGCTTGAGCCGCAGATTCTCGAAGATATCCCGCGAGATATCCTCCTGCACGAGCAAAATGTCCGACACTCTACGATCGTAATGCTGACCCCACACCTGCGAGATGTTAGCTGCGTCGATCAACTCAGCCTGTATGCTAAGGTTGTCGCCTCGCCGATGAACTCTTCCGGTGAGCACCGCGCGAACGTTCAGCTCTCGCGCGACCTTTCGAGGATCGACTGCCTGGTTCTTGTAGTTTAGGACTACGCTGCGAGGCACAACTCGAAGCTTGGGGAGTTGCGAGAGACTGTTGATCAGGCTTTCGGTGATCTCATCGCTGAGATACTCCGCATCCGTGTCCGGAGTTTCGTTGACGAAGGGAAGAACGGCTATCGACTCGATTATCGCGCTGCTGCCGTCAACCGTTTTGCCTTTTGTGAAATAAATGAGAGCGGCGGCCGTCGCAAGAAGCGCGATTAGCGACACGAACGCAACGCGGCGGCTGTTCCAACTCGCCGCTCGGCGGACACTGCGTCCACGGCTTGCTGTCGAACCAGTTGCAGAGCTCGGCTCACCGTTTTCTCCATCGCTCAACTCGCGCACGGGCGCCACGAATCGGTATCCTCGTCTCGCAACCGTTTCGATGTACTGGTTCCCGTTCTGCCCTTCTCCCAGCGCTTTCCTCAGTAGCGAGATGTTCTGCGTAAGGTTTCCTTCCTCGACAAAAGTATCCGGCCAGACTTTCTTCATCAGGCTTTCTTTTGAAAGGACCTGGCCGCTGCTCTCAATCAGCGTCAGCAAAATGTCGAAGACCTTTGGCGTGAGCGGGACGACTTCATCGTCGCGGAGGAGCAGTCGTTGGGCGGCGCTTACGCGGAAGCGGCCAAACTCGTAGAACTGCTTCGCCTGCTCGCCCATAGGTTGCCCTTGAGAAACCTCTTTGATGGAAAATTGAGCCCGTTCTGAGGACTTCCGAACCGAACTCTCGGTATCGTGTGCTCGATTCGAAGTGGCGAATCAGATTCGGGCGATTTCGGCGCCGGGCATCATTCTAGCCCAGAGTGTCGAAGCTGGCAAAAGCACTTGCCGGTCCAGCGGGGTGTCGAAATGAACAATTCGTACTTCGCGTGCACCGACTGCAAGGTCTACGTCGACGCGGGCTACCGATGGGCGGGTTGGTGGCTCGAAGAAACCGGCATCGTCGGTCGTGGCAGGCAGGTATCGGTCGATTCGGTCCTAGCGGCTAGAGACTATTGGACGCCGTTCGAGACTGAGAGCGCCAACTGGCTCCTAAGCGAAGTGCTCCCCTCGGTACGTCGCTTCCTGGATGAACATAAAACCCATCGTGTCGTCTACGGAAACACATCAGACTTCCTGACCTCGGCCAGCGATGGCCTGCTCGACTGGATGCAGGTCGGGTTCTTACCACTGCTGCTGCCGCGGTACTTTGTCGAGCGGCTTGGGTTTAAAACTTGGGACCAAGTCGCGAGATTCATCGCGCGGCAAGACAGCACGCCCTTCTGGTGGATGCTGGAGTGGGATGACCTGCACGCGAAGGCAAGAAAGAAATTCCAGGACCTGGTCGAGGCACGGGCGGCTCGCCAGAAGACTCTCGGGTGCAAACACATCAAAGAACGTGAAGCGTCCGTCTCTTAGACGGAGGGAGCACAACATGACGACAAAGAAAGACATACTAATCTCCGTTATTGTTTCACTGATAGTTGGGGCATGCTGGCAACTGACTTCGTTATCCACCCAAACATCGCGGGCCAACACAGCGGCGATTTTTCAGGGCACTGACAGTGATACACCTACCATCTGGGAATACAAGTTTCTCGTCTACTCATCGTTCTCTGTATCCAGGAAAACGCTGGGTGTTACCGGACCGATCGACATGTATACGCCGCCCAACCTCGAAGATGAGGTCAACAAACTCGTCGAGCAGGGCTGGATTCTCGAGCGCTTCCAGGCCGTTTCTTCGCCGGACGGTACAGGATACGGAGAAGGGTTTTTCAAAATCTTTGGATATTACGACGTCATCGCGCTTCTCAAGAGAGCAAGAAAGTAAGGTCATCATCATCTGTTGTTAGCGTGTCGCCGTTTCGCCGCCAAAGTGATTGGTAACTCTCTCGACTGGCATTGAAGTCCGGCCTGGATTCCCTTATCTTGGGCTTCCTGAAACAGGCAAGTATTGAGAAAGGAAGGTCAAAATGAAAAGGTCGCTCAGCCAGATCAGTATAATGCTGTTGCTCGCTCTCTTTTGCGGCGCATCCGTTTACGCGCAAAAGTTATCACCCGATGAGCAGAAGATCGTCAGATACATCGACGCGCATGAGGACGAAGCCATCGCGCTGTTTGAAAAGATCGTCAACATAGAAAGTCCTACCGAGAACCTGGCGGGAGTCAAACAGGTCGGGATTGTGTTCAACAACGAACTCGAGTCGATCGGTCTCACTGTTAAGTGGATCGATATGCCTGCCGATATGAAGCGCGCCGGTTACCTGATCGCCGAGACAAACGGCACAAAGGGCAAGCGGCTGCTCTTGCTCGGACACATCGACACCGTGCTGAAAGGCGAAAAGTTTCGGCGCGAACGGAACAAGGCTTACGGCACAGGCGCAACCGACATGAAAGGCGGAGACGTCACCATACTCTTTGCTCTAAAGGCTCTGCACGATGCGGGTGTTCTGAAGGACACGCGCATCACGGTGATGCTCACCGGCGATGAGGAGAGCGCCGGTCTGCCGTTGAAACTCAGTCGCGGCGACATGATCGCTGCAGCAAAACGAAGCGATCTCGCTCTGAGCTTTGAACCGGCAGTTCGCAACACTGCCACGGTCGGGCGTCGCGGCGCCAGCTTCTGGTCGCTCGAAGTCGAAGCCAAGACCGGACATTCCGGACAAATCTTCAAACCGGAAATGGGCAGCGGCGCAATCTTCGAAGCCGCGCGGATCATCAATCAGTTTTACGAAGCGCTCCACAATGAAAAGTATCTCACCTTCAATCCAAGCGTGATCGTGGGCGGCACTGAAGCGCAACTAAAAGATGTAACCGGCACAGCTACCGGCAAGTCAAACGTTGTTCCTGCGAAGGTGTTCGTCTCGGGCGATCTGCGTTTCATCAGCGAAGAACAGAAAGAATCAGCTCGAGCAAAGATGCGCGAGATCGTCGCTCGGAATCTGCCAGCCACGTCGGCAAAGATCACGTTCCGAGACAGCTATCCTGCGATGACTCCAAGCGAAGGCAACTACGCGCTGCTCAAGCAACTCGATCAGGTCAGTCAGGATTTGGGTTTCGGCAGAGTTGAAGCGCTCGATCCCGCCGATCGCGGAGCGGGGGACATCGGTTTCATCTCGAATCTGATTCCGGGATTGGATGGCCTGGGAGCCGGCAGAGGCGGAAACGCACACGCCCCCGGTGAATGGGCTGATCTGGAATCGATGCCGATGCTGATCAAACGGGCAGCGTTGTTGATTTATAGGTTGACGCGCTGAGTATAAGAAATCTCTCACTTCTTCAAACACGAAGACTTAGCGATTTGTTTTTCGCTCTGCCGATAAGACAAGAGGTTTGTGACTTGCTTGGCGATCCTCGCAATTGCGTCTTCAAGACTCTGGCCGATGTGACGAGCCATGAATATCGAATCGCAACGTGGTGCCCGGAGACCGGTAAGGTCAAAGCTACTGGAGTCCTATGCGTCGTAGCAGAGCACCGAATCGCCGGCCAGAGCGATAGCTGTCCACATCTGGTTTACCTTGAGCGTTAGAACTTACAAGACTTGCTCCTCCGCACGCCTTCTCCAGCCTCGTGCACACCTGGTCTCCATCTCCAAGCCGCGCACAATTGAAGCACTCTCTCGTTTGCAGCCCGTGATTAAGGATGCGCGCATCGAAGTTCACCGAGGAGCGAATCGTCCGCCCGCCGTTGGTTCGCACTGCGGAATCGGGCAAACTATTCGAGCACGCTAGGGAACTAGCTTCAGAAATCGATTTGGATTTGAAAGAGGGTTCAGTCGGCGGCGGATCGGACGGAAACTTCATCGCGGCGCTTGGCGTGCCGGTGCTGGACGGGTTGGGAGTCGATGGCGCAGGCGCTCACGCCGAGCATGAGCACATCGTCATCAGTGACATCCCGCGTCGCGCGGCGCTGCTCACACGATTGGTCGAGACACTTTAAGATTTCTTTCCGATGGCTCTGTCAACCATGACCTGCGAGGCCTCACTCATACTACGCCATCCGCATCTGGCTGCTCTAGCATGATTCGCTGAAGGCTTCTCTTGAGCGGCAGACTTATCCGTCCCTAGAGCGTGGTTGGCGAAACTCTTAGCAATCCCAAAACGAAGTCCGCTCTAGACTCTTGCAAGGCGAATTCTATCTTAAGTGGTGCTAGCGATCGCTAGACACTATCTTCGAGAGCCAGTTATTGTACGCTGGCAACCTCGTTTCAGCGAACAGCTGAATCATAGTTCGCCCAGAACATTATGAAAGACGCGGCCATTGTCGCAGACGCAGATATCAGTTTGAGTGTCGCAGTTACAATGAACTGTCCTCAGCTTGATGCGCTGCGGAATAATCGTTTGCCCCTCAGTCGTTCTAGCGAAACCTTCTGCGAGCTCGTAGGTTGCTCTCGACCTGTAGAGCGATGCTTTCGCGGTAAATCCAGGCATCTTCATTTCATCCCTCCTTTGACATATTGTACGTTCAAACGGCGTAAGAAAGAACCCCATTAGCATCTGTCAATCCGAACTTCAGAAATTGAGAGCGTGAACCGAAGGAATATATGGTGCTCCACCACACTGTTCGGCGCAGATATATCGACAATAACGATCAACCTGCCCCGAAGGATTTCGCGGGCACGTCCCTAGACACCGACCAAAGCAACTCACAACCCCAAGGTACGCACCCAAAAAGTATGTGGGCTGTACGGATGTGGTCACCTGCTCGGGCATTCCAGCCACCTGGTAAGGCCGGCTGGTGTGATAAAGCGATGCTTCTGCAGTGAATCCAGGTACATTCATTTTGCATCTTTCCTTTCATGAATTTCGGTTCCAAAACTCTGAAGAGAACCGTATTGAACCTAAATAAGAATGGCGCTGGTAACCAGAGACGGAATCACCTGTATGGTCATTAGGATCTGCTTCTGCTTTGGCAAGGAGTGGTAATGGTTTCATCCAACTTATCTCCCGTTTGCATATTCAACACCTCTACAGCGGTGGAGTAATTATTGTCGCACGGGTAACCGTGAAGCTGGGCCTTAAAGTCTCCTCCATAATTGATGTAGCACATGTAACCATTACAGCCCGATGCAAAATCGGTCGTGGTGGTATCTGTTTGGTTACGAGGCAAGTGTCCGGGCAGATCAAAGGTTCTTATTCGTATTTGGCTAGCAGGCGTGAAGTTGTGACCCTCAACTGTCAGTGTGCCATGCCCTGTAAGATCAGGCTCCCAACTTATGGTAATGTAAGGAAGGACGCTGATGGCGAACTGTCCGCCCCAAGTGAATGCTAGCCGTAGGGCGTTGTTTGTTTGATCTAGAGTCCCAACCCTGCGGTATTGCCTGCGCGTGTGATAGAGCGCGGCTTCGGCGTTAAATCCTGGCATACGCATTTCATTTACCTCTTTCTTGTTTCAACGTTCGTACGACAGTAACAGTTCGGTAACGAGTAACGAAAACTCCTCGATCACCCCGCGTAATAGGCCCGATGCGTGTGCGGCCCCAAAGAGGTGCACATGTAGCATCCAGATTCGTCGCAATAGGACCAATGCGCAAATTGCGCCACAAGTTCTCCGCCATTTGTCGGTTACGCCAATACATGGCGTCGTCTGCATTGCCAGCCGAGCCCCAGTATCCAGCAGCAAAAAATACCCGGTGACGGGGAGTAGCAAAACTGTGGCATGACCTGTCGGCCATCTGTCAGCGCATGGAGGACTCCAGGCATTTGGTAGCGCTCACTCGTTTGGTATATCGAAGCCTCTGCGGTAAATCCTGGCATGTTCATTTTCTACCTCCTTTCCCTTGGCTCAACGATCGTAATACACTGAGGAAAGTGATCCGGTCTTAATCCTCAGAGTTGATAAACCGAGCAACTTGCGATGCGGCAAGGTCATCGCTCGGTTCTGTTCCTCAACAAATTCATTTCTGTTCTCCCTTGTCGCTTATCGATCAAAATACGGCGACATCTTGGTGACGAGGAACGGGAATTCTTCTGTCACGTCAACTCGCGTGAAGAACTTCTCGACCACATCCGTGTTGCGGTTGGTGAACGAGAAGATCACATCAACTACTTTGCGGACGCCACTGAGGGGAGACGGCAGAACATCCACCGCCGTCAAGGAAGAGTCACGTCGGAAGGCATCGGCTACTGTTTCGTAGACGGCCGGATACCGAACTGCCAGATAATTCAACGCGCGATGCTCGTCTGTCGCCCCTGCGTTATCCGTCAGAAGCATGATCCGATCAAGCAGTTCTGCTGCCGCTGTACCATACTCCTTAGCCTTTGCTCCCTTGGGCGTCGGCAGCGCTTTGAGGAGCGCATCGCGATCGAAGGAATAAATCTGGTCGAAGGCGACGATCGGCACCATCAGTCCGTTGCACATTTCCGGTGGAGCGATTGGCCCTCGCATGCCGACGACAACATCAAGGTCGAGAGGGCTCGGTTCAGGGCGCACCGCTTCCAGCAACTGGTCATAGTCGGCAGGATCGCGGGGAACAAGGATGTATGTCTCGATACCCTCGATCGTAAACACCCAACACAACTGACGCACGATGTAGCGATTCGAGCGGTCAGAAAGAACAGCCTGGGCTGCCGCGCGGTCGGTGAGTCCCTTGGTGTTAGCGCGCCCGGTGGCCTGCGCAAATTCCTTTTCCACAGCCAAGGTCGGGAAACGCATCTCGATTCTGCCAATGGCTAAGACATAGGAAGGGGCGATCGCTCCATTGGCATTTGAACCTGCCGCGGCTCCGCAGGTGGCACAGGTCGCGGGAGCTACGTGGGGGTGGAGCGCCGTTTCGGTAGCACCATTGGCTGACGGCGCAACTGCTTGTGCTACACTCGCACCACCCAGTGAGTTTGTAGTTGGCTCATTCAATTCAGTTTGTTCCATGACACTTTTTCTCCTTTCGGGATAGACCAGGTTCTAGCGCTTGCCGGAGAAAACCATCCAGCGGTTCAGTGCGGCTGCACGACGCCCGCAGCCACCACAGGGCTTGATTCCGAATGCATAAGTGGCGCGCCTGATAGCATCGCCGAGGCCAATGTCTCTGTCGCTAATGAATCCCGGCAAGCGCACCCGATAAGGCTGGCGTTCATTCTTGTGCGCTGCGCCGCCGCTATTTTCGTCTTCCTTTTTCATGACACTCGCCTGCGAGCATGAGTGGTCGCGATGATTTGGTATGCCGACCAGGCATCCATCAGAGGGGGCACGACTGTGGCGCGCCGCGATACGTACGGTCGTGTTAGGGCGAACCTCACCTCCCCCGCAGTCGCTGCTGGAAACTCTGACCGCAACAGCGCAATGGCGCCAGTAACAAATGGCGCCGCGGCGCTCGTTCCTCCGAAACTGAATTCTGTGCCATCGGCTACGATGCTGGTGATGTCCTCACCGGGCGCACTTAGTCCACGACGTCCTATTGAATTCCCGAGGTTCGAATAACTGATCGGTCTACCTTTACCATTGCACGCAACAACTGAAATGACCCACGGATGGCGGGTGATGGCAGAACTGCCGACGGCTCCTTGATTCCCGGCTGCTGCAACAACGATAACCCCGCGCTTTGCGGCATGATCAAGAGCTTCTTGTAAACGCCGCTCGCCTTTGGATGACGGTTGTGCCAGCGCGGCGCTCAAGTTGATGATCCGAGCGCCCGCTTCAATGCAATCAATGATCGCGGTTGCGAGTTCCTCGGGAGTGGCGCTTGGCATGTGTCCGTTCGTTGATGTTGTTTCGGCAAAAATAGGTCGCACCAGCAGGGTGCAGTTCGGGCAGATCGCCGGCGCGGCGGAGCTCCGCTTTGCGAACAAGATGCCCGCGACAAATGTTCCATGCATGCAGGCGGCACTGTTAGCTAGAGCGCACGCGCCGCTCAGTTTTCCAGGTAGCGCGCGGATGTTGTCACCCGCCAAATCAGGGTGATCCATCGCGACTGGTCCATCAATCAGTCCGACCTTCGTTTCAGCTCTACCGCTGGTCAATTCCATCAGCGCCGTAAGCTTGACGAGATCCAAGGGAGACATTGGCGTTTCAGTCCTCGATCTTGAGTACTGTTCTGTAAACTCTGTTATGAATCATTGATCGGCGTGAATCGAAGGGTAGCAGGAGTATGGGGAGAGCGTGTATGGAACCCCTCGACGGAGCGCCCAACCAAAACTAGCTGAACGTGTGCGATATTACTGCAAAGCATTTCCTATTGCAAGCAAAAAGTGGTCAGCAGCAAGTGGTCTGATAATCACGCTACTATCGAAAAGTAATGAAGCGGACAGAATGTTTAGCTTGCTACGAACTCCCCGCAACGAGGGGTCTGTGGCAACTTAGTCCAGCAAGGCTCGGCCCTATCGGTATCCGTAAAAGTTCGCAACTTGCTCGGCGATCCGTCCAATCGCGTCTTCCAGATTCGAGCCGATCCCGTTGTGACGCGCAGTGAACACAGAAATGATAATGTGCCGGTTCTGACTTTCCAATATTCCAACGTCGTTGCCGATGTAAGGCAGAAAGTCTCCAGTCTTGTGCGGCACTCGAAATCCAGTCACGTACTTCGGCAGGCGTGAGCTGTGATCCTGGCCGCGCATGATTTGAAGCATCTGCTCGCTGGCCTGCTTGCTCACCGCTTCTCCTTTGTGAATCTTCTCGAGCAACTTGCCCATATCACGCGGAGACGACAAGCCAAAAGGCGTCTTGCCTTCGGTGTGAAACTTCCATCGGTCCGGTTCGGCGGCGATCGCTTTGAACCAAGCCTCGGCTGTCCCAGTGGCTTTTATCGAATTGAGCCCATAGCTTTGCATCATCTTATTTACCGGTTCTGGTCCGCCGACCTTTTCATAAAGCAGATCAGTCGCGGTGTTGTCGCTAACGATTATCATAAGAGTAATCAGGTCTTTGATCGTCAGCGAAGCTCCCGCGTCCAGCGAGCGGATTACACCTGTGCCGGGACGCTTGTCCGATTCCTTGAGCGTCACTCGATCCGTGAGCGAAAACTTGCCGGCCTCGATCTGGCGGTAGGCTTCGACCATCAGCGGGATCTTGATCACGCTCATTGTGTCCATCGTTTCGTCGGCGTTCGACGCGATCTCTTCGCCGGTTTCGACGCACTTGATGTAGATTCCCCACTTCGCGTTGACCGAGCGGGTTATGCGCTCGATGTTCGCCTGCAAGCGTGCCAAAGGCGTTGTCTGCTGCGGCTGCTGAAATGCACGATTAGTCTGAGCGAGGGCCATTACGCCGATGAGCACACACAACGGGTGCGCGAGAGGCTTGCACATAACGAGTTTCTCCTGGCGTTAAGTTTCTTTCGCGGCACGTCAGATATAGACGACGGCATCAGCGAAGTCAATTCAATGCGGTTCGTAGTCCCGCCTTCAGGCGGAAGTTTGTATCGCATGTCCCTTCGTTAAGTACTTCCGCCTGAAGGCGGGACTACGAACAGCGAGCTTGTTTTATCAAACCTCGGCCAATAAACTAAACCGCTACGATGATAGAACGCATTCATCAGATCGCACGCGAAAGCATTGAGAGCAAGAGGAATTTCTTCGACACCAATGCTGAAGCGGTCGCGCGCGCCGCAGAGTTGATAATCTCGTCGGTCAGCGCGGGCTGCAAAGTGCTGACCTTCGGGAACGGAGGGTCGGCGGCTGACGCCCAGCACATCGCGGCCGAGCTCGTGAACCGGCTCAATTATGATCGTCCGCCGATCGCGGCGATTGCGCTTACCACGGACACTTCTATTCTGACCTCGGTCGGCAACGATTCGTCGTTCGAAGAGCTATTCGAGCGTCAACTGCGCGCGTTGGGCCGGGCGGGCGATGTGGCGCTGGCGATCTCCACCAGCGGCAACTCGCCGAACGTCTTGCGGGCTGTTGATGCGGCTCGCGAGCTTAGCATCAAGACCATCGCGCTAACGGGCCGGGACGGTGGAAAATTGGCGAATGCGGTTGACATAGCTCTCGTCGTGAACGCCGGCTCGACTCAACGAATTCAAGAGACGCATATTACAATCGGACACATCCTTTGTGAACTGGTCGAGGACGCGTTGTACAAAGGTTCGAACGGGTGATTTTTATGGCGAAGTCGCGATATAAGGTCGAACCAATCGATCTCTCCAGGATTGCTACGTATCCGCTTGCTTCGCGGCCGAGCAAGGTCACGGCGGATGACTTCGCAAAGCCGGCTGCAGGTGACCCCTCGCTGAAGGATTTTCTGAACAGT
>Ga0137380_10006139_pt1 | contig 10702 bp, 10 predicted proteins | sample SagtaG_17_FD_104809 | JGI IMG/M metagenome (GOLD analysis project Ga0137380, IMG submission 104809) | Vadose zone soil microbial communities from Sagehorn Ranch, Mendocino, California, USA - Sage2_L_100_16 metaG | ecosystem: Environmental > Terrestrial > Soil > Vadose zone | place: USA... | reverse complement strand
GCCGGCTCGCGTCGCCGGTCGAGCCAGTCCTGGCGCACCAGCAGGTAATTGGGGGGCGGCTTGGTCATCGCGTCTCTCCGGTTATTGCGCTCGGCCTCATGCGCGCTACGATGAACAGAATGCTTGGAAGAAATAAAGGGAGGGAGCATGGCTGCCACGGCGGAGGCCGGCGAGACCGTCGGCATCATCGGGGTCGGCAAGATCGGGCTGCCGATCGCCCACAACCTGGTCAAGAGCGGCTACCGCGTGCTGGGCTATCGCCGCCACCCGATGACCGAGTTCGAGAAGATCGGCGGCATCCCGGCGCGCTCGCCGGCCGAGATCGGCGCGCAGGCGGACATGGTTTTTTCCTGCATGCCCTCGGACGCGGCGCTCGACGAGGTGATGCAAGGCGCGCAAGGCCTCGTGCAATCGGCGCGCCCGGGGCAGATCGTGGTCGAGCTTGGGTCGCATCCGCTGCCGGTGAAGGAACGGCAGATCGCCCCGCTCGCCGCCAAGGGCGCCGCCTTCATCGACGGCGAGGTGAGCGGGACGCCCGGCATGGTGGCGCAGCGCAAGGCGGTGATCTATCTCGCCGGCGACGCCGGCGCGTGCCGCACGGTCGAGCGCGTGGTCGGCGGCTTCGCCGACTCGTGCCTCTATTTCGGCGCGTTCGGTGCCGCCAGCAAAGTGAAGCTCGTCAACAACCTGCTGGTCGCCGTGCACATCGCGGCCACCGCCGAGGCGATGGCGCTCGGGCTCAAGGCCGGCGTCGACGTCGACCTGATGATCAAGGCCGTCGCCACCGGCAGCGGCGGCTCGACCCAGTTCGGCATCCGCGCGCCATGGATGGCCGAGCGCCGCTTCCTTCCCGCCCAGGGCACCGCCGTCACGCTCGCGCACTATTTCGACATGATCCATGATTTCGCCGCGCAAGCCGGATCGGCGACGCCCATCTTCGACAGCGCGGTCGAGGTTTTTCGCCGCGGCATCGCGATGGGGTTGGGCGAGCACGATGTCGCCGTCATGGTCGACGTGATCCGCTCGCTGGCCCCGCGCGCCACGAACGAGCGAACAGGAGGAACGTCATGATCCGCGTCCGCAAGATCGCCCATGCCGGCTTCGAGACGCCCGATCTCGACCGGCAGGTCGCCTATTACGCCGACATCCTCGGGCTCACGCTGGTCGCCAAGGAGAAGGACGCGGCCTATCTCGCCAGCACGCTCGATCATCATTCGGTGGTGCTGCGCCGCGGCTCGGAGCCGCGCTGCACGCGCATCGCGTTCCAGATCGCACCCGACGCCGACCTCGGCGAATTCGAGCGCCAGGTCGCGGCGCACGGCATCAAGACGGCGCGCCAGAAGGATCCCGAGCCGTCGATCCCCGACCTCGTCAGCTTCGAGGATCCCAAGGGCACGATCATGGAGGTGTTTCGCGAGCACGCGTTCGCCGGCCAGGCCTACCAGGGCAAGGGGATCGTCCCGCACAAGCTCGGCCACGTGGCGTTCCACGTGATCGACGTGAAGAAGATCGCCAAGTTCTATTGCGACGTGCTGGGCTTTCGCGACTCCGACTGGATGGCGGACTTCTTCGCGTTCCTGCGCTGCGGCCCGGACCACCACACGATCAACCTGGTCGACACCGGCAAGGTGAAGATGCACCACGTCGCCTTCGAGCTGCGCGACTGGGCCCACATCCAGACGGCGTGCGATTTTTTGAGCCTCAACGGCCACAAGCTGGTCTGGGGCCCCGGCCGGCACGGCATCGGCCACAACCTGTTCGCCTATCACCGCAACCCGGACGGCCAGATCGTCGAGCTGTTCGCCGAGCTCGACAAGATCTACGACGAGGAACTCGGCTATTTCGAGCCGCGGCCGTGGCATCGCGACCGGCCGCAGAAGCCGAAGGTGTGGGCCAAGGACCTTTCGGCCGCCAACCTGTGGGGCATCGGGCCGCCGGACGAGATGATGAAGTGACAACCAACGCGCCGTCATCCTGAGAGGGAGGATGACGGCAGTGTTTTTGTCGTGAGCATTAGGCAGGGGAGGAAGCCGATGCATCTACGAACATCATGGCGTGCCCTCATCACCGCGTTGGTGATCGCGATCGTCTCGCTCGCGGCACGTCCTACATTCGCCGCCGAGCCGATCAGGATCGGCTTCAGCATGGCGTTGACCGGGCCGAGCGCCGTCATCGGCAAGCAGGTATTGCTGGCGCTGGAAATCTGGCGCGACGATGTCAACGCCAAGGGCGGGCTGATCGGCCGGCCGGTCGAGCTCGTCTATTACGACGACCAGAGCCAGCCGCCCAACGTGCCGGGCATCTACACAAAGCTCATCAACGTCGACAAGGTCGATCTGCTGATCGGGCCTTACGCGACGAACATGATCGCGGCGGCGATGCCGGTCGTCATCCAGAGCAACAAGATGACGCTCGGCATATTCGGCCTGCTGGTGAACGGCCAGTTCAAGTACAAACGCTATTTCTCCATGCTGGCGACGGGGCCCTCCGGCGCGCTCGGCTTCTCGCAGGGCTTCTTCGAGCTGGCCAAGGCGCAGAGCCCGAAGCCGCGGACGGTCGCGATCGTGTCGGCGGATGCCGAGTTTGCTCGCACCGCGTCCGACGGGGCGCGCGAGAACGCCAAGGCGGCCGGCTTCGAGATCGTCTACGACCGCCGCTACCCGCCGAACACCACGGATTACGCGCCGATCGTGCGCGCGGTGCAGGCGACCGGCCCGGACATCGCGTTCGTTGCGGCCTATCCGCCGGATTCGGTCGGCATCGTGCGCGCGGCCAGCGAGATCAATTTTGCTCCCAAACTGTTCGGCGGCACCATGGTCGGCCTCTTGGCGACCAACATCAAGATGCAGCTCGGCCCGCTGCTCAACGGCATCGTCAATCACGAGGATTTCGTTCCGGGACCGAGCTTCAACTTTCCCGGTGTCGGGGAGATGCTTGCGACGTACCGGGCGCGCGCGCAGGGGCAGGGCGTCGATCCGCTCGGCTACGCGTTCGCGCCGTTCGCCTATGCGGCCGGCCAAGTGCTCGCCGCCGCGGTCGAGCAGACCAAGAGCCTCGATCACGACAGGCTTGCGACCCACATCCACGCGAGTCACTTCAAGACCGTGGTCGGCGAGGTGGCGTTCGGCGAGGACGGCGAGTGGGCGCAGTCGCGCATGATGTTCACGCAGTTCCAGAACGTCACCGGCAGCGACATCGAGCAGTTCAAGGATTCGACCCGGCAGGTGATCGTGTGGCCGGCCGAGTACAAGACCGGCAGCCTCGTCTATCCGTATGCCGAGGCGAGGAGGAAGTGATTGCGCGGGTTCCCCGGACGCGGCGCAGCGCGGAGCGGTGCGACGCTGATCCGGGGTCCAGATGGCACGAAGATTGTGGACCCCGGGTCTGCAGCGCACCACTCTGTGCTGCGCTGCGCCCGGGGCACGCCTTCAGCCGCACGTATTCACCAGCGTGCCCACGTTCTCGACCCACACCTTCACCACGTCGCCGGCCTGCAGAAATTCCTTACGCGCCATGCCGACGCCGGCGGGGGTGCCGGTGAGGATCAGGTCGCCCGGGTAAAGGGTGATGCGGGTCGACAGATAGGCGATCTGCTCGGCGAGCGAGAAGATCATCTGGCTGGTGTGCGAGTCCTGCTTGATGACGTCGTTCACCCACAGTTTTATGCCGAGCTGCTGGGGATCGGCGATCTGCCGCGCCGGCACCATCCACGGGCCGAGCGGGCAGGCGTCATCGAAGCTCTTCTGGCCGACCCAGTCGAACTTGAACGGCGAGGTGTCGCTGATGTGCGGCCGGCGGCTGGCGTCGCGCGCGGAGAGATCGTTGGCGACGGTGTAGCCGGCGACGTGGCCGAGCGCTTGGTCGACCGACACGTTGCGGGCGGCGCGGCCGATGAAGGCGCCCAGCTCCGCCTCCCAGTCGACCATCTGCGAATAGGCGGGCAGCCGGACCGTCGCATCGGTCTCGACGATCGAGCGCGGCGCCTTGATGAAGTGCCACGGTTTGAGCCCGCGCCCGCGCGGGTCGGGTTCCGGCGCAATGTTCTGCACCCGCGCCATTTCGGCCATGTGGTCGCCGTAGTTGGCGCCGGCGCAGTAGATCGCCGAGGGCCACAGCACCGGCGCCAGCAACTTCGTGCCGGCGAGCGGCCGGGGCGCTGCGCCGCCGCGCGCAAGCGTCGCCTCGATCGCATCCTGCGCAGCGTCCCAGTCCTCGAGCATGCCGAGCACGCTGGCGTAGGCCGGCCGCCCGGTCAGCTCCGCGGCATCGAGCATGCGCTCATCCGTCACCACGCTGGCGCGCGCGCCCGCGTCCGTTCGATAGGTCGCCAGTTTGTAGCTTGCCATTTGGACCGCTCCCGACTGGGCGTATTCTAGCGAAGTTTTGTCGCCTGCCGCGAGGATTTGGCGGATTGACAGGTGCCGTGCCGCACGGTCCTGTGCGGGCACAAAGGCCGCAATGACAACAGGAGGAAACGGTTTGCCCGACGGTCTCGACAAGATCCGCCACGAGCTGGCGCTCGCCAACCGCATCCTCGCGCGCGAGGACGTGCTCGACGCCTTCGGCCATGTGAGCGTGCGCCATCCGGGCGATGCGGGGCGCTATCTGCTGTCGCGCTCGCGCGGGCCCGAGCTGGTCGAGCCGGCGGACATCCTGGAGTTCACCCTCGATTCCGAGCCGGTGGTGCCGCCGACCCGGCGGCTCTATTCCGAGCGGGTGATCCACGGCTGCATCTACCAGGCGCGGCCGGACGTGCACGCGGTCGTCCACCACCACGCGCCGTCGATCATGCCGTTCTGCATCGCCGGGATCGACCTAGTGCCTGTCTTCCACCTCGGCGCCACCATGGGCGGCAAGGCGCCGTTCTGGGACAGCCGCGACGAGTTCGGCGACACCAGCCTGCTGGTGATCAAGCCCGAGGAGGGCCGCTCGCTTGCTCGCGCGCTTGGCTCGCACGCAATGGTGCTGATGCGCCGGCACGGCGCGACCGTGGTCGGCGCCAACCTGCACGAGGTCGTGTTCCGCTCGATCTACTCGGCGCGCAATGCCGAATTCCAGCAGCGCGCATACGCGCTCGGCGGCGTCGGCGCGCTGACCGCGGGCGAAGCCGTGCTCGCCGCCAAGCATAATCTTCAGCCCGGGCCGGTCGAGCGCGGCTGGGAATATTGGGTGCGACGGCTCGAAAAGGCGGAAGCCGTCGTGCATGCGGCCATGCGCGAGAAGCGAGCGGCGCCGCGCCGCAAGACGGCGCCGGCAAAACGCAAGGCTGCGCGCGGGGGAACGAAAAGAAACCGGAGGAGGACCAGGCGATGAGAATGGCCAGGGGTCTGCTGATTGCCGCGTGGGCGCTCGCGCTCGGCGTGACGGCCGCGCGCGCCGACGACACGCTCAAAATCGCGATCGGCCAGATCAACAACTGGGAGAACCAGGCGCCGACGCTCGGCCAGCAGGCCGGCATCTTCAAGAAGCACGGCCTGATGCTGGAGAATTTCGGCACGCAGGGCGCGGGCGAGACCCTGCAGGCGGTGATATCCGGCAGCGCCGACATCGGCATCGGCGTCGGCACGCCCGGGGCGCTACGCGCCTTTGCCAAGGGCGCGCCGGTGCGGGTGATCAGCGCCGGGTTCGTGGGAACCGGCGATCTTTACTGGTACGTGCCGGCCAACTCGCCGATCAAGAGCCTCGCCGACGCGACCGAGGCGACCACCATCGCCTATTCGACCAGCGGCTCGACCTCCAACAACATCGTGCTCGCCTTCATCAAGGAGCTGGGCGTCAAGGCCAAGCCCACCGCGACCGGCGGCCCGCCGCCGACCTACACCCAGGTCATGTCGGGCCAGGTCGACATCGGCTGGTCGGCCCCGCCGTTCGGGCTCGAGGAGATCGAGCAGGGCCGCATCCGCGTGATCGCGCGCGGCAGCGACGCCACCTCGACCCGCAATCAGACCGTGCGGGTGCAGATTGTCAACGCCAATGCGCTCAAGGACCGCAGGGATGCGATCCTGCGCTTCATGCAGGCCTATCGCGAGACCATCGACTGGATGTACGCCGACCCGCAGGCGGTGAAATTCTACGCGCAGAAGATTGGCAAGCCGGAGAGCCTGGTCGAGCTGTCGCGCCGCCAGTTCCATCCCAAGGAGGCGCTCGACCCCGACCGCCTGTCCGACATCGACGGCGTCATGGCGGACGCGGTGGCGCTCAAATTCCTCGATGCGCCGCTGACCAAGGAGCAGCTCGCGGAGTTTTTCCAGATTCCGAAGAAGTAGCCCGCATGAGGGGTCCCCATCGCGCAAGCGCGATGGGGTGCCCCTGAGCGAAGCGCAATGCGGGGGCGCGACCCCGGATTTCGCTTCGCTCATCCGGGCTACATCCATCAACCGATCCGCGTTGACTCCGTCCTTTGCCCGCCAAATACTGCCGCGCGGACGCGAAGAACGGCCGGTCGAAGAGCCGTGAAACCCGGGAGGATGCAATGAAAACGTCACGCCGATCGCTCCTCAAGCATTCCGCGGCGCTCGCCGCGGCGGCGGGCCTTGGCGGCCGCTTTGCCGGCGCCCAGGAAGCGCCCATCCGGATCGGCGTCATCTACGACCATTCCGGGCCGTTCGCGGCCGCCGGCTCGGTCGCCTGCGCAAACGGCGCGCAGATCGCCATCGACCTCGTCAACGAGAAAGGCGGCGTCGCCGGCCGGTACAAGATCCAGCCGATCAACGCCGATTCCCAGAGCAAGGCCGACGCGGCGATCAACGAGGTCGAGCGGCTGCTCGGCCAGGAGAAGGTCGAGATCGTGCTCGGCGTCTACGCCAGCGCCCACGCGGTGCCCCTCGCCGCCAAGGTCGAGGAACAGAAGAAGATCCTGTGGATCACCACGGCCATCGCGACTTCGGTCTTCAAGGACCGCAATCTGCGCTACGTGTTCCGCGGGCAGATCCATTCCGACCAGTACGGCCAGGCCGCGGCGAGCTTTCTCGCCGAGAACGCCAAGCCCAAGCTCGGCGTGGAGCCCAAGGACCTAAAGCTCGCGATCATCCACGAGGACGGCCCGTACGGCGTCGGGGTGGGCGAGGCGACCGAGCGCTTCTCCAAGGAAAAAGGCGTCCAGGTCATCATGCGCGAGGGCTATTCGTCCTCGGCGCCCGATCTGTCCTCGCTGGTCACCAAGCTCAAGCGGGCGCGGCCGGACATCATCTCGCATGTCGGCTACAACCCCGACATCACCTTGTTCCTGCGCCAGGCGCGCGAGGCCGGGTTGCGCTGCAAGATGATGATCGGCAACGGCGCCGGCCACAGCCAGCTCGACAAGCTGCGGGCGACCTTCGGCAAGGACATCGACAATTTCTGCAATATCGATCCGGTGCCGGCGCAGCTGCTCAAGCCGGAGACGCTGGCTCCCGGGCTCGGCGACCTCGTCAAGATCATGGTCGAGCGCTACCGCGCCAAGACCAACGCCACCGACGTGCCGCCGCACGTGTCCATGGGGTTCAACCAGACCTGGGTGCTGCTCAACAACGTGCTGCCGGTCGCCAAGGAAAAATACGGCGGTTTCGACGCCGAGGCGATCCGCAAGGCGGCGCTCGACGTCGATATCCCGCCTGGGGGCACCATCCAGGGCTATGGCGTGAAATTCTATCCGCCGGGCGCCCAGCTCGCCGGCCAGAACGAGCGCTCGACGCCGGTGGTGATGCAGAACGCCGGCGAGCACATTTCCGTCGTCTGGCCGAACAACATCAAGACCCAGGAACCCGTGCTGCCGCTGCCCGCCTCGTCGATCTACGCGTCGAGCTGAGCGGTGCTTGCGGTCAAGGGCCTCTCCAAACGCTTCGGAGGATTCCTGGCGGTCAACCAGGTGTCTTTCGATGTGCGCGAAGGGGAGATCCTGGGCCTGATCGGGCCGAACGGGTCGGGCAAGAGCACGACCTTCAACCTGATCGCCGGGACCTACCGGCCGAGCGCCGGCTCGATCCGCTTCAGGGACGCGGAGATCGCCGGGCAGCCGGCATTCCGCGTCTGCCGGGGCGGCATCGCGCGCACGTTCCAGATCCCGCGGCCGTTCCGCAAGCTCTCGCTCGTCGAGAACGTGACGCTCGCGGCCTATTACGGCAAGGCCGGCGATATCGGCCGCCCGGAGGCGCGCGCGCGCGCTCGCGAAGTGCTCGACCTCGTCGGCCTGCCCGCCGACGAGGCCATCACCACCGACGGCCTGGGCGCCGCCGCGCTCAAGAAGCTCGAGCTGGCGCGGGCGCTGGCGACCAAGCCCGCGCTGCTGCTCGCCGACGAAAGCCTGGGCGGGCTCGACTCGACCGAGATGGAGCGCGCCGCCGACCTGCTCGAGAGCATCCGCAGCCGCATGGGCATCACCATCATCTGGGTCGAGCACATCATGGGAGTGCTGATGCGGGTCGTCGACCGCGTCATCGTGCTCGACCACGGCGAAAAGATTTTCGAGGGGCTGCCGAAGGACGCGGCGCACGACCCGCGCGTCACCGAAGTCTATCTCGGCAAGCGGCGGACCTGACGCATGCTCTCGCTTGCCGCAGTGTCCGCCGGCTACGGTTCGTTCCGCGCCCTGTTCGAGGTCTCGCTCGAGGTCGAGGCCGGCGAGGCGGTCGGCGTCATCGGGCCCAACGGCGCCGGCAAGACCACCATGATGCGGGTGATTTCCGGGCTGGTGCCGCTGATGGCGGGCGAGATGCGGCTCGACAACCGCTCGCTCGCCGGCCTGCCGGCCCACCGCATCGTCGAGCAGGGCATCGCCCACGTGCCGGAGAACCGCCGGCTGTTTCCGCGCCTGACCGTCGAGGACAATCTGCGCATCGGCGCCTTCATTCCGCAGGCGCGGGCGCACATCGTCGCGCAGCTCGCCTGGGTGTACGACCTGTTCCCGCCTCTCAAGGAGCGGCGCGAGCAGTTGGCCGGCACGCTCTCCGGCGGCGAGCAGCAGATGTGCGCGATCGGCCGCGCGCTGATGTCGCGTCCAAAACTCCTGCTGATGGACGAGCCGTCGGCCGGTCTCGCCCCGCTCGTGGTCGCGCAGGTGTTCGAGCTGGTGCAGCGCATCCGCGCCGAAGGCCTGACCGTGCTGATCGTCGAGCAGAACGTCCGCCAGGTGCTCGAGGTCGTCGACCGCGCCTACCTGCTCGAGGTCGGGCGTATCCGGCTGGCCGGCTCTTCCGCCGAGCTCAAGCACAACGACCTCATCCGCCGGTCCTACATGGGGCTTTAGAGCATGATCCCGAAAAGTGGATACCGGTTTTCGGAAAAGATCATGCTCCAACAATAGCTGGCACATGGACATTTATCTGCTTGAAGCGGTGATCAACGGCCTGCTGCTCGGCGGGGTGCTGGCGCTCCTCGCGCTCGGGCTCAATCTCATTTTCGGCGTCGTCGACGTGGTGTGGATCGCCTATGCGGACCTCGTCATGTGCGGCATGTACGGGGTGTACTGGCTGCACGCCTATTACGGCTGGCCGCTGTGGGCGGCCTGCGCGGTTTCGATCGTCGCCGTCGCCGCGCTCGGCCTTCTCGTCCATCTCATGATCATCGCGCCGGTGCTGCGCGCGGCGCCGATCAACCAGCTGTTGGCGACGGGCGGGCTCCTGTTCTTCCTGCAGAGCTTTGCGACGCTGTTGTTCGGCACCGACTTCCGCAACATCGGCGTGCGCCTGCCGATCATCGAGCTGGGCGACGTCTACATCAGCTATGCCCGCCTCCTGGCCTTCGGCATGGCCCTCGCCGGCGCGATCGCGCTCTATTTGTTCCTCAAGCGCACGTTCCTCGGCACCGCGATCCGGGCGATCTCCCAGGATCGCGAGATCATGGGCCTGATGGGGGTGGACCAGCGGACGATCTATCTGGTGACCTCAGGCGTCGGCGGCGCGCTCGCGGGCCTGAGCGCGTGCCTGCTGGCGCTGCAATACGATGTGCATCCCTTCATCGGCAACACGTTCGGGCCGCTCATCTTCATGATCTGCGTGCTCGGCGGGCTCGGCAACATGATCGGCGGCTTCATCGCCGCCTTCATCATGAGCCAGATCATCTCGATCGGCGGCTACTATTCATCGACCGAGCTCTCCTACGTGCTGGCCTTCACGCTGTTCATCGTGCTGATGCTCGTGCGCCCGCAGGGGATCTTCGCGCGATGAGCCCGCGGCGCGCATCGGCGCTGCTCGGCCTGGCAATCCTGGTTGCCCTGCCCTTCGTCACGCCGGACTATTTCCTGCACCTTGCGATCCAGATCCTGCTGTGGGGCTTCATCTCCACGGCATGGTCGCTGATGGGCCGGTTCGGCTTCGTGTCGCTCGGTCACGGCGCGTTTTTGGGGCTCGGCGCCTATGTGCCGGCGCTGTTGTGGAACTATTATGGGGTCACGCCCTGGCTCGGCATCCCGCTCAGCATAGCTCTGACGGTAGTGCTCGCGCTCGTCATCGGCTATCCGTGCTTCCGGCTCAAGGTTGTCGGCCACTACTTCGCGCTGGTCACGCTGGCGCTCGGGCAGATCGTGATGCTGTCGGTCGTGGCGGCGCGCGACATTACCGGCGGATCGCTCGGCATGACCATCACATCGGCAGGCCATTCGTGGCACGCGCTGCAATTCCCCGACAAGGAATATTTCTATGGCGTCGCCCTCGTGCTGTGGCTCGGAGGCCTCGTCGTCTGGTGGTGGGTCGACCGCGGCATCGGCCGCGAGGCGCTCGAGGCGATC
>Ga0137380_10006135_pt1 | contig 10706 bp, 10 predicted proteins | sample SagtaG_17_FD_104809 | JGI IMG/M metagenome (GOLD analysis project Ga0137380, IMG submission 104809) | Vadose zone soil microbial communities from Sagehorn Ranch, Mendocino, California, USA - Sage2_L_100_16 metaG | ecosystem: Environmental > Terrestrial > Soil > Vadose zone | place: USA... | reverse complement strand
TCCAGGCCAGGCTTGGCCAGCACGATTCTCGGCGGCCGGATCACTGCAGCTCCCCCTCGATCAAGACCGCGCGACCGTCCAGTTCAAGCGTGGCGTCCCGCATGACGCAGTCCAGGTGCGCGATCGCGTTCACGACTCCGCCGTAGGCGATCGAGTTGCCGAGCGCGATATGTGCCGTCCCGCGCGCGGATTCCGTTTCCATCGGCACGTCGCAGACGGTGCCGTTCGGGTTGAAGGCGACGGAAACCTCGGCGAGGTTCGTCATGAGCGGATCGCCACACCGGTCGAGCATGCCGGTCAGCCGGTCCCGCTCCGGGCCTTCGATCCCGGCCACCCTCCCATCGGCCACCTGGATCAGCACCGGCTCGCGGAGCGGGCCCGGTCCCATGAAGAGCAGGTCGCCGTCGATCACGATGGGGCCCGATGCAGTTCCCTCGACCGGAGCAGTCCCTGACTCGATATCCGGCGGTGCCATGTAGGCGCCAGGTTCGGTCGCCACCCCGTGCAGCACCCGCCCGGCCCGGTTGTGCACGCTGCCGCGCAGGTCTGTCCCGGCTGGGGTGCTGAGCCGGAACGCCCGGGCACCGTCCCAGGCCCGGCCGATACGCTCCGCGTCCGCCCTGAGCTGCCCGAAGTCCACGTCCAGCGGGCCGCCCGGGCGGAACGTGCTCAGCCGCACCCCTGGCATCGCCAGGTAGCGCGCCCCGGCCCTGGTCGCTTCCTGCCTCGCTGTGCTTGATCCGATGAACAGGCTCGTGAGCTCGATAACGGCGCCTGCGGCAAGCATCATGGCCGCGACGGCGCCAGGCGGCTCTACCCCGGGCAGGTGCGGGCGCGGCATGCGGGCGACGAGCGGGATACCGTCGTGCGCAGCGATGGCCTCGGTCAGGCCGATGATCACCGCGCCGTCGGTGCCCGCGTCGGTCAGCAGGACCACCTGCTCGCCCGGCCGGACCGCCAGGCACTGGTCCAGGAAGCTACCGAAGCCGTCAGCGCTCATCTTCGATCAGGCGATCCGGGAGGGACCTGCTGCCGGATCCTGACCGGTCAGGGCAAGGGCCGCGAACACCGCGTAGACGCGCGTCGCCTCCTCGATGTCGGCGACCGTCAAGTGCTCGTCGGCGCAGTACACCGGCGGCCCGCCAGGTCCGAAGATCACCGTCGGCACCTTGTGCCCGAAGCTCGCGGTGTCACCCAGCCAGTTCTCGCCGACCAGGGTCGGCTCGGCGCCGCGCACCTGCCTGACCGCGTCCGACATCAGCCGGATGACAAGGTCACCCTGGTCGGCCAGATAGCCCTGCTTGACGTCTGCCAGGGTTACCTCGGCCGCGAATCTGCCGTCCGCGGCCGCGGCGGCGGCCAGGCAGCGATCGATCTCAGCCCGCACCAGATCGGTGCTCACGCCGGGCTGCGGCCGGCAGTCCACCCGGATCACGCACTCGTCCGGGATCATCGACGGGCCGCCTGGCGGCAGTCCGCCGTAGATGCGCCCGGGGACGACGTAGGTCTCGGTGCCGAATAGCTCTGCCACCCCCGGCGGGAGGGCGGGCTCGAGCCGGGATCGGTCGAGGGCGAGCACAGCCTGGGCGGCGAGGACGTTGGCGTTGACCGCCTCGTGCTTGTGGCAGCTGTGCGCCGACTTGCCGAGCACTGTGACGTCGAAGTAGTAGCGGCCGCGGTGGCCAACGCACACCTGATTCTCGGTGAGTTCGCCGAGCACGCACAGGTCAGCGGGAAAGCTGTCGAAATAAGCAATCGAGCCTGCCTGGTCACCCATATGGTCCGACACGGCGGCCATCGCGACGGTTCCGGCGAGCGGCAGTCCGCTGTCCCGCAGCGCCTCGATGGCGACGATCTGGCAGGCCAGCGCAGCCTTCATGTCCATGACGCCATGGCCATAGACCGCGCCGTCGATCAGGTCACCGGAGTATGGTGCGGCTCGCTCCCAGCCGTGCGACTCGGGCTTGGTATCCATGTGTCCGGTCAGCACGACTCGCGGACCGGCGCCGAAGCTGATCTCGCCGAGCGCATTCGGGCGGTCAGGCAGCACGGCCTGGAGTTCGACCGCCTCGAATCCCGCCTCTCGCATCACCGAGGTCAGGAACTCCGCGAGCGGTCCCTCGTCGCCCAGGACGCTCGGGATGCGGCAGACGTGTCGCACGAGGTCCACTGCCCGATCGAGATCGAGGTCGTCCAGCACGGTGGCGGCCAGGCGCCGTTCCACGCTGTCCAAGGTCATCGGCTCTCCAAACATTAGATATTAGATCTTATATGTGGCTGACCCGGAAGCTGTCAACCTCGGATGCCCCTGCTGGGCTCGGCCCGGCAAGGCTGCGGAAAGCCAGCTGCGCAGCCGAGACGGCCAGCCACCGTGGGTGCCTCGCGATGGCCGCACGGGGCCGTGACCCCCTGCCTGCGCATCCCGCAGCCAATCAGCGCTACGCGTGCGGACACCCGCTGGCAGCGTGCAGCAAGGCGAGCCGCGGTCCGGCAGCGCAGGCAACCGGACACGATCCGGCTCCTTGCCAGTGCACAGCTCGGCGCTGAGCTGCTCCTGGTGCTGCTCTCCTGGCTAGCAGGAATACGGCATGTACTTATCGCTCGCGATCTGGGCAGCGTTCGGCGTGATGTGGATGAGGTTGTTCTTCTTCATCCAGTCGCCGAAGCTTTGCCAGGCCGGCACGCTGATGCAGCCCGTCTTCGCTCCGCCGGAGGAGATGAGCTTCAGCGTGAAGGGCACGCTGTCCTGCAGGAACTGCGGCTTGTACTGCGAGACCTGCTGCATGATCGCGGTTGTCCCGCTCGGGTCGGCGATCGCGGCATTGGTGCCGTCGACCAAGGACTTCACGAACTCCCGCACCGCGGTCGCGTAGGCCTTGTCAGTCGCGAGGCGGTTCCGGTTCGCCACCAGCACGAGCTCCGCGTAATTCGGCACGCCGAGCGCCGACGCCGGGAAGACAGCGGGCTTCTTCCCCATCTCCTGCGCGATCTGAATCGCCTCGACGTTCCGATAGCCGCCGATGATCGCGTCAACCTTGCCGGCCAGGATCGACGGCACCAGGTTGAAGCCCACCGTTACTGACGGGACCTGCCCGCTGGTGAAGCCGCCCGCCTTCAGGAAGGTCGAGTAGATAGCGCCGTCGCTCGGGATGACGGTGATGCCGACCTTCTTGCCCTTCATCTGCGACAGGCTGGTCACGTGGTCCTTAGGCGTCACGATCAGCGAGTTCAGAGGAACTGGGATGATCGTCGCGACCGCCGTCACGGGCAGCCCCTCCTGCTGGCCGAAGAACATCTCCGTCTCATAAGACACGGCCAGATCGACCTTGTTCAGGCCGACGAGCTTGATCGGGTCCGCCGCATTGGACGGAACGCGGAGCGTGACGTTCAGGTGGTTCTTCGTAAAGTAGCCCTTGTTCTGGGCGTAGTAGATGCCGACGTGGTCCGGGTTCGGTACCCAGTCCAGCTCGACAGTCACGCTGGCTGTCTGCTGCCCTCCCCCGCCGCCGCTCCCAGCGGGCGACGACGCGGGGGAGCTTCCGCAGGCGGCCACCATGGCCGCGGCCGGCAGCAAAGCGGCTGCGGCGATAAAGCGTGCACGTGCTCGTTTCATTGCGCTGGTCCTTCCATCATCCGGGGTGTTAGCTCGCCACCGGCGTCTTTGGGGGGCCAGGTGGCCTGGCCAGCGAGGATCATGAGGTCGTCCGCTTGGGCGCCCATGGCACAGCGATCCGCTCGAGGAGCGAGACCAAGCCGAAGAGCACCAGCGAGATCACCGTCAGCAGCAAGATCGCCGCGAAGATGCGGGACGTCAGCAAGTTCGGCGTCGCCTCAAGCATGACGTAGCCGAGACCGGCGCTGGAGCCGGCCCACTCGCCGAAGACGGCACCGATCGACGCGAAGGTTGCAGCGATTCGCATGCCGGAGAAGATGGACGGCAGCGCGCCGGGGAACTCCACCCGGCGAAAGATGGCCCATCGGCTCGCATTGAGGGTGAACATCATGGCGATGAATTCGTCGTCGACCGCCCGCAGGCCGTCGAGTCCGTTGACCACAATCGGGAAGAAGCAGATGAGCGCGACAATCACCAGCTTGGGCAGGATGCCGTAGCCGAGCAGGATCACCAGGATGGGCGCGAGCACCACGATGGGGATCGTCTGTGAGCCGATCAGGATCGGATACATCGCCCGGCGAAGCGGTCCATTCAGATGCAGGAGCACGGCCAGGCCCACGCCGGTGACAGCGGCGATCACGAAGCCGAGCATCACTTCGCGCAAGGTCACCCAGAGCGCGGGGCCGAGGACGACCCAGTCGGTCTTGAGATCCGCGAGGATCGCTGTGGGTGACGGCAGCAGGTAATCCGGCACGTGGCCGAGCCGCACGGCGAGCTCCCAGCCGAAGAGCAGCGCAAGGATAAAAGCTAGCGCGCCGGCATAAACGCGGGCGAAGGTTCGCACTCGGCTGCCCTTGGCCGACGGAACGGCCGAGACCAGCAGGTCCTCGTCCCTCTCGGTCGTCTGCAGCGGAGCGCCCGTACTCACCCGATCGCCTCCAATGCCTGCTCCTTGACTTCGACGAACTCGCGGCTTGTCACGATCTCACGCCGTGAGGCAGTGGTCGGGAAGTCGGCGGTCAGCGTGCGGACGACCCGGCCGGGCCGCGCAGACATGACGACGACGGTCTTGCTGAGCAGCAGGGCTTCCTCGACGTCGTGGGTGACCAGCAGGACCGTCCTGGGAAGCGCGCCGAGCGCGCGGAGAAGCCACTCCTGCATCTGGGCGCGGGTGATCGAATCGAGCGCGCCGAACGGCTCGTCGAGGAGCAGGACGTCCTTCTCGGCGACGAGCGTTCGCATGAAGCTGACTCGCTGGCGCATGCCGCCGGACAATTGCGCGGGGCGGAAATGCTCGAACTTGGCCAGGCCGAAGCGCTCGAAGTACGGCCGGGTCTGTGCCCGGGCCTGCGATCGGGACACGCCCCGGTTCTCCAGGGCGATGATGGCGTTGTCCAGCGCAGTGCGCCAGGGCAGCAGCAGATCGCGCTGCGGCATCATCGCGCACCGGGTGAGCCGGTCCTTGGCGGTCGTGGCACCCTCTACGTCGACCTCACCGACGTCCGGTTCCATGAGCCCGGCGACGATGTGCAGCAGGGTTGACTTGCCGCCGCCGCTAGGCCCGACGATGCCGATCCGGGAGTTCCGCTGGATCTCGAAGTCGATGCCGCGCAGCGCGACGACGTCCCCGAAGCGCTTGCCGATGCCGGACAGCCGGATTCCGACGGTCGATTCGCCCGGCTCAGCTGCCCGCCCCGAGCCCGCCTGCTCACTTGAAAGCTCGGCTGGCAAGCTGCCCGATCCCCTCAAACTAAGATCTGATATTTTATGCACCAGATCTGATGGATGCTAGCAATGGCCAAGTTGGGTGGTCAAGGTTGCTGACCTTGCCGCTGTGACCCGCTGCTGCCCTCAAGGCGCTCGTCGCTAGCCAGCCAAAACTGCGCGCGAGCCGCTTGCATGTCAGGCCACTGATCGAAGGTGTAGGCCATCTGCCAGAATGACTCCTCAAGCCGGGAGCTGGTCGCGAAGATGTCAGCAAGCCTCTCGATGGACCTGGGGCCGGGTGTGGCAGCGCGGATCATGTCGTCGAAGTCGGACCGCATCTTGCGCTCCAACTCCACCACCTCATCCGTGAGGTAGAAGCCGACCCAGTCCTTATAGACGGGGTGATCGACGATCTCGTCAGCTAGCCGGTGGGCGATCTCCACATAGCTCCAAGCGCACGGCAGGATCGCAGCCATGATCTCCAGCGGTGTGCCCTGCGCCGAAACCGCCAGCATGAAACTCGTGTAGGCGACGTTCGCTGGGGCCTTCCCAAGGGCGCCCCCGTGATCCCGCGCCCCGAGTTGGCAGGCGTGCTCAAGCACCCGGAACTGGTTTGGCAGCTCCAGGTTCAGCGTGCCGTCCATCTCGGCGGCGAAGAATCGCAGCTCAGCCTCCGTCTGCGACTTGGCGGCTCCCATCGCCATGCATCGCGCGAAGTCGGGCAGGTAGAGCACGTCCTGCTCCAGGAAGAACCGGAACTTGTCCAGCGGCAGTTTGCCGCGGGCAAGCTCGCGCAGGAACGGATGAGAGTGGAGGCGATCCCAGATATTGTCGCTGCGCTGGCGGAGTACTGAGGAGAAAGAGCCATCGGTCATAGCACGCTTCACCGGTTCCGCCGTTTCGGGCTAACTCTGGCGATACTACCGCTCCAAGTTCGGCAGCTGCGTGGCGCGCGCACTGCGGGCCAGCCACGCTACCTGTGCTGCAGAAGGCTGGCTAGGGCGTCGGACTCGTTCACGGAGCCTCGATGCCCGGCTACCACGATCTGGCCCAGCCCACACCCTGGCGAAGCCGAGCCTATGCATCGCAGACGGCAGCCGCCCCGCTTGCCCGGCGGACCCAGCATCGGCCCGGAGAGCACTCTCGCACCTACGGTCGCGAGAGACCTGCGATCGAGATGCGGCCACCGACCGAGCGTCCTTCGGAGGTCTTCTCGCAGGTCAGGACGAGTGCTGTCCACTGCCAGCAACGGCCTCGGGAGCCGTGTGCGGAGGTTCGAATCCTGCTGGGGCCGCCAAGATGAGGCTAGTAGTTCATATTCGAACCGAGCTCGTGCTTAATACCGGGGTGCCTCACCACGCTCAACGTCCGGACTCCAAGATGTCACCGAGGCCCGCGGACTGGGACAGCCGCGAACCGGTGCACGACGCACAGATCATGGTCTCAGAACATCGAGCTTCCTCCTGGACTCACCCGACCCGATCGACAGACCGGAGGCTGCGGCAGCGACGCCGCGTGGCAAGACATGGCGGACTTCGCCGCTCGCAGTTGTTCCTGCATGACTGAGATGGGGCCCGGACGTAGATCGGCCGGCGCGGGCCCTGCAAGATCGGCACGTACGCGTTCAGGTAGACCCGGTCCAGGCACTCGATGTCCAGAACCGCGTGCCCGCCCAGCACCTCATCCGCCGTGACCACGCGAGCGCCCATGCCAGCCTCCAGCCATAACCCTTGATCTCGAGCATGCGCGAACGCGCAGCGTCCGGCCAGCGGGAACATTGCAGCTAGGCGGTCAGAGGTGGAGCCTCACTGGTACGGCAGCATTCAGTTCGTGCTGCGCGCCGAGCCTTGCGATAACCACACCTGCCGGGTAGTATGTACTCCCGTCAAGGAGTGCCTTCGCGTTCGGTGTATGCGTCCGATAGCGGGAGGGCCGATGCCGGGCGGCGATGGGATCCGAGACGTTCAGCGAGCAGCGTGGGCCGGGCTTTCTGCGGGCTGGGAGAAGTGGGACTCGGTCATCATGAATCAGCTGGGCCCGGTGGGCGCAGCGATGATCGAGCGTCTCGACATCGCCGATGATCAGCAGCATCTCGACATCGCCGCGGGCACTGGTGAGCCAGGGCTGACCGTCGCCAGGCTCGCGCCGAGGGGACACGTCGTTCTGACCGACCTTGCGGCTGAGATGCTGGACATCGCGACGCGACGAGCGAACGCGCAAGGGATCACCAATTTTGAGACCAAGGTGTGCAGCGCCGAGGACCTGCCATTCGGTGACGCGACATTCGACAGTATCTCGGTACGGTTCGGATACATGTTCTTTCCCGACGTCGCCAAAGCGACCGCCGAGTTCGCGCGCGTGCTCAAGCCGGGCGGACGTCTGTGCTCGTCGGTATGGGTCAAGCCCGAGGAAAACCCGTGGACGACGATCGCCATGCAGGCAATCGCGGCGGAGGCGGTGCTGGCGCCACCGGACCCGGACGGGCCGAGTATGTTCCGGTGCGCTGCCCCGCGATACGTCAGTGCCCTGTACGAGGCCGCGGGGCTGCGCGAGGTTTCCGAGTGGAACGTCGGCGTCGAACTCGTGACGCGATCGCCCGCGCAGTATTGGGAGATGATCAGCGAGCACGTCTCGCTCGCAGTTGCGGCGCTTCAGCAGGTCGACGAACCGGCGCGGGAGCGGATCGCGAAAGCCGTCATCGCCAGGGCCAGCACCTACGAAGAAGACGGCAAGGTAAGGATTCCGGGCGTGGCCCGCTGCATCGTCGGCACGAAGAAGGGACACCCTGCCACCGCATCACTGAGCTGACCGGCCGCCAGGGATAACACCGCCGCCGATAGGCAGAACTTCTAACTGCGGGCGATCCGGCGGGCCGCATGTTGGCCTGCGCCAGCCCGTAGGCCACCCATAGGGAAATGCCGTGAGAGCGCGTTAGCCGGCGGTGTAGCCATCGGCGTCTGCGGTCGTACCTGTCGGCGTGCGGACTCAAAAGTGTCGCAGAATGCCCAATTCCGGGCATCATCCGAAACGGCCCACCCGGGTCCATAGCCGCACCCAACGAGCCGCACGGGCGCGGTTTCTTGGGCGAGAGTCAATGCGGAGAGCGACTGTACCTTCATCTCGCCGAAGGTGATCACGTCACGCTTTGTCCTCCTGTTTGGTCGGAGCCAGTATGGGTCGATGGGAGTGTGGCTGATTCGCGGCGATCGGGTCACCTGGCGATTGCCGACGTCAGGTTGTAGGCCGTGCAGATGCCAAGCATGAACAGCAACAATGGGACTCTCGTGGACTTCACTGGACGGTCACCTGGCGGCCCCGGCCCACCGACCTGGGCGACTCAGAGGCGGGCCTTCCCTTTATATCGAGGCGCTGGCTTTCGGCGTCGCATAGCGGTCTGCACGACTGACATGGCCCTTGGCTAAGTTGGCCAGGTGCACTCAGGAACGGTGGAACCGTGATCCTGCCAAAAGACCGCGACCCCCGCTTCATCACCATCCGCCGCGGGGGGACGCTCACGGACTCCGACCACCGGCTCCTGGCCTGGTGGGCTGCCGCGTGCGCAGAGCACGTTCTGCACCTCTTCGAGTCGGTGCAGCCCTCGGACCGGCGGCCCCGTCTGGCGATCGAGCAGATTCGGGCATGGGCGCGAGGCGAGGTCAGGATGTCTCAGTCCCGCGCGGCCGGCGGCCATGCCATGGCTGCGGCAAGAGGGTTGAGCGGAGCCGCTCGGCACGCCGCATATGCTGCCGGCCAGGCGGCGGTGGTGGCGCATGTCGCCGAGCACGAGCTCGGTGCTGCGGCCTACGCGATCAAGGCCGCGCGTGCCGCGGCCCCCCGAGGCGAGGGTGAGAGCGTTGGCCGGATCGAGTGCCGTTGGCAGCGCGAACAGCTTCCGGATGCTATTCGCGAACTCGTCCTGGAGGATCAGCGGCTGCGAAACGAGATCTGCTGGTCGGTATTCGACTGTTGACGGCAGTGACGGCTACGCCCCCGCCAATCCATCAGGCGCCGGGCACTTCCCAACACGGTAGTGCAGACCGCATTGCCACCCTGCGGGATATGCGCGGGATGATGGAGGCTCGCGGCCGGAAACGCTCCTATCCTCGGCGGTCGTGCTCATTCGCCTCGTCTATCTGCTCAACGGTGCGGTTGTTCGGCTGGCTGGCGCTGCTCGCGCGGTGCGACATCGCGAAGGACGTGGAGATCCCGGTGCTGCGGCATGAGATTGCCGTCCTCGCCGTCAGGTCGCACGCCCGAAACTGGACTGGGCTGTCCTCGTGACGCTGAACGCGCTGCCAGCCTCAGCCGGCGCGGTGGGCGATGGGCGGCAGTTTCCGCGGCCTGGCAAGATCGTGCCGGCCGCGGTCCCGGCGAGGGCAATGCCTGCAGCAACGCTGGAGGCCATGACAAACCCGTGGCTGAAGGCGCCAGGGGTGGCGTAACCCCCGGTGGCTGCGAATGCGGCGCCGAGGGCCGCGACGCCGAACGCGCCGCCGAGCTGGCGCATGGTGGTGAACGCGCCAGATGCCGTGCCGATGTCTGCGGGCGGCACGGTGCTGGTGACGGATCGGGTGACTGCCGGAATGGCAAGGGCAAACCCTGCCCCCACGATGCTCATCGGCGCGATCAGGGCGGGGTAACCGCTACCGGAGGCTGCGGCGGCGGCGATCCAGGCCATCCCGGCGGCCTGGAGCAGCGACCCGGTCACAACCAGCGCCCGTTCGCCGATCCGGTCCGCCAGTGCTCCGGCCCGGGGGCCGACAAGGAGCGGCGCGATTCCCCACGGGAGCAGCCGCAGCCCGGCGCCGAGCGGGTTCTGGCCGCCCACCACTTGCTGGAACTGCGGCATCAGGAATATCAGGCCGGTGAGCGAGGCATTGATTGCGAAGATCGCGGCGTTGCCCGCCGAGAACGCGGGAGAGCGAAACAGCCGCGGCGGAAGCATCGGATGCGCCGTATGGCGCTCCCAAGCCGCGAAGGCGACCGCTGCCGCGGCCCCTCCCGTGAGCGCGCCTATCACCTCGGCGCTGCCCCAGCCCGCCGTGTTGCCCCGGACCAGCCCCCACACCAGGCCCAGCGCCGCGGCCGTGACCAGCACCAGCCCGGGCAGGTCCACCGCACCGCCCGGCCCGGTCACCTCGTTGATCCGGAGCAGAACCAGCGGGATGGCCGCGAGCGCCACCGGGACGTTGAGCCAGAAGATCCACTGCCAGCCCAGCCCCTGGGTGATCGCCCCGCCGAGAACCGGCCCTGCCACCGCAGCCAGCGCTGTCACACCGCCGTAGATCCCGATCGCCCAGCCCCGCCGCGCGGGCGGGAACGCGCCGTTCAGCAGCGCCAGCGCCATCGGCATGATGGTCGCCGCGCCCGCGCCCTGCACCGCGCG
>Ga0137380_10006134_pt1 | contig 10706 bp, 13 predicted proteins | sample SagtaG_17_FD_104809 | JGI IMG/M metagenome (GOLD analysis project Ga0137380, IMG submission 104809) | Vadose zone soil microbial communities from Sagehorn Ranch, Mendocino, California, USA - Sage2_L_100_16 metaG | ecosystem: Environmental > Terrestrial > Soil > Vadose zone | place: USA... | reverse complement strand
TAAGTTCTGATGTCGATTTCATAACTGTTCCTTTTGTTGCAATCATATTTCTAATCCAATGTCTGCGGTAATTTTGGTTTCTCAATTCAGAACGGAGTAAGCCAAGCGAGCGACATGCACGGCATGGGCGCGCTAGTAACACAGAGCGCGATGTGAGCGCGGCCAATGATTTGCACAGATTCAAAGAAAATGGATTCTGTGTAATTGATCTGTGACGATCTCTGTTAATCCGTAAACGTTATGCCGCGTTGTCCCTGGGCTACGACCGAACCAGCCATCAGTTATCACGATCAGGAATGGGGCGTCCCTGTGCACGATGACCGGCTGCTCTTCGAATTTCTCATCCTCGAAGGCGCGCAGGCAGGGCTGAGTTGGAACACTATTTTAAGGAAACGGGAGAACTATCGGAAGGCGTTCGATGGATTCCGACCGGAGAAGATCGCACGCTACGGCACGGGCGACATGCAGCGACTACTCGGCGACGCCGGGATTGTGCGCAACCGATTGAAAATCGCGGCCACAATCGAGAACGCAAAGATGTTTCTCGCCGTGCGCAAAGAATTCCGGTCTTTCGACGCTTACATGTGGAGCTTCGTCGGCGGCAAACCAATCCAGAATCGTTGGCGTACCATGGCTGAGGTGCCTGCGCGCGCAGCGGAATCCGATGCGATGAGCCGCGATCTGCTGCGACGCGGATTCAAATTCGTCGGCTCCACGATTTGCTACGCGTTGATGCAAGCGACCGGCATGGTCAACGATCACCTCGTGACATGTCCGCGACGTACGGAACTCGGTGGTGTACAGCGCCGGCGCCGAAGCAAGCCGGTAAACAAAAAGAAAGGCAAGAACTCATGAACTGCAGAAAAAACGTCCTGCTTTAATGCGGTCCTCGCAGCTGCTTTGAAGAATCAGAACGCGCCCTAATCGGAAAAAGAGGATGAAAGTGATGTTGTGGTTAGTAAGATTTTAAAAGATGGTCAATTCGACGGTACGGGGCAGATCCATATATTTTCCCCGCTAACGATTTTCGAGCAATCCACTTCTATCTGGAAAAGTGCTCGTCGAACACAATATTACCGAATGTTTATGATTCCGCGTGCTATCGCCCGTCCGCGCGCACCGCACGTGTCCAGCGCTTTGATCGCCTGCGCGCTTCCGATTGTGATCCTGTGCAGCGGCAGGCTGCTGGCAATTTATCTCGAGGAAAAGACGATTCATGCGACCGCTCCCAAAGATTTCTTTATTAAGAATCAGGGACTTGCATTCGAGCGCGCTGCGGCGCGCGCGCCGGATATCCTGCTCCTTTATGGCAGCTCCGAATTGAGCGATCCTATTCCCAACAGAGCATCTGATTTCTTTTCCAGTGAGCCCACTGGATTTCAGGTGTGTCCTGTAGGGAGGGCAGGCACTACGTCACTGATTATTTTACAAAAACTCGGTGCACTGAGCTCTGAGTTGCGCGGCCGGAAAGTTGCGATCTCGCTGTCACCGAGCTGGTTTTTAAGGCGTGCCATCAGGCCGGATTTTTATGCCGGAAGCTTCTCGCTACCGGCGGCCAGCCACATTCTTTTTGGCGATGCCCTTGATCTGAACCTGAAGACTGAGATCGCAAGGCGAATGCTGCAGTTCCCAGATACGCTACCAAAGGGTGGCCTCCTCCAGCTTGCTGCTACCTGCCTCGCTTCTGACCGTCCACTGGACCGGATGGTGCTGATGGCTATCTGGCCGTTGGGAAAGTTGCAGAACATAGCACTCGATTTGCAAGACCACTTTGAAGCGCTCGTTTACATTTTGGGTGGCGGTAAACCGATCCCACATTGGTTACGGCTGTTCTCTTTGCACAAACCGCATTCGCCTAACGCTCCGAGTCACGATGGCCACCGATCCGTGACGACCGAGTCTCGCAGTGCAATTCGACCGGCCGGCGATGCGGCGTTTCGCGCGCGGGTCGCGGCTGCAAGTGAATGGATCGATTTGGAGCTATTGTTTCGCACACTTAGAGAGCTCCGAGCGCAACCGCTCATTCTAAGCATGCCGATTGACGCTTATGCCGCGAGGGGCGTCTCACGATCGGCTCGCCAAGTCTATTACGACAAGATGCGCGAGCTTGCCCAGCGATATCACTTCCGGGTAATTGAGTTTGAAGACCATGATGCCGACCCGGCTTTTCTAATTGCCCGTCGTGAGCATCCCACATCAAAAGGGTGGATGTATTACAACCGAGCGCTCGACGATTTCTTTCATAAGGCTAAATGATACTTGTTCCGAAGCATTGAAAGACGACAAAGACAATATCCAGTTCAGCGCGGTGGAAGATCATGGTGGGATATTGACCATTCGTGGCGGCGGCGCCCGTAGGGATTGGAATGGTATTCATTATAAACAGGGCATGTCACGCAAGAACGTCGGAACGACAAGCCTGTCAGCGAACATCGCTACGATCCCACCCGGCGGCGTCGCGTACGCCCATATTCACGTCGATTTCGAAGTGATCCTTTACATCATCGAAGGAAAAGTGCGCCACGAATTTGGATCCGGCCTTAAGCAGGTCATTGAGAACGAAGCCGGCGATTTCATTTACATTAAGCCCGGCGTGCCACACGAAGTCTTTAACATGAGCGACACCGAACCAGTCGTCGCCTTTGTCGCCCGCTCCTCCGCCGATGAGTGGGACTGCATCATTCCCTACGACCGCAATCAGCCGGAATGACCCTCACTTTGAAAAAGACCGTATGTCCGCCGCGCGCAGCGATGATGTCGATCGAGGAAATACGGCGATGTTTTCCGGCGCTCGCACGCACTCATAACGGTTATCCAGTTGCCTATTTCGACGGGCCAGGCGGCACTCAAGTGCCACGAATCGCGGTGGAGGCAATGAACGATTATCTTTATCACCATAACGCCAATACCCATTGGGCGTATCCAACAAGCGAGGAGACCGACGCGATCATCGACTCAGCCCGGCGCGTGCTGGCTGATTTCCTGAACGCAAGACAGACCGAAATCGTGTTCGGCGCTAACATGACGACATTAACCTTTCACCTCGCCCGCGCTCTCGGTTGCAGATACGAACGCAACGACGAGATTTTGGTCACCGAGCTCGACCATCACGCCAATATCGCACCCTGGCAGCTTCTCGAGAAAGAATGCGGCGTGAAGGTGCGAATGGTGAAAATGATTCCTGAAACCGGAGAGCTCGATTGGGACGACTTTTCCGGGCAATTAAACGAAGACACGAAGCTGGTGGCGATCGGCGCGGCATCGAACGCTCTCGGTACGATCAGCGATGTGCGGCGCGCCGGGCGAATGGCACACTCGTTAGGCGCGCAAATCTTTGTCGACGCTGTCCATTACGCTCCGCATCAATTGATCGATGTGCGCGATTGGGATTGCGACTTCCTCGCTTGCTCCGCCTATAAGTTTTATGGCCCGCACATCGGAATTCTGTACGGCCGGCATGACCTGCTTCGCTCGCTTGATTTTCCGAAACTGATCCCGGCACCCGATTCAGCGCCGGAACGGGCTGAGACTGGCACGCAGAATCATGAAGGAATCGCAGGCGCAGCAGCGGCTGTCGATTTTCTCGCCTCGCTCGCTCCAGGCGCGACGCGGCGCGAACGCCTGCGCGCTGCGTTCCAGCAACTACACGAGCGCGGCGACGCATTAATCACGCAACTTTGGAATGGACTGCAGGAAATAAAGGGTGTCCGCCTCTATGGACCGCCACCTGGCACAGAGCGCACACCAACGATCGCATTCACTGTGAACGGCGTGCCGTCAATAAAGGTAACGAAAAAATTGGCGGAACGCGGAGTATTCCTTTCACACGGCGACTTCTACGCGATGACAGTGGTGGAGCGATTGTGCCAAACTCCGCACGGACTCGTCCGCGCGGGTTGTGCCTGTTATACCACGCCGGAAGAAGTGGACCGGTTGCTAGCCTGTGTGCGCGGCCTGTAGCTGTTCTCGCATACTTGTCGAAGGCGTGCCTCACCAACTCTTCAATATGAGCGACACCCAACTTGTCGTCGCCTTCGTAGCCTGCTCATCCGCAGACGAATGGGACAACATCATTCCTTACAATCGAAATCAGTCTAGTCCGCCGTGAAGCGGGTTGCTTCTTCCACGGTGCCGGACAGTTGCTCGTAAAATTCTCCAGTCCAAAAGGACTTTCCAAGACGATTTCAGAGAGAGAAGGCCTCGTCGCAAAGCGCGAAGGGACCCATCAATAAACTAAAGAAAGGTACTATGGAAGAAGAACGTAATCCGAATGAACCGATCAAGCCTGCGGCTCCTGGACAACAAGGCGGCCAACAGGGAGATCGCGACAAAGAGAAGGAACGTGAGAAACAGGGCGGTGGCGACCAGCCGGGTGGCGGCCAACCGGGCGGCGGTCAGCAAGGCGGCGGACAATAAGCCTTGCGTCGTGAATTAATAGGCGGCGGGAGGCGGCTCCCGCCGTTTTTCTTGTGCGCGTACGGCTGGCGAAGCTGGGCTGTTTTCTTCCCGCATTTATCCTCCGCCGATGGGTGAGACAATATTAATCCTTACCACCGCAATCAGTTGGCCTGAGATCTCGTAAGCCGCGCGCGGAATGTCAAATGGCCTGTTCGCGAAAACTTTCGAAGTTGGGGGCGATTCATTTCCCTTCGTGATTATCCCTCCGTAAACCCCGGAGTCGCGCTTGCCTGGAGTAAATTGCTTCCGCCGGCACCCGTCGTAGACCGCTCGTCAAGCCGACCTTCGATAGAATCCAGATCAACCATTTTGTCGGGTCCCACTCCCACGGCTTCACGCCGTTTCGATAGTCGTGTTGAAATTCGTGGTGATAATTGTGATAACCTTCGCCGAAGGTAAACAGCGCCATCAGGAATGAATCGCGCGCGCTGCATCGCGTCGAATACGGCTGCCGCCCAATGGTGTGGCAGGCCGAGTTGATCAGGAATGTGCCGTGTTGGAGCACGACAACTTTTGCGACGCCGCCGATGAGAAAACCACCGAGCGCGCCGACCCAGCCGTCCCACACGAACCCGGCCAGCGTCGGCAGGACGAAGCTGACCACGACGGCGAGGAGATGAATATGTCGATGTTGCCACATGACCAACGGATCTTTTTTTAGATCGGCGACGTTATCAAACGGCGGTTCGGGCCAGAGCTTGAACAACAACCAGCCGATGTGAGCGTGGAAAAAGCCTTTGCTGATGTCGTACGGGTCTTCGTCGTGATCGACATGTTTATGATGGCGTCGATGATCGCTCGCCCACATCAGGACAGAATTCTCAAACGCAGCAGCGCCGAAGATGAGCGTGAACAGGCGCACCGGCAGTCTGGCCCGGAAAGTCATGTGGGAAAACAGACGGTGATAACCGAGCGTGATGCTGAAGCCGGTCGCGCCCAATAACACCGCGAACAGGGCGAGTTGGAACCAATCAACGCCGAAATACCATAGGTACAACGGCACCGCGGTGAGTGTGAGAACAAACGTGCCGATCAGGAACGAGCTTGTCGTCCAATTGATGCGGTCTGTCGGAATGCGGAAAATCAAGGAGAACAAGTTTGAAGAGGATCACCGGCTCATTGTTGTCGGTCGTCCGAGAACAACGTCCTCTTTTGTCCAGGTATGAATGCTGCCGCAGTGCGCGCAGGTGAATTTTTGTGTTTTCATTCTGGCCGTCCGCCAGCGTTTTTCCTCCATTGTCCTTCCCGTATCGGTCAGCTTTGAAGTGGAAGGACAGCGCACGAGTAAGCTTTTGATGTTGGGACCGGCCTTTGTTTTCGGCCGTCGCGGTGGATCGAAAAAGAATCGCGTCGCCATGTTAGAGCCGATAAACGATGCGAGCTTTGGCGGTGTCGTATGGCGACATCTCCATTTTTACTCGATCACCGATCGTCAGACGAATAAAGCGTTTGCGCATTTTGCCGGAGATATGCGCAAGAACGAGATGTTCGTTAGCGAGTGCGACCCGAAACATGGTCCCGGGGAGCACCGTCATAATCGTACCCTCCAGTTCGATGGCTTTTTCGGAGTCCATAGTGTCGATTCTCGGCGAATTGCGAACAGCGCGGCCCCGAAACCTTCCGGGGCCGGCTGCTGAATCAATGCTATCGGCGATTGCCCGAGAAGGAACGCCGCGCGCCGTAAGGACGTGGACGTTCCTCGCGCGGACGCGCTTCGTTCACAGTTAACGCGCGGCCGTTGAGTTCGTGGCCGTTGACCGCTGCCATCGCGGCATTGGCTTGTGCGCCATCGTTCATGGTGACGAACGCGAACCCGCGCGATTTGCCAGTCATCCGGTCCATCATCAGACGGACTTCGTTGACAGCGCCGTGTTGTTCGAACAGATCCTGAAGATCGTTCTCGGTTGTCTCAAAAGAGAGATTACCTACGTACAGTTTCATTGTGTTTTGAATTTGGAAAAACTACCGATCTACAGAGCCGTTCCCGGGAATCGGGTTTCAAACCACCAATGAGCGACGCTCACCTGACGATCTACCGTGCAGTGAAGTTAAACAGAGTAATCCAATAAGGGCGGAGTATCGCCCAGGTTGGGCGAAACGCAAACGATTATTTCACTCGCCTAAAACGACATAGGATTCACTGGATCGAACCGAGTCTTGCCGCTCGGTCGGGCCTTTGTCAGGATCGCAGAATGAAGCATCTTCTTCTGGCCTGTCTCTTTCCGATGGCGTTAACAGCTCAGACCATGCAGCAGCTGACTGAACAGTTGGGTAAAACTGTGCTGTACGGCGACATTGCTCTTTCTCCCGACGGCAAACATGTCGCATGGGTGCAATCCACGGCCGCGACAACATCAAAGCACACCTACATTCGTGAAACATCCGGAAGTGCGCCGGCGGCGATGGTTAACATCCCCAGAGCCGGCGAAAGGACAGACTTCGATCCCGCCTGGGCCCCCGATTCCAAGACGCTCGCAGTTTTTTCCAGCGCGGGCGAGGAAGAGCAGCGGCAACTCTGGACGGTAAATGCCGATGGTTCCAATCCTACAAAAATTACAAGCCTGAAAGGATACGCAGCCCGTCCACGTTGGTCGCACGATGGGAAACAAATTGCTTTCCTCTATATCGAAGGCGCGAGTGGCGGCGGCCCGTTAATGGCCGCACCTGCCACGACTGGCGTCATCGACAGAGCGATTCATAATCAGCGGATTGCTGTTCTCGACGTCGCTAGCGGCCAGTTACGCCAGGTTTCACCAGAGAATCTTCACGTCTACGATTACGATTGGGCGCCAGACGACAAGATGTTCGTCGCAACCGCGGCGCCGGGGCCAGGCGACAACAATTGGTGGATCGCGCAGATTTAGACGATCGACATCGCGAAGGGTAACGCCGCATCCATCTACAAGCCTTCTCTTCAGGTCGCAGTTACGCGCTGGTCGCCGGATGGCAAGTCGATCGCGTTTATCGAAGGCTTGATGAGCGATGAAGGATTTCACGGCGGCGATTTATTTACGATCGCTGCCGACGGCCGCAACGTGCAAAATCGTACGCGAGGTCGTAAAAGTTCGGTCAGCTCACTTTTCTGCCTCGCGCCGGATCGCATTCTTTTTACAGAGATAGTCGGAGGCGCAAGTGCGATCTCTGAATTGGCACTCGCCAATAATTCGGTGCGGACGATTTGGAAAGGCGCGGAGCATCTTTACGCGTTCGGTAATTTTCCGAACTTCGCTGTTTCCAAGGACGGCAAATTCGCGGGTGCAGAACGCAGCAGTTTTGAAACGCCTCCCGAGATCTGGGCCGGACCGATCGGTGATTGGCATCAGCTGACCGGCAACAACTCAGGTCTAACCGCATCCTGGGGCAAAGCCGACAATCTTGAGTGGACGAACGAGGGCTTCAATATTCAAGGCTGGCTTCTGTCGCCGGCGAAAGTGGAGTCCGGCAAGAAATATCCCTTAGTCGTTCTCATCCATGGCGGACCTTCAAGCGCGGAAATACCCGACTGGCCCGCTTCATTTGGGATGTCGAGAGCCATCATCGCAGCGCTTTCGTCACGAGGTTATTACGCGCTGATGCCGAATCCTCGCGGAAGTTACGGTCAGGGAGAGGATTTTACTCGCGCCAACGTTAAGGATTTTGGCGGCGGCGATCTGCGCGACATGCTCGCCGGAGTGGATGCCGCGATAAAAAAACATCCGATTGATCCTGCGCGGCTCGGCGTGACTGGGTGGAGTTACGGTGGATTCATGACCATGTGGACGGTCACGCAGACCAATCGATTTCGTGCAGCAGTCGCCGGCGCCGGCATTGCCAATTGGCAAAGTTACTATGGCCAAAACTTGATCGATCAATGGATGATTCCGTTCTTCGGCGCATCAGTTTACGACGATCCCGCCGTTTACGAGAAGAGTTCGCCGATTCACTTCATCACGAATGTGAAGACCCCTACCCTCGTCATTGTCGGCGAACGCGATGCGGAATGTCCTGCGTCGCAGTCCTACGAATTCTGGCACGCGTTGAAGACGCTCGGTGTGCCGACACAGCTGATCATTTATCCGGGGGAAGGCCATCTCTTCATCAAGCCTGACAACCAGGCCGACCGAATGGATAAGACAGTCGGATGGTTCGACAAATATTTGCGCTAACTTCCTTTCACGTTCCCTGTTCCTCCCCGTCCTCGGGCTTAAGTTTTCTTGATTCACTGAACGATTTTCGTGTATTTTGATCCTTCGTAACAGCATCATGAGACAAGCACGAAAAGTTATCATCATCAGCGCGCTCTGCCTGACCGCTACCTGCATTGTTACGGTACAGGCTGGCAGCGAAAAGAGTGTCACTGCCACTCAGGTCAACGGCACCTGGCAAAGGAAAGGCGGTGAATTTAAAATCTGGGCGCTCGGCCAACAGCGTCTTCAGATCGAATTTTCGGGCGTTTACGAATACAAAACGCCGCAAGGCCCAACGGCCAATACCGGCGAAGGCAGCGGCATCGCGACCATTGAAGGCGACACCGCCATCTTCAAGCCAGAGGGCGCGGGAGAGGAATGCCGGATCACCCTAAAATTCACCGGCGGCAAACTTGCAGTCACCCAAACCAGCGTTTGCGGGTTTGGCAACAACGTGACCGCCGCAGGCACTTACAAAAAAGTTTCCACTAAGAAACCAAAGTTCGACTCCGACTGACGTCTGCTTGCCGCGCGGTAGGTCACGAAGTCAGGTTAAATGTTGAGCGCCTGCCGCGCCGCAGCCAAGCGAAGGCGGGGTTGCATCGATTGCGAAGCGGCTCTTGTTTTGCCGGTCTCGTCACTCGCTTGCCAAGCCGGAGCCTTTGGCGAAGGCTATCACCTGTCGTTTTTGCTTCTTCAAATTTATGCCTAAGTACCTTGTCATTAGCACGAGCGGCAATCCCGACAGTAACAGCCGCCGGATGGGCCGCGTCGCGCTCGCGCAACTGCAGAAGCGAAAAGTCGACTGCGATTGGATCGACATCCGCGAACTGGACCTGCCGCTGTGCGACGCGGATAAATGTTATGGGATACCCAGCTCAAGAAAACTGAGCTCGGCGATTGAACACGCCGACGGCATTCTCGTTGCCGCGCCAGTGTATAATTATGATGTCGCCGCCGCGGCTAAGAACATGATCGAGCTTAGCGGGAACGCGTGGGAAGACAAAATCGTCGGCTTTCTTTGCGCTGCCGGAGGCACAGCCAGCTACATGTCGGTCATGGCTTATGCTAACAGCCTCATGCTCGATTTTCGTTGCGTGATTATTCCGCGGTTCGCCTTTGCCACGGCCGACGCTTTCGACGGCGACCGCATCACCGACAAAAAAATTACCCAGCGAATCGAGCAAGTCGTCGACGAATTGGTCCGCTTCACCAAAGCGCTCCGCGGCTAGCCTGCGCAGATTTCAACGCTTCAGTTTCTCAGCGTCTCAGCTTTTTGGTTCCGGGGCCACTCGCAACACAATCTTGCCGCGCGCGTGACGCGTCTCGATTTGCTGATGCGCTTTCGCAGCTTCGGCTAATGGAAAAGTTTGCGACACGATTGGCATGATCTTGTTCGCCTCAATCAACTTCGTCAGCTCATCGAGCACTTTTGCATCGGGATGCGCCATCAGTCCGGAACAGCGAATTGCGCGTTTCTCGCATTCGGCGGGATCAGGGTCGCCGGTAATCGAAACGATCACGCCGCCTTTCTTCACCACGCCGTACGACGCAGGAAGTGTATCTGCACGAACACAGTTCAGGACAACATCGACATCTTTCACGACGTCTTGGAACTTCGTCGTCTCGTAATCGATGGGTTGATCGACGCCAAGTTGCTTCAGCAAATCTTGGTTCGTCGCCGAACCAGTTGCGATCACCTTCGCGCCGCGCGCTTTCGCAATTTGCACCGCAAAAGAGCCGACCCCGCCGGACCCGCCATGAATCAGCACGGTCTGTCCCTTGTCGATCTTCGCCGTATCGATGAGCGCTTGCCACGCTGTCGTCGCCGCCAGTGGCACGGCGGCGGCCTTTTCGAAGTCAATGTTCTTCGGCTTGAGCGCCATCTCTCCCTCTTTCGCAGTCGCAAACTCGGCGTAACCGCCGCCGCGCATGATCGACAGGTAAGCGTAAACCGCATCGCCAGCTTTGAACTTCGTGACGTTGGCTCCGGTTTTTTCAACAACGCCCGCGATGTCATAACCGATGATCATCGGTCGTTTGTCGAATCCCCTCCTCGACAGCATCCCCTGCCTCACGTAC
>Ga0137380_10006133_pt1 | contig 10706 bp, 5 predicted proteins | sample SagtaG_17_FD_104809 | JGI IMG/M metagenome (GOLD analysis project Ga0137380, IMG submission 104809) | Vadose zone soil microbial communities from Sagehorn Ranch, Mendocino, California, USA - Sage2_L_100_16 metaG | ecosystem: Environmental > Terrestrial > Soil > Vadose zone | place: USA... | reverse complement strand
TGTAGAAGAGAATGCGCTCAGTCGTGGTCGTTTTGCCAGCGTCTATATGAGCTATGATACCAATATTTCGCGTTTTTTCGAATGGAAATTCTCTAGACATAATAAATTGTTACCTTAGAGCCACCAGGGCGACCTGGCCGATCAATCGGCGGTGGGCGGCGATAAATCGGCCCCTACCCAGGGACGAGCGCCTCTGTTACCAGCGATAATGGGCAAAAGCCTTGTTAGACTCAGCCATTTTGTGGGTTTCTTCGCGCTTTTTGATTGTTGTTCCCTGCCCTGCTGCGGCGTCCATTAACTCACTGGCCAGTTTCTCCGACATCGATTTGCCTGTCCGTTTCCGCGCAGACCCGATCAGCCAGCGCATCGCGAGGGCATTACCACGGTCTTTGCGAATCTCTACAGGGACCTGGTAAGTCGACCCACCAACACGGCGGGGTTTGACTTCCAGTGAGGGAGTCGCATTCTTAAGGGCCTGGTCGAACACTTCGAGCGGGGGCCGCCTCTGCTTCGACTCAATAACGGCGAACGCATCATACAGAATGCGCTCAGCCAGGCTACGTTTTCCGTTCAACATTAACTTACCGATAAAGCGGGCCACATTCCGGCTCCTATACTTTGCGTCCGGGACATCTGGCCGACGCACAACTCTTTTGCGCCTTGGCAAGGTCTCTTTCCTCCCTCATCAGCATCAGGGGCGCGATAAATCTGGCCCCTACACATAAACACCAGAAAAGGCGCCGCCTGGTAGGAGTCGGTAGATCCGCACCCACTGCCGATCTATCGGCACCGGTCACCCTCGGAGCTGCGACACACAAGGAGTGCCCCTACATTTGGATGTATAGGGGCACCCTCGCAGCTGCCCGCTCTTTTGCGAACGCCTGCACTCGAGTGCCTATCCAGCTTGCCTGTTGCCGTGCCACGTGCTCGATCAATCGGCCCCTACGTAGGGACGAAGGCGCATGCAACGGAGGTCACTCGACTCTCACCGCAAGAAACGAATGGTGTACATTCGTCCTTCTGCGCGTGATGCGCAATTGTTATGCTGCAGGGCGCGGTAGGTGCCGATTTATCGCCACCCACCGCACCCCAGGGCGACTATTACCTCTCCCCCAGAGAGGGTGAGGGTCGCGCTCCTACTTCTTCCCGCCTTTGGCTGGGGCGGCAGCTGCCGCCCCAGGCTTGGGCCGTTTGGCTCCATACTTTGAGCGCCCGCGGCGACGCTTTGCAACGCCGTCACTATCCAGCGTGCCACGAACGATGTGGTAGCGCACGCTCGGCAAGTCCTTCACGCGCCCACCACGGATCAGCACAACAGAGTGCTCCTGCAGATTATGCCCTTCACCAGGAATGTAAGCAGTGACTTCCATCTGGTTACTCAGCCGAACACGGGCAATCTTACGCATCGCCGAGTTCGGCTTCTTGGGCGTCATAGTTCGCACCTGGGTGCACACACCACGCTTCTGTGGCGACCCACGCAGGCGCGAAGTCCGGTTCTTCAGCGCATTGTATGAATATAACAGCGCCGGGGCCTTCACCTTCTTCTGTTTTCTTCCACGGCCCTTACGAATGAGTTGATTGATCGTCGGCAATGAACGACGCCTCCCTGTTCTCTATTGGGCGCAATAAATTGGGCCCCTACAGATTATATGCAAGAAATTGCGCCCTGCATTTCTACTCTACCACGTCTCTGCGTGGCATTTTTGTATACCAGGGCGCAACAGATGTGTACCCTTACATCAAGTGCGTGCGGATGTATATCCTATCACTCATCGCTCATACTGTCAAGTACCATACCGAGAGTACTTGTGCCAGCACCTACAGCAGCTACCGTCGGTGTTCCTGACGCGCGAGCCGCCGCTTGCTGCTGGCGAGCAATCAGCTCACGCTGTCGTGGGGCATAGCCAGAACCCGCCGGAATGAGCTTCCCGATGATCACATTCTCCTTCAACCCCACCAGATGGTCCGTCTGGCCCTCAATCGCAGCCTCGGTCAGTACGCGGGTCGTCTCCTGGAAGCTTGCGGCAGCCAGGAAGCTATCTGTATTCAGTGATGCCTTTGTGATACCCAGCAGCACTGTCTGCGCCGTGGCCGGTTCACCACCTTCTGCTAACACGCGAGCGTTCGTATCCTCGTAGACAAAGCGATCCACCAGGTCATTGGGCAGCATATCAGTATCGCCCGGCTCATCCACCCGTACCCGTCGCAGCATCTGGCGGATAATCACCTCGATGTGCTTATCATTGATATACACACCAGTATTGCGATAGACGCCCTGTACCTCTTTTACCAGGTACAATTGCACCGCCTCTCGCCCCTGGATACGTAACACGTCCTGCGGATCCCGCTGTCCTGCTGTCAGCGGCGTCCCTGCTGAAATCTTCACGCCATTTGCCAGACCCTGCGCAAGGTTGCGGGCAGCTGGAATTGTATAGGCACGCTCATCTCGCTCTTCAAAGCGAATGGTCAACACGCCGTTCGCATTGATCGAAACCTCACCCTCAGTACGTGCCAGCACTGGTTGTGGTTCGTTGCCATCCTCGGCAGGCATCAATGCGATCACCTGGTCCTTCCGCACCTGCTCGTGGTCATTCACCCGCACCTGGCTCCCCTCTGGCAGCGGATACTCATCAAAGAAAACGTTGGTTTGCACTACGCGCACCGTGCGGGCACCAGTGTTCTCATCTTTCACAATCTCCACCACACCATCGATCTCACTGGCCTCCGCCTTATCCTTCGGTACCCGCGCCTCAAACAGCTCCTCTACCCGCGGCAAGCCTTGCGTGATGTCACCCTGCGCTCCTGCAATACCACCTGTATGGAAGGTACGCATCGTCAACTGCGTCCCAGGCTCACCAATCGACTGCGCCGCAATAATGCCGACGGCTGCACCCAGCCGCACGAGCGCATTCGCCGCCAGGTCACGTCCATAGCACTTGCGGCACACACCTCGTCGGGCCATACATGCCAGCACCGAGCGTACCCGCACCGCTTTCACCCCGCCACTCACAAGCTGGTCCACCACCTCCTCCGTCAGCTCATCACCCACCTCGATCTGCTCAAAGCCAGGGATAGCCTCGGCCAGCACACGCCCAACCACGCGACCACGGAAACTATCCAGTCCCATCTCACGGCTGTCCTGCTCGGTGATCAGAAGACCCTCAGTCGTCCCGCAATCCTCCTCCGTCACAATCACATCCTGCGCCACATCGATCAAGCGCCGCGTCAGGTACCCTGATTCTGCTGTACGCAGAGCCGTATCAGCCAGACCCTTGCGCGCACCATGGCTACTGATAAAGTACTCCAGGACGCTCAGGCCTTCACGGAAGTTGCCGCGGATTGGCACATCGATGATCTTACCTGATGGGCTGGCCATCAAGCCGCGCATCCCCGACAACTGGCGAATCTGCTGGAATCTCGCCTTCGTCGCCCCCGAATTGGCAATCGTAAAGATCGAGCCATACGGGTCCAGCGACTTCTGCACCAGCCCCGTCACACGATCCGTCGCCTTGTTCCACACATCCACAGTCTGCTGATACCGCTCGTTCTCTGTAATCAAGCCATCGCGATACTGCTCCTCGAGTTCCGCAATCTTGGCATCTGCTTCCGCCAGCACATCCTGCTTCTCGGGTGGCACCTTCACATCACTAATCGCAATCGTCACTCCCACCTTCGTTGCATATGCAAAGCCAAGGCGCTTAATCTCATCGGCCAGTTCAGCCGTCTTGGCCCGCCCGTACTCCTTGAAGCAATCACCAATAATCTGGCGCAGATTCTCACGCTTCATGGCATAGTTCTTAAAGCGCAATCGCTCCGGCAGGACCTCATTGAAAATGAGCCGCCCCACCGTCGTCTCCACCTTCTGGCTGTTCACGGGAATACGCACAATCTGCTGCTGCCCTGCCTTCCCAGCATCAGTAGACGACACCAGGTTATACACATATGCATCTGGCAGCCGCACCTTAATCGTCGCTTGCAGATCAACCACTCCATGGTGATAGGCCAGCAGCGCCTCGGTTGTATCCGTAAACACACGCCCCTCACCCTTCTTACCGGGCCGATCCTGCGTCAGGTAGAAACATCCAAGCACCATATCCTGCGTCGCACCAATCGAGGGCTCACCTGTCGCCGGTGACAGCAGGTTGCGCGTCGAGAGCATAAACTGCCGCGCCTCATCCTGCGCCTTATCAGACAGCGGCACATGCACCGCCATCTGGTCACCATCAAAGTCAGCATTAAAGGCCGAACACACCAGCGGATGCAACTGAATTGCACTTCCCTCCACCAGCACCGCCTCAAACGCCTGAATACCCAGCCTGTGCAGCGTCGGAGCGCGGTTCAACAGCACCGGGTGATCCTTAATCACCTCCTCCAGCACATCCCAAACCTCCGGCTTAATCCGCTCCACAAAGCGCTTCGCACTCTTAATATTGTGCGCAAAATTCTGCTCCACCAGCTTACGCATCACAAACGGCTTGAACAACTCCAACGCCATTCTCTTCGGCAAACCACACTGGTGCAGCTTCAACTCCGGCCCCACTACAATCACCGAGCGACCAGAGTAGTCCACGCGCTTTCCAAGCAGGTTCTGGCGGAAGCGACCCTGCTTCCCTTTCAGCATATCAGACAGGCTCTTCAGCTTATGATTGCCAGAGCCAGCCACCGCACGTCCGCGTCGCCCATTATCAATCAACGCATCGCACGCCTCTTGCAGCATGCGCTTCTCATTGCGAATAATAATCTCCGGCGCAGAAAGCTCCAGCAGCCGCTTCAAGCGGTTATTGCGGTTAATTACGCGGCGATACAGATCGTTCAAATCCGAGGTCGCAAACCGCCCGCCATCCAGCTGCACCATCGGGCGCAGATCAGGTGGCAGTACCGGCAAAACCGTCAGAATCATCCACTCCGGCGACGTATTCGACTTGCGGAACGCCTCCACCACCTTCAAACGCTTTGTCGCCTTCTTGCGTCGCTGCCCCACCGTCGCACTGATCTCGTGCCGCAGGTCCGCAGCCAGCTTATCCATATCAATCGCCGAGATCAACTCCCGCACTGCCTCAGCCCCCATTCCTGCCCTGAACACGTGCCCAAAGGCATCCTTCAGCTCGCGAAAGCGGTTCTCCTGCAGCAGATCCATCTTCTTCAAACCTTCCAGGTCACGCCGGTGCTGCTCCAAGCGTTGACGCGCATCATTGCGCTGGCTCTGCACATGAGACTGAACCGAATCAATCTGCCCTTCATAATCCAGCCGCAGCCGCTCCGTCTCGTGCTTGCTTTCAGCCTGTATCGTCTCAATCTCACGGCGTGCCTGCTCGGCAATGTCATTGCGGCACGTCTCGGCTACCCGCTCCAGCACCTCAATATCGTGTGGCGTCACCTCCGCGCCCTCGGCCACAATCGTCTGACCTGTCGGCTCAAAGACAATGCCGCTTTCGGCCACCTGGCCCATCAAGGCACGCAACTGCGCCAACGTCTCGCTCTCTGCCACTCTTGCCGCCTCCAGGTCATGCTCCCGCTGAGCCTCAATCTCCGAGCGGTCCACAGAGATGCGGGCCTCCGCACTTTCAATCTCGCTATCCCGCTTCTCCTTCAGATTCTCCATCCGCTCAACCACCTGGCTATCCAGATTCTGCTCCAGCTTCAGCAGCTCTTCGTCCAACCGCATCAACTCTTGCTGGCGGGCCTCTTCATCCACATGCGTCACGACATACAGCGCAAAGTACAGAATGCGCTCCAGATTGCGCGGTGAAAGGTCCAGCAGCAGACCGATCCGGCTCGGCGTCCCCTTAAAGTACCAGATGTGACTCACCGGCGACGCCAGTTCAATATGCCCCATGCGCTCGCGGCGCACCTTCGAGCGTGCCACCTCCACACCACACTTATCACACACAATGCCCTTAAAGCGCACCCGTTTATACTTGCCACAATAGCATTCCCAGTCTTTTGTTGGACCAAAAATGCGCTCGCAGAACAGTCCATCTTTCTCCGGCTTCAGTGTTCGATAGTTAATCGTCTCCGGCTTCGTCACTTCTCCGTAACTCCAACCCCGAATCTGCTCCGGGCTGGCAAGGCTGATACGGATCGCATTAAAATCGTTTACTTCTAACATTCGTACCCCCTCGTGCTGGGTAGGGGCGACCACGTGCTCGATAAATCGGCACTCTACTGGTCGCCCTGCCTCCTCATAATATCCCTCTGCATCACCGCAACTCCTGCAAAAGCCGGGGTGCGGTGAGTGCTGAGAATTACTGATCTCCCTCGAAACCGGATAGATTAATCCCCAGTTCTGGCATCACATCGTTTGACGTATCCTCAACGAACTGAATCTTCTGCTCATCCTCGTTGAGCACCTCAACATTGATTCCCAGGCTTTGCAACTCTTTCACCAACACCTTAAAGGACTCCGGCACGCCCGGCTCCATAATATTCTCGCCCTTCACAATCGCCTCATAGGTCTTCACGCGGCCTACCACATCATCCGACTTCACCGTCAGAATCTCCTGCAGGATATTCGCCGCGCCATATGCCTCAAGAGCCCAGACTTCCATCTCACCAAAGCGCTGTCCACCGAACTGCGCCTTCCCACCAAGCGGCTGTTGTGTAATCAGACTATATGGGCCAGTCGAGCGGGCATGGACTTTATCTTCCACCAGGTGCGCCAACTTCAGCATGTAGGTGTAGCCCACTGTAATTGGCTGGTCAAATGGCTCACCTGTCCGCCCATCGAAGAGCTGGACTTTCCCGGTCTCCGGCAGATTTGCCCGGCGCAACAGTTCGATGATATCCGGTTCTGTTGCCCCATCAAACACAGGAGTCGCAATCTTAATGCCCAGTGCCTCTGCCGCCCAGCCCAGGTGGGTCTCCATAATTTGCCCGATATTCATACGGTGCGGCACACCCAACGGGTTCAGAATAATATCAACAGGCGTCCCATCTGGCAGGAATGGCATATCCTCAATTGGCAGCACCCGTGAGATCACGCCTTTATTGCCGTGGCGACCCGCCATCTTATCACCAGCGCCAATCTTACGCTTCTGCGCAATGCTCACACGCACCAGCTGATTAACTCCCGGGGGCAGCTCATCGCCTGCATCACGCGAGAACACCTTCACTTCCACAACCTTACCGCGCTCACCATGGGGAACCCGTAGGGACGTATCTTTCACCTCACGCGCCTTCTCACCAAAGATTGCCCGCAAGAGTTTCTCCTCAGCCGTCAGCTCCGTCTCACCCTTCGGGGTAATCTTGCCCACCAGGATATCCTGCGGCCCCACCTCGGCACCAACATAGATGATGCCACGCTCATCCAGATTGCGCAGACCTTCCTCACCAACGTTGGGAATATCGCGCGTAATCTCCTCTGGCCCCAGCTTCGTATCGCGAGCATCAATCTCATATTTCTCGATATGGATAGAGGTAAACAGGTCCTCGCGCACAATCCGCTCACTGATCAGAATAGCATCTTCATAGTTGCCACCTTCCCAACTCATAAAGGCCACCAGGATATTCTGACCCAGTGCCAGTTCCCCACTCTCAGTCGAAGAACTATCCGCAATGATCTGCCCGGCAGTCACCCATTCACCTCTGCGCACACTTGGCCGCTGATTGATACACGTTCCGGCATTCGAGCGCATAAATTTACGCAAGCGATAGGTATGCGGTTCACCCTGCTCATTAACGATCTGAATCTCACGAGCCGTCGCCTTCATCACCTCACCATTCACATCACTCACCACCACCTGCCCGGAGTCGATCGCCACCTGTCGCTCGATACCGGTCCCACAGATGGGGGATTGGGGACGCAGCAGTGGTACTGCCTGGCGTTGCATGTTTGCGCCCATCAGCGCGCGGTTCACATCGTCATGCTCCAGGAACGGGATCAGAGCAGTCGCAACACTGACGGTCTGTCGTGGCGACACATCCATATAGTCCATCAGATCCGAGCTCTCCATAAAGAACTCACCCTGATAGCGAGCAAGCACGCGCTCCTCAGCAAACTCACTATGCTCCGTCAGCTTCGCATTCGCCTGCGCAATCCAGAAATTCTCCTCATCATCAGCCGTACGATAGTCAACCTCATTGGTCACAAACGGCTTAATCCTCAGCTCCGTATCTCCCAGAGCCTCTGCAAGGCGGGCCGCCAACTTCTCATCTACACGCTGTCGCTCCCGCGCCTTCAACAACACCTTTCCATCGGCGGTCTTGATATCTTCCCGCTCTCGCCCAAAGATTCCGCGGACTTCACGGCCAACCAAAGAGGGATTATTCGCCCGCAGCTTCTTGTACACCTTCCGATAAGGCGTCTCCACGAAGCCATACGGATTGATCTGTGCATACGTCGCCAGGTTCCCAATCAAACCAATGTTTGGCCCTTCTGGCGTCTCAATTGGACAGATACGGCCATAGTGCGACTTATGCACGTCACGTACATCGAAACCTGCTCGTTCTCGCGAGAGGCCACCAGGACCGAGTGCCGACAGACGCCGCTTATGTCCAATCTCCGCCAGGGCATTTGTCTGATCCATAAATTGCGAAAGCTGGCTGCCGCCAAAGAACTCCTTCATCGCAGCCACCACCGGGCGAATATTAATCAGCGCATTAGGAGTAGCCTGACCTGGCTCCTGCTGGATGCTCATTCGCTCCTTCACCACGCGCTCCATCCGCAGCAAACCTACACGGAACTGCGTCTGAATCAACTCACCCACGCAGCGCACGCGGCGATTTCCCAGGTGGTCAATATCATCCTTACGACCATGCCCATTATTCAAATGCACCAGGCGGCGCACAATATTCACCAGGTCATCCTGGGTCAAATTGCGTTGACTCTGCGGAATCGACAGATCAAGCTTCCGGTTCAGCTTATAGCGACCCACGCTCCCAAGGTCATAGCGACGTGGATTAAAGAACAGGTTCTTCACCAGCGAGCGGGCATTATCAATCGTCGCGGGATCACCTGGGCGCAACTTCCGGTAAAGTTCCAGCAGCGCATCTTCCTCACGTTTGATCGGGTCTTTATCCAGCGTTGCCTGAATATAGCGCACCGTCGCATCATCATCTACCTCGCGGAACGCATCCAGGATGCCCTGATCCGTCGCCAGGTCCAGCTTCTCAGCATGCCACTGATCCCTGGCCAGACTCGCAATGGCGCGAAGCAGAACCGTCACAGGCAACTTGCGCTTGCGGTCGATCTTCACCGTCAGCAGATTCTTATTGCTCGTCTCAAACTCCAGCCAGGCACCCCGACCAGGGATAAGCTTCGCAGCAAAGAGCCTGCGACCGGTAGACGCATCTTCATCGGAAGTGAAGTACACACCCGGTGAGCGCACAAGCTGGCTGACGACTACACGTTCGGCACCATTAATAATGAACGTTCCCTGTTTAGTCATCAGAGGGAAATCACCCATAAAGACATCTTTTTCAATGATTTCGCCGGTTTCTTTATTGATCAGGTGGGCCTTGACGGTCAAAGGTGCAGCATAGGTCGCATCGCGATCACGGCACTCATCTTCCGTGTACTTCGGCTTCCCGAATGGCTCCGACGGGACAATAAATTCGAGGCTCAGATTCTTCCCGGTAAAATCCTCAATGGGGGAAATTTCTTCAAAGAGTTCGCGTAGACCTTCTTTCTTAAACCACTCAAATGAATCAATTTGGATCTGGATCAAGCCAGGCATTGGCCGTATGTCTGGAATACGAGCGAATGAAACACGCTCAGGGAGAGCAACGGCCTTGCTGCTTACTGCCATGTGTAGTGTTCTCCTCTCACCTAATGACACAGAGGAAATCAGGAGAAACGCGCGTAGAGTGCCGATTTATCGGGCACGTAGGCCGCGCCTCTCCTAAAAGAATACAGAAAAACGGAAAAAAGATAATCTCCTGATAAGTGCTGTGTTGGAAAACGTTTTGTGACAAGAAGAGTAACCGCTTACGAAAAAAATAAGCGGTTACTCCTACTTCCCGACACGAACATGTTCTTTTTGGCCCCCTCCATGTATACCCACATCTCTTTACAATTCCACAAAGTCACACAAAACATCTGCTTGCGGAATAGACGACAAAAGGCGCTACATCTTTCCCTTGTGATTTGCTTGTTCCTCAGTAGTACTTTTCGTAAGTATCCTTAATATCACTGATTGATTGCGGTATCCTAATAAATGGATCGAGCGTGCTGGGGAAGAGATGTATCGTCAAGTGTTTATCTGTCTATGCCCGTCAACGATGTCGCCGATTGCGCGTCACGACGTTGTAATAGTACACATACTTCGGCAGAATGTGATTATACTACTTCTACAGAAACATGTCAATACCTATTTGCCGATTTTTTCCGATTTTGCCATCAGGTTAGAATGTTAGAGAAAACACGAGTGTGTTTTGGGTATGGCCCTCCTTCCCTGTCCCATTTTATCCTACTATCAATTATACCATGTGTGTCTAATGTGGAAGCCAATTATTTTGCAATCGGCAGAGAAGTGCCATTGTGCGACATGTAGAAGTTTGGCATTTGGGCAGCCGGGTATACTGATGCAAGAAAGACGGTTTCACCGTCGAGTCCAGAGGGGTAAGATACCCTTGCCCTCAGTTCTGACAAAAAAAGGAGGACAATCTATGTCAACAGAAGACAACAAAGCACTCGTCCGTCGTTTCTATGAGGAGGTCTTTAATCAGAGGAACCTGGCTTTAGTGGATGAGCTCTGTACCACTACCCA
>Ga0137380_10006131_pt1 | contig 10710 bp, 9 predicted proteins | sample SagtaG_17_FD_104809 | JGI IMG/M metagenome (GOLD analysis project Ga0137380, IMG submission 104809) | Vadose zone soil microbial communities from Sagehorn Ranch, Mendocino, California, USA - Sage2_L_100_16 metaG | ecosystem: Environmental > Terrestrial > Soil > Vadose zone | place: USA... | reverse complement strand
GGAGAAGGTCGACCTCGACGTGATCGGTGTGATCGAGAACATGTCGTGGTTCCGGGGCGACGACGGGAAACGCTACGAGCTGTTCGGTTCGGGTGGTGGCGCGGAGCTCGCCGATCAGCTGGGCGGATGGGCGTCGCAGGGGTTCGCCGGCGTGAAGATGAAGGTGGGCCGGGAGCCGGGTCGCGACATCCACCGGGTGTCCGTGGCCCGGGAGGCCGTCGGTGCCAGTGTCGAGCTGTTCGTCGACGCGAACGGCGCGTACTCGCGCAAGCAGGCCCTTGGGTTCGCCGAAGCCTTCGGGGACCACGGCGTCCGATGGTTCGAGGAGCCGGTCACCTCGGACGACCTCGAGGGCTTGCGGCTGCTGCGGGACCGGGCGCCGGGCGGGATGGACATCGCGGCCGGAGAGTACGGCTACGACCTCGGGTATTTCGAGCGGATGCTCGGCGCAGGCGCCGTGGACTGCTTGCAGGCCGACGTGACCCGGTGCGGCGGTATCACCGGGTTCCTGGCCGTCGGGGCGCTGTGCCAGGCCCGGTCCATGGATCTCTCCGCGCATTGCGCGCCGGCGGCGAGCTTGCCCGCCTGCCTGGCCACGCCGCGCCTGCGCCACCTGGAGTACTTCCACGATCACGTCCGGATCGAAGGGATGTTGTTCGACGGGCTCCCGTTGGTCCGTGACGGCACCCTGCGACCGGATCTCTCTCGGCCGGGGCTCGGGCTCGAGTTGAAGCGGGCCGTCGCGGCGCGGTTCGCGGCGTGACGAGCGGGAAGGCGTGGCGAAGATGGCCAGCCGGGTGAAGGGAGGCCGGGGCAAGCCGGCGCTCGAATTGGGGCCGAAGGAGCGGGCCTTGGAGGCCGACCTTCGCGCGGCCGTGGACGGCGAGGTTCGCTTCGACAAAGGGACCCGGGCCGTCTACTCCACCGACGCCTCGAACTATCGCCAGGTCCCGATCGGTGTGGTGGTGCCGAGGACCATCGACGACGTGGTGGCGGCGGTGGGGGCATGCCGGGCCAACGACGCGCCGGTCCTGTCGCGGGGAGGCGGGACCAGCCTGGCCGGACAGTGCTGCAACGTGGCCGTGGTCATCGACCATTCGAAGTACCTGCGCCACACGCTCGAGTTCGACCGCGAGCGAAAGATCGCCCGGGTGCAGGCCGGGACCGTCCTGGACGACGTCCGCACGCGAGGCGAGAACGAGTATCCGCTGGTGACGTTCGGTCCCGATCCGTCCACCCACGACCACTGCACGATCGGCGGGATGATCGGGAACAACTCGTGCGGCAACCACGCCATCATGGCCGAGTTCTACGGCCCGGGGCCTCGGATGGAGCACAACGTCCTGGAGATGGACGTGCTCACCTACGACGGGCTCCGCCTCACGGTCGGGCCCACCGGAGATGACGAGCTCGCGCGGATCATCGCCGAAGGCGGCCGGCGGGGCGAGATCTACCGGCGCCTCCGTGATTTCCGCGACCGTTACGCCGACCTGATCCGCACTCGGCTCCCCGACATCCCCCGGCGGGTGTCGGGCTACAACCTCGACGCGCTCCTTCCCGAAAACGGGTTCAACGTGGCCCGGGCACTGGTCGGGACCGAAAGCACGTGCGTGACCGTATTGGAGGCGACCCTGCAGCTGATCCCCGCGTTCGCCACGAGGTCCATCCTGCTTCTCGGCTTCGACGATATCTACGCCGCCACCGCCGGCATCCCGCTGTACCGGGAGCACAAGCCAATCGCCCTGGAAGGATGGGACCACGAGCTGATCGAGGACAACCGGCGGCTCGGGATCCACCGGTCGGAGATCGCCCAGCTCCCCGACGGCCGCGGGTGGATCATGGCCGAGTTCGGCGGCGACACCACCGAGGATGCCGACGAACGAGCCAACGCACTGTTCAAGGCGGCGCGGAAGCTCGACGGGTTCGTCGAGGGCAAGGTGGTTGACGACCCGAAGCTGGAAGAGGACATCTGGGCAGTGCGCGAATCCGGGCTCGGGGCGACTGCCTTCGTTCCCGGCAAGCTTGATGCCCTGCCGGGATGGGAGGACTCCGCGGTGCCGCCGGACCAGGTCTCGCCGTACCTCCGCGACCTCCATCGGCTGTTCGGCAAGTACGAGTACGGCGGGTCGCTGTATGGGCACTTCGGCCAGGGCTGTGTCCACGTGAGCATCTCGTTCGATCTGGTGACCGAGCCGGGGCTCCGGGCCTTCCGAAGCTTCCTGGAGGAGGCGTCCGACCTGGTCCTCTCCTATGGCGGCTCGCTGTCCGGCGAGCACGGCGACGGGCAGTCCCGGGGCGAGCTGCTGGAGAAGATGTACGGACCGGAGCTGATGGGTGGCTTCCGGGAGTTCAAGGTCATCTGGGACCCCTCGGGCGCGATGAACCCCGGAAAGCTGATCGACGCCAACCCGATCCTGTCCGATCTGAAGCTGGGTTCGGACTACCGGCCGTCGCCGGTGGAGACCCACTTCGCCTACCCGGACGATCACGGCAGCTTCGCCCACGCCGTGGTTCGGTGCCAGGGGATAGGCAAGTGCCGAGCCGTTCAGGGGCACACCATGTGCCCCAGCTACCAGGTGACCCGGGAGGAGATGCACACCACCCGGGGCCGGGCCCGGATCCTGTTCGAGATGTTGAACGGCTCGAAGATCGACCTGTGGCGGTCCAACGAGGTCGAAGAAGCCCTCGACCTCTGTCTGTCTTGCAAGGGCTGCAAGGGCGACTGCCCCGTCTCCGTCGACATGGCGACCTACAAGGCTGAGTTCCTCTCACACCATTACAAGGGGAGGCTCCGGCCGCGGCAGGCATATTCGCTGGGACTGATCTACTGGTGGGCTCGACTGGCGTCGCATGTGCCTCGCGCGGCGAACGTCGTGTCCCACGCGCCGGTCCTGTCCACGCTGTTGAAGTGGGCCGGCGGCATCGCGCTGCAGCGCGAGGCGCCCCGGTTCGCCGAGCAGACGTTCAAAGCCTGGTTCCGGGGCCGGCCGCGACCCGCAGGCGGGCGTCCTCACGTCCTGCTGTGGCCGGACACGTTCGTGAACTACCTGCAGCCGGACGTGGGGAAGGCCCATGTCGAGGTGCTGGAGGCCATGGGCTACGAGGTGACCGTGCCGGAGCGGTCGCTCTGCTGCGGGCGGCCCCTGTACGACTACGGGATGCTCGACACGGCGAAACGCCTGTGGCGCCAGGTCCTGAATGACCTGCGCCCGCACATCGAAGCCGGCATCCCGCTCATCGGGATGGAGCCGTCGTGCCTGGCCGCGTTCCGCGACGAGCTCCCTTCGTTGTTCCCAGGCGATCTCGCCGCGAAGCGCCTGTCCGAGCGGTCGATGATGCTCTCGGAGTTCCTTGTGAAGGAAGCGCCGCACTGGCCGGTGCCGAAGCTCGAGGGGCGCAAGGCCCTGGTGCATGCCCAGTGCCACCATAAAGCGGTGATGACGTTCGACGCCGAGGAAGAAGTGCTCGATGCCATCGGCCTCGACCACGAGATCCCCGACCAGGGATGCTGTGGCCTGGCCGGCAGCTTCGGGTTCGAAGCAGGAGAGAAGTACGAGCTATCACGACAGCGGGGTGAGCAGAAGCTGTTCCCGGCGGTCCGTGAGGCCCACGACTCCATCGTCACCGCCGATGGGTTCAGCTGCCGCACGCAGATCGAACAGGGCACGGGTCGCAAGGCCATGCACCTGGCGCAAGTGATCCAGCTGGCGTTGCGCGAGCAGGGACACCGCCCTGTCGACGTGCCCGCAGACCCGGCGCGACTTCGGTCGCCGATCCGGACGGCGGCCCTCATCGCCGCGGCGAGCGCGGCGGTCGCGGCGCTCGTATGGCGGGTCCGCGGCCGCCGGTCCTGACCTCCTTCGGCGACAGGCGCGCAGGCCCGACCTGTGCGGTAGCCTGTTTCTCGCGTTGGCTCTTCCCGTCTCCACCTCGTTGCCCGACCGGCGCGCCGACCCAGCGCACGCTCCAGCCGCCGTCGAGCTGCGCGGCATCACTCGCGTGTTCGGACTGGCCCCCGCGCTGGTCCGGGTCGACCTCACCGTGGACCGTGGGGAGACGCTCCTGATCCGTGGTCCGAACGGCGCGGGCAAGAGCACGCTCCTCCGGGTCATCGCCACTTCGTTGTCTCCCACGTACGGCGGCGGGACCGTCCTTGGGTTCGACGTGATGGCGCAGCGCGAGCAGATTCGCCGTTGCACGGAGCTGCTCGGCCATCGAACCCGTCTGTACGAGGAGCTCACCGGGGAGGAGAATCTTCGGTTCGTCTGCGCTCTCCATGCCGCCGACCCGCGGGCCATCGCACCCGCGCTCGAACGGGTGGGGCTCACGGATGTGGCCGGCGACCGGGTCCGCGGGTACTCGCAGGGGATGCGCCAACGCCTGGCCGTGGCGCGGATCATCCTTCGCGCGCCCGACCTGTTGCTCCTCGACGAGCCGTACGCGGGACTGGACGCGGAGGCCAAGGAGATCGTCGACGATCTCATCGACGAAGCGAAGGCGAAAGGTCGAACCGTCATCCTGGCCACCCACGATCCGACCCGGGGCCGGAACGCCAGCCGGGTCGTTCACATGGACGGGGGACGGGTCGTCCGCGCGGTAGGGGCCTCTGGGTGACCGGTACCCTTCGGCACGCTCGGGCCGTCGCGGCGAAGGACCTTCGGATCGAGGTCCGCGGCCGGTACGCCGTGGGCTCGCTGCTGCCGTTCGCCGGCACCGTGCTCATCGCGTTCGGCCTCTCGCTCGGCCCCGGCCGCACCCTGCTCCAGCAGACCGCCCCCGGCCTCCTGTGGCTGGCCGTCCTGTTCGCGTCCGTGCTGGCCTTCCGGCGAAGCTATGAGTCGGAAGGAGAGGACGGCGCCCTGGAAGGCCTGGTGCTGGCTCCGGTCGACCGGGCCTCGATCTTCCTGGGCAAGGCGGCAGCCGTCATCGCCGAGCTGCTGGTGCTGGAGGTCCTGGTGTGGCTGATGGTGGTGGCCTTGTTCGACCTGGCCCTCCGGTCGCCGGGCGTCGTCGCGGCTGCGTTCGTGCTGGGAACGATCGGACTGGCGGCCGTGGGAAGCCTGTTCGGCGTCCTCACCGAATCTGCCCGGGCCCGGGAGGCGGTGTTCCCGTTGCTGGTGCTGCCGCTGGCCACGCCGATCCTCGTTGCCGGGGTGAAGGCCACGGCGCTGGCGACGACGGGCTCCGCCGGGCAGGCCGTCTCGTGGCTGGGCCTGCTCGTGGCCTTCGACGTGGTGTTCGTGGCGGCCGGTACCCTCGTGTTCGGCTACCTGCTGGAGGATTGAGGACGCCATGAGCTCGGCGGAGCGAGCGCTGGGAAAGCTGACCGCCCGCAGGGGCGAACGCGTGCTGGGGTGGCTCACGCTCGGTGCCCTCGTCGTCACCGCGCTGTTCGCGCTGGTCATCTCGCCGCGGGAAGCGGTGCAGGGCAATGTGTTCCGGCTGATCTACGTGCATGTCCCGTCGGCCTGGCTGGCCTACCTGGCGTTCACGGTCGTTCTGATCGGAAGCATCGCGTATCTCGTCACGCGCAAGATCCGGTGGGACCGCATGGCCGCGGCGTCCGCGGAGATCGGGGTCCTGTTCACGGCCCTCACCATCGTGATCGGCTCGCTATGGGCGAAGCCGGTGTGGGGGACGTACTGGACCTGGGACCCTCGGCTGACTGCGACCGCGATCATGCTCCTCATCTACCTGGGGTACCTGGCGGTTCGGAAGCTGCCCGACGATCCAGCGAAGCGGGCCCGATGGGCGGCCGTGGTCGGGATCGTCGGGTTCGTAGACATTCCCATCGTGCACCTCTCGGTTCGGTGGTGGCGGGGCCTGCACCAGGCTCCGGCCCGGCTGCTCGGCGTTCCGAAGATGGCTCCGCTCATGGGTGTCGCCCTGATGATCGCGGTGGTGGCCTTCACCATCCTGTACCTCTATCTCATGGCCCTGCGGATGCGGATCGGCCGGGCGGAGGCCCGATTGCTGCAGGAGGCGCTGGCGCCCCGGCTGGAGCCGGCGGGGAGGGCGGTCGGTCAGGACGTGACCTCGGAGGCCCCGGCCCGTGGATAACCTCGGCTACCTCCTGGCCGGGTACCTCATCACCGGGTTGTCCCTGGCCGCCTACGTGACCAGCCTGTACGCGCGGGGCCGACGGGCTCGACGGCGCACCGATTCGCTGGGCGCCCGCCCGCGCGTCACCGACCGGCCGTGACCCGCTGGCGCGTCGTGGTGGTGGTGGTCGCCATCGCCGGGGGCCTTGGCTGGGTGGTGTCGAAGAGCCTCGGCGGCAACTTGGTGTACTTCAAGACGCCGACCGAGATCGTCCACCAGTCCGATGCCCTGGACGGCGAACAGATCCGTATGGGCGGCCAGATCGTGGCCGGTTCCATCCAGCACCTGCCGGGCGGCCGGATCCGATTCATCGTCACCGACCGCACCACCCATCTCACGGTGATCGACACCGGAGGCGTTCCCACGCTCTTCGACCAGGCCCAAGGGGTGGTGGTCGAGGGCCAGTACGAGCGCGATGGCCTGTTCCATGCCGACAACGTGCTGGTTCAGCACAGCGACAGCTATCGGCCGCCCGGGCCCGGCGAGACGCCGCACTCGGCGAACCTCGAAGGGGACTAGATGGATCGCCTGGGGCCGTTCGCGCTGGCGCTCGGGCTGGCCCTGGCCCTGTACGGATTGGTCGCGTCGATCATCGGGGCCCGGCGCAGACAGCCGGTGCTGGTCGAAAGCGCCCGCACCACGGCGTACTCGCTGTTCGCCGCGGTCCTGACGGCGAACGCGGCGATGCTGGCAGCGATCCTGGCGAACGACTTCGCCATCAAGTACGTGGCCGAGAACTCCAGCCGCGAGACCCCGACCTTCTTCAAGGTGTTGTCGCTTTGGTCGGCGGACGAAGGGTCGCTCCTGCTCTGGAACCTCATCCTAGCCGGGTTCCTGGTGGCGGTGGCGTTTCGATTCCGGCGACGAAAGCCCGAGACCTTTCCGTGGGCCATGGCCGTCATGTACGCGGTGTCGGCGTTCTACCTGGTCCTGGTGCTGGGGCCCACGTCGCCGTTCGCCACGCTGGCCGTCGCTCCGGCCGACGGAACGGGCCCACTGCCGCTGCTGCAGAACCATCCGCTCATGGCCATCCATCCCCCCATGCTGTACCTGGGGTTCATCGGGTTCACCGTTCCGTTCGCCTTCGCCCTGGCCGCCTTGATCACCGGCAACCTCTCCGACCGGTGGATCAGGATCACCCGCCGGTGGACCCTCGTGGCGTGGACGTTCCTCACCGTCGGCTTGGTGCTGGGGGCGTTGTGGTCGTACGGCGTGTTGGGGTGGGGCGGCTACTGGGCCTGGGATCCGGTCGAGAACGTGGCCCTGCTGCCGTGGCTGGCCGGGACGGCCTTCCTGCACTCGGTGATCATCCAGGAGCGGCGAGGGATGCTGAAGGTATGGAACCTGTCGCTCGTGGTGGGGGCGTTCGCGCTCACCACGTTCGGCACGTTCCTGACCCGGGGGAGCATCCTGTCGTCGGTCCACTCCTTCGCCAAGTCCCTCGTGGGTCCGCTGTACCTGGGGTTCCTGGTGGTCGTGCTGATCACCGGGTTCGGGTTGATCGCCCTTCGATCCTGGCGGCTCCGGTCGGAGGGGCGGTTCGACTCCGCGCTCTCGCGCGAGGCCGCCTTCCTCGGCAACAACGTCATCCTGGTCGCCGTCACCCTGGTGGTGCTGATCGGCACGATCTTCCCTCTGGCGGTGGAGGCGATCACCGGACGACAGGTCACCGTTGGAGGGCCGTACTTCCGGGCGACCACCGGGCCGCTGATCCTCCTGCTGCTCTTGTTCATGGGCGTGGGGCCGCTGGTGTCGTGGCGGCGATCCTCGCCCGAGGAGGCCCGCCGCCGCCTGGCTCTGCCGGCGGGAACGGGAGCCGTGGTCATCGTGGTCATGGCCGCGGCCGGGGTTCGTGATGTCGCCGCGGTGGCCGCGTTCGGGCTGGCCGCGTTCGTCCTTGTGGCCAACGCAGAGGAGATCGTCCGCGGGATCCGGGCGTACGCCCGGGCCACCGGCCGCTCGGTGGTGCGCTCGGCGCCGGCCGTGGTGTCGCGGAACCGCCGGCTGTACGGTGGGCTCATCGCCCACGTGGGGATCGGGGTGGCCGCCATCGCCATCACGGCTTCCACGGCGTTCGCCTCCCGCGTCGAGGTGACCCTCGCCGATGGGCAGCGCACGACGTTCGCCGGCTACCAGCTGACGTACCAGGGGGTCCGGATCGAACATCAGCCGCAGCGCGACGTGTTCGTGGCGGACCTGACGGTGGCCCGCGACGGGAGGGCCCTGGCCGGCCTGACCCCGTCGCTGAACCGCTATCCGTCGTCCGTGGACCCCATCGGAACGCCGTCCATCCACTACGGCGTGTTCAAGGACCTCTATTCCTCCGTGATCGGCTTCGACGCAAGCGGCCGGGCCACGTTCCGGTTCTTCCTCAACCCTGGCGTGATGTGGCTGTGGGTCGGTGGGTTCGTCGTGGCCATCGGGGGTCTCGTGGCCCTATGGCCATCGCGATCTCGGGCTCAGCTCCTGCCGCAGGCGCCACCGTCCGCTGCAGTGAGCGCCGAGTCGGCGCGCAAGCCCGTCACCGCGGGCTGACACAGCGCCACTCAGGTCGAAGGTTTGAAGGATTGAGCCGGCACGGGCGGCAAGATCCTGCAAACCTCGGGGCGGAACCCCACAGGAGGAGGGCGCTCCCGTAGAACGGCCCGTTCCTATACTGGGCTGATCCCTGGCTGCTCCGCGAGGAGGTCGTTGGGTCCAATGCCCGATGAGGCCACAGAACCGTATCCGGAAGCGATCCCCGTCTCCCATCCATCCGGGCTGGGGCCCGGGACAGGTCATCGCCTGCGCCGGGCCCGGTGGGTCCTGGTCGGCGCTGTGGTCGCAATCGTCGGCACGCTGACCGCGCTGTTCGCGTTCGGCCTGTCCACCGATCCGACCCTCGTTCGCTCCCCGCTGATCGGCCGGCCCGCGCCGCCGTTCACCTTGCGCAGGCTGGACGGGCCCGGGACCCTGTCCCTGCGTTCGCTTCGCGGGCACGTCGTGATCCTCAACTTCTGGGCTTCGTGGTGCGGCCCGTGCCGGGACGAGCACCCGGATCTGGAGGAGGCCTGGCAGCGGTACCGGGATCACGGGGTTGTGGTGGTCGGCATCTCCTACCAGGATCGCCCTCAGAACGCCATGGCCTTTCGCCGCGAGTTGGGCGGCGACTGGCCGCTGTTGCAGGACGACGGGTCTCGAACGGCGCTCGCCTACGGGGTCCTCGGGGTCCCGGAGACCTTCTTCATCGGTCCCGACGGACGGGTCCGGGACAAGTCCTACGGGGCGGTGTCGTATCCGATGCTGACGGACGAGATCTCGTCGCTGCTTCCCGGCGGCGCCACGCGATGAGGGCCACTGAGAACATGGGCTCCGCTCGGCGGCGCGTTCCGATCGTAACCGTGGCGCTGGTCGCGGCGGTGGCGGCGGCCGGTATCGGCCTGGCCTTCGTCGCCCTCCGGGGCCCCGCCGCTCCGCGCACGCTGCAGCAGCGGGTCGACGCCGTGGGGGCCACGCTTCGCTGTCCCGTGTGCCAGGACCTCTCGGTGGCCGACTCCCCGTCGCCCCTGGCGAAGCAGATGCGGGGAACCATCGCTGCTCAGCTGCAGGCAGGACGCACTTCCGGCCAGGTTCGCTCATGGTTCGTGGCCCGCTATGGGGACTGGATACTGCTGTCGCCGCCCCGGCGTGGCTTCACGCTGCTGGTATGGATCATCCCGGGCCTCTTTCTGGCCGGTGGGCTGGCCGTGGCCGCGATTGCCCTCCGCCGATGGACCCTTGGCCGGACCGCCGCTGCCGCCTCGGGCGGCGCTGCACCCCAAGCGGACGGGCTGTCGGACCACGACCGGTCGCTCCTGGAACGGGCCCAGGCCGGCCACAACGAGGTCCCCGGGTGATGTGGAGCTTTCACCCGTGAACGTGGTGGTGGTCGTGGCTGCGCTGGCCCTGGCGGTGGTGGCCGCCGTCGGCGTGGTCAGGCCGTTCGGCCGGGCGGGGACGGGTGTCCTCGAGCCGGTGGACCCACTCGAAGAGGAGCGCGCCGGGCTGCTGTCCGCTCTCCGCGACCTGGAGGCCGAGCGTGCCTCAGGGCTCCTCCCCGACGAGGATTACCGGGCGTTTCGGTCCGAGACGGAACGACGTGCCGTGGCGGTCCTTCGGGCCCTCGAGGTTCGACACGGCGCCGGCGAGCTCGCCGGCGGGCTCCGGGAGCTGCGCCCGGAGCGAAGCCCCGACGGGACGGCCCGCTCTCGCCGGTGGCTGTCCGCCACGCTGGCCGCGGTGGTGCTGGCCGCCGTGGTGGCGTCGCTCCTGGCCGGTGCGGTTCGATCGAGGTCCTCGGATCAGCCGATCACCGGGACCCAGCCGCAGACACCGCTGGCGTTCTTCCAGCAGCGGGTCCATGACCATCCCGGCGACGTGGCGGCACGACTGGACTTGGCCGACGCCTACCTGCAAACGGGCAACGTCGAGGGGGCCATCGGCCAGTATCTGGCCGCGCTCAAGCTCGACCCTCAGAACCCGGAGGCTCGCTCCACCCTCGGCTTCCTGCTCTACAAGGCCGGCAAGGCGAAGGATGGCTTGACCCAGGTTCAGGACGCCTTGAAGGTGTCGCCGAACGATCCAGAGTCG
>Ga0137380_10006127_pt1 | contig 10716 bp, 8 predicted proteins | sample SagtaG_17_FD_104809 | JGI IMG/M metagenome (GOLD analysis project Ga0137380, IMG submission 104809) | Vadose zone soil microbial communities from Sagehorn Ranch, Mendocino, California, USA - Sage2_L_100_16 metaG | ecosystem: Environmental > Terrestrial > Soil > Vadose zone | place: USA... | reverse complement strand
GGACCAGGAGATACTCAACCGCAGAGATGAGCGTCTGATCCTGGCTGGTCGAACGCAGATCGAGCGATCGTAGCACACGAAACAACGCTGCCCGATGGGACGCAAAGTACGACCCCATCAAGGTCAGTTCCTTCGCCGTGGGAATAAAGTGATCATGCAGTTCTGTCGGTGTCAGGGGCGCACGAAAGCGTGGGTAAGCGGTGCGGTCGATCGTGGTCATGAGACGACTCCTTTTCAGGGTTTCAGGCCACTCCAAGATTTATGCTTGGTATCTTGTCACGTGCCTGATAAGTGAGTGCTTCCGTGATTAGGCAACCGTACTTGACAATCGTTGAGGCTATGACGGTGAGGCGACCAAGCTTGGTCGCCCAGGTTCCCCCCTGGTACCGCTGGAGTACATAAGTAGGCCGAGGGCCACGATGAAACAATTTGGTGGTTCCATCCTCATTCTGGGACATTTCATGCTCTTTTTATTCTGTCGCATGTGGCAAGGTGGACCTTTCACAGCTCAAATAGCTCAGCAGCAGGTAAACTCAAAAGAGTCGGGGTCTCATGCTTCCCGCGAGAAAGATACAAAGACCGAGTAAACCCCCAACAACCGTGCCATTGATTCTTCTATACTGGAGTTCTTTCCCAACTTGTAATTCCAGCCTCTCTGCAATTTCCTTGCCGCTCCAGCGCTTAATGGTATCAACGATGACCGAGAGGATCTTATCTCCCTGCTCGGAAACCAGATCAGGTTTCCTCCGACCGTATGAATGGGAAGAGAAAAAGGGTTCTCTTCCTTGCGCTTCATCCTTCGTGAAGTAGCTGCCCAACCATGCTCTGATCTGCTCCTGCGCGACCTCTTTCGTCTGGCTAAGAGGGATATCTTGTCCTGGCATCGGTGCGTCCTTCCTCACCCTCTTGCCTCGCCGTGAATGGTTCGCTATACTATCTCTAACCTCCTCGTTTGATACGTCTAGTATAGTGTCCTGGCGTCATCAAAAGTGCTTATTCGACGGGTGCTGGTATGGGACAAGCGTTTGTTTGTGAAAGAAGGAGCAATGCATGAGCAACTTGAAGATCGCATTACTAGGTCCACCGGAAGTGTATCACGCAGACCAGCTCCTGGCGATTCCTGATCGCAAAGCGCTGGCACTCCTCGTCTACCTCGCAGTTGAAGGTGGCGCTCATGCGCGCCAGAGACTCACCCGCCTGTTCTGGCCCGAGAGCGATATGGCGCATGGGAGAGCAGCACTGCGCAATACCTTACTGCACCTACGTCATGTTCTCGGAGAGGACACGCAGCCTGATCACCGATCCCACCTCATGATCACACGTGACTCCATTGGACTCAATGTCGCCTCAAGCATTGATCTCGACCTGCACGCGCTCCAGGCGGCATGGACGCTGATCCAAGAACTGCCCTCACGAGAAGCGGTGCAGGGCGAGGTCCAGCGCACCTTGATTTCTCAACTCAAGCACGCTGCAGACATGTATCGCGGCGGTTTCCTTGAGGAATTTACGCTGCGCGATACGGTAGACTTCGACAACTGGGTCGGTCTGCAGCGCAGCTACTGGTACAGTCGCATCGGACAGGTTTTTGCGTGGCTCTCACAGATGCAGAGTGAAGAGGGCGCGATCGAGCAGGCGATTGCCACAGTCGATCGCTGGCTCTCCCTCGATCCTCTCAATGAAGATATCTACCTACGCCTGATGCAGTTACATTTCTCGACTGGCAACCGCGCCGCGGCCTTAAAGGCCTACGAAACCTGTCTGGCTATCTTGATGACCGAGTTGCATGCCAAACCATCATCCAAGATGGTTGCCCTGGCAGATTTTATCCGTTCCTCCTCACCGCGCGAGTAGGCACGAGCAAACCGGGCGAGGACGAAGTGCCTCGCGTACATTGCTTGAGATTCCCTTCGTTGGACGAGGAGCTGAATTGACCAGACTCATGACCCTCTATGAGAAGGCCTCCTCTGGACAGTTCCAGGTCGTGATGATTGAAGGTGAAGCTGGTATCGGCAAGTCGCGCCTGGCAGCGGCGTATCTCGACTGGGCGAAGGCGCAAGGGGCAAGCGTACTCAAAGGAAGAGCATTCAAAACCTCCAGCCGCTTGTCGTATCAGCTCCTAATCGATGCGTTGCGCTCCCAGTTAGAACAGGGGCAAGATCTCCACCATCTCTTGAGCGATATCTGGCTGGCCGAACTGAGCCAACTGTTGCCCGAACTGCGCGAGCGTTACCCCGGCTTGCCTCCTCCTACCGTTGACGAGGCATTTGCATCTTCCCGCCTCTTTGAAGCGATTGCGCGCCTGGGGCGGGCGTTCGCGCCGCGAACGCCGCTGCTCCTCTTCGCCGATGATCTCCAGTGGGCGGACGCTGCGACATTGGACGTGTTCCACTACGTGGGAAGACGCTGGACGGAAAGCGAGACGCCCGCGCTTTTGCTGCTCACCATGCGTACGGACAGACGGGTGATAGCTCCGCAGTTGGCCGAGTGGCTTACCAGTGTGAGGAGCGATGTGCCCCTGACACGCCTGGAGCTGGCTCCCCTCTCTGCGAAAGACACCCTCCAGATCGTCCAATCATTCTCGGCTGCAGATGGAGAACAAGAGGCTGAACAAAGAGTACGCCCCTCCTTTGAGCCTTCTTCGCACCATGTCCAGACCCCGGATAGCGGACTCAGCCCCGAGCGGTTCGGTCAGTGGCTGTTCGCTGAAACGAAGGGGCAACCGTTCTTCATGATAGAAATGCTCGAGACGTTGCTTGCACGTGGTATATTGGTGCCCCGACTTGTCAAAGGGATGGACTGGGTGTTCGATCCGCAAACTACCGCGTTCAACGCCGAAGTTCTTGATGGCACACTTCCTTCTACCGTGCGCGAGACGATCCTGATTCGCCTGGCCCGGCTTGGCCCAGCTGCCCGTGAACTCCTGGCAGCTGGTGCGGTCCTCGACCATGACTTCACCTTTGAGGATCTGTGCCAAGTAGCCCATCTTGCACCTCAGGAGGGACTCTCCGCTCTGGATGAAGTCCTGGGGAGCCTCCTCCTGCGCGAATCTCGCCGCCAGAGAGGAGGTTTGAGCGGTGCGACCTACGTTTTTGCGCACGACAAGATTCGCGAGGTGGTGGACGTCGAGGCTGGTGATGCCCGCAGGCGGATCTTCCATGGTCGAGCATTGAAGGTGCTGAAGAGAGCGGGCGCTCCTGCCGCAGAGCTGGCATACCACGCGTTCGCAAGCGGGTTGGCAGACCCCGCGTTCCGTTGGAGTACAGCGGCGGGCGATGAGGCGATGAAGGTGTTTGCCGCACGCGATGCTATCGGGCACTACGAGCAGGCACACCAGTTGCTAACTGAGCGCAGCGTGGTTGTCCCGGCGACGAGGCTGCATCATCTGCTCGCCCAACTCGGTCGAGCCTACGAACTCTGCAATGATTTCGCAGCAGCACATGCCACCTACCAGACGATGCTTGTGACCGCCCGCCAGATGCACGATCCAGCAATGGAATGCGCTGCCCTCAATCACCAGGCCGTCCTTGCTAGTGAGGACTTCTCCAATCTGGAACGAGCTAAGACGCTTCTCCAGGAGGCGCTGAATGTGGCAGAGCGCAACAACGATCGGGTGGGGTTGGCAGAAACCCAGTGGAGCCTGGCGCGAATGCACTACTATGTCCTCAACCTGGAAGCAAGCCTTGCCCACGGGAGGCAGGCCTATGCCTTGGCTCATGAGCTTGGTCAGCAGGATCTCACCGCCAGAAGCCTCAATATGCTCGCCTACACAACACGGGCCCTGGGCAGGTGGGAAGAAGCAGCATCAATTGCCGAGGAAGCACGGCAACTTTACGCAGCCCAGGGCAATCGGGTGATGGAGGCGGACTGTCTGGGCAAGCTTGCGGATGCACAGATCAATTGTGGGCGACCGCTTGAAGGAATCGCGGCTGCTCGTGCAGCATACGCGATCAGCCTCGAGATCGAACACAACTGGAGCCAGGCGAATAGCGGTTTCGCACTGACACGAGGGCTCGTGGAACTTGGTTCCTACGAGGAGGCGTTGGAGATCGCCCTCCAGAGCACCGGAGCGGCACGCACCTTGACATTCAGCATCCTTCTCCTCGTGAACCTGGCCGCGTTGGGGTTGGTGTACCAGGCGCTCCTGGTACCTGAGAAAGCACGCGAAGCACACCTGGAAGCCCTTAAGGTGAGCACGATACTCCCATCGCAACGCTATACCGAGATGTGTGCAGCCCTGCTGTGCACTGATTGTGTCCTGGCCGACGATTGGGAAGCAGCGTCTGCGTATGCTCGGCAAGCGCTGGAAGCAAGAGATCCTCATGTGGTGGTATTTCCAGAAGTTCCCCGCTGGCCAGAGACCGAAGCCCTGGTACGCGAGGGCCTCAGCGAACTGGCAGCCGAGGACCTCCGTGTCTTTGAGGAGCGCTTCGGAACGAGCAAGCGATGTCGCATTACCTATTTACGTGCGCAAGCTGTCCTGGCCCAATCGCGGGGTGAAAGCGATCAGGCGGTCGCATGCTTGCAGGAAGCCATAGCCGGGGCGAAAGAAAGAGGTCTGCTCGGAGAGCTCTGGCAGGCGGAGGCGGCCCTGGGCAGGGTGCATCTGGCTCGCGAAGAGCGCGAGCCGGCCGCACCCGCTTTTGCCCGCGCGGCTGCCATTGTGCAGAAACTCGCTGGGGATATAAAAAATGATGCCTTGCGCTCACATTTTCTTGAGTCGCCACAGGTCCGGCACGTATTGATGCACATGAAGGAGTAAACTCATGGAAGCAGACCAGGTCACAGTTGACGGGGATATTGTCACCGCTCCAGCGTGGCCCGCACCCTTTATCAACCAGTATTCAAAATCTTGACAACTATTGCATATAGATGCTTTAGTGAGAAAGGAAAAAGGAGATGAGCATGCCCGAAGCTGTCATTGTTGCTGCCGCCCGTAGCCCCATTGGCCGGGCCTCCAAAGGATCGCTGGTCGAATGCCGACCCGATGACCTCACCGTCGCTATTGTGCGCGCTGTACTCGCGATGGTACCCCAGCTTGATCCAGGCGCGGTCCAGGATCTACTGCTTGGCTGTGCTGAACCCGCCGGTGAGTCCGGTTTCAACCTGGCACGCGTAGTGGCCATCCTGGCCGGTATGCCCAACGTCCCGGGAGTGACGGTCAACCGCTTATGCTCTTCCTCGCTGGAGACCATCCGCATGGCCTTCCACGCCATCAAGGCCGGCGAGGGGGATATCTTCCTGACCGCGGGGGTCGAGACCGTGAGCCGGTTTAGGAACGGCTTGGCCGACACTGGTTCCCACAACCCGCTCTTTGCCCAGGCCGAGGAGCGTACTGCTGAACGAGCCAAAGGAGGAGTCAGTACATGGGAGCCCCCGGCCGGGCTGCCAGATGTCTATATTGTGGCGGGCCAGGCCGCTGAGAACATCCGCCTGGTCGAGCATGTGAGCCGCCGCGAGATGGACGAGTACGCTACCCTATCTCAGCAGCGAGCAGTGCGATCGCAGCAGAATGGCTTCTTCCAACGCGAGATTATTCCGATCACCACACCGGGCGGAACCGTAGTGAACAAAGATGATGGCCCCAGACCTGGCACAACGGTCGAGATCCTGGCAGAATTGAAGCCCGTCTTTCGACCCGACGGTGAGGTGACGGCGGGTAACTCCTGCCCGCTGAATGATGGCGCCGCTGCCGTGGTGGTGATGAGCGACAGTAAGGCGCGCGAACTGGGCATCACCCCGCTTGCCCGCATCGTTGCGAGTGGGGTTTCAGCCCTCAATCCCGAGATCAGGGGATTGGGGACGATTGAAGCCAGCCGCCAGGCTCTGAGCCGAGCGGGCATGACGATCAACGACATCGACCTGTATGAAATCAACGAAGACTTTGCCGCCCAGGTGATCCCGTCTGCCAGGCACCTGGGGATCCCGTGGGAGAAGCTCAATGTCAACGGCGGAGCGATCGCCCTGGGGCACCCCTACGGAATGACCGGTGCCCGCATCATGACCACGCTGCTCAACGGCCTCCAGACTGCTGATAAGACCCTCGGCCTCGAAACCATGTGTGTGGCTGGTGGACAGGGGATGGCCATGATCGTCGAGCGCCTCAACTGAGTGAGTCAGCAGCTCTGGCAGGGCTGGTTTCATCTCGTCCAGCAGTTCGGGCCGACCTTTGAAACTGGTACCCAGGCGGATGACGAAGTGGAGGCGATCGTACGAGCGTCCGAAAGTATACCATACTTGCCGGATGTACCATTAAACAAGCTGCACATCCCAAAGGAGACTCCCTATGAAAGGTTGCCTGAAATTCATGTTACATCATTATTCCATATATATATTTAAGTATGGAATATGATGTATTTGAAAAAAATATAAACATAGCATAATTACTTGACAAAGCAATAGGTATTGCTTACACTTTATGAGGTGAGTTAGAAGACAAGAGTGGGTTTTAACTAACTTGCAGTTTTCTTGAAGTGTATTCCTTGTAAATCACGGTTGTATCTTCTTCCCGTATTTTATACCCCCCCCATAGCATGTTCAGCATCATCTCGCGTGCTCTGGTCTCCAAGCTGGTCCCGACAGGAGCAACACAAAGGAAGTGGTGCGACATTACTCAACATCCCAGGGTGTGATGCTTGACGAACAAACGATTGTCTTACACTGGTGGTAGTCTGGCAGACGCTTTTTGTGACGGTAGTCTGCTACACTAGATACATTACCAGGGCACCAGCCGACTTCTGGATAGCGCTCATTCAGAAGTGGGACAGGAAATGTTGCTCACGCTCAAGGGAAGGTGCAACGATCCTATTCTCGTCCTGTGCAAGATGAGTGGCCTGAAGCCATGATCACATGATTCCATGGCTGAACGGCAAGAGCCAGCTCACTTCTGCTTATATTTCATGGGAATTGCTAAAGCAGCGTGAGGCAGAGCGATCTGGCACGTACCCGAGAAGTGCTCACCCGCCTTCTCGGATTGGTAGGCAAACATATACAACCCCATTCGGGGGTAGAAGCCTGTTGAACTGCGCGTGATTTGGATGGATTTTTACTCGTATCTTCCATACGAAGGAGTTGAAGAACATGGATCCACAGGTGGAAACAGCCCTGGCAAAAGAGAGGCGCAAGCGAGCCGAAGCTGAGGCCGCTCTGGCGGAGGAAAAGCGCAAGGTTGCAGTCCTGGAAGCCGAACAGCGCAAAGCCGCTGACGCCTTGCAAGCACTCGAGGAACAGCAACGCGAAGCCAACACACAACCGGATGCCGCTGGCATGACGGCCCCCGCGACGGAAGCTGCGGGCGCGGTCGACGCGGCGTTCGGGATCAATCCCCTCATTGGTTTCAAGGGTGCGGATGCGTTCACCGCCGGTCAACAGCTTCTGCAGCAAGCGCTGAAACAGCCCGGGATGGCGATGAGGCATTCGACGGAATTCTTCACCGAACTGGGTCGCATCTGGACCAGGCAATCCGAGATCGCCTCCGATGCCAAGGACAAACGCTTTCTCGATCAGACCTGGACTGATCATCCCTTGTACAAGGCATACCTGCAAACCTATCTCCTCTGGAATCAAAGCCTGCATGCCTTTGTCGACGATGCTGGTCTCGCGCCCCGCGATGCCGACCGCGCTCGCTTTGTGCTGTCACTGTTCACCGAAGCGGTTGCCCCCACCAATACGATGTTGGGCAATCCAGCGGCGATGAAGCGGTTCTACGAGACCGGAGGAGCCAGTGCGGTGCGTGGCCTCGTCCATATGCTCGAAGACCTTGCCAAGAACGGTGGCCTGCCCTCCCAGGTCAATATGAAGGCCTTCCAGGTGGGCAAGGATCTCGCCCTGACGCCTGGGTCCGTCGTGTTCAAAAACGAGGTCCTCGAATTGATCCAGTACACGCCAGCGACGGACCAGGTGTACCAGCGCCCCCTGCTCATGGTTCCGCCCCAGATCAACAAATTCTATATCCTGGACCTGTCACCGGGGAAGAGTTTCATCGAATTCGCGGTGAAGCAAGGTCTCCAGGTGTTCTGTCTGAGCTGGCGCAATCCGACTCCGGCCCAGCGCGACTGGGGCCTGGACACCTATATGCAAGCCATCCTGGCTGCCTCCGATGCTGTCCGTGCGATTACGGGTAGCCCTGACCTCAACACCCTGGGTACCTGTTCGGGTGGGATGACCCTCTCCGCGTTGCTTGGACAGCTGGCGGCGCGAGGAGATCGGCGGATTCAAACAGCGACGCTCTTTGTCACGGTGCTTGACTACAGCGTCGAGTCGCAGCTCGGCCTGTTCGCTACCCCGGAAACGATCGAGGCAGCCAAACAGGCTTCACGCGCGCAGGGCGTCCTCGAAGGCCAGGAGATGGCACGGGTGTTCGCCTGGTTGCGCCCCAATGACTTGATTTGGAATTACTGGGTCAATAACTACCTCATTGGTAAGGACCCGCCCTCGTTTGATGTGCTCTACTGGAATAACGATTCGACGCGCCTGCCCGCCAGATTGCACAGCGACATGCTCGACATCGCTCTGAGCAACCCGTTCACAAGTCCCGGTACCATCGCGCTGCTGGGGACACCGATTGATCTTTCCAAGGTGATGTGTGATGCGTATATCATGGCCGGTGTCACCGATCACATCACGCCCTGGAAGGGGTGCTATGCGACTACACAGCTCCTGGGGGGAACGTGCGAGTTTGTGTTAAGTTCCGCTGGGCATATTCAAAGCATCCTGAACCCACCCGGGAATCCAAAGGCGAAATACTTCACCGCTGCAGAATACCCGGTTGATCCAGACCAGTGGTTTGCCAGGGCGAAGCAACAGGATGGCTCCTGGTGGGAGCACTGGCGGAACTGGCTCTGGGCGCGTTCCGGTGAGCGCAAGCCCGCGCCGAAGGCGTTGGGCAACACACAGTATCAGCCGGAAGCACCGGCTCCCGGCACGTATATCTTCGAACCATGAAAGGAGAACAGATCAATGAGTGAAAAGAACACTGGAGAAAGCCTCGTGAAGACCTGGGCTGAGGCACAGCAGAAGTTACTGACGAACTGGCTCGACACCGTGCGGAAGTTCAGTGGGGCACCGACGCTTGAGCTCTGGACGAAAACCGTGGACGCCTGGCAAGCCTCGGTGAAAGAGACGCTGGATGCACGGGCGCAATGGACCCACGACTGGACCGAGACCCTAGCCAACGCCAAGGGAACCCCTGAGGAGCTACGCGAGCTGTCTCGACAGGGGCGGGAACAACTGCAACACTGGGCCGATGCGGAGCGGGAGCTGTGGAAAGGCTGGTTCAATATCGCGCGGGAAATCAATTTCAGGCCAGAGCATGGAGCTGGCGCACAAGCAGGGAGGGACCTGGTACAACTCTGGCAAGACAGCGCGCACAAGATGATCGATGCGCAGGCAGCGATGGTTCGGCGCTGGACGACAGGCATTCCTGATAAACCTGAGAAATAGAAAAGTGGGAAGGCAGAGAAACGAAAGAGAGGAACCTTACCTGTACAGAAAACTGGGAGAAATGACGGTACATCGTAGTATTTTTCAGGGTATTTTTGAGTCATGGCGCGGCACGAGGGCTACCCCTTGACCAACCGTTGTGTGTTGTCATCACAGAGAGACTATGGAGCATTCTCCGGAGGGAATCCTAATGAGCATTGCAAAGCAGACACTTCCACGAGCTGATGGTGATTTTTACCGCATCAGCACGATCGTGAGTGAGGAAGACCAGGCCCTCCTGCATCGGGTACGGACCTTCATGGAGGCCGAGGTCACTCCGATTATCAATCACTACTGGACCCGCGAGGAATTTCCCCATCAGCTCATCCCAGGGCTGACGGCACTGGGCATCATGGGTACGTCATATCACGGGTATGGCTGTCCTGGCAAGAGTGGCCTGCTCGATGGCATGATGATGATGGAGCTGGCACGGGGGGATAGTTCGATTGCCACCTTCAGGGGCGTCCACAGCGGGCTGGCGATGGGCTCGATTTACCTGTGCGGCTCGGAGGAGCAGAAACAGCAGTGGCTGCCAGCGATGGCGCGTTTGGAAAAAATTGGCGCGTTCGGGCTGACCGAGCCAGAGGTTGGCTCTGGAGCCTCTGGTGGCTTAACCACCACAGCCCGACGCGAAGGAGACACCTGGATCCTCAGCGGGCAGAAGAAATGGATTGGCAACGCCACCTTCAGTGACGTGACCGTCATCTGGGCGCGTGATGTGGCGGACAAGCAGGTGAAAGGCTTTCTGGTCGAGAAAGGCACGCCCGGCTTCAAGCCGGAGAAAATGAAGGACAAGATTGCCTTGCGCGTGGTGCAGAATGCCCTCATCACGCTAGAGGAGTGTCGCGTGCCCGAAACCAGCCGGCTCCAAAATGCGAACTCCTTTCGGGACACGGCAGCCGTGCTGCGTATGACACGGGCAGGAGTCGCCTGGGAAGCGGTAGGCTGCGCGCAGGGGGCATATGAACTGGCGCTCACGTATGCCCAGGAGCGGGAGCAGTTTGGCCGTCCGATTGGTCGCTTCCAGTTAGTCCAGGACTTACTGGTGCGCATGCTCGGCAACATCACCGCGTCCCAGTGCCTGGTCATGCGCCTGTCGCAAATGCAGGATGCAGGCATGATGAACGACGAGCATGCCTCGCTGGCCAAAGCCTTCTGCACGGTCAGAATGCGCGAGACGGTGGGCTATGCCCGTGAGCTGCTGGCTGGCAACGGCATCTTGCTCGACCACCATGTTGG
>Ga0137380_10006126_pt1 | contig 10716 bp, 7 predicted proteins | sample SagtaG_17_FD_104809 | JGI IMG/M metagenome (GOLD analysis project Ga0137380, IMG submission 104809) | Vadose zone soil microbial communities from Sagehorn Ranch, Mendocino, California, USA - Sage2_L_100_16 metaG | ecosystem: Environmental > Terrestrial > Soil > Vadose zone | place: USA... | reverse complement strand
CTGGTTGAGGATGCCGCGCCGCAGCGCCGCGGCGGCCATGCGCACAATGTGCAGGCCCACGCCGAAGATGAGGAACAGGGCGAGCGCTCCGGCGAGCCACGGGGTGGCAGCGCCGAACGCGCCGCGCAACTGCAGAATGTAGGTGACGGCGCCGAACGCGGCGAGAAGGGCCGATCCGGCGACCGCCCAGCGCAAGCCATAGCCGCGCAAAACCACGAAGGAGAACGCTACCATGCTCGCAATGGAAAACACGCACAGTGGGAACCACACGCTGTCGACCGGGTAGCCGGCCAACCCCATCGCAGCAATGCTCATGGCCAGCGCAGTCAGGAAACGCTTCCGCTCGCGCACCAGCGCGCGCTCTTCTTCATCGAAGGGACGCAGCTTGCGCGGATCGGAGATGGTGTAGCCGATATCCTTGAGCGTCTGCAGCAGGTCCTCGGCTCGTGCGACGCTCGGGTCGTACTCGATAAGCGCCTGTTCATGCGTCAAGCTAACCGCGACTTTGTCGACGCCAGGCCGCCTGCCCAGCGCCTTTTCGATCGTGCCGGTGCACAACGAACAGTGCAGCCCACCGATACGCGCGCGGATTCGTCGTCGGCCCGCTAGTTTGGAAGGCTCTTCGCTCCAGAAACGTTCAGCAGACTCAACGGTCATTGCGGTTGCAGTTGACATAAGTAATTCCTCCTTAAGTATTGCTTTCTTCCCTGGGCATTACCTCGATCTGAACGAGGGGTTTGGAACGCGGTCTCTTGAGCCACAGGTTCCAGAGTGACGCTCCCATGAGGAGCGCAATTCCGGCGTACACGACGGCGGGTATAGTCCAGATGATGCGGCCGGTCACCACAGCGGCGGAACCTGCAAGACTTGCGACGAGCGGTCCCAGGCCCCGATGACTTCGCGTCGACCAGGCGATACTGGCCACGCTGACGGCGAGAAAGGCCAGGATAAGGGGCGTCTGCACCCGTGCGTTGAAGAGGAAGCCGAGCCCAAGCGTAGAGAGCGCGCCGGCGTATGCGGCGATGCAAACCGGGCACGTTGTGCTTGGGAGAAGTGGCAACACAACTCCGGGAAGTGTCAGAAGACCACGCATCCAGTGTTTAAGGCTTCGCATATTCTGTCTCCTTACCTTCTCTCGAACTGTCATCGTTGAGCGCCTCGATGATCGGGCACTCGAGCTTGCGATCTCGGCAGGCGCAGGCATCAAGGAGGATAGTGAGCGCCTCCCGCATCGCCTGCAGGCGCTCGATCTTCTTGTCGATGTCCCGGACCTTCGCCTCCGCAATTACGCTTACGTGAGACCTGCTCTGCTTCAGATTTCCCCGAAGCTCGATCAGCTGCTCGATTTCCTTCAGGGTGAAGCCGAGGTCCTGCGCCCGCTTGATAAATCGAATGAGCCGCACGGCCTCCGGATCGTACTCGCGGTATCCCGATGGGCGCCTCGGCGGCTCGCTGAGAATTCCACGTCGTTCGTAATAGCGTATCGTTTCGATGTTAACCTCGGCTTGTTTGGCGACCTCGCCAATGGTCAGACCCTTCATCTTCATGGCCGCTGTCCTTTCACGCGAGAGAGTCTAGACCCTGTACTTAGGTACGGAGTCAAGAGAAAAATTGGCGTATGGCGCGAACAAGGGAGCAGCCACCTGAAGCGTCGGGGAAATAGGACAGATCGCAAGAAGTGCGAGAAATGCTTAGAAAGACCGCAAGCCTGATAGAAGATGATAGCGAAGTCACCGATCTAGCCTGGCGGACTGGTTTTACCTCAGTGCCCCGAAGCAAGCCGACAGCCCGGGTCCTTGCACGATAGGGAGGTTCCTCTACCTTGACCCACAGGAAGTCGTATTGCTCACTCGGATCGGCAGCTTGAGGTCGAAGGTTTAGGTCTCCAGCAATGTGGCGATCCTGAGCTTGTAACGATCCATCAAACCTATGCTCGAGATATCGGCGTACAGCCAAGACCCGTTCTGTGGACTTTGCATTCGCGAACTTCTTTTCCGTGAGAGAGGTATGGCTTCAAAATCAAAAGGCCAGGAATCGCCCGTCGCACGGGTGCTCGCTACTCGAATATTCTGTTTCGCGAGCCTACCGACGGACATGGAACACAGTACGGTTCGCGTCGACACCAGGGGCCGGGTTCTGCGCGTTCCAGTAAGTCACAAAGCCTTTCGTAGCTATAACCCCCTCGTCGATGCCTGGCGGTGCGCCGGGACCATGACAGCCGATGCCGAAGATGCCCCGGCTCCCATCGTCGTACTCGACTTCCACGTACGCAGTGCCATTGGCTCTCTCATTTGTGTCGCCTATATTGTCAATGAAGACTCCTGTCTGAGAATTGGCCAGCTCAAATCTCACGAGCCCGACGACGACGTAATTGCCGCTTCCCGTGGGCGTGCCAGCTGGATCGAATGTTTCCCAGGTACCTTCACCGGAAGCAGCGCCGGACTTCCCGTGTCGGCCTGCGGGCGCCACGAAGTTCCCAGAGCCAGTGAGTTTGATCGTTGACCCGTCGTCAGTTTTCGCAAAAGCGGGTCCGCCAGGGTTAAGGGTGACGGGTGTGGTGGTGAAAACAAGGCTGACAATGTCCCACCGGACATGCTCGGCTTTGCCGAAAGCAAATGAGATCGTCGCCATTATCGTCAGCACGGCGACTGCAAGTCCCGTCCATCTTCTTCTTTCGATTTTCACGGCTTTGTCCTCCAGTTCTTGCTTTGCCTTTCTGGATAAAGTCAAGGTTTGGAGCCAACAGGGGCTCAGGCTTTTTAGTTCAGCTAAGTCAATTCTTGTTGCCAATTTCTCTGGAGCGGTATCAGGTTGGGGCTGCATTTGGGCGTATTTGCGGACCTGACCTGTAACCTGCACTTATCGATCAGCGATGATTGTTTCAACCCACCTTCGTCTTTCTGACCCGGACAAGTCAAATAGAAAAGGGACGTAGGTCGGATCGGCGATTGACGGTGATGACGATTGCGGGGGGCCAAGAAACTCTTGCCCCGGTTGAAATCCGTGTTCATCCGTGTGGAATCCGGAGCTCATGAATAATCCGGGTCAAGCATCCTGTGCGTCGTCTCCATGCTGTCCGGTCTTATCGGATGAAATGAAGGGAGACTCGCGGCGCGTCCGGGCAGCCGACAGGCGGGTTCGGTGAGAGGGGACAAACGGCTCGGGAGCTCATCGGGCAAGCGCCATTCAATTGCCGGTGTTTCCTTGCAAGGTGCCGGGGTTCCGCCCGTCAGGCTCGCCCAATGACGATCGTCACATAATGAACGACGTTTCCTTCCGGATATTGGACGATCCTGCCTCAACAGCGATGCGATTGCAAGGCCAGCCGGCACCAGCCACCGGCATCCCCACCGGTCTGCCGCCCTTCCCATGGTTGGGCCCCCGGTTTTGCTGAGTGCACCATCGAGCTGCTCCTCCCGCACTCTTGCGGGCTCACAGCGCACAATCAGACATGCTTCGAAGCAAGCCGGGAGGCCCGGGCGCTTGCAGGATAGGGATCCTCCAGATGATACACCTTGGCCCACAGGAAATTGTATTGCTCGCTCGTGATCGGCAGCTTGAGGTCAAAGGTGTAGGTCTCCAGCAACGTCGTCAGTCTGAGGCTGTAGCGATCCAGCAAACCTACGCTCGAGATGTCGGCGTACAGCCAGATGCGGGTGTCCCCGGGTTTGTCCGTTCGATAAATAACCCGCTCCCTTTCGAACTGAAGCTCTCCCTCACAGCCGCCAACCCGGTGGCGGTGCTTGGCCCCCAGGCTAAAGACCGGTGCGGTAGATCCATATGGAAGCCGCGCTAGAAGAGGGCGTGGGCTCTTGTCGAGGAGGAGCCGATAGACAGCCTCGGTGATCTCCCCCTCGAGCAGTTCAAATTCGAACTTGCGCTCAGCGCCAGGGATGAGCTTCCGATCCTCGTATGTCAGTAGCTCGAGGCTCTTGCCAGACTGGATGTCGATGCGCTTGAGATCTGGGTAGCTCCAGTTGCGGCTGTGTCCACCGTCCTCGGTCCTGTACTCAATCCCCTGATCATCGATAGTCAGCCTGCCGGTGCACCCTCCCCGCCAGTGGTCATGCCTGACTTTGAACGTGAACGGCTGGCCGAAGGAAAGACGGCCGAACGCCGAAAGAAGGATTACAACCAGTGCAATCTCGAGAATGACGGCTGCCAGCATTGAGTACCTGATGGTCTTCATTCCTTCTCCCGCGTTCTTGTTGTCAGTTGTGCAGTACATAGTCTGCCCGGCATCACCTAACGTCAACAGCGCGCCAGTCCCCGCGAATGATCGCGTCTCGAATTTCCCCGGGGCTCTTTCCCGTTGCATGCATTCGCTCGGCAAGGAAGACTTCCTTGTTGCAAATCTGTCACGTCGCCGCGTGATCGGTGACATGGCAATCGAGGAGGGAGCGGTGCCCGAGGCGTTGGCAGTGGCAGTAGCAAGGTTGTTGGGCAAGCACTTCGGGAATCTGCTCAGCTATGCGATAGACCCGGGCTATGAGGGGGTCGCTGAATACTGCCGGCGACAGCGTCGCCGGAAGAGATCTGGCGGCATCCGCGCTCGGATAGAAAGGCGGAACAGTCGAGGCGGGGCTTGAGGACGGGGCGGCGGCCGGGAGCGTGGTTGCGCGCTTTGGCGGGGGCGGCCCCACTAACCAGAGGAAGGCGACGACTAATCCCAGGCCCAAAGCGCCGAGTCCGATATTGCTTGCTCTTCTCCAGGCCGCTGCTTTCTTGCGACGCTGCGACCACTTGCTCGTTCTTGCGCGCCGTAGCTTGCCCATCACTTGTCTCGTTTGTCCGGTCTTACGTAGTTCTCCGGTGATTTCTCAAACTTTGCTTTGTCCTCCTTGCTGCAGAAGTAGTACGTCTTGCCCTCGAAGACGGCTTTTTCAGCCGTTTTCGGATCCACTGTCATGGAGCACACCGGGTCCTTGACCTCTGTGCTTCCCTGCTCCGCTTTTGACTCATGACCTTCCATTTTGCTTTTGTCCGGTTTTATGTACTTCTCTGGAGATTTCTTAAATTTTGCCTTGTCCTCCTTGCTGCAGAAATAATAGGTCTTACCTTTGTAGACGGCTTTTTCAGCCGTTTTCGTATCGACCGTCATTGAACAAACCGGGTCCTTGACCTCTTTTCCTCCTGGTTCTTCAACAGCGCCATCTTCTTCGGGCCCTCCCTTTGATTCATGACCTTTCATTTTGCTGTGGTCCATTTTCATCTTGCAGCACATGGGCATGTCCTCGTCGTTCATCTCCATGTCCTGCATGCGTTCAGAATCAGAGCCGGACAGCGGCTTTGACTTCTTCCTGCAACCAGCCAGGGCTGGATTGCTGAAAGCCAACGCAGCCGCAATCACGAGCGCCGCAAACCCCATGAATCTGACTTTCATATTTCCTCCATTTCGAAAGTTGAATTGACATGGAATTAGGCGAGATCACCGCCGCTAAAAACCGACATCGTGTACTCTGGAGCACTTTGAAAGGCATAAACCTCGCAGCGATCAGGCCACCTTCAATAGCTTCTTTACTTCGAACCCCTTCCAGATCTCGTAGATCACCGGGTAAACCATGAGCTCGAGAATGAAAGAGGTGAATATACCGCCGATCATCGGGGCGGCGATGCGGCGCATCACGTCGGCGCCGGCCCCCGTGGACCACATGATGGGAACCAGTCCCATGAACATAACCCCTACGGTCATCACCTTGGGGCGCAGGCGTTTGACAGCGCCGAACTCGATCGCTTCCTTGAGGTCGGCCATCGAGCGCATCTTCCCCTGGGCCACGCGCTCCTGGTAAGCGAGATCGAGGTAGAGCAGCATAAAGACGGCCGTCTCGGCGTCCACCCCCAGCAAGGCGATCAGCCCGACCCAAACGGCGATGCTCATGTTGTAGCCGAGCCAGTGGATGAACCAGATCGCCCCGATCGCCGAAAACGGGACCGCGAGCAGGATGATCAGCGTTTTCACGATAGAGCCGGTGTTGAAGTACAGCAGGAGGAAAACAATGAACAGCGTGAGGGGCACGACATAGAGCAGCCGCTCCTTAACGCGCTCCATGTACTCGTACTGACCGCTCCACAGGAGCTGATAGCCGGGAGGCAGCTGCACCTTGTCGGCCACGAACCGCTTGGCTTCTTCGACGTACCCGCCCAGGTCTCGCCCGGCTACGTCGACATAGAGAAAGCCGGCCTTGAAGCCTTCTTCGTTGTTGATCATCGGCGGCCCGGTGCGCAACGTGAGGCGGGCGAGCTGGGTCATCGGCACCTGCGCGCCGTTGGGCGTGGGGACCAGGACGCGCTGGAGCTCGGCGAAATTCTCCCGCAGGCCCCGCGCATAACGGACATTGACCGGGTAGCGCTCGCGCCCCTCGATGGTCGTTGTGATATTCTTGCCACCGATCGCCGTTTCGATGATGTCGTTGACATCCCCGACTGTCAGTCCGTAGCGTGCCGCCTCGCGGCGGTCCACTTCGAAGTCGAGGTAGTACCCGCCGGTTACGCGCTCGAAGAATGCACTCCGGGTCCCGGGTACTCCCTGCAGCGCTTTCTCGAGCTTCAGGCCCAGTTCCTGAATAACGTTCAGGTCGGCGCCGAGCACCTTGACACCCACCGGTGTTCGGACGCCCGTCGTGATCATGTCGATCCGGGTGCGGATTGGGAAGAGCCAGGCGTTGGCGAACGAGGGGATCTGCAGCGCCTTGTCCATCTCGGTGATCAGCTCTTCCCAGGCGATAGGCCGCTCCTCGGGCCAGATCTTGCGAAGCTGTTTCATCAGGAACTCGGGCGCCCAGTCCGAGTACCAGCGCTTCTCGGTTACTTTGCGCCACTCGCTTTCGGGCTTCAGTACCACCGTCGTCTCCACCATGCTAAAGGGAGCGGGGTCCGTCGAGGTATCGGCCTTTCCGATCTTGCCGAAGACGCTCTGAACCTCGGGGAACCGCTTGATCAGCTTGTCCTGGATCTGGAGGTACTTGTCAGCCTCGGTCACGGAAATCCCGGGCAGCGTGATTGGCATGTAGAGGATGGTCCCTTCGTTGAGCGGCGGCATGAACTCAGAGCCTAGACGGAGGAAAACCGGCACCGTGGCGGCCAGGAGGAGCGAAGCAGCCGCAATAACAAAGAATTTGTGATTGAGTACAAAGCGCAGCATAGGGTGGTACAGCCACATCAGGGGACGGCTGATCGGGTGGCGCTCCTCGCTGTGGATCTTCCCCACCGCCACGGCGTTGACGATCCGGGCGAGCCAGCGCGGCCGGAAGTAGAACCGGTGGGCCCGCATGAAGAGCAGCCGCAGTGCTGGATCCAAGGTGATGGCCAGGACGGCCGCAATCGCCATCGAGAAATTCTTTGTGAAGGCCAGGGGCTTGAACAGCCGGCCCTCCTGCGCCTGCAGCGCGAAGATCGGCATGAACGAGACCGCGATGACGAGCAGCGAGAAAAAGCTCGGTCCGCCGACCTCCTTCACCGCATCGATGATGACGCGCGTCGCGCTCCCCTGGCGGCCCGTAGCCTCCCAGTGCTCGAGCTTCTTGTGCGTCTGCTCGACCACGACGATCGCCGCGTCTACCATCGCGCCGATAGCGATCGCTATACCGCCGAGCGACATGATGTTCGAAGTCAGCCCGGTATACTGCATCGGGATGAACGACAGGATGACGGCTATGGGAATCGTAATTATGGGGATAATGGCACTCGGGATATGCCAGAGGAAAATCAAGATCACCAGACTGACGATGGCCAGCTCTTCGATCAGGGTGTGCTTCAAGTTGTCGATCGAGCGCTGGATCAGGTCGGACCGGTCGTAGGTCACGACGACTTCGACGCCCTCGGGTAGCGAAGCTTTGTTTTCCTCAAGCTTGGCCTTAACCCTCTGGATCACGTCCATGACATTCTGCCCATAGCGCACGACGACGATTCCACCCGTCACCTCCCCTTCGCCGTTCAGCTCCGCGATGCCGCGGCGCATATCCGGTCCGAATTCGACGCGGGCGATGTCTTCAACACGGATGGGCGTCCCTTTGCCGTCGGTCCCGACCGCCAGGCTTCGGATGTCTTCCAGGGACTGAATGTAGCCGCGCCCCCGCACTAAATACTCCTTGCCGGTAAACTCCACGACGCGGCCGCCGACCTCGTTGTTGCTATTGCGGATCACGTCGATGACTTTTCCGACCGGCAGGCTGTAGGCCAGGAGTTTGTTCGGGTCCAGGGTTATCTGGTATTGCTTTACGTATCCGCCGACGGGGGCGACTTCAGCCACTCCCGGAACGCTCTCCAGCCAGTAACGGACGTACCAGTCATTGAACGAGCGCAGCTTCCACAGGTTGTTCTTCCCACTCCGGTCGAACAGAGCATACTCGAACGCCCACCCGACGCCCGTCGCGTCGGGACCGAGGGTCGGAGTGACGCCCTCGGGGAGCTTGCCCGTGATCTTGCTCATGTACTCCAGCACCCGGCTGCGGCCCCAGTAGATGTCGGTCCCTTCGTCAAATATGACCGTCACGTACGAGAAGCCGTAGTCGGACTTGCCCCGTACGACGCTCACCCGTGGGGCCGCCAGCATGGCAGACACGATCGGGTAGGTGATCTGGTCCTCGACCAGGTTGGGGCTCCGGCCCGGCCACTCGGTATAGATGATGACCTGGGGGTCCGAGAGGTCAGGGATCGCATCCAGCGGGAGGTTGTACATGGCCCACACGCCGATGACTACCCCGCTCGCAACGAGGAACACGACCAGGAGCCGGTTCGCGGCGCAATACTCGATGATCCGGTTGATCATGGGCGGTTCCTCTATCTAGCCGTGATGCTCATCTGCTTCGATCCGACGACCAGCCCGCCGCGCTCGACCGTAACGGCGGTCTGCCAGGTCCAGGCCATCGGGATGTTCAGGGGCCCGGCATACTCCCCATTGCCCTGGTGCGACAACGTGGCCTCGGAACTCATCGGAGCCATCGAGCCCATGGCGGGCATGGAGATCTTGATCCGCACCGAGGCATCGGTGACGGGTGCTCCTCCAGCGTCCATCACCCGTACCCGCAACATGTTGTCGCCTACCTTCGCGGGATCCGGTTCGGTCCGGAGCGTGATCTGAAGTTGCGCGGCGGCTGTCTGAGCGCGAGGCATCCCGGCCTTTGGCCGGCCCATTGCCTCGAAGGCGCCTTTGAGCCGGCTCTCAGAGTCGAGAATGAAATTGGCCGCGGTCGCGACCTTCTCGCCCTCCTTCAGTCCTTCCTTGATTCCGTAATACCCTCCGGCCTGCGCTCCGACCCTTATCAGTCGCGGCTCGAAGTAGCCCTCGCCCTTGTCAACGAAAACATATTGCTGCGTGCCGGTGTCCAGGACGGCGTCTTCGGGGACGGTTAGCTGCCGGCCCTGATTGACCCGCAACTTGACGTTGACGAACATGTCGGGCTTAAGCCTGTACCCTTGATTGGTGAACTCCATCCGAATCTGGGCGGTCCGCGTGGTGGGATTGAGGTAGGGATAGACATAGGTCACGGCGCCGCGTATCGGCGCCGAGGCCGATTCGTACGGCAGGTCTACCTCGACGCGCTGGCCCAGGCGAACCAAAGGGAGTTCGTACTCGTAGATTTCTCCCAGCGCCCAGACCGTAGAAAGATCGACAATCGTGTAGAGGTCCATTTCGGGGGTCACGTACCGGCCGTGGTGGTAGGCGGCCCGCTCGGTGACCAGACCACTCACAGGCGAGAATATCGTCAGCTCCCGCCGGGCTTTGCCCTCCTTTTCGAGCCGCGCGATTTCAGCGTCGGTCACGTCCCACAGGCTGAGCCTGCGTCGGGCGGCCTGGACCAGTCTGTCGGCGCCGTTCGCGATTCGCTCGAAGGAGCTGCTGCCCAGCTCCTTTCGGGCGCGCAGGGCGAGCAGGTACTCCTCCTGGGTCGACACCAGTTCAGGGCTGTAGACTGTGAACAGCGGATCTCCTTGCTTTACGAACTTACCGACAAAATCGACGAACACCTGCTCGACCCAGCCGCTGAACTTCGTGTGGATGTGTGTGACTCTGGTCTCGTCGTAGGCGATCTTGCCGACCGCCCGGATTTTCTTATCCAGCAGGCGAAACTCAGCCGGTACCGTCTGCACCCCGACCAGCTGCTGCTGTTGAGGCGAAATGAGGATCGTGTTTTCTCCCGCCTCTGGCTTGTCGGGCATTTGCATTCCCGGCATCTGCATACCCTGCATGGACGCGGCGCTGCCGCCTGTGGATTCCGTCGATGCGCCTTGGGCAGCGGCTGGCTTTTCGAGCTTCACAAGCTGCATGCTGCAGATCGGGCAATTGCCAGGCTTGTCGGACTGATACTCTTTGTGCATTGGGCAGTAGTAGATTTCGCCCTGCTTCGAGGCCTGGTGAACGCGCCGGTGGCCCGTGAGCACGGAAAACCAGCCCGCCTTCTGCATCTGCTCTCCATAGAACTGCCACGCAACCGCCGCGGCTCCGGCCAGGAGGATCAACCCTAGTGAGAGGGTCATCAAGATTTGAACAGGCTTTCGCTTGCTGTCGGGCGGCGGCAGCGCCGGGGGTTCCTCGGGGCCTCTGGCTTCCGGAGCTGGCGGCGTGAGATCGTTCCGGTCCTTAGTGGGGTCTGAAATGTCGTCGCTGTTCATAGATTTTTCCTTGAGTGCGTAATAGATCAATCCTTTGCCAGCTCGATCCCGGCCAGCGGCTCAAGCTGGGCCAGAGCTTTCTGATACTCCGCGAACTGCTCGTAG
>Ga0137380_10006125_pt1 | contig 10717 bp, 17 predicted proteins | sample SagtaG_17_FD_104809 | JGI IMG/M metagenome (GOLD analysis project Ga0137380, IMG submission 104809) | Vadose zone soil microbial communities from Sagehorn Ranch, Mendocino, California, USA - Sage2_L_100_16 metaG | ecosystem: Environmental > Terrestrial > Soil > Vadose zone | place: USA... | reverse complement strand
TCGGGTTGGCGTGGGTCGCTGCGAAGAACGGCTCAGCCGCGGGGGAGCGCCAGTCGACCAGCAGCCGACGACCCGCGTTGTCGGTGAGGCCAAGCCGCCCGACGTACACAGGCTCGGGGTTGTCTGCGGCGACGATGTGCCCGAGGCACAGGTCCAAACCGAAGCGACGCAGGGCGCGCAGGCGAGCGGTCAGCCGGTGGATCTCCATGTCCCGGTCCATCGCCTCCTGGCCTGTGCCGCCGGGCGCCTTGCGCTCGGCATCGAGGCGGTCGGACAGGTCGGCGACCGACTGCTCGAGGCTCTCCGCGATGGCCGCGAAGTGCTGCTCGTCGCCGGCGATCAGCGTCGGGTCGGCCTTGGGGGAGAGGTGGTCGGGAAGATCAAACGCGCTGGTAGTCAGGGGGTTCACGTCATCAGCTCCGATCTGAGGTCGCTTGCAGCCATTGGGCGCGGTCAGGCGCCTGGACCGGCGTGACGAACCTGGTGGGTGCTGACGCCGCGCCGAACAGCGCGTTCACGCTCTGGGCGTCCAGGCCCCACAGCACCCGGTTGCCGGTCACGTCCGGCGGAATGGCCCCGGCCGCGGCTGGGGCGGTCGGTGCGGCGACGGCAGGGTGACCGGCTGGTAGCTCGCGTACACGGAGCGGATGCCCAGTTTGCCGGTCACCGACCGCGCGGCGAACTCCTCATGCCGGCCGCCACGAGCGCGTCACATCCCTCGGCCGCCGCGGCGACCGCGCCGGACTGCGCGGCGACCAGCTCGGCCGCGCGCCGGGGCAGGCCCGCCGCCGGCGGCGGCGTCGCCCCGGTCACCATCGCGCGCCGACTAGCCGAATGGCACCAGCGGCACGCCGGCACCGGCCAGCCGCTCCGCGAAGTCCGGCGGCGCGCACACCCGCACGCCGAGTGCCCGCGACCGCACCGCGAGTCCCGCCAGAGGTTCGGCGCCCTCGCGGCCCGTACGCCGACAACAACACACGCACTTCGCGACCCCCGTTTCCGTAGGTTCCGGCCTCGGTCAGCGATTATGCGGCACGACCCGGGTCTTGCCGCAAGCCCCCCGGTGCGCTATATGTTGAGAGTGGAAGGAGTGGGTACTCTCCTTTCCCTTGATCGCCCGCTGTGGACGGGCAGCCTCCTCGCGAAGCGGCGGGCCAGAAGCCTGTGGACAACGATTCGCGCCGCCCAGAACATATAGCCCGCCGCTGTTCATAGCCGACAGCAACGGCGACGAGCTGATCCCGCTGACCACCGCAGAGATCGGCCGCCTGTTCAGCCGGCACCTCAGCCTCACCCGCCCGTACGCCTACCACGAGCGCTGGTCACGCTGGCGACGTCGGCATCAGGCCATCGCCCAGCGCTGCCATTACCAGCGAAGAAACCAGCTACATCTCACCCTGCTGCTGTAGTACTATCAGCTGCCGTAGCCATCCAGCATAATGTCAACGCCAAGTTCTGCGAGCCCTGAGATTAGACTTGCTGGGAAGACCAGACTCTCCTGCGGACTCATAGGTGACCACCCGATACGGAGTTGGAAATCTGCTCTCTCGCGAATGGCGAGTAGGCGCTCCCGGTGTCGCCCAAGATAACCCTGCAATTCCTCGAGCTTGCTGTGCAGATTCCCGCCTGCTGATACGCCCGGAAATTCAACAGACGCCAGCATGTCATTTTGTCCGTTAATCTTCCCTTCAGGCATTGCCTGCTAAGATCGTCAGCAGAAATAGCCGAGCCGTATGCGCCAAGTGAAACCCAAGCCCAGCCATCACCCATCGATCCTCCAAGGCTTCTATTTGCGCATCAGGGTGCCATCCTAGGCGATCCGCGCCGTGCGACGGACCAGCGTACGGATACCGTTCCCCGCCAGTCTTTCCGGCTCCCGGCCCTCGTGATTACCGTTCATCGTGCGATTGCCGGTCGGCCACATGGCGGATCCGGAGCATGAGGGTGGCTGAGGGGGTTACTTTGCCAGAGGCATAGGTGGACAGCCGCGAGGCGGAGGTCCCGATCCGGGAGGCGAGTTCCGCCCGGCTCAGTCCCGAACGCTTGACAGCTTCCCGGATTTCGGCGGCGACCACTGCGCGCTCGTTTGCCTCGGCTCGTTCACGGGCGCGGGACAACGCTGCCTCCATGGCTTCGGCGACGCCATAGGGGCGTGAGTAGCTGAGCACCTCTTCCACTTGCCGCGCGGTCTTCCCCCAGGGATCGGCCCCTATTTCGACGACGATCCGGTGCCAGTCTGCGAGGTCGCCTCGTTCGAGTGCGGTCTGCACGGCCTCGGTCGGCCACTCCGAAACGGGAGCGTCGGGCGTAATGGTCAGGTTGCGGAATGCCAGTGCCATGAGCTACAGCTCTGTTTCGAGCATATCGGCGGCCAGTTGCCCGCATACCGATCGCACCTCGCCCCAGTCGGTCCAGCGGGACGCTAGGTTGCGGTAGGCATCGAGTTGGCTCGTCACGGATGAGTCTTTCGGACGAGGATCGGCGAGCTGGCGAACTAGCTGCGCAGCAACGCCTCGGCCCCCGCCGTGCTGCTCCGCGTAGTAGTCGTCGATCCTCGCCAAAACTCCGGCTGCCTCATGGAGGCCGTAACGATCGGCGAGGGCTGCGACATCCAGGTAGTCGCGAGTCTGGTTGCGCCGCACGATCAGGAACCCCTTGATCCGAAGCGTCTCCTCTGCCGTGGGAACCGTCAGCGCACGTCTCGACGGAAGCGTGACCTGCGTAGTTTCCAGTGGTCCGGTGCGGATCATCTGACGGACGCCGGCCTCGATGTCCCCCAGTTGACCGAGGATGATTTTTCCTGGGACTACCCGGTTGGTCACCCACTCGCCCTCGGATTCAAGAGCCTCGAGTACGACGTCGAACCGGTCCCGCAGGTCCGCGAGAACGTGATCATGATCGTAGGAGTCCCGGTGACCTGCATACAGGGCCGCAGCCGACCCTCCTACGAGAACCGCGTCAGGAACCATTTGCTGCAAGCGCGGCGCGGACTCCAGGACGGCCAGCAGTTCGGGGCTGGCATCGGCAAGAAAGTGTCCTTGTGGCTGACCGTGGTCCGAAAGCTTCCCCGCCATGGACTCATAATATCAGATGTGATAATCTGATGCTACGGGTTGGTGGATGCTGACCCCGTGGCGCCCTAGCCGCGGTGGCCGGGGCCGGAGGGTGGCTCGCTGCCGGATTGGGCGTTGACCTTCGGTAGACCTGCCATGTACCTGGCGTGTACCAGGGCCGACCCGGTGCGCTGCCCCCCGGCAGGCCGGGGCACCCCCGCATATCGGTGCTGTGCTGTCAGGCGGGCATTCAATCTGCCGCTTGGCTCAGCCCTTTTCCTGGTCAGGTGAGCTGGGAGAGGTCAAGTTCGGCTTCGTGCCCGTCTGCAACCGGACAATCACGCAGGCCTGTCCGCCTACCGCCTCAAGGTAGGCGTTGAGGGTGGACAGGAACAGGTCGTGAGGCTGTTCCATGCGGCCCGCTGCCTGGGTGACGCCCATCCTCCTGGCCAGCTCGACCTGGGTCAGTTCGGCGGCTTGCCGTAGCGCGGCCAGGCCCATCGCGTAGGTGCGGTCGGCGTCTTCCATGTCGCGGCTGGCCTGTGCGATCTCGGCGGCCAGGTCGGGCCGCTGGGCGAGCTGGCTGATGCGGTCGTTGCCGCGGATGAACCTGACGTCCTTTGCGCGGCCGACCACGCCGACGGCTTTACCGACCTCGTCGCCTTTGCCGTGCAGGCGCAGGTGGCCGCCTGGCTGGATGAGCGCGGCACCGGTGACGGGCCGCTGTGGGTGCCCGGGGCAGCCAGCAGCCCGCCGAAACGGAGGCAACATACGATCGATGACATGCGAGGTGCTCGGTGAACGGCGACGCCGAGCGGCGCGCGACGCTGACGCGGCTGGGCCGCGCCGTCCGCGCCGCGGGCGGTACCGCCGGCCCGGTCAAGCCGCAACATCGCGAATAGCATCGCCAGACCAACTGGCTGCGCGACGTGATCTTGGGTGGTCAGGATGGCTTGGTCAACATCCTCGGCATCATTCTCGGCGTCATCGCGGGCGGCGGCTCGAAGGCGGTCCTGCTGGCGGCGGGTTTCGCGGCGGCCATCACCGAGTCGATCTCCATGGGGGCGGTCGGGTACACCTCCGCGGTGTCCGAGCGCGACTATTACCAGGCCGAACAAGCCCGGGAGTCAGCCGAGATCGATGCTACGCCCGAAGCCGAGCGGCAGGAAATCCGCGACATTTACGCCGCCAAGGGCTTCGCCGGAGAACTGCTCGATCGTGTCGTCGACACCATCACCGCCAACCGCGAGAGCTGGCTGGCCACGATGATGGACGAGGAACTGCACCTGCAGCCAGTCCAAACGCCAGAAATCCTCCGCAGCGCGGTCGTGATCACGATCGCCACTCTCATTGGCCACCTGATCCCGTTGCTGCCCTTTGCCTGGCTGTCACGAACGACGGCGTTGATCACGGCGATCGTGCTGAGCGGCCTGGTGCTGTTCGGGGTCGGCGTCTACGAGTCGGTGACCCTGGTCGGAGACTGGCGGAAGAACGGGCTGAAGATGGTGGTGATCGGGCTTGGCGCCGCCGCGATTGGCTTCCTGATCGGCCGTCTGTTCCACACCGCCGGAGCCTGAGGGACGGCGGCCTGGCCGCACCGGGTACTCAGGCGCCTGCCGGGCAGGCGCTGGTCACGCCGCTCATGGTCGGCCTGGCCAGCACCGTCTACAATCCCTGGCCGGGAGCTTCCTTACGGGGTGCTGGTAACGACGGACCCGTCAGCACCGCTAAGGCATCCAGTTTCCTGAACTGCCCTGGTGTGCGCGGTGGCACGGGGGTGGTCGTTAGCGTGGCCGGAACGTGTTTCCGGTGTAGCCGGGTCGCCGGTCAATTTTCCGCGCCGGTATCGCTCGGCCTGCCAGGCGTCCCAGGCACGCTCCAGTTGCGGGGCCGAGGAAGCGGGCAGCCGCCGGCGGGCGCAGAAGGCCCGGAACTCCAGGAGCGGCCGGCCAGCCGCCGACGGCGTTCCGGCGGCGGCCACGATCTGGTGCACCCGGAAGGGTGACAGCCCGATCGCCGCGGCCGGGGGGATCTTCGGGGCCACGTTCGGGGTCGCGAGCGTGCTCGGGCCGCTGCCCGGCGGCCTCTTCGTGGATAACCTGTCCTGGCGGTGGGTCTTTTACATCAACCTGCCCATCGGCGCGGTCGCCCTGGCGGTGACCGCCGCGGTGCTGCCCAGCCGGCTGAGCACGGCCCGCCACGTCATCGACTACGCGGGCACCGTGCTCATCGGCGCGGCCGCGACCTGCCTGGTGCTGCTCACCTCGCTCGGCGGCACCACGTAGCCTGGGGCTCCCTCCCGATCATCTTGTCCGGGGTGCTCGCCGTCGTCAGGGTGGTGGCTTCGTCGCCGTGGAGCGGCGGGCGGCCGAGCCCGTTTTGCCGCTGCACCTGTTCGCCAACCGGGTCTTCAGCTCCGCCAGCTCCGCCGGTTTGGTCATCGGTTTCGCCATGTTCGGCGCGCTCGCTTATCTGCCGCAGTACATGCAGGTCGTGCGGGGGACCTCGCCGACCGCGTCGGGGCTGAGGCTGCTGCCGATGATGGCCGGGCTGCTGCTCACCTCGATCGGTACAGGCCAGCTGGTCAGCAAGTGGGGCCGTACAAGATCTTCCCGGTCGTGGGCACGGCCGTGATGACGGTCGGGCTGTTCCTGCTGTCGCTGATGGGCGTCGCCACGAGCTTCTGGCTCGTATCGCTGTACCTCTTCGTGCTCGGGGTGGGCATCGGCCCGTCGATGCAGGTGCTGGTCCTGGCGGTGCAGAACGCGGTCGACTATTCCGATCTGGGCGCCGCGACGTCGGGCGCCACGTTCTTCCGTTCGATCGGCGGGTCGTTCGGCACCGCGGTCTTCGGCGCCATCTTCGCCAATGTGCTCCCCGGGGACCTCGCCCGCGCCCTGCACGGGGTTGCGCTGCCCAGGGGATCAGCGCGTCCACCGGGGCAAGCCCGTCCGTACTCGACCACTTGCCCGCGGCGATCCGGGTCGGCTACATCACCGGGTACGCCGAAGCGCTGCACACGGTGTTCCTGTTCGCTGCGCCCGTCGGCGCGCTGGCCTTCTGCCTGCGTTCCTGCTGAAGGAAGTGCCGCTGCGGGATACCACGCGGGCGGTGGACCGCGCGGACAGCACCGCACCCCACCGCCATCCCTGCAGCGCGTGACTCCGCACAGGAAATGGAGCGCGCACTGCTCACGCTGCTGGGCCGCGAGCACCGAGCCGAGGTCTACCGGCGCCTCGCCGCGGCAGCCGGGGTGCAGGTGAGCCCACGCGGCTGCTGGCTGCTCTACCGCGTCGCCGACACCGCCCCGATCACGGAGGCGGCGCTGGCCCGCCTGCTCGGCATCACCGGCGCCGATCTCCAAGAGCGCACGGCGGAGCTGGTGACGGCCGGCTACGTCACCATCGCCGACGCCATCAGTCCCACCGGCGGGGACGATGCCCGGGTCGGCGCCAGCGTCGCGCTCACCCCAGTCGGCCAGCAGCCCGCCGCCCGGCTTGACGAGGCCCGAGAGGCCGGGATCGAGCGCCTGATGACAGGGTGGGAACCCGAAAGAAACCCGGAGCTGCGTCAGCTGCTCGGACGGATCACCAGGACACTCGTAGCCACCGACAATCCGCCGCAACACGAGACGGCCACCGCCCCGGCCACGGCGACCTCGGAGAACTGACCGCAGCCGGACGAATTGCCGCGGCAACCGGTCCGCAACGGAGCCGGATCAGATCATCGCAAGAACGAGGCGACGGCGGCGTAGGTCGCGTCGAGGTGCTCAAGCTGCGGTGTGTGACCTGCCTCCGGGATCAGCACGACATGGCTGCCGGGGATACGGTGCGCGAACTCGCTTGCGTAACCGGACGGGATGAGATGATCGTGCTCGCCCCAGATGATCAAGGTCGGCGCCGAGACCCGGTGCAGCCGCTTGGCTAGCCCCTTCTCCGGCAGCGGCCAGAGGAACTTGCCGGTGCAGCCGAGCGCCCAGATGAGCCCTACACCTGCGGAGATGGCCGCCTCTTGGTCATCGGGGGTCGCGAACATCGCCCGCGCGGCTTCGCTGTCCGGGTTGGCGAAGAACAGGGCGCTGAGTTGCCCGGATGGCACGGTCATCCAGTTGCTGACCGGGGTGTCGTCGCGCCACAAGCCGAGCGGTGCGATGAGCGCCAGCCTGGTAAACCGGCCCGGGTAGGCCGCGGCGAGTTCGGCGGCGAGCATGCCACCGAATGAGTGCCCGATGAGCGCCGCCGCGCCGAGTCCGAGTTCCCGGCATCCTGGCGCGGATCACGGCCCCGGCGGCCTCCATGCCCGCGTCACCGCAGCCCAGCGACCGGGCCGCTGAGGCGGAGGCGCACTGGCGGCCGACCGGCCCCCGAATCCGCTTGCGGAAGTGGCTGGGGGTCTGGCTCTTGGAGTATCCGGGTGGCTCGCGCGAACGCCTCTTTCAGCGCTGCCATGCGTGCTGCCCGGACCTCGGGCGGGCCGATGAATGCCTGGCTGCTGGTGTGATAGGTGCGTATAACTTCGAGCCGGACTACCAGGTCAGGATGCTGTCGCGCCAGCCGTCTCCAGCCGTCCCGGGCTGACCCTCCGTGCAGCATTACCACCCGCAGCCTGCCAGGAGGCCAAGTAGCCGCCGCAACGGCTCAACACCGGCCTCCAGTTCGGCCGCTCGCGGCGAGCGGTTGATGTACCAGGGATAGGCGTTCCAGGCCAGCGTTTCACCCACGGCATGCCCGCACCATCCAGCAGGGCGGCGAATCGCTCCGCGGTGGCGTCGTCATTCTCCAGGCACAAGAACCCGCTGCCGCCATGCTGGCTGTGGGTCTTCGGGTCGGGGTATCGCTGGATGCAAAGGACGCGCGCCTTCACGCCGCCGTAGACGGGCGCCACGTAAGGAGCCCAGCCCCGGCCAGAGGGATCGATCAGCTCATCCACCAGGGCATTGACAGGCGCGATGTGCGGTGCCCGCACGCCGTCTACCTGCTGTTGCCTGAACTGCGGATCGCGCATCCGCCGGTGTGCCACCAGGTCATGATCACATGATTCAGCCGAGGCCAGCAGCCGACCACTTACGGCAGAAAGATCATCGCCGCCATCCGCGCCGCCGAACGCCGAGAGGCCCGCTGATCACAGCCGTCCTCACCGGCCGAAGAATACGCCACCAGGCTGAGACTCAGGCCTCATGCCACAGCCCAAGAATCCCAGCGAGCCGCAGGTCACAGCACATCGCTGTCCCATCCCCGCCGAGAACGTACAAGCTCCCTGTTGGGAGACGTCAAGATCTCTGCCGGTCCTCTGCTTGTCCATCTCGTGTCCGGCCCAGCCGGCATCTGTCCGCGATGACCGAGGCGGACTTGGACAGATGGCGTACCCAGTTCGACGTGCCTGACGCGGCGGAATTGAAGGGCAGTGTGGTTGCTGACCCGCCGCCGGGGTGGTACGCACGCGAAGTTCACCACGGCGGCAGCCAGGTGGCCTGGGGCGCGGAAAACAGAGATGGTTACGCTGCAGGTACGGACGATTCGGCGTCACTGCGAGACAAACGGAGGCAGTCGCATGGGCACGATCACGACGACCGACGGCACGGAAATCTTCTACAAGGACTGGGGCTCGGGCCAGCCGATCGTCTTCAGCCACGGCTGGCCGCTGTCAGGCGACGACTGGGACACCCAGATGCTGTTCTTCCTCCAGCACGGCTACCGCGTCATCGCCCATGACCGGCGCGGGCACGGACGCTCCACGCAGACCAGCGACGGTCACGACATGGACCACTACGCCGACGACCTGGCGGCGCTGACTGCCCATCTCGATCTGAAGGACGCCGTTCACGTCGGGCACTCCACCGGTGGCGGCGAGGTCGTGCGCTACATCGGCCGGCACGGTGAGAGCCGCGTGGCGAAAGCGGTACTGATCAGTTCGGTGCCGCCGCTCATGGTGCAGACCGGCGCCAACCCCGGCGGCCTGCCGAAGAGCGTCTTCGACGACCTCCAGGCGCAACTGGCCGCCAACCGGTCAGAGTTCTACCGGGCCCTGCCGTCGGGCCCCTTCTACGGCTTCAACCGGCCCGGCGTGGAATCCTCCGAAGCGATCATCGAGAACTGGTGGCGCCAGGGGATGACGGGCGGAGCGAAGGCACACTACGACGGCATCGTTGCCTTCTCCCAGACCGATTTCACCGAGGACCTCAAGAAGATCACGGTGCCAGTCCTGGTGATGCACGGTGACGACGACCAGATCGTTCCCTACGCCGACTCCGGACCGCTGTCCGCGCGGCTGGTGCAGAACGGGACGCTGAAGACGTACCCAGGATTCCCGCACGGCATGCCCACCACCCAGGCCCAGACGATCAACGCTGACCTGCTGGCCTTCGTGCAGTCCTGACCCGCCCGGCGGCTGGGCGCCGGCTGTCGACCTGAACTCGGTGCACTCGAACAGGACGGGGCCGCATCCGGGGACTGAACGTCCGGACATGCCGCTGAGTGCGCTGGATCAGCCTCGATCCACCGACGAATTGCGGTAGATCGTTTTCGGCCTGATCGTTGCAGGGGGAGTTTCCCAGGTGATTGCGCGCGTGACGTTCCGCCGCCCGCCTCTGCGGGCCTTGCGGTGATCTTTCCGGGTCGAGGACATGGGACGGGGTGGCCGCGGCGGGCCGCATGCGGCCTCGAACAGGCTTTGCCATCCGGGCTCGCGGTGCCAGCATTCGGGCAGGTGCAGGGTGAGGCGGCCGCGGCCGCGGCGGGCGGTGCGGGCAGCGACGTCGATCGATCGCTGCGGATCGTCGCGCCGCGGGCCCTGGCATGGAAGCCGGAGGCCAGGCACCTGGCGGCGCGGAGCAGGTTGCCGGAGATGGCCGCCAGCGTGAGCCACGCGGCGTTGGCCGCGAACTTCCCCGACATATGGCAGGTGGGCCAGGGGCCCGCCGGTCCAGTCGGCGAATACCTGCTCGACCACTGCGTGTTAACTGAACTACGGGACGTCTCCGCAGCTCACAGGCCTGGTCGTCGACGCGTGGCGAGGGCAGCGCCTTGGCGAAACGCCTGCAGCATGGTGAACGGGGAGTAGGTGAACACCGGGTGGTAGCGCCACACCGGGAACAGCTCGTCCATGCCCGCAGCGGCCTTCGGGTTCAGGTCCCGGACCGGCGGACGATCAGCCGGGCGGTGATGGCCTGGCCTTTCCTCGAGGCGAACGCGGTATAGCCGATCTCGGCGACCTCGGCGTCGGACACCCAGGCCAGCACTTCGTCGTCCCAGATCGCCCGCGGGTAGCGGATCGGCGTCCACGCATCGTCGGGGATCGTGGCGATGGCACGCCTGACGGCGGGGTCCATCCGGGCGGTGACCGAGAAGTACCCCCGGCGCGGCGGCAGGCTCCGGCGAGCGCCGCGCCGACGTCTTCGTCCCGAGTGGAAACCACTACAGCCCAGGGCCCGCGGCCCGGCACCCGGCTTGGCCCGGGTGCCGGGCGCGGGGTTACTGATCGGCCTGGGCGGCGCTGAGGATCAGGTCGGTGACGGCGCCGGGGTGGGAGACCATGGCGGCGTAGGATGAGTTGATCTCGACGGTGTGGGCGTGCATCCGGGCGGCCATGAAGCGCTCGGCTGCGGGGGGGATCGCGTGGTCCTGGCTGGCGACCAGGTACCAGGAGGGGATGGTCTTCCAGGCGGG
>Ga0137380_10006124_pt1 | contig 10719 bp, 11 predicted proteins | sample SagtaG_17_FD_104809 | JGI IMG/M metagenome (GOLD analysis project Ga0137380, IMG submission 104809) | Vadose zone soil microbial communities from Sagehorn Ranch, Mendocino, California, USA - Sage2_L_100_16 metaG | ecosystem: Environmental > Terrestrial > Soil > Vadose zone | place: USA... | reverse complement strand
CTGCGGGCAGCCGTGCTGGGCGCGCTGGGCCGAACAGAGCCGCCCCGGCCCGCCGTGCCCATCAGCCGCCCCGCCGTGCCCACCGGCCGCCCCGCCGTGCCCACCGGCCGCCCCGCCGTGCCCACCGGCCGCGGCGCCGTGCCCGCCGGCCGCGGCGCCGGGCAGCCACCCGCCCTGCACGTCCTCGTCGCTGAAGACGACCCCGCCAGCCAGCGCATACTCACCCTTCTCCTCGACCGCCTCGGCTATCAGGCCGACGTGGCCCGCGACGGCGAGCAAGCCGTCATCGCCATCACCACGGGCGACTACGACCTCGTCTTCATGGACGTGCTCCTGCCCGGCCTCGATGGCATCGGCGCCACCCGCAAAGCGCGGTCGCAGCGTCCCGGGCAGCGCCCGCGCATCATCGCCGTCACCGCGAACGTCACGCCAGGCACCCGCGAGTCTTGCCTGCACGCGGGAATGGACGGCTTTCTCACCAAACCCGTCCAGCTCGACGATCTCGCCCGCGTCATCACCGACACAACCCACCAGCCCGCGCCGCAGCCGACCGCTGCTCAGCGCCGCTGACACCAGGCACCTCCCCTCACCTCGGTTACGCTTCGGTGATCACGGAACCTTTTCCCGGCTATTCCGGAAAAAGGTTCCGTGATCATGAAACCAGCACGCGCTGGCTTAGCAGCCTGCGGCGGCGGGGTAAAGCGAGCCGGCGGATGCCGGGGCGCCCGGTGAGATCTCCGTCAGAGCGAGCCGCGCGTCTGACATTGTCGTCATCTGGTGGACGGGTGACGTCTGCTGCTCGTAATAAAGATCTGCTGCTCGTAATAGAACTCTGCTGCTCGTAACAGAGGTGGTAAGCGGCAGCCGTTCGGCATAAAGATCCACATGATGCGGTGCGCGCCAGGTCGCGCGGGACCAGGCGGATCGCGCTACGGTCCCGTTCCAGCAGTACCTCGCAACTCGGGGCAGAGTCCGCCTCACACCAAGGCGCCGTCGCTCGCCATCCGCGCGTGAGGGAAGGTGAGGTCATGAACATCCTCGTCACCGGCGGCTCAGGCTTCGTCGGGAAGGCGGTGGTACGGGAACTGCGCCGGGCTGGCCACGAGGTAACCATTCTGACGCGCCGGCCAGCAAGCGGCCCCGTGCAGAGCGGCATCACGCTGGTGCGCGGGGACCTGACATCCGCGGGGGCCATCGCCGATCTGATCGCCGAACATGGGTTCCACGGCATCTGCCATCTCGCAGGCCTCACGGGGATCCGGGACTCCTTTCGGCGGCCGACGACATATTTCGACGTCAATGTCGGGGGAACGGTGAACCTTCTGAAGGCGGTCCGGGCAGGGCACGCCCGGACTGGCGCACCGGCGCGGGTCGTTTTCGCCTCCAGCAGAGCGGTCTACGCGAGAAGCGACAACGCGCCGGTTCCCGAGACCCATCCGGCCATTCCCGCGACCCCGTATGGCGTAACGAAGAGGGCCGTGGAGCAACTCCTTGACTTCGAGAGCCAGTCTGGAGTGCTCGGTGCGACGACATTGCGCTGCTTCAATGTCTCCGGGGGAGCTCCGGGCATCACCGACTCCGATACTCAGCGCCTGATCCCCCGGCTGGTCGGCGCGATTGCAGGAAAGCTACCCCCGGCCACGCTGGGCTCGCCCGGCAACCGTCGGGACTTCGTCCACGTCATGGACGTCGGGCGCGCTTTCGCCGCCGCAATCGAGCGTGTCGAACCCGGGATGTGCCGCGTCTACAACCTCGGCACCGGTATCGGTACATCCATCGGGGAAATCGTCGCACTGCTCGAGCAGGTCGCGGGACGGGCGGTGCCGCGAGCGACGACCTTCGCAGACGATGCCCCCGATCCAGACGCAGGAATCGCCGATATCTCGCTCATTCGCCGTGAACTCGGCTGGGTGCCGACAATGAGCATAGAAGCCCTCGCGCACGATGCTTGGTATTTTGCAGAAGCAGGCTCCTCGGAAAGGTAATGACCTCCACGATGGCTGATGAAATGTCCGCGCTGCGCATCTACATTGACTACGAATACCTGGCCGCGCAGCAACTCGGTGAGCTGCTCCTCGGCGTGCATGGATTGTTCGATGATCTTCTGTACGCCGACGCGCCGTACCTGCGCGAGCTACCTAGCGCGCCCGCTGCCCGGCTGCGCATCGAGACCGTTGAGACCGGCGGCAGCATAACGGTAAGCGTGGTGCATGGGATTACGCAGCTCGTGGGGTCGGCCGATCCCGCCCTCGTCAGTGTCACCAGCGGGCTGGCGGCGCTAGTGGCAACGGGCTCGCTGGTCCTGCGCCTGCTCAACCGGGCTGAGGACCTGCGGGCAAAGTGGCTGCGCGACCATCGGATCGACGAGCATCACAAGCTTGAGCTGGCCGACAAGCAGCTCGACGTCATCGGCAAGGGACTGGAGCTGCGCGCTTTGGCCGAGACGGCGCAAAGCCGGCAGCTAAGCCTCGAGGACACGAAGGCGGTCCTTGCCGAGCAGGCCCCGAACCGCCCCCCGGACCAGCAGGATGCGCTGGCCGAACGGTTGAAGCCGCACCTCGATGCCATCGCCCAGATAATTTACGACGACAACATCCGCCGGGTGAGCATCACCTTGCCTCGCCACGATGGCTAAGTGAACGTCAACCGTTTCCGAGGGCCTCGACGACCCGGAAGTCCGGCCGCTTGTAGGCCCAGAAAAGGGCGATGTCGCCGCCAAAAAACGCCCGCGCCCGCTCTCGGCCCACCCGGTCAACCAGCCAGGTGAAGTCGCATCCCAGCACCTGTGGACCAACACCAGGCAGTGGAAAGCTGTGCATCATCGCGTACTCCACGGCGCGCTCTGGTGAACTCCTTGTCGCGACGATTTGAGTCTCAACTCCGTCGGTATCGTGCGGACCCCAAAGTTGCGACCTCAGAACCGTTCGCTGTGCCTGCGCGGTAAGCACGACGCCCTCGGTAGCCAGCCGCTGAAGGAATGCCGCGAAAGCCTCGCGCAGAGCGTCCATTCCGGCCGCCATGGCCTCGCCCGAGCCGGCCGCGCGGAATCGCCCGTCAAGGAATCCCTCAGGCGCGGCCGCTTCGCGGAGTTCCTCGACCTGCTCCAGGCTCAGCTCGTCCAGCCGTTCCATACTGATGTTGTACGAGGGGAGCTGACTGTCAAGGTGACGCACCTCCAGATCGACCCCTCCCGCCTCTTGCGCACCTGCGTACAACCTGGCCGCGATTTCACTTTCCTCTGGGCCGGACTCTGGGCCGGCCGGCAGCATCCGGTCGCTTGCCTCTGGCAGGCCAGTGACCGCCAGCCTGCCGTCAAAAACGACTGGAATGTTCCCGGTATGTGCCTCAAGCACCAGCGGCCACACCGCGTCCCACGCCTCGCGCTCGGCGCTGTCGAGCCGTGGTCGTAGTTGAGACTCGATATCGGCGGCACCGAACGGTGTAGCGGTACTGCGCTGCTCGCTGACCCAGCTCTCGATCGCGTTGATGAGCCTGAGCTGTACGGCGTCACGGGTCCGGTCAGCTTCCGCGCCTTTGAGCAAAGCCAACAGCTTGCTTCCGAAAGCCCTATTTACCCGCTGTAGCGTCCAGATGAGCGGAGGGTTGTCTTCCTCGGCCTGAGCGATTGCCGCGTCGAGATCAGCTGGATATCCGTCCGGGATCAGGTCGAACCGCCATCGGCTACTCTTGCGCAGGCTCTCGGAAACCTCACGTTGAGTCAGTAGGTTCCCCCTGTCATCCTCGCGGGCCGCCCTGCGGAGGTGGCCCGTCTTGACCGCCGACCAGAACAACCCGTCCCTGCGCTGTGCCGCATGGTGGAATACAGAATTGTTGTTCAGGTCGGAATCCGCGACCACCAGCCCGCGCGAGAAAAGCCCGTTGTAACGCAGGAACCGGTCGAAGATCTGGGGATCAGCGAGATCGAGACCACGCCGCATCAGACTGTGGTTCTGCAGGAAGCTTGGAAACACGAGGTGCTCGACGGGCCGAGCGGAGGTCATGCCGGGTCTCCCAGGTGCGGCAGGGCATGGACGAAGGCCGCGATCGTGAGGGCGCACGTGATGCCACCACTGCGCACGAGGTCGTTCATCGCCGCTGCAGTTAGCGCTATGGCGGGTCCCGCGACGGCCTCGGTTGCCTCCAAGCGGGTCCGGCCAGGACGGTCGGCGTTGATCTGTGCTAGCACGACGGCGTTACTTCCGGTAATCAGTCCGGTGTCCGCATGCGCCCGTCCGAGGACAACGGTCCCGATGGCTGTGAACCCTGTCTCCTCGGCCAACTCTCGCGCGGCCGCATCGGCCTCCGACTCGCCCGTTTCCACCGCACCCCGTGGGAACTCAAGCGACTCTGCGCCGATCGGATAGCGGTACATCGGCCACAGGTACAGCCGCCGTCCGTCAGTCGGCACCACGATCACCCCGGCACCGTTCCACGCCCAGCGCAGGTACGTGCCTTGGCGGCCACTCGGCCCGGCGACGATGTCGTTGTAAAGGCACCCGTAACGGCACGAGTACACGAGGTTCGGCGGGCCAATCCGCTGGATTGGCGCACGACGGGACGTGTCCATACTCCTCCAGGACGCCTCGCTCGCGGAGATCAGACCCGCTCACCGTACTGCGCTCCCCCGAGCGTCGGAACTGGCCGGGGTGGGTGGGCGGCTGGCCGCTTGTCAGCCTCCATTCGGTCTTGATCCTGAACGGCTGCCGCTGCGCTGGCTCTCCGGTGGACAGACCTGTGGATGACTTGTGTATTAACCCGACAGAGGTGTGTGCAGCGTGGGGATAAGGCCGGAGATTATCGTGCGGTCGCGCGCTTCAGAGGCGGTTAGCTGGGACAACACCATCCACAGCCTGTGCACGGGAAAAACCCAGAATTGTCCACAAGCAATCACGGCAGGAGCCCATAAAATGAGCGGGGATATTTGTACCTGTGTGCTTAGCAGGTCGAGGCCGAACAGAGACCTGCGGAGCCCCAGACGGTGAGTCCTGGACGCTGAACGGGAGGGAGAGGCGTCATGATGTCTTACTCGCCCCTGGAGGGAAAGCAGGCGCTGTCTTATGACACGTTCCATTTGCTTCCATGGCCGGCGCTGTTTCTAGCCACGGCAGTTTTGATAATTGTGTACCTAATCTTCGCCTCCATCGTCACCCCGACGCGTGAGGCGAGACATATCCACGAGCCGAGGCATGCAAAGGCGGGAAGCCCGGCCAGCGGAGAAAGCAAGGACTAGGACGCCTAGACCTGCTCGACAACCCCGATCCCGGGTCGCACGGCTCCGCTTCCCCCCGCCGAACGTGGGGATAACGAAATTCAGTTCTGTTTCACGTGGCGCAGCTAATTAAACTCTTTTGCGCCTGGCCGCAGGTTCTTCCGCTCAGCGGCGGTGATCCGTTCCGGCCGCAGTCTTGTCGCTGGACATTCCTGAATAGACGATCTAGCGTCCACAAATGATGCACATCGTGCATGTTTTGGCCGGTAGCCTGGCGGAGGAGGTGCGGGATGGTAGTGTCCCCGGGCTCGCTGTAGTGCGTTGCAGCTGATCCACTAGCTGGGTGTCGGGGGACCGCACTGCTGGTCGCCGGGTACCGCGACATCAACGTCACCATGGGCTACAAGGCCGTCTACCCCGAGGAAGTCATCTCCGGCCACCGCGCGTTCATCGCCCGCCCCCTTCGCCATGTGCACGCCCTTTCGCGTGCGCGGACTACTACGGGGCCTCCGCCCCATCCCGCGCCTTCCACCGACGACGCGTCTATCCCACCGGCCCGGGTGGACCCCAGGCAGCGGGAATGACGCGGGATGGTTCCCGTGTTCACTGCAAACCGATCGATCAGCTTGGCATCCAGCTTTGCCCCGGCGGCATCGTCATGGTTACGCCGCAGGCCTTCAGCCGGGTCGGCGGTGATCCCGATGACTTGCGAGCGCGGCTTGCGGGTCAGTGACCATGCGAGGGTGTGGTAGGCGTAGACCTTGCCGGTCGCGGTGACCAGCAGGTAGCCGGCCCCGTTGGCAGCGATCCCGATGACCTTCCTGGGGGTCGTTGCCTGCGGGTAGCGCCAGGTGTGGAAGGGGTAGACGCGGCGGGAGGCTGCGGCCAGCAGCATGTGACCCCAGCGGGGCAACGGCGGCCACGGCCACCAGTCGATGCGCCTCAAAGGGCGTCGAGTGGATTCGGACTCTTGTCAAACGAGCCCGATCGAGTAAGGTCATTGCAAGGCAGAACGTCCGTAATAACGACGCACAGTCGTGTCAACGTCGTTTTTGGCGTTCTCGTAGATTTGCCGCGCGCCTTATAAATTGCCCTACAGACGCAACCGGTCTTCGGGAACTGGTCAGCACGCTGGCCATAACCGGGCGAAGAGGGTGGGGTCGGGTGACGGAAGCCGTGTACCCCCAGGTGGGCGGAGGCGCGTACCCACAGTTGGAACCGGAGTGGGTTGACGAGGTGCTGCTGACGGGCGCCGCGGGCGATGCGTGCCTGCACCTGGGCGAGCCTGTCAGCCGGCCTGAGCTGCGCCGGCTCGTGGCCGAGCGCCACCGCGCCTTGACCGACGCCGGGCTACGGCGGGGCGGCTCCGTCGCGCTGTGCCTTGCGCCGTCGCTCGCGTTCATCGCCAAATCGGCGCGCAGGCGTCCCTGCTGGACCACCGGCTCACCCCGTACGAGGTGGACGTCGCGCTCCAGCGGCTGCTGCCGCAGGTCGTCGTGAAGGCCGAGCGCTCCACCAGCGGGCCATTACGGGGCTTCGCCGAGATCACCGAGCGCGCTCGCACGTATCCCGGTCGGCCGGCCGCGACTACCCACGCCGTCACCCAGCTCAGCTCCGGGTCGACGGGCCCATCCAAGATCATTGGACGCGACGCCGCGAACCTCATCGAAGAAGTGAAACGGTACACAATGATCGACGGCGTCCCTGGCAGCGGCGAGCGCATCGTGTCGCTCGCGTCGATGGTGCACGTGCTCGGACTCGTCGGCGGCCTGCTCTACGGCCTGCACGCGGGCGTGAACCTGACGATCCCGGCCCGGATGACAGCCGACGACATCTTCTCCACCGTCGCTGCTGGCTCGCGGCCGACCACGCTGCTGGGTGTCCCTTCCATATCGAGTTGCTGGCATCGGTGCGCCACCCGCCGAAGCTACCGCAGCCCACCGGCAAACGCCCTCGGCGGCTCCACGTGGTCGAGCAGCTACCGCGCACGCCACCGGGAAGCGTGTCCGCGACCACGCCATTCTCCCCGGCATCGGGCCGGGCGGGTCGGCGACTCCAGCCACCCCCGCAGCCAGTGCGGACGCCGGCCGCCAGGCTGTCGTGTCGAACCACCCTCCGAAAGGAATCGCCGACCATGATCGATGAGATCCGCCAGTTCGTGCTCGACTCGCTGACGGACATGAACTACAGCATCGACGGCGTCGACGACGACACCGTGCTCGGCCCGGCTGGCGCCGATCTGGAGTCGGTCGCGCTCGCCGAGCTCGCCGTGCGGGTGGAGGACCATTTCGGGGTGAAGTTCGACGACGACGAGGCCGAAATGCTCGCCGGCATGACCGTCGGCGAGTTCTGCCGCGCCGTCCTGACGCGGATCCAGCCCGCGTCGGCGCACTGACGTGCCCGGCGTACCGCAGCGGTCGGATGTCGTCGCGATGCTCGCCACCTATGGGGCGCAACCCGACGTACTCCGCGCGGGCGTAGCGGCGGCCGGGAGAGGCGGTCATGGCTGACTCCGCCGACCTGTACCGGACCGTGCGGCTGATCCGCCGGTTCGAGCAGCGGGCGATCGAGATGGTGCGCAGCGGCGTGATCGCCGGAGGCATCCACCCTTACATCGGCGAGGAGGCGATCGCGGCGGGCGTCTGCGCGGCGCTGCGCGCGGACGATCTCATCACCAGCACCCACCGCGGCCACGGGCACGTGCTGGCCAAGGGCGCCGACCCGATCCGCATGCTGGCCGAGCTGGCGGGTCGCGAAACCGGCCTCAACAGCGGGCGCGGCGGGTCGATGCACGCCGCGGACGTCAGCGCGGGCATCTGCGGCGCCAACGCCATCGTCGGTGCCTCGGCCGCGATCGCAACCGGGGCGGCCTGGTCGCACCGGCGCGCCGGGCACGATCGCGTCGCCGTCACGTTCTTCGGCGACGGCGCGGTCAACCAGGGCGTGCTGCTCGAAGCGCTGAACCTGGCGTCGCTGCGTCGCCTGCCGGTCATCTTCGTCTGCGAGAACAACCGGTTCGCAACGTCGATGCGGGTGCAGGACACGACGGCCGGCACGATTACCGGCCGCGCCGCGGCGTTCGGCATCCCGGCCGAAACCATCGACGGCATGGATCCTGAGGCGGTGCTGGAGGCGGCATCCGGCGCCGTCGCCCGCGCCAGGGCCGGGGACGGCCCCACGTTCCTGGAGTGCCTGACCTACCGGTTCGACGCCCACCACACATGGGAGTACAGTGCCCGTCCGCGCTACCGCACGGACGAGGAGGTCGCCGCGGGCAGCGTCCGCGACCCGCTGGAGATCCAGGCAGCGCGCGTGCCGGTGGCGGTGCGCTCGCGGATCGACGACGAGATCGAGGATCTGCTTGACCGGGCGCGGCGCTTCGTGGACGCGAGCCAGGAGCCCGACCCGTCAGGGGCGCTGGACTACCTTTACGCGGACGGGCTGCGCGGGCGGGGGGGAACGGCCTGATGCCCATTCTGTCGTACCTGAGGGCGCTCAACCGGGCACTGTCCGCCGAGATGGAACGCGATCCGGCCGTGTGCGTGTTCGGCGAGGACATCGGCGTCGCGGTCAGCAACGTCACCACCGGACTGCTCAAGCGATTCGGACCGGAGCGGGTCATCGACATGCCCATCTCGGAGCAGGCGTTCACCAGCTTTGCGACCGGAGCGGCGATATCCGGGTCCCGGCCCGTCGTCGAGTTCCAGATACCAGCGCTCCTTTTCCTGGTGTTCGAGCAGATCGCGAACCAGGCGCACAAGTTCTCGCTGATGACCGGCGGTCAGGTCAAGGTCCCGGTGACCTACCTGCTGCCGAGTTCGGGCTCCCGCGTCGGCTGGGCCGGGCAGCACTCGGACCACCCGTACAGCCTGTTCGCGCATGTCGGCGTGAAGACCGTGGTGCCGGCCACGCCGACCGACGCCTATGGCCTGCTGGTCAGCGCGATACGCGACGACGACCCGGTGATCCTGTTCGGGCCGGCCGGCGCCGTGACGCGGCGCGAGAACGTTGATTTCGACGCGCTCGCCCCGGTGCCGCTCGGCGTCGGCCGGGTGCACCGGCCGGGTACCGACGTAACGGTAGTGGCGGTGGGACATCTCGTGCACGACGCCCTCGCGGTCGCCGACGAGCTCGCGGACACGATCTCGGTCGAGGTGTTCGACCCGCGCACGCTGTACCCATTCGACTGGACTGGCCTGAAGGCGTCGCTGGAGCGCACTGGCAGGCTCGTCGTGGTCGATGATTCCAACCGGACCTGCGGCATCGGCGGCGAGATCCTGGCCACCGCCGCCGAGGAGATGCACCTAATCGCCCCGCCGAAACGTGTCACCCGCCCAGACGGTGCAGTGCTGCCGTTCGCCCGCGAGCTGGACCTCGCACTGCAGCCGACCCGCAGCCAGCTGTGCGCGGCGATCGAGACCGTGGCAAGAACCAGTGATGCTGCCCAGCGGGGTCGCGAGCGTGCGGTCGGCGGCCGCCGGCGCGGTCGCTAGCTGACCATCGCTGGTGCCGTGCCCGTGCTCGGCCAGCCGACAGCCTCCATGGCGAACGGCGCGGCGCCGGTCAGCGCCACGGCGGCGCGAAAGCTCGTCGGCGCCGTGACGTCTGCTACCCGATGCGAGCTTGCTGGCTCGGCGCAGCTGACGACATCGCGGCCGCGAACCGCGATCTTCAGATTGGACCAGAGCCGGCCGCCGGCCGCCTTGACGACCGCCTCCTTGCGGGCCCACAGGTGCGCGAACCGGCCCGCCCGTTCGCTCGCGTCGCGACCCGCTGCGACGTACCCGGCCTCATCGGGCGGAAAGAACCGGGCAGACAACGCGACCGTGTCCAGGCCAGGCACCAGGTGCTGTATGTCGACACCCACCGGGCGGTCGGTGCTGATGGCCGCCGCAATCAAGTCTCCCGAGTACGAGAGGCTGGTGTGCAGCCCGGACCACGGGGGTGCGAGCTCGGGCTTGCCGTACCGGCCGGGGATCCAGGTGAGTGCCGCGGACCGCGTTTTCAGCTCGCGGCCGACCAGGATCCGGAGCGCGCCGTGTGCGATCACGAATCGTTGCTGGTCGCGCGGGCTCAGGAATGCCGCAGCGCGGGCGCGCTCGCTATCATCGAGCGCGTCCCGGCACCTGGCCGCGGTATCTGGTGGCACGTCGACTGGAACGATCCAGACGCGGACGATATCGGTCACGACCGGACGCCGGCAATCAGGGCGGCAAGGCGGCGGACACCCTCATCGATCTGGTCAGCCGCCAATGCGGTGCACGACAGCCGTATCGCGTGGCTGCCGCCGCCCAGATAGAAGAAGCTCATCGGCGTCCACAGCACGCCGTAATCGCGCGCCGAGAACTCGAGCAGCTTCTCGTCAGCGCAGACGGGCACGCCGAGGACCGCGAAGAAGCCACCGCTCGGCGAGTTCCAGGTGATCGCCGGATCGCTGAAGTGACGCTCAAGCGCGGCCAGCAGCGCGCGGAGATTGCGCCGGTAGAAGGCGATCTTCTCCCGGTTCGCGG
>Ga0137380_10006122_pt1 | contig 10720 bp, 13 predicted proteins | sample SagtaG_17_FD_104809 | JGI IMG/M metagenome (GOLD analysis project Ga0137380, IMG submission 104809) | Vadose zone soil microbial communities from Sagehorn Ranch, Mendocino, California, USA - Sage2_L_100_16 metaG | ecosystem: Environmental > Terrestrial > Soil > Vadose zone | place: USA... | reverse complement strand
TTTCCCGCAGGGGTTCCCAGGTTCGAATCCTGGCCCACGCATCCATTTACTAGTAAGTCTAACTCCCAATCGGTCCCGGAGAGGGGCAATGGTGGCCTCCGGCGTGGCCCGAGGGAGTCTGGTGGCCCTTCGGAGGTCCTCCTTGACTATACTTGAGGCCGCGGCCAAGCATTATCGAAGGCGCCTCGGCCCGCCGTCGCGCGAGGCCGGCTTCAAGCTTTCTGGCCACGAAATCCAAGTTTTCAAGTGGGCCGTTGACCATCCTAGAAATCCGGCGGGGGTTACCATTTACGCCACTTTGGGCGCCAGCACGGTACTCGCCTTGGCCACAAAACCGCAACATCGGATGGAGTTCTTCACCGGGCAGCTACCAGAAAACGACGATATCGCACGACCTCTGGCGCTGCTAGGTCTCCATTCGGTAATGTACGGGACCCCCCTCGATGATGGACATACCGTTAGTTATCCGGAACCTCTTTGGGCAGGTACCCAGATTCATGGGTTTCTCATAATCCGTCCACAGAGCGAAATCCTGCCGGCGCTAGCCCTACCGCGAGAGATTCATGTCGAATTCCTCCAGGCAATTCCCGTCTACGACTCTGAGATTGCCTTCAAGAAGGAGAACGGAGTGACAGCGTTGCTGGCTCGTTGGGAGAAGGCGGGGGCCCGGATTTCCAATCCCGATCGTACGCCCAATCCATCGGAGAGCGCGGAAGAACGATGAACGGCAATGGCTAGTTGGACTACCAGGTGTCCCCAATGACCTTCGGGCGTTACGCGGCAAACTTTGATGTGAACCCCGGGCGTTTGGCGGTGTAATGACGACACCGGCTGGGCGATGGCAATCCGCTCTTCACCTCACGCCCCTCGAGATCGAAGCCCTGAACGCAGGTAAGCGCGTGACGAGAACCTACCCGGAACCGCTCCCGAATGAACCGCCCCAGCTGTCCCCAGAAGACTTCGAGGCCATGAAGGGCGGAATGCACGTGATGAAGACCTTCAGCCCCACGCACTTCCTGCAGGTAGGGGACATCGTCGCCGTCGCGCCTTCGGAACGTCCACGGCCGCCGCCTCCGCTGCTTCCCGAAGAGCTTGAGGCGATTCGTTCGGGAGAGACACTGAGGAAGAGGACAACCCAAACGTCGGCCCGAGCCTCCCCCCATCCTGTCGCACTTCCTAATCTTCGTGTGAGAGTGGTCGAGTACAGGCATGAAGGGCCCGGCCACAGCTATTCGTTCGACCGCGTGTAGGGAGAGCGACGGCACCCTTGGCGCGAGATAATAGGAAGAACCCCGCACGGGATCATGCCGGGCACCCCCATCCTTTCGCCCGCGACCGTCGGTTCACCGACTGTCATCTCATGTCGTATTGACCGTCCTATTATCAGTCGTCCCCAAACCGCATCGGAACTCGTTGTTCTCAGTGTCTCTTGTGACTCCACCTGCGATGCGGTCGATTTTCGGCCTTGCCTTGCTTCCCGACGAGATTGAGGCCCTGAGGGCCGAGAAGCGCGTAACGAGAACTAACCCGAAACCGTTGCACAATGGACCCCCCCGAGTCAGACCCTAAGGACTTTCTCAGCCTGGGTACGGTCAGGTGGATCCCTTCGCCTTCCGGCGTCGCATCGCCAGCACCGCCACGACCAGGACCGCGACGAGCACGATGATCACGATCGCGATGAGGGCGATCGGTGGTGCCGAGGTCTCCGGAACCGAAACCGTAACGAGGTACGGGCTGCCCGCGCCCCCGCTGGGAGAGCGCGCGACGTTGCCGCCCATGTCGCGGGCCTCGATGTAGTACCGCAGGGAGCCCGCGGAAGCTTGCGCCGGGATGGTCGCGCTGTATGCGTTGCCATTCACGTTCATCGGGAGCGACGCGAAGGTGGACTCGCCCACGCTTTCGTAGTACAGGGTGGCGCCTGCGACAGCCACGTTGTCCGTGATGTCGGCGGTGACCGCGATCGACTGGCCAACCGTGGCGCTCGTGATCGGCGTGTGCGCGATTGTCGGCGCCGTGGAGTCCGTCCCGACGAGAGCAACGTCGTCGACGAGAGCGCCGACGCTTTCGGTCGCCGCGTCGGAGAAGAACAGGAATTGGACATAGCGGGTGTCGAGCGGGATCGAAAGCGTGTTCTGCTCCCAGTTGTTGCTGGTGCCCTGACCCACAGAAGACACGGAAGTGTACGTGGTACCGTCGGGTGACACAGAGACCCGGAGGTAATCGGTCGGGCCGATGGAGTACCACACCCAGAACGTAAGGGTCACGCCCGCATACCCGCTCAGATCCGGGGTCTGAAACTGCACCACTGCGTTCATGTTGTCGTCGTACACCCCATCCTGCGAGTTCGGGTTGCCCGTGATCGAGGACATCCCAACCTGGGCGCACCACACGCTGTTCTGGCCACCGTGTGCGGGCACGATCGCCGAGTTTACGCCCCAGTAATCCAGCCCGCTCTGGGGTTGCTCATCGCGGACGGTCCAGCCGGCCCCGGGGAAACTGCCCTCGAAGTCATCGGAAAAGACGGTGACGGACGACGCTGCGGTCCTGCGCACCGGAGAGAACGGCGAGGGCACGAACGAGATGAGCACGACCAAGCCGATCGCGAAGGCAACCGATAAGGACGAGCTGCGCATGAACTCCCTCGCCCGCATGCGCCTCGCCCATAAAAGGTTTCATCCGAGAGCGGCGACCTCCGCAATCGAGGGATGACTTTCGCCCGGCACTTTGGCAGCTCCGCGTTGACTATCGGCTGGCCTCCTGTCAATGGGTGGAACTGATAGACCTGAACGTGCCGTCCGGGAGCGATCGTTCAGTTGGAAGCTGACCACGGTCCGCGGGCGAGCGACCGTGAAGATATCATCTCTTGGCTCGACTGGCCACGACGGGGCCACTTCATGCCTGATCGTGTAGGGGAGGAACCTCCGCCGCCTTCGCGAGGAGGTTCGCGAAATTAATCAATAGGCCCCTGGTCTCGTCGAGCTTCCGCCGAAGGGCTTGGTCGCTATCCCATCGACGTTCATGCTCACTGACCGATACACCGGGCTCCCTCCTCGATTCGTAGTCCAAGAGCCTCGGGTGCCACTCGGAAAGGACGGGCCTGAGCTGGTAGTTCAAGATCGTGACAGCAATCTTCCCGAGCGAATAGTCAGCGCTCCCGCGGGTCTTGGCGACCTCGGGTCCGTGCGCTCGCAGGACTGCCCTCGTCGTGTTGAACAGGGAATGGAGCGAGTCGAGGGCCTCGCGGAGGATTCCCTGTCCCGCCTCGAGCCTCGTCACGGATATCCGGGTTACCAACTCGATATAGAGCTCCCATGCGGCCTTCCTCTGTTCTTCGTTGGGCTCCCAGGTCCCCTTGACGCCTCCAAGGAGCGGCACCGTGAAATTGACCTCGATGGACTTCAGACGCGGCAGACGTCTCACGACCTCTCAGTCTTGCCAGCGCTCTCCCGTGTGATTCTTGCCGAACAGGTCCCTCGAGTTGTCGGGATTCACCTTATCCCTGCGCAGGTAGGCCTCATGGATCCAGCCCTGTATCGTCTCCGGGTCTTGGTTCCACAAGTAGACTTTCGCGAACCTGCACTCGACATTGTCGGCAAGCCTGGGCGGTATCGTGTGCGGGTCGTACTTGCCCGTCCCGAATCCAGGATAGGTCGGAAGCAGGATTCCGAGGAGCCCGGACCGCGGACTGTTTGCCGTGTCTCGAATGCTCGATCCGATCTCCCAATCCACGTTCTTTCTCTGCTACGTCTGCGTGCCAACGAGGACAACGGTTACCGACGAGTCACGCAGGTATCCGTCTCGAATCGTCCGGGCAACCGTCTCCACGTTCGGGTTCGGGTCTATGTCCCCCTCTTCCACGGATCGCGAGTCCATCACGTCTCTGCACAGACGTTCGAACTCGTTCCGGTATGCCTGATCGTTTGCATGGTGGTAGCTCACAAAGACCTTGTGCCGTTCGGTCATCTAGGTTCCCCTTCAGATGGGACCGCCCTTCTACCTCACGTCCTTCTTTGCCACTCTTCCCCCCAGTCGTAGTTCGCGGGGGCCGCCGTTTCGCGCGACGGGCCCCGTGCCTCCACGAACGAGGCCAGAACCAAATCGGCGGGTAAGGCTTAACCTCTGGCGCGTCCGATTTTCTGACGCCCCGGAAGGAATCCTTATCTCCCTGTCCCAGGTTCCTCGGATCCGTGGCGAAGGACGGGGATGCGGTCGTGACGCCGGACCAGCCGTGGACGCAGGACGGGACCGCTCACACCGCCCCAGTCCCGCCGTTCCCTGAGCTCACGGCGCGAAACCTCCCGCTCGACAACCGTCCCTCCGGCACGGATACGGTCCGACGCTCGGTGTACCCGAACGGACTCGTCATCGTGCAGACCGGCCATGAGCCGACAGCCTCCCCCGCGACGCTCCCGATCATCGCCTCGTCCGGGGACGAGGTCCACGTGACCGGGGACAACTACGTGACGTTCCCGGATGGCTTCGTCATCTGGTTTCTGGCTCAGTGAGCCCCCGCAGTTCCTCGTCGCAACGAGCGGCCTTCGCCGCGCTGCCGATCTCGGCGAACAGGCGTTTCGCCTGCGTGAGGAGAGAGACCGCATCCTTCCTCCGGTCCTGTCGCTTCGTCATTTGGCCGCGGTTGAGCAACACGGACGCTTCCTGGTACCGATCGCCGACCTCCCGCGCAATCCCGAGGGCCTCGTCGAAGTGCCTTTCTGCGTCGGACCATCGGTCCTGCGCGGCGAGCAGGTTCGCGGTGTTCAGCTCCGCGGCGCCGAGCCCTGAGCGCTCCCCGAGGTCCTGGAAGATCTCCCGGGCTCGTCGCAGATACGCGTCCGCTTTCCGGAAGTCCCGTGCGTCGATCCAGTGTGCGGCAGCGTTCGACAGCCCGTGCGCCTCGATCCGGGGATCCGCGACCCGCCGAGCCGCCTCGATTGCCTTCTCGAACCACGCCACCGCGTCGCGACGGCTCAGGAGGTACGCTGCGCTCCCTAGGCTCGCGTACGCGCGCGGAAGCTCCTCCATCGCCCCTGCGTCCTCAAGGCCCGCAACGACCTCCTGCAGGATTGTCGCCGATTCTTCCGTTCGTCCCTGGCGTGCGAGGATGCGTGCCGTCGCCTGGCGGGCGAGGGAACGCCGTAAACGGTCAGCTGCTCGCTCCGCGCCGCTGGCCGCGGACGCGAACCGGTCGAGGGCCTGCGTCCACTGGCCCTGGCGTTCGAGGGCCGAGCCGACTAGGTACTCGGCATCCGAGGCTAGGTCGTGCGCGCCTGTGGACTCCGCGAGTCGCAGTGCCTTCGTAGCATCCCGAACCGCCTCCTCGTGGCGGTCCCGCTTCTGCAGGATACGACCGAGCCCGAGGTGGCCCGCTACCTCGCGGCGCGCGTCGCCGGAACGGTGAGCTAGCGAGGCGAGGCGGGATGCGTATTCGGAAGCAGCATCCCACCGCCCGAGGGAGAACTCCCGGTCTGCGATGACTTCGAGCAGATCGAGCCTCCGCGGGACGGTTGCGCGCTCGTCCTCCCCTTCGAGCCGGGCGAGCTCCGCCTCGAGGGAAAGCGCGGTCGACGCGAGGAGGTCCGCGGCGGGGGAGAGCGCGCGGGCGAACGCCTCTCCGGCGCGCGTCAGCCCGAGGTACCGGTAGGCGAGGTTTTCCGCCTGCCGCTCCTCGTAAGCGAAGCCGAGGGATAGTAGCCGAGCCTTGGCACGCTGGTACGTGTCCCGGTTCATCGAGGCGCCTGCGAGGATTTCCGCGACGCTCGAAGTGCCTTGGCGCAGGAGGTAAACGAGGAGGTCGAGGGTTCCAACGGGCTTGTCGACAAGGTCAAACGTCACGCAACAATACATCGCGGGAGCCCACAAAAGGGTTCGTCCGCCCGATTTTCGGTTTAGAATCGCGTCCGAAAATCAGACGTCCCTGCCCTTATCCGGGGTGATGCCTTCAAATCAGAGCATGGGCTTCGACTGGCGCGGACTCAGGTTCGAGGGCACGTTCCAGGATCCAACGGACCTACTTCCGAAATCCGGCATCTACGTGATCTGGTGCAATCGCGGAAACGGCCTGGCGATCTTGGACATCGGCGAATCGGGCGATGTCCGCGGCCGCGTTCTCTCGCACCGTAAGGATTGTTGGCAAGAGAAGTGCGTGGGCCAAATCACGTACGCCGCGCACTACACCCCGGCGCTCGACGAGGCCGGCCGGAAGCGGTTGGAATCGCAGCTTCGGACAACCGACCATCCGCCGTGCGGTTCCGCGTAAGCGCGGGAGAACGAAGATGAACACGCCGACCAGGCGGGCCGGTCAGGGTGGGGATTCTGGAGCGGGCATGGGAAGGTGTGAAAGCCGCGGCGACGATTTCAGGCGCCATGGTGCTGTTCGAGCGGGCTAAAACTGCCTTGGATGCCATCCTCCATTGATGATGGAGAGTAGGCAGGCCCGTCCGATTTTCAGATGTCCATAGACTCTTTGTGTCCGAGGTGATGCGCGCGGTCCGTGCAGGACCACGACCTCCTTGTGAGCCTCGAGGGAATCGACCGGACGGGCAAGACGGAAATCGTAGCAGCGATCGAAGAAGCCCTCCACGACCGCAGCCTTCCTGTCTATGCGATCCATGATCCGCCGAGACTCGACCCCTGGGAAGAGATTCAGAGGGAATTCCTCGATCGGGAGACTGACATGTCGAGGCCGGGGGTTGCGTTCCTGTTCCTCGCAGCGCGTCTCGACGGGGTCCAGCGCGAGGTCATCCCGGCACTGAGCGAGGAAACTTTGGTTGTGGCGGACCGGTACGTCGACAGCTGGATCGCGTACCACGCGCACCGCCTCGCGGGCCCCTTGGGAACGCTCGATCGCGCCATCGAGTTCCTGACGGCGATGCACGCGCGCGTGTCCGACGCAGGCCTCTTGCCCTTCCCGCGACGGACCTGGCTGATCCGCGACGACCCTGGGGAGGTCTTGAAGCGCAAGGGCGGGGAAGACTCGCTATGGGAGACTCTCGAGGTGCAGCGGCGGGTCGCCGAGGTATACAATCGGCTCGCGGAGCGAGAGCCGAAACGGATCCGCGTCGTGGATGCGCAGGGGAAGGCCCTGAACGGCGTGCGGGACCTCGTGGTGTCCGAAGTTCTCGACTATTGCATCCGCGCGGCGGACACGTTCTAGGCCTCCCGGAACTCCGAGGTGACGAACCGCAGGGGCCGAATCCTCGCCTTCGAGATTCCCACGCGCGGGGTCGCGGAGAGGTCCTCCGGCTCGAACCCTCTGGACAGAATGCGAATATTCCCGTCGACGAGGTCTGCCCCGTTGTGGACGATCCCGATTCGCAGGTATCGGCACACCTTCCCGGGCCCGTCGTCGGCCACTCCCGTGGGAATTGCCTCGCCGCCCCTTAGTCGAAGGCGTTCGACGCCCCGGATCAGCACCCCCCCGTACGGTTCGCGCGAAAGAGTGATCGCGTTGAAGCATCTGTGCACGCCATACGCGAGGAAGACGTAAGCGACGCCGGGGCGCCCCCAGACGCCTTCCGTGCGGAACGTGAAACGGCCTCGACCGACATGACTCGCGGGGTCGTCGAAGCCGAGGTACGCCTCCGTCTCGGTGATTCGGCCGAGGCGGAAGGACCCGTTATAGCGCCGGACCAGGATTTTTCCGATGAGTTGGCGCGCCACGCTGGTAGTATCCCGGTCGTAGAAGTCCCGGGAGAGGCGACGCGTCCATCGGAAGGGGATTCCCTCCTCGCGCATCCGAGACTCCGCATGGCGGGTCTCCCGATAAAACCGTCTCCCTCGGGACTGATAATGAAGCGTGCGCTTCGCCGGTCTGAAAGAGGCGACGAGGCCTTCTTCCGCTTCCTCTGCGGCAGCATTCCAAGACAGATGCGAAACGACATGAATGTGAATGAGGATTGCCGCCACAAGCATCCCTCCACAACGGGGCCGTTCCTCGTTATCGAACGGCCCATCTTTTTCTCGTCCGTCGAAGACCGCGTGGATAGCCTTTGAAAGAACCCAGGGTCGTTGGTGGAAAGGTTCATTCAGGAGACGGCACTTCAACACAGCGTGGAACGGGGCCCATGGGTTGTCGTGGTCGCGGACGGAACGAGATTCCTCGGCCGATTCCCATTCCACTCGCAGACGCAGGCGGAGAAGTTCATCGGATCGGCGACGCGGCAGGGATTCCGTGCTCGAATCGAGAAGGAGCTTCAGGCGACCACTCCGGACAGGCCGCGCAATGCGGACGCGACTTTGGTGAGACCGAGAACGAACGCAACGCGATGAAGGCCAATCCCGGGGGTACCGTCTCTTTCAGGCTGGCAGAGCCAGAGATGACCCTTTCAGAAATCCAGGTCTTTGGTGCGGTGTTGTAAGGTTATGTGAAGCTATCCAAGAGGAACGACGCTGAGTGGCGAGCCTACGCGAAGGGCCGTCGGCGGGCCCACGGGACGAACCGGCCGCGGGGCACTTGCGTCCGACCGCGTGACGTCGCCGCGGAATCTTTATCGGGTCGACCCCTGTGCTCCTTGGCGGCAGCGAGCGGAGGCGGAGCGTGAAGACGGTCGGGACGGGAGGAAGATCGCCGCCAGACGGCGGGATTGTCGTGGCCCACAAGCTCACGAAGGTCTACGACACCGGCGCGATCCGCGTCCCGGCCCTGCGCGGCGTCGACCTCGCCGTGCGCGAGGGCGAGATGGTCGCCGTCATGGGGCCGTCCGGCTGCGGGAAGACGACCCTCCTGAACGTGCTGAGCAGCATCGACGAGCCCACCTCCGGCGAGGTGTACATCGCCGGCCACCCCTTGGGCCGCATGCGGGACAACGAGAAGACGGACTTCCGCGCGAAGAGCATCGGCTTCGTCTTCCAGTCCTACAACCTGCTCCCCGTGCTGACGACGGTCGAGAACGTCGAGCTCCCGCTCCTCGTGCTCGGCCGCAATCCGAAGGAGAGCCGCAAGCTCGCACTCTCCGCGCTCGAGTCCGTCGGCCTCAAGGGCGAGGCGAACAAGAAGCCGATGGAGATGTCCGGCGGGCAGCAGCAGCGGACCGCCGTGGCGCGCGCCCTCGTGAACGAACCGAGCATCGTGTTCGCGGACGAGCCGACCGGGAACCTGGACAGCGAGACGACGGCGGAGGTCGTCGCCCTCCTCCGGCGGCTGAACGAAGAGCGCGGGCAGACGTTCATCATCGTCACGCACGACCCCGAGGTGAGCCGGTACGCGGACCGCGTCGTGCGGATGCGCAACGGGCGAATCGAGGGCGACGCCCGTCCGGGGGCGTGACGTGGTCGACCTCCTCCCGTACGTCGTGGGCGTCCTCGTCGTCGTCGGCGCCGTGCTGCTCCTCGGGTTCCGCCGGCGCATCCTCTTGCGCATCGGCGTCCGCAACTTCCTCCACCGGAAGGCGCAGGTCGCGCTCGCGGTCGCCGGCCTGTTCGTCGGCACGTCGATCATCTCCGGCGCGCTCGTCATGGGCGATAGCCTGGACTTCTCCGCACGCGAGGTCGTGATCCACGCGTTCGGGCTCGTCGACGAGATCGTGTGGCTCCCCAACGCGTCGGCGCCGCCGGCGTACACCGGGAGCGTCGCCTTTGCGGTCCAGCCGAAGGAGTTCTTCCCCGAAGCGGTCTACACGGACCTCCGGAACCGCTCGGGTGGGATGCCCGACGTGGACGGGATCGAGCCCCGGATCGTGGCCTCCGCCGCCGTGCGGGACCTCGACTCGGGTTTCGTCGAGCCCACCGGTCGGATCGTCGCGTTCGACCCGGCCGCCGACTTCGAGCCGTTCGTCGTCGGGTCGCGGACGTACGACGCCGCCGACCTCCCGCCGGGCCAGGTCGTGATCAACGCGAAGCTCGCGGACCACCTCGGCGCGCGCATCGGGGACCGCCTCCAGGCCTTCACGGAACGGGGGAACGTGAGCGCGACCGTCCACGCGATCGTGGACAACGACGGGAAGGGCGGATTCCTCGACGGCTCGAACTTCTTCATGCGTTTGTCCGAGGCGCAGGCGGTCTTGAACGTATCCGGCAAGATCAACGGGATCCTCGTCTCCAACACGGGCGACGAGCGGTCCGGACTCGCCCGGACGGACGCCGCGGTCGCGGAGGTCACCGCGGCGGTCCCCGCCACAGTCATGGTCGACCCCGTGAAGAAGACCACGTCCGACGCGTCCGAAGCCTCCATCTCCTGGGTGACGCAGATCTTCGGGGCCCTCGGCCTCTTCACAATCGTCTCGGGCATCCTGCTGATCATGAACATCTTCGTCGTCCTCGCGGAGGAGCGGAAAGGGGAGATGGGAATGTCCCGCGCGCTCGGGATGCGGCGGACCCACCTCACGGAGACGTTCGTCTTCGAGGGCCTGCTGTACGCGCTCGCCGCGAGCGCGATCGGTGCGTTCGCAGGCCTCGCGATCGGCGACGCGATCATGCTCGCCTTCGGCGCGCTCTTCGGAACGCAGGGCGGATTCGTCCCGATCTTCCACTTCGAGGTCTCGAGCCTCGTGATCGCGTTCTCGCTCGGGTTCATCGTGACGATGGCCGTCGTCGCCCTCGCGTCGTGGCGGGTGAGCCGCCTGAACATCGTCCGCGCGATCCGGAACATCGCGGAGCCGCTCGCCCGGCGGGGGACGCGCCGCCAATGGGCGTCCGGGATCGCGTTCGCGCTCCTCGGCCTCCTCGCCACGTGGCAGGCCGCGGCTCGGGAGTCCCCCTTGCTCCTGGTCGCGGGGCCGGCGCT
>Ga0137380_10006111_pt1 | contig 10731 bp, 8 predicted proteins | sample SagtaG_17_FD_104809 | JGI IMG/M metagenome (GOLD analysis project Ga0137380, IMG submission 104809) | Vadose zone soil microbial communities from Sagehorn Ranch, Mendocino, California, USA - Sage2_L_100_16 metaG | ecosystem: Environmental > Terrestrial > Soil > Vadose zone | place: USA... | reverse complement strand
CTCTATGCGGCCCGGGAAGGTTTCCCGCGCGCTGTCCATGTTCGACAGTGATATTGATCCCGGTGAATCCCTGGAGCGCGAGGTGCTCGCCGAATTCTTGCGCAATGAATTCGGCGCCTTGCAATTTACCCAGCCGCGCCTTTGTCGCGACTTCCCACGCTGACGCCGCGCTGACGTATATATCGTTGGCCTCGTCCGCAATGGCAGCCCGTGAGCGCGAGGTCATGCGCTTGTCACCGGCCAGCCACCAGAGGAAGGCGTGCGTATCGAGGAGTAAGCGCATCGTTCACCGCTGAGGTCGTACCGCTAGTGATGCCAGGCTTCGATCTCATCGCTCGTGAGCGGTTCCATGAAGTCATCGGGGACGACGAGACGTCCCTTGAGGCTCCCGAACTGCCGCTTTGCCTGCGGCCGATGCACAGGCACCAGCTTCACGACCGGTTCTGAGCCGCGAGCGATTACCACCTCCTCTCCCTTACAGGCTTCCTCGATTAGTTTCGACAGATTCGTTTTCGCTGCATGCACGTTGACCACTTTCATGACATTCCTCGGTTAGCTAAGCAGTATAGCTAAGTCACATACAGAAATGCAACGGCCCGTTTTGCGGAGCCCTGCACTCGCGCTCGACGCCGGGAAACTCGGTGGCGGCCGCTACGCGGAATTCCTGAAGCTTCTGCTCGATACACGCCGATATGAGAAGGGCGAGAATGACTTCCAGTTAATGGCTGACGTTAACCTCGAAGACGGAGAGCCGCCGAGTTTTCTGGCACCTTCCGAGGTGAAGCTGCAGAAGAACCGCCCAAAACTGATAGAAGGCTTCCGGGTGCTGAAGTTCCCCGCATGCGCCGTCGCGTTCGAGAACCCCGAGGACATCGAGATTGAGGGCTCGATGATCTCCGGCAAGGGTGAACAGGGTGCGCGTCCGCGTGGTGTCGCTCTTGGACTTCATCGTCATGAAGGCGCACGCACTGGAGGGCCGGGACAAACCGAAAGATGTCTACGACCTCTGTTACTGCCTTGACGAGTATCCAGGCGAACTCGTGGCCCTCGCCGGAAATTGGCGATCACGCTATGGAAACGCGCTCGTGGTAAACAGCGCGCGGCACAATGCGACAACTACAGCGTAGACCGTCCTCGCTTCAGACCAGTCTGCCCCATACAGCCCAATATCACCCCTGCCGACCCAGTGCCAGAGAAAGCAACGTCCTCTTAAAGTGCCGACAGCCTGGCGCAGCTCTAACCCCGCGCTTCAGCCATTCCCCAAAACGGTTAAAGCACCCGATGTCATACCAGTCTTTGACTCGGACTACTCCTTTCGGGTATAATACAGTCTTCATGGAGGCAATATGGAATTTCGCGTAGGGGAAAAAGTGGTGTATCCGAACCATGGCGTTGGCGTTATCGAAGAAGTCACAAGCCGGCCCGTCAACGGTGTCCCGGAAGAGTTCTACATGCTCCGCATCCATGCCAATGCCTCCCTGGTCATGGTCCCCACGGCGAACGTCAAAAGCGTCGGTCTCCGTAAGATCATCAAAAGAGCCGACGTGGACGGTCTTTTCAAGCTTCTGGAAGAGCATTTCTACGAGCCGGAAGCCGACTGGAAGGGTCGCTACAAAGACCACTGCGAGAAGATGCGCACCGGTTCCATCTTTCAGGTGGCCGAGGTTCTTAAGAACCTCGTCTATCTCAGCTACAAGAAAAGCCTGTCTTTTCGCGAGAAGCGTATGCTCGATCGTGCCAAGCAGCTGATTGTCAGCGAGGTGGCAACGGTGCGTGGCTTGAGCGAGAAGGCGGTGGAAGAGCAGATCGACCGGGCATTGGCCTCCGCCTACCAGCGGTCGGTCAAAGCTTCCGCGTAAAGAATTGCACGAGCTAATCCTATATCTCGCCCTTCTCTTCTTCTTCCTACTCCTGTCCTTTTTCTTCTCCGGCGCAGAAACGGCCTTGATGACCGTCAACCGCCTCAAGCTCAAGTACCAGGCCGAGGCAGGCGATATGGAGGCTCAGACCATCAAGACGGTTGTGGCCAATCCCGACCGATTGCTCGGCGTCATCCTCCTGGGAAATAATGTTGCGAACATCGCCGCGGCCACGCTCGTCACCTACGTGATTTCCACCTATGTGCCGCGGGATCACGTCGAGATGGCAAGCCTCCTGGCTTCCGCGATCCTCACGGTGACAGTCCTGATCTTTTGCGAGCTCACTCCGAAGCTCATCGCAGCCACGCGCGCGGAAGAAGTGTCGCGAAGGATCCTGTGGCCGGTTCGCCTGTCCATCTGGGTGCTATCACCTCTTGCGCGGCTGGCCGCATGGTGCGCGAACACGATCGTCCGCCTCTTCGGGCTCGCTCCGGACACGAGCCCCTTCGCTCACGCGCTCAGCGAAGAAGAGATCCGCGCCATCATCGCCGGGTCCACAACGGAAGGCATTACTCGAGAACGGCAGGAGATGCTGCACAATGTGTTTGAAATCGGAGATACTCAGGTGAGGGAAATCATGATCCCTCGCACCGACGTGACGGCCATCGACATCAACGATCCGCTGCCGGAAGTTCTCGCCACAATCGCAAAAAACAATTACTCGCGAATCCCTGTCTATCGCGACAACTTTGACAATATCCTCGGCATCCTCTATGTCAAAGACCTGCTCCAGCATCTCCACAGACCCGGGGACATCAGCCTGCAGGCCTGCCTGCGGCCAGCGCATTTCGTTCCCGACACGGCGAGGCTCGATCACGTCCTACGCCAGTTACAGCTGATGCACCTTCACATGGCCATCGTTGTGGACGAATTTGGCGGCGTAGAAGGGATTGTGACGCTGGAGGATCTTCTGGAGGAAATCGTGGGTGAAATCCGCGACGAGCACGACACGGAGATGGAAGCCATCCGATCTCTGGGACCCGATCTCTACTCGGTGGCGGGGAATCTGCCCGTCAAGGACTTCAACCGTTTCTTCACTTCCAAAATCCCGGAATCGCGGGAGTACACGACTGTGGTCGGTTTCCTCCAGACCCTCACGGGACGCCTTCTGCAGGAAGGCGAAAACATCCGGTATCAAGATCTGACTTTCACGATCGAAAAAGCCGAGAATTTCAAGATCCTCTCGATCCGGGTTCGGGCTCACACTCCGAAAGCCGGAGAGAAACCGCTTGCCGCCAGGAAGGCGGGCTGAGACACTCCGGACCGCGAAAGACTGGCCACAGATTACAGGAATCGCACGAAAACAGACTGGCAGAACCGCATTAAGCGGATGCGGGGGCTTCTTTAAAGGCTTCGCGCGCCGCGCGAATGGTGCTGTCGATGTCCTTTACGGTGTGCGCCAGCGACACAAAGCAGGCTTCAAACTGGGACGGCGGAAAGTAGACGCCGCGCTCGAGGAGCGCATGGAAGAAGCGCGCGTAGCGTCCCGTGTCGCTGGTCTTTGCAGTCTCGTAATTGGTGACTGGGGTCCCCGTAAAAAACGCGGTGAACATAGAACCCACGCGGTTGATCTGCACCGGGACCCCGACCACCTCTGCTGCGCTGCGCAGTCCCTCTACCAGGCGCGCCGCCAGTGCGTCGAGCTTTTTGTAGACACCCGGTCCCTTCAGCGCCTTCAACGTCGCGAGACCTGCCGACACCGCCAGCGGGTTGCCCGAGAGCGTCCCGGCCTGATACACGGGCCCTTCCGGCGCGATCAACCTCATGATCTCCTTGTTGCCGCCGTATGCGCCCACGGGTAAACCTCCGCCAATGATCTTGCCGAGACAGGTGAGGTCCGCGCGTACGCCAAAGTAAGCCTGAGCGCCGCCGTAGGCCAGGCGAAAGCCGGTGATGACCTCGTCGAAGATCAAAAGGGCGCCGTGCTCTCGCGCCAGCCTGCGCAACCCCTGGAGAAAACCGCGAGCGGGCGGGACCACGCCCATGTTCCCGACTACCGGCTCGACCACGATGGCGGCGACTTCACCGCGGTTCAGATTCAGAGCCTGTTGTACGGCGTCGAGATCGTTGTATGGAACTGAAAGCGTCCTGGCGGCTTCCCCAGGAGGAACCCCGGGGCAGTCCGGCAGTCCCATGGTCGCAACGCCCGATCCGGCCCTTACGAGAAGAGCGTCCACATGCCCGTGATAACAGCCGTCGAACTTGAGGATCTTGTGTTGGCCCGTGAAAGCACGCGCCAGCCGTATTGCGCTCATGGTGGCTTCAGTTCCCGAATTGACGAGCCGCACTTTCTCAACCGAGGGGAAGGCGTGGCATATTGTTTCAGCAAGGACGACTTCATTTTCTGTTGGGGCCCCGAAGCTCGTCCCCCTGCGAATCTGCTGGCTGAGCGCGTTCCGCACGGGCTTAGCTGCGTGCCCGAGGATGAGCGGGCCCCAGGAACACACAAAATCAATGTAGGGAACCCCATCTTCGTCCACTATGCGGCTGCCCCTGCCGGCCCGGATGAAGATCGGATCGCCGCCGACGCCGCGGAATGCCCGCACGGGGCTGTTGACACCCCCCGGAATCGATCTTTGAGCACGAACGAACAGGGCCTTGGAACGCTTGCGCATCGGTATCCTCAACGGGACAAAGTATCCTACCCCTTCAAGAAAGCAGCTTTGCGGCCTCCTTGGCGAAGTACGTGATGATAATGTCGGCGCCGGCGCGCCGGATTCCTATCAGCGTTTCCAGCGCCGTTCTCTGGAGATCCAACCAGCCAAGGCGGGCCGCAGCCACTAGCGCCGCATATTCACCGCTGACCTGATAGGCTGCCACGGGAACCGGGTAACGATCCCGGACCATTCGAATGATATCCAGATACGGCCCCGCCGGTTTTACCATCAGGATATCCGCGCCTTCTTCGATATCCAACTCCACTTCCTTCAGGGCTTCTCGCGCATTCGGGGGATCCATTTGATGGCTGCGGCGATCGCCAAACGCCGGAGCCGATTCTGCGGCCTCGCGGAACGGGCCGTAAAATGCGGAGGCGTATTTCACCGCGTAAGACAGTATGGGCGTGTTCTTATGCCCGCTCTTCTCCAGGATTTGGCGGATTGCGACGACGCGCCCATCCATCATGTCCGACGGGGCGACCATATCGGCTCCTGCCTTCACATGTGAGAGCGCCGTCTTGGCGATGAGATCGACGCTCGCATCGTTACGGATTTCGTTATTGAGCACGACCCCGCAGTGTCCGTGGCTGGTGTATCCACAAAGGCAAACATCGGTGACAACCAGAAGATCCTTGACTTCACGCTTCAAAGCTCGCACGGCGTCCTGAACGATCCCATGGTCTTCGTATGCGGACGTCGCGTGATCATCTTTCTTTTCAGGGATGCCAAAGAGGATTATTCCCGGGATTCCCAGGGACTTCACGGCACGCGCTTCTTCCACCAGGGTGTCGATGGAGAACTGATGGTTGCCCGGCATGGACGAGATTTCTCTCTTCACGCCCTCTCCGGGGCATACGAACAAGGGGTAAATCAACTGTTCGACAGACAGGCGAGTTTCCTGAACCAATCCTCTCACAACAGCGTTCATGCGAAGGCGCCGTGGCCGCGTCTCTGGAAACTTCATGGAGATACCTCCTCCCCTGCCGGCACAGGATTCCGGACAAAGGTCGGCATTATATCACGCTGTGGCAGGGATGTAGTGACACTGAAACCACTGATGAACATGGATAAACACGGTGCAGCCGAGCCACAACGAAAAGAATCTCACCGCAGTCTCACGTGTGCGGCGCACACCCAAGCACTACCGAAAATGATCTTAGCTGGCACCGGGGTCTACCATAGTGGCTTGCTGGACCAACGGTCCGCGGATACTCTCCCGTGCGCGGGCGACAGTATATCTGGTGGTTACTGGAGTCAACTAAATCCCCCTATTTGCGCAAATTCGCTTAGATGAAGGTTCGGTGCCTGCCCGTATTTGACGCGATAAGTGATACAATTCGGTTTCTCATCTTATGGCTACGACGTCATCTGTGAACAGGCGACCGCTCGAGGTTCAGGTGGCTCGGACATTGACGAAATTCGGCATGATCCGGGCTGGAGAACACGTGTTGGTTGCCGTCTCCGGGGGGGCCGATTCAACGGCCCTGCTGCTGTGCCTTCTTCAGTTGGCCCCCGCCCTCGGAATACGACTGAGCGCGGCTCACCTGAACCACTGCCTGCGCGGGGAGGAGTCCGAGTCGGACGAGGTCTTTGTCCGAAACCTGTGCAAGGGCCTGGGACTCTCCCTGATTTGCGAGGCGATTCCTGTTAGGCCCAGCGGCTGTGCCGCCCGGGGGAATTTGGAGGAGACTGCGCGCGAGGTTCGATGCGACTTTCTGAGTCGCGCCGCACATCAGGCGGGCGCGCAGAAGATTGCGTTGGGTCACACTCAAAACGACCAGGCCGAAACGGTTCTAATGAGACTCTTTCGCGGGAGCGGCCCCCGAGGACTCTCGGGGATTCAACCCGTTCTCGGCGGACTGTTCATCCGTCCCTTGCTGGAGTGCCAGCGCCGGGAAATCACCGCCTTCCTCAATGGTCAGGGAGCCGATTATCGCGAGGACTCCACGAATCGAGACGTCCATTATCGGAGAAATCGCGTGCGGCTCGAACTGCTTCCCTACGTCGAGAAGCATCTCAACCCCAATGCGGTCCGGACTCTGGCGCGTCACGCCGCTGTGGCTCGCGAAGTCTCAGATTACCTGGAGAAGCACGCCGCCGATGCACTGGAAACAGTAAGAGAGCCAGCCAAGGAAGGAGTTTCGCTTTCTGTAAAGAAGCTCCTGGAGCTTCATCCTCTGATGCGGAAGATGAGCCTACGCCTTGCGCTTCGGGAGATTCGCGGGTCGCTTCGCGGTATCAACGAGCGTCACGTGGAGGCTATGGTGTCGCTCTGCCTCCCGGGACAGAGCGGCCGCAAAATCGAGTTGCCAGGGGATCATCTGGCGGCGCGGCAGTTCCACAGCCTGGTTCTCAGCCCAAAAGGGGAACCTCCTGCCGGTTTCTCCTACGAGCTGACGCTTCCCGGACGACGTCGCATACACGAGGCCGGGATGAATATCTGCGCGGATTTCAAGGACCGGCACCAGCTTCCGGCCAACCTGGAATCCACGGCGTCCCGCGCGTACCTTGACGCCGACCGGCTTCCAGAAAGCCTGACGGTCCGGTCCCGGCTCCCCGGAGATCGCTACGGGGGACCCGGCCGAAAGAAAGTGAAAAGAATGCTTATCGATGCACGCGTTCCACTGCGCGCCCGATCCTCCTTACCTATGGTTGCGGTCCCGGGTGGCGTGATCTGGATCCCTGGGTTTCAGCCCTCCAAATCGGTTGCAGTGAGCGCCCAAACTGTGCGCTGTCTCGTGCTCGAAGTGAAAACCTGCTAATCCGCGGACCCCTCCTGGCCGATCCTTAAGCGTGGTAGCGGTATTTACTCGTGCACTGTGCCGCCGGCCGCGAGGGACGGCCGCATCAAAGTGCTACAGGTAATCCCTCACCGAGTCTTACTTACGGGAGTTTGAACGCCGCATCAAGTATCCGGCTTCGACCTTGCTTCGCCACAACAAGGCGTCCTTGCAAGAGGGATCGAACGCACTCGCATGGAACGGCCGCAAATAACCCAACCCTCTGGTGAGGATATGCCTTTCGGCGACCGGTGAGGACGACGTCAGTCTTGCCCTCAGGGAACATATCAGGGACGGACCATCAGCGCTGAGGACATCGTCAGAATGCTTTAAAGCCCCAAAGATCACTTGGCGGGCACAGGGTTCAGAAATCGGTCAAATTTGCATCAAGTCGTGGGAAGTGATGGTCGAACCTGGTCATGGCCGAGACGGCCAACGGTCTTCATTCGCGGTTGCAAGCCATAGGGTCATGGAAACTCTCTTATGAAAACTCGTAGCTGGTCTCAAAACCGGAAACTTAACGCCTCGGAAGTCGTCTAATATTTGGTGGTTTTGAGAGGTAAAACGAAAAAACATTCTCTCCGACGGAGGATTGGCTTCCGCTCGCCGCATGTCCGTTGTACGCCTACGGTCGAGCTTGCCGATAAAGTGAGAGGGCAACCCGCCAGTTAGCGGTGGGCAAACGGGACGCGTCCGACAGGATGACAGGACTTATCAGACATGATTTACTGGATTTTGGTGGATCCTGCAAGCGCATGAGACCTGTCAATCCGGTTATCTGGCCAACTCGTTATCCGGTCAGAATAGGCGGATGCACGCGGATCTTTTTTGGATCAATTTGATTCAGTTCAGTGTTTGATCCGGGTCCTAATCCAGTAGCCACTCCACGTAACTGAGGCAACAGAGGCGGATCGAATCAGTGTTTGAGGGGCGCGCGCTCTCTCTGGTATAATACGCGAGTTGATTCCGCATCACGGAGGACAGTAATACCTTGAGTACCAATTTAAAGAATATCCTGGTCTGGCTGGCCGTAGTTGTCTCGCTGGTCCTGTTATGGCAACTGTTTTACAACGTGCGGGATGCCGGCCATGAGGAAAAGGACTTTACCACCTTCTACAGAGAGATGACAGAAAAGAAGATCAGGTCTGTCAAGATCATGGGAGAAGACATGGAGGGGGAGGACATAAACGGCAAGAAGTTTAAGACCGTCATCCCCGCCGATGCCGGATTCAAACTGGCCCAGGAACTAAATCAGAACGGCGTGACCGTAAAGCTGGAGAAGTCTACCAACTCGTCCTTCATGTATATTTTTCTTTCCTCGTGGCTGCCTTTCATCCTGCTGATAGGGTTCTGGATCTTCCTGATGCGGCAGATGCAGAGCGGCGGAAACAAGGCACTCTCTTTTGGGAAGAGCCGTGCCCGGCTCATGTCCAGCCAGCAGAAGAAGGTCACTTTCAAAGACGTCGCTGGAGTTGAGGAGGCGAAGGAAGAGCTGACAGAGATTATCGAGTTTTTAAAGGAGCCCCAGAAATTCCAAAAACTCGGGGGAAGGATCCCCAAAGGCGTGCTCCTTATGGGACCTCCCGGTACCGGAAAGACCCTTCTGGCGCGCGCTATCGCGGGTGAAGCCAACGTTCCCTTCTTTACCATCAGCGGATCCGATTTCGTGGAGATGTTCGTCGGCGTTGGAGCCAGCCGGGTCCGCGACCTCTTCGAGCAGGGAAAAAAGAATGCTCCCTGCATCATTTTCATCGACGAGATCGATGCTGTGGGACGGCATCGTGGCGCCGGTCTTGGCGGAGGTCACGACGAGCGTGAGCAGACATTGAACCAGTTGCTGGTCGAGATGGACGGATTCGAGTCTAATGATGGCGTCATTCTCATTGCGGCCAGCAACCGGCCCGACGTCCTTGATCCCGCTCTCCTGCGACCGGGGCGGTTCGACCGGCAAGTCGTGGTCCCACTCCCTGACATCCGTGGACGCGAAGGCATCCTCAAGGTGCATACGAGGAAGATACCCTTGGGCGATGACGTAGACATTTCCGTGGTGGCACGCGGCACGCCGGGATTCTCCGGGGCTGCTCTCGCAAACCTGGTGAACGAGGCGGCTCTCAATGCAGCGCGATATGGCCGCAAGTTTGTGATCATGACCGATTTTGAGGGGGCCAAGGATAAGGTGCTCATGGGGAAAGAGCGCAAGTCCATGGTCATTACCGAAGAGGACAAAAGGGTCACCGCTTATCATGAAGCCGGGCACGCCGTGGTTGCTTACATGGTTCCGGGTGCCGATCCGCTCCACAAGGTAACGATAATTCCGCGAGGGATGGCCCTCGGCCTCACGCAGCAATTGCCGGAGACGGACAAGCACAACTACAAAAAGGAGTTTGTGGAGGGTCAGATCACCATTCTCATGGGCGGACGCTGCGCGGAAAAGATCTTCCTCAGCACTGAAACTACGGGTGCGGCCAACGACATCGAAATCGCTACGGAACGAGCCCGCAAAATGGTGACAGAGTGGGGGATGAGCCCGGTCATGGGACCGCTCACGTTTGGAAAAAAGGAAGAACAAATCTTCCTGGGACGTGAGATCGCCCAGCACCGGGACTACAGCGAGGACACTGCGATAAAGATCGACCAGGAAGTGAAGCGAATCGTGGAAGAAGGATACCGCAGCGCCTACACCATCCTGGAGGTGCATCGGGACTCTCTGATTCGCCTCGCGGAGGCTCTGCTCGAGTTCGAAACCCTGAATGGCGAGGAAATAGACGCATGCATTAAGGGTGTTAATCTCGCGGGGAAGAGGCCCGCCGCTGCCGACATCGATTCCGAAGGACGGCCGGTAAAGGAAAAAGTTCCGGGAACCCAGCCTTCGTTGCCGCAGCTGATCAATCCCAAGGGAAAGCCCGCGCCCGCCTAGACTTTCTCTGCTTCGACCTTTGAGTCGTCGTTTGGAGTTCAGGCCTTAGCCTAGCGTTAGCCTGCCCGGGGGCCAAAAAACTCCAAACCTGATCGCGCTTGGACTTACGTTTGGAGTTCAGGCTTTAGCCTGCTCAGGGACCAAACTTGAGGGAGCAGCCTAAAGCCTGAACTCCAAACCACTCAATTGAATGTACCCCCGAGAGCATTTTCGGATCCCATTAAGGGACCGTGTTCTTGAACTCGGTCCGCGCACGCTGATCCTGGGCGTGCTGAACGTTACTCCGGACTCCTTTTCCGACGGAGGCCGCTATTTCAAGCTGGCGGATGCAGTCAAGCGTGCCTGGGAGATTGCCGACGAAGGTGCGGACATCCTCGAGCTTGGAGGTGAATCCACGCGGCCAGGGTCTGAGGGGGTGACGGCGGAAGAGGAAATGCGCCGAATCGTCCCGGTACTGG
>Ga0137380_10006110_pt1 | contig 10732 bp, 9 predicted proteins | sample SagtaG_17_FD_104809 | JGI IMG/M metagenome (GOLD analysis project Ga0137380, IMG submission 104809) | Vadose zone soil microbial communities from Sagehorn Ranch, Mendocino, California, USA - Sage2_L_100_16 metaG | ecosystem: Environmental > Terrestrial > Soil > Vadose zone | place: USA... | reverse complement strand
TCGAAAGACCGTGCGCCGCGTGATGTTCAACGAGATTACGAAGCAGGCGATTCAGGATTCTTTCAACAATCCGACTGACATCGACGAAAACCTCGTGAATGCGCAGCAGGCCCGCAGGCTGCTTGACCGAATTGTTGGTTATCAAGTCAGCCCGCTGCTTTGGGACAAAGTACGTCGCGGGCTGTCCGCCGGGCGCGTTCAGTCGGTGACGCTGCGATTGGTCGTCGAACGCGAACGCGAGATTCAAGCGTTCACCCCCACCGAGTACTGGACGATCAACGCGAATCTCTCAGCCAAGCTGCCGCCTGCCTTCGACGCGCGCTTGCTTCGGATCGATGAGAAAACCGTTAAGACCTCTGATTTCGGCGAAGAGTTGAAATCGACCGAGATTCACATAAAGGACGAGAAACAGGCGAAGGACGCGCTTGCTGAAATCGAGAGTCAACAATTCATCGTCGCGTCGGTCACGACCAAAGAGAAGAAGCGAAATCCGGTTCCGCCGTTCATCACGTCGAAGCTCCAGCAAGAGGCGTCGCGCAAGCTGCGTTTCGCGGTTAAGAAAACGATGATGATCGCGCAGCGGCTCTACGAAGGGATCGAGATCGGTGATGAAGGGCTCGTCGGCCTGATTACCTATATGCGAACCGACTCGACGCGTGTCGCCGATTCAGCTCTTGGTGAAGTGCGCGATCTAATCGCCGATCAATTCGGCGCTGAATACTTGCCTGAAAAGGCTGTTGTGTATCGCTCGAAGAAAGGAGCGCAAGACGCGCACGAGGCGATCCGCGCGACATCAGCGCTGCGCACGCCTGATTCAATTGCGAGCTTCCTCGGCAAAGACGAGCTTGCGTTGTACAAGCTGATCTGGCAGCGGTTCGTCGCGTCGCAGATGATGCCGGCGCTGCTCGATCAAACAACGATCGACATCAGCGCGGGTCCGCGTTATCTGTTCCGCGCGACCGGTTCGGTCATCAAATTCAACGGCTTTCTCGCGGTTTACGAAGAAGGCAAAGACGAGAAAGATCAGGATGACGAAGAACAATCGCACAAGTTACCGGTGGTTGCAGAAGGCGAGCGACTTGCGCTTAACAGCTTGACTGACGAGCAACACTTCACCGAACCGCCTCCGCGATATACCGAAGCGACGTTGGTCAAGGCGTTGGAAGAGAAGGGAATCGGCCGGCCTTCAACCTACGCGGCGATCATGACCGTGATTCAAGATCGCGAATACGTGCACCGCAAAGATAGCCGGTTCTTTCCGACTGATCTGGGAACTCTCGTCAACGATCTGCTGGTTGGAAGCTTCGACGATCTGTTCAACGTCCAATACACAGCGCACATGGAAGAAGAGCTGGACGAGGTCGAAGAAGGAAAGATGCACTGGACCGACACGCTCGCGGAGTTTTACGAGAAGTTCACTAAGGATCTTGAAGCTGCCAGGCAGCACATGCCTAACATCAAGCGTCTGGAAATAAAGACCGATGAGAAATGCGAGAATTGCGGCTCGCCGATGGTGAAAAAATTTGGACGCTACGGTGAGTTCCTCGCTTGCACGAATTATCCCGAATGTAAGACCACTCGCGACATACCGAAAGTCCAAGACGAGGCGAGCGAGGAAACGCACGCGGAGGCCGCGGAGGAGACTTGTGAGAATTGCGGGCGTCCGATGGTGCTGAAGCGAGGCCGCTTCGGGCAGTTCCTGGCCTGCACCGGCTACCCCGAATGCAAGACGACTCGCAAGATTCAAAAGGGGGGAAAGATTGCCGCACCAGACGTCGTTCTCGAAGAGCCTTGTCCGCAATGCGGCAGCAACCTCGTGATCAAGCAAGGGCGCTACGGTCCATTCACCGCTTGCTCGAATTATCCCAAATGCAAGTACATCAAGCAGGAGACGACTGGAGTAAGCTGTCCCGAATGCGGCGAGGGCGAAATAGCGGAGCGAAGAAGCAAGCGTGGAGTGTTCTACGGCTGCACAAGATATCCAGCCTGTAAGTTCACGATGCGAGACAAGCCGGTTCCACGTGAATGTCCCAAATGCGGCGCTCGTTTTCTTGTTGAGAAGACCAAGAAAGATGGAACACGCGAGCTTCATTGCATCGCCGAAGGATGTAAGTACAAAGAGCCAATCCCCGACACTGACGTTAGCGACGAACAAGAGGCATCGCGGATGATTGCTTAGCTTTTTAGCCACTTAAACAAAATCTCAAGGCGAGCCGGCGTGAACCTGACAGCAAAGGCTATTACCTTCAGCTAGCCTGTTAGCTTCCCGCATTGACAAACCGAGCCGCGTGGCGTAAGAAGGAGCGCGTTTGGTGCGCTGACCTGGGATCGCACAGAACCTAATTCGAAATGAATTAGAACAAATACAAGCGGAGGATAAACCGTGAAAAGTGCACGCTATGTGAGGACGACCTTTCTGTTGGGCGCCTTATTGTTGATTGTCGGCACAAACGCCGCGTTGGCGCAGGACGCCGTGAAAGTTGAGCCCGACAAGTACAAAGTGCTGTTGGACAGCGATCGGGTCAGGGTCCTGGAAGTTAACGTGAAACCTGGTGAAAAGACCGTCATGCATTCGCATCCCGCGAATGTAATTTACGCGTTGAGCGATGCGAAGACCAAGTTCACGTTCCCCGGCAAGAAAAGCCAGACCCGTACGTTTAAAGCTGGCGACGTCGTTTTTGGCGGGGCCGAAAAACACGCTGGTGAGAATACGGGCAGCACTGACGTCCATGTGATCGTTTTCGAGCTGAAGGGCGGGAAGAGCGGTAAGACAGCAAGGGGAGCTGATCCTGTCCGAGTAGACCCTAAGCACTTCAAAGTACGGTTGAATAATGCGAGGGTGCGAGTGCTTGAATTTACAGCCAAACCCGGCGACAAAATACCGATGCACACACATCCTGACTATGCCACGTACAACATCAGCGGCGGCAAGACGACCTTCTCCTTCCCCGGCGGCAAGACCGCCGAGCGAGAGGCGACTGCAGGGACTGCCACTTTCAATAAGTCGGAGGCACACGCTGCAGACATCGGCTATGAGGCTCATGCTCTGCTTATCGAGCTAAAGCCGCCACCTCCCGCGCCGAAGAAAGAGACACCACCCGCCGCAAAATGATCAACCTGCCCGGTCTGGCGCTCGCGGCGGATCGGGCACCACTTCCTTCTCAACGGGTTTGTGGTTGGTCGCGAAGCCGGACGCCTGTAACTTCCGTGCTTTCAGCCGAAGCACCCTCGAGGTTGGCTTGAATCGCCGCGCGGGTTCGCGCGATGAGCTCGCTGAGATCCTTCTCTGAATACTTCCGAGTGTCGATCGGTTTTCCGATCACAACGTCAACTCGACCTGGTCGCGGCGCAAGAGTCGACTTTGGCAGGAGCTTGAACGTCCCTCGGATTGATACGGGAACGATTTGAACGCCGGCACGCAATGCAATCTTGAACGCGCCTTGTTTGAAATCCTGAAGTCGCCCATCAGGCGTGCGCGTACCTTCAGGAAAGACCGCAAGCGACTTGCCCGCGCGCACGCCGTCAATCACGCCTCGCAGACTCTTTGCTGTCTTGCGCGCGTCGCTTCGATCGATCGGAAAATTACCCGCGGCCCACAAATGCCATCCCATGAAAGGCACGTAGAACAATTCCTTCTTGGCCATTATCTTGAACGGATGAGGCAGGCTACCGAACAGCGCGGGAATGTCGATCAGGCTCGAATGGTTTGCCATGAAAACGTAGTTCTGATCCCTGCTGACGTTCTCGGTTCCGTGAACGTGAATGCGGGCGAAGATGCTCCAAGCGATCAAGCGGCACCACCACCTTGCGCACCAATGCTGCGCCGCTCCGCTTCGGTCAAACGGTGAGACCAAAAGCGAAATGGTCGCCATCACCACTGTGTGCGTGTACCACAGCAGATTAGCGAACGGCGCCCAGAGGTAAACCGGAATTGTCTTCAGCTTGTTCAAGGATACTCAAATTAATCAGAATGATTACAGGTTGGGAAGAGGGACTTGTCCCCGCCCTTTTGTTTCGTTCAATCGCACAAGATTGGGCGGGGACAAGTCCCTCTTCCCAACCCGTAATTATTCCCTCGGTTTCGACAGCTTGAGTCAAGCCTCTATTGAATCAACGACGCGGCAATCAAAAGCGCGATGATCGACTTCGCGTCATCGATCTCGCCCGAGTGCACACGCGCGACTGCTTCATCAAATGACATCCGCACAACTTCGATCTCTTCATCCTCGTCGAGGTTTTGTTCACAACGCTCGAGCCCCGAGGCCAGGTAAACGAACAAGCGCTCTTGACAATAGCCGGGCGCGACGTTGAACTCGCCTATCTTGCGAAGCTCTCGCGCGCGATAGCCCATCTCTTCTTCCAGTTCACGCAACGCGGTTTCTTCTGGCGTGTGGCCTCGTTCGATTCGACCTGCGCAGATCTCCAGCGAGTAGCGTCCCAGCGGATAGCGCCACTGCCTTACCAGCCCAACGCTCCCATCTTCGAATAACGGCAACGCTCCCGCGCCGCCGTTATGATGTACGACCTCAATATTGACCTCCCCTTTTTCTTTCGACATGAATCGACTCAGCGAGAGGTCGAGGACCTTGCCCCGGTAAATGTAGTTTCGTTTGAGTAGCTCGTGTGACATAGAAAGTGAAACGTGATGCGTGAATCGTGATCCGTGATGCGTGAAACGTGATGCGCGAATCGTGATGCGTGATTCATGACAGTCAGCGGCACCGCCTGCGGTCACGGATCACGCATCACGGATCACGGATCACGGATCACGAACCACGCATCACGGTTCACATCGCGGCGCTCTGAGCATCAGCTTCTTCCAGCAGCTTCTTCACTTCGCCCACCAGATGCAGAGACCCGGCGACACAGACCAATCCGTCGGGCGGGGTCACGCTTCGCGCCCACGAAAGAGCCTGTCTTACAGTTTCCGTGAAAATGACATTGCGCGACGAATTGAGCGCTGATTTACCCAGTCGCGCACCGTCGGCCGCGCGACTGTCTCTAACTCGGGTTAGCACCACGGTCCGTGCCACATCGAAAAGCTTGGATGCCATGCGATCGATATCTTTGTCGCTCATCGCGCCGAAGATGAGTGTAACCGGGCCAACCCAAAACTCATTCAGAAAAGCCCTCAACGCCCGAGCGCCCGCCGGATTGTGTGCGCCGTCGAGAAGGACGACGGGCTCGTCATCGATTACTTCCAAGCGGCCGGGCCAGCTCACGTTGCGCAGTCCTTTGATGATTGCTTCCCTCGGGATCGGGAAACCCGATTCGTTCAAAAGCTCCGCCGCCTCAACTGCGGCCGCGCCATTGTCGGCCTGGTGCCGGCCTCGCAGGCCTGAAATGAGTCGCGAGTAGTTCGAGTGTGCGGACTCGTAATCGAAAGCTACTTGACCGAAGTCGCTGGTTGTGACATCGGCCGGCTCGTTTGCAAATACTGGCAGCACGCGTGTCTCGAGACAACGTCGCATAAGAACCTCGGTGGCAGCCTCGTATTGCTGGCGACCGATCACCGCGCGCATACCAGGCGCGATGATCGCAGCCTTCTCGCCGGCGATTTCTTCGATTGTATTACCGAGCATGTTCTGATGATCCAAGTCTATCGAAGTAACCACCGAGATGATTCGGTCGACAGCGTTTGTGGCGTCGAGCCTACCTCCGAGACCCACTTCAAGGACTGCGAGTTCCGCGCCACGCCGCTGGAAATACAGAAGCGCGATCGCAGTTACTTGTTCGAAGAACGTCGGAAGCGCTTCGAGCTCGCCCGATGCTACCAGGTGTTCGCTCGCCTCGCGAACGACTGAGGCGAGTCTGGCAAAATCACCTTCGGTTATTTCGGCATCGTTAAATCGGACTCGCTCCTGGATGCGAACCAGGTGAGGCGAGGTATAAAGCGCGGTCTTGTGCCCCGCGGCTCGGGCGATCGAATCGATCATTGCCGCGACTGAGCCCTTGCCGTTGGTTCCGGCCACGATCACTGACTTGAAGGAGAGTTGAGGGTTACCGACTCGGTCAAGCAAGCATCGTATGCTCTCGAGCCCAAACTTCGCAGCAAGGACCTCGTGCCCAAGCGAGTACAGATATCTGACCGACTCTGTGAAATCCATCGATAAGCTATCGCGACGGCGGCTTTCCGTTTTGCGTCATGAAATCTAGTGAGTGGATGATGAAGTCCTTTATATTCTTCCTTTCAACAACCGCGTCGAGCATTCCGTGCTCGAGCAGGAATTCCGCGCGTTGAAACCCTTCCGGCAACTTCTGCCTTATTGTTTGCTCGATTACTCGAGGCCCGGCAAACCCGATCAGCGCGCCCGGCTCGGCAATGTTAAAGTCGCCCAGCATCGCATAACTGGCAGTCACGCCACCAGTCGTCGGATCAGTCAGAACCGAAATGAACGGGAGGCCGGCTTCATCCAATCGCGCGAGGGCCGCTGATATCTTCGCCATCTGCATGAGCGAGATCGCGCCCTCTTGCATCCGCGCTCCACCGGACGCGGAAAAAATGACAAGTGCCGAGCGAGTTTTGATTGCTAACTCGATGGCGCGGGCGATCTTTTCGCCCACAACCGCGCCCAGCGAGCCTCCGACGAACGAAAGCTCCATCGCGCAGACAATTGCCCGGTGTCCGCCGACCTTGCCTTGAGCAGTAATAAGCGCGTCAAGCAACTTCGTGCTCTCTTGCATTTCCCGGAGGCGTTTGCGATAGCTCTTTGTGTCGGCGAAATTCAGCGGATCCGTCGAGTGCAACTCAGCATCCAATTCATCCCACTGCTCGTCGTCCAGAGTGAGCTTCAACCTCTGGACGGCGCCGATTCGGCGATGGTGGCCGCACCGCGGACAGACGCTCAGGTTCTCATCTACCTCGCGTTTGAGCAGCATCTCTTCGCAGACTTTGCACTTCACGAACAATCCTTCGGTTCGGACTGTTCGCTCTTCGCCCTCATCAGGCCGCCTCGGCTGGTCGGTTTTCTTGAACCAGGGCATCGTGAAAAGTGATTCGTGATTCGTGATGCGTGAAACCAAAACGCTTGCAGCTCGGGTCACGCATCACGAATCACGCATCACTCCTCCTCCTTTTGCTGAAGTTGGTCATCGTTTCTTGAACGTCTGCGCGGTGATTCACGACCCTAGCGATGATGAATAAGAGATCTGATAACCGATTCAAATAAGCAATCGTCTCTGGGTTGAGTTGCTCGTTTTCCGACAACGCGACAACCCGCCTCTCAGCGCGTCGAGCCACTGTGCGGGCAAGATGCAGCGTCGCTCCCGCTTCCGAGCCGCCAGGAAGAATAAACTCTTTCAATGGTTGCGTCTGCTCCAAAAAGCGGTCTGCCCACTCTTCGATCCTCTCGACGAACGAGGCGTCTATACGCGGAACATCGATCTCAGATGGGCTCGCCAGGTCCGCGCCTAGGGTGAAGAGATCATTTTGAATCATCCCAAGTATCTCGCTTATCTCTTGGTCCTGCGTCCTCACGCGTGCAAGTCCGATCACCGAATTCAGCTCGTCAACTTCGCCATATGCCTCCACTCGCAAGCTCGCTTTGCTGACGCGCGCTCCGCCCACAAGCGACGTTTCACCCTTATCCCCGGCCCTCGTATATACTTTAGTAATTCGCATTTGCGTCACCGAAGCGTGAATCATTCTAGGCACGACTCATGATCCTTGTCAAAGTTGGGGATGAGACGGTGAGCCCATTAACACCGCACTTCAGTGAGGTGTTAGCGACCAATCACCCCGTGTGGCTCCATCCCGCCCACCTCACTGAAGTTAATGTGCTCCCCGTGTTTATCTTGGTTGCGTGCGAGTCGCGCGATGTCGGATACTCTCGGATATCTGGTGGTCATTAGACGATGGCAAGAATAACTGTCGGCATACTAGGACTTGGAACGGTCGGCACCGGTGTGGTCAAGCTGTTGGCCAGCGACAGCCGTTTCAGAATCAAGTGGGTCGCAGTTCGCGACAAAACCAAACCTCGGGATGTCGACCTGTCCTCAATACGAGTGACCGACCAGCCGTACGATTTAGTCAACGATCCCGAGGTCGAGATAGTTATCGAGGTAGCCGGCGGGATCGCGCACATCTACGAGTTGATTAAGCAAGCTATCGGAAACGGTAAACACATCGTAACCGCCAACAAAGAAATGATCGCACGACACGGCTCGGAGATTTTCCAGCTTGCCCATAGAAACAACGTAACCGTTTTGTTCGAAGCTGCAGTCGGCGGCGGCATCCCGTTGATCTCGACCATACAACGAGGCCTCGAGGCGAACGAAATATCAAGCGTCGCTGGAATACTCAACGGGACCACCAACTATATTCTCACGGCGATGGAGGAGCGCGGCCAGACTTTTGACGAAGCGCTGGCCGAAGCTCAGCAGCTCGGGTTTGCAGAAGCCGATCCGACCAATGACGTCGAAGGTTTTGACGTCGCCTACAAAATCACCATTTTGGCGTCGCTTGGGTTCGGGCGGTTCGTGGACGCAGATTCAGTGCATCGCCAGGGCATAACGCAAGTGTCTGATCTCGACATCGGTATGGCTCGCGAGTTCGGCTATCGCATCAAAATGATCGGGTTAGCGCGGCGCGGCCGCGGTTGTATGGAGGTGCGCGCGCAGCCGATGCTGGTTCCAATTCATCATCTGCTTGCATCGGTTGAAGGGGCTAACAATGCGATCTTCATCAGCGGGAGCGCGGTGGGCGAAGTGATGTTGGTGGGTCCGGGCGCAGGTCAAATGCCGACGGCTAGCGCGGTTGTAGGGGACTTGATCAACCTCGCAAGCGCGTTGAGGCTTCCAGATTTCGCGCCGTACTTTCAGCCTGCGATCGACTCACAGGAGTCGCCGCTCTGCTCAATAGAAGAATCCGAGAGCGCCTTCTACATAAGGCTAGAGACCGAAGACAGTCCAGGGGTGATTGGGAACATAGGTCACGCGCTTGGCGGACATCAAGTGAGCTTACACAGCTTGTTGCAACGCGGTGTGCCGCAGTCAGGCCCGGCCACAATAATCTTGCTCACGCATCGCGCGAGTGAGCGAAGTGTCGCTCGCGCAGTCAAGGAAATAGAAGCGCAACCGACGACAAAAAGAATAGGAGTCGTGCTGCGAGTGTTCGAATAAGGTTAGAAGTCAGAGGTCAGAAGTCGGAGGTGAGAAGTCCTTCCTGATGTCTGACCTCTGACTTTTGACTTCTGGTTTTCTATGATTGTTCAAAAATTCGGTGGGACTTCAGTCAAATCAGTTGCGCGAATTAAGAACGTTGCGAGCATCATCGCGCGGGCAGCGGCGGAAGACTCGGTCGTCGCGGTAGTTTCGGCGATGGGCGATACGACCGATTATCTCGTCAAGCTTGCTGGGCAGGCGAGCGACTCGCCCAACCGCCGCGAGCTCGACGCGCTACTGGCGACGGGCGAGCAGATCTCGGCCGCAATCGTAGCGATGGCGCTCATTGAATTGGGCGTGCGAGCGATTTCGCTCACCAGCGCACAACTCGGCATCACGACTGAAAGCACCCACACGACCGCTCGAATTATCGATATAAACACCGAGCGGATTCGCCGGGTGCTGGACGATGGACGCGTGGTAGTCGCTGCGGGCTTTCAAGGCATGACTGCTGAAGGTGATGTCACCACCCTTGGACGCGGCGGGTCAGACACAACGGCCGTTGCACTGGCTGCAGCGCTCGGAGCTTCAAGCTGCGAAATCTTCACGGACGTCAGCGGTGTGTACACTGCCGATCCTAACATCGTGCCCACCGCGCGTTTGATGAACGAGGTTTCGTACGAAGAGATGCTCGAGATGGCGCGTGTCGGCGCGCAGGTTCTTCACCCGCGTGCGGTCGAGCTTGCTCGCAAACACCGGCTTCGGGTCAGAGTCAGAAACACCTTTGACCTCAATCACGAGGGAACAATTCTCAAAGGAGCTGATGAGATGGAGATCTACCGCCCTGTGAGCGGCGTCACGGTCGATCGGGACCAGGCGCGGCTTGCAATCTTGAAAGTGCCTGACCGACCCGGCATCGCGGGCGAGGTGTTTGGGACCCTGGCAGCTCAGGGCATTGCCGCGGATATGATTATCCAGGCGTTTCATGAAGACCGCTCGGTGAACGATATTACCTTTACGGTTAAGCGCAGCCATTTGCCCGTTGCGCGGGCCACACTTGAGCAAACGGCGGCTCAAATTGGAGCTGAAAGCGTGCTGGCGGATGAAGACGTCGCCAAGGTGAGTATCGTTGGAGCGGGACTCATGGACCAACCTGATGTAGCAGCAAGAATGTTTTCGGCGTTGGGGCGAGCCGCAATCAACATTAAAATGATCTCAACTTCCGAGATTCGAATAAGCTGCGTGGTGAGCGACAAGGACGCAGAACGGGCGGTCAGAGTCGTGCACGACTTGTTTCATTTAGAAGAGGTCGCCGCTCGCTCAGATGGTCGCATCACAATCGAAAGCTGAGTAGCGCTGTTCTAGGACACACACTCACTTAACTGCGGGCCGACGCCCTCCCTCAAGTTCCCGAGGAAAAAACTTAGAGATGCGGTGATAAGCCATGGTGGAAACACAAAGTAAGCAAGCGCTGCGTTCGGCCATAACAGTACCGGTGGTTCGAAAGCTTCTGCATCGAGGCGCGCGCTCGCGCCTGGCACGGATATTTACTAAGTCGTACCCGGTCGAGGTTGCACGGCTGGTGTCGGCGCTGAGAGGTTCCGAGCGCGTCCAGGCGTTCGAGATTCTC
>Ga0137380_10006108_pt1 | contig 10733 bp, 10 predicted proteins | sample SagtaG_17_FD_104809 | JGI IMG/M metagenome (GOLD analysis project Ga0137380, IMG submission 104809) | Vadose zone soil microbial communities from Sagehorn Ranch, Mendocino, California, USA - Sage2_L_100_16 metaG | ecosystem: Environmental > Terrestrial > Soil > Vadose zone | place: USA... | reverse complement strand
ATGTCGCGGCGTTCGGTCCTCGCCGGCGTTTGCCTCGCCGGCGTCCTTCCAACACGGTCAGGGTGGAAGGTACGCCGCGTTCTCATGCCAGGGGCTCATCCACAGATTTCGACGATATCTCCAACCATGAAGATCACGATCACTGGTTGGAGTCCTAAATCCGGATGCCGACAGCGCCGGTGACGGTCAACCGGGCGATGGTGGGGAGAGGGGCATGGCATGACCCGCCTGGCACCGTCCTGGATCGAGGCCTCGCCGAACCCGCCCATGGAACCTCGCACGTCGCGTTGGTTCGCTTCGTCGTCACTGACCTCCCAACGGCACCAAGGAAGGAACGCCCTCACGAGCGCAGCGCATCACCACGAGAACCAGGCGGCCTCTCTGGGATGCTGGACGAGTGGTCGACGTGACGGGCGCGCTCCTCGGCGCCGTCGGTGGAGTCGCGGTAGGGTCCTGGGAGCACTGCGTAGCGAGTTGTTGGCCGCGGATGGCCACTCACCAATTCATTGAAAGGGACCACCGATGCCAGAACTGGTCATCGACTTCATCACCTCGCTCGATGGCTACGGGGCCGCCGAGGGCTGGCCCGGCTGGTGGGGCCTGGAAGGGCCCGAGTACCTCGCCTGGCTGGCAGACCACCCGGAAGCGGACTACACCGTCCTGATGGGCGCCAACACCTATCGGCTCATGTCCGGGTTGGCCAGTGACGGTGAGCCGGGTACAGATGTCCTGGCGGGCCTGTCGAAGGTCGTCTTCTCCTCTACCTTGACCGAGCCGCTGTCATGGCCGAACACCCAACTGGTCACCAAGGATCCCGTCGAGGCCGTGCGGGAGATGAAGGACAACGGCACCAAGTCCATGCGCACCCTGGGCAGCCTCACCCTGTGCCGCTCGCTGCTGAAAGCCGGTCTCGTGGACCGTTTCCGCGTGGTCGTCTTCCCCGTCATCACCGGGAGCACCGGTCGGGACCGCATCTACGACGGGTACCCCGACGTCGCCCTCGACATGGTTACCAGCCGCACCTTCGACGGTCGGCTGCAGCTGCTCGAGTACGTCCCCATGGTTCTGGCCGGGCCGCCCGGCACCACCAAGGCCGACGCCTAATAAGCTGGGGCGGTACTGATGAACGACAGCTGGGAGGGCGTCTACCGTGCAGCCGAGCCAAATCACCGAGGTCCTGAGCCGCCCGATCAGCCAGGAACTCCTGGCCCGCGACCTGACCCGCCTGGCCTACGTCGCCAAGGACGGCACGCCCCGCTCCATCCCGATCGGGTTCGTCTGGAACGGCTCGGAGATCGTCATGTGCACGGCGAAGAACGCCGCGAAGGTCCCGGCCCTGCGCCACAACCCGGCGGTCGCCCTGACGATCGACACCGAGGTGCACCCGCCAAAGACCCTGCTGATCCGCGGACGGGCCGAGCTGGATGTCGTCGAGGGCATCCCGGACGAGTACCTCGAGATGAACGGCACCTACACGATGACGCCCGAGCAACGGGTCGAGTGGGAGGCCGACGTGCGGTCGCTCTACGACGGCATGGTCCGGATCGTCGTGACCCCGACTTGGGCGAAGCTGATCGACTTCGAGACAACCCTCCCGAGCGCGGTTGCGGAGCTGGCCCGACAGCGGGACGAACGTCGGCGCGCCTGAGCGCCACGGTGTGCCCGACGCATCGAGATCCAGGCCCAGGAGCTACACAGGAGGGCGGTCGAATCACAAGAAACCGCGCCGGAGCCGGGGTCGCTGGTGCCGGTTGGGCCGTGGAGACCGGATCAGCGGCGCAGCGACGAGCCGGCTGACCCTGCCATCGGCCGGTCCCGCGGTGGCTGACCACCGGGATCATCACCGCTGGCCGCCCTGCCCGCTGGCCGGCTCGGCCGCTCCCTGATCAGCCAGGTCACGATCTCCGGTTGGAGTATTAGGCGATCTTGCGGTGGTAGGTGGCCATGGCGAGGGCGTAGGCGACGATGAGGATGCCGACACACCAGGCAAGGGCGATCCAGATGTCGGTGCTGACGGGCTGCTGTGTGTACAGGTCGCGGATCGTGTTGACGATGGGCGTCACCGGCTGGTGCTCGGCGAAGGCGCGCACCGGTCCGGGCATGGTTGCGGTGGCGACGAATGCCGAGCTGATGAACGGCAGGAAGATCAGCGGGTAGGAGAACGCGCTCGCGCCGTCCACGGTCGTCGCGGACAGGCCGGCGATGACGGCGAGCCAGGTCAGCGCCAAGGTGAACAGGATCAGGATGCCGGCGACCGCGAGCCAGGCAAGCACGCCTGCCCCGGAGCGGAAGCCCATGAGCAGGGCGACGAGCACGACCACCACGACCGAGACCAGACTGGCGACCAGCGAGGTCAGCACGTGCGCCCAGAGCACGGAGGACCGGGCGATGGGCATGGACTGGAAGCGCTCGAAGATGCCGCTCTTCATGTCCAGGAAGAGCCGGTATGCGGTGTAGGAGATGCCCGAGGCGATCGTGATGAGCAGGATGCCGGGCAGCAGGTAGGTCACGTACCGATCCGACCCTTGGCTGATCGCGCCGCCGAACACGTAGACGAACAGCAGCATGAAGGCGATCGGCATGACCGTGGTCGTGATGATGGTGTCCGGGCTGCGCATGATGTGGCGCAGGGACCGCCCCGTCAGGAGGGCGCTGTCACCGAGAAAGCGCTTGGTCATCGCTGTTCCTTACTTGTCGGTGCCGATGCCGCCGTCGTTGCCGGGTCGCCGTCGGTGCCGGTGGCGCCGACGATGGCGAGGAAGACGTCCTCGAGGGTCGGCTGCTTCTCGACGTATTCGACCTTGGCGGGCGGGAGGAGCTGCTTGAGCTCGGCGAGGGTGCCGTTGGCGATGATCCGGCCCTGGTGGAGGATCGCGATCCGGTCGGCCAGCTGTTCGGCCTCGTCCAGGTACTGGGTGGTGAGCAGCACCGTCGTGCCCTGCCCGGCGAGCTCTTTGACGCTGTTCCACACTTCGATGCGAGCTTGCGGGTCGAGCCCGGTGGTCGGCTCGTCCAGGAAGATCACCGGTGAATTCCCGATGAGGCTCATGGCGATGTCCAGGCGGCGGCGCATGCCTCCGGAGTACGTCGCCACCCTCCGCTTGGCCGCGTCGATGAGCTGGAAGCGGGCCAGCAGGTCATCCGCCATCTGGCCGGCGTCCTTCAGGCGCCGCAGCCGGGCCACCAGGATCAGGTTCTCGCGCCCGGTGAGGATCTCGTCCACGGCCGCGAACTGCCCGGTGAGGCTGATGGACTCTCGCACGTCCGCCGGGTGCGTGGCGACGTCGAAGCCGTTGACGGTGGCCGTCCCCGCGTCGGGCTTGAGCAGCGTGGACAGGATGTTCACGACCGTGGTCTTGCCCGCTCCGTTGGAGCCGAGCAGGGCGAAGATGCTGCCGGGCGCCACGTCGAAGTCCACGCCGCGCAGCGCGCGCAGCTTCTTGTACGACTTCTCCAGACCCTGCACGTGCAGCGCCTGGACCGTCTGTGTGGTCATCGGGACATCCCTTCGGCCACCCGCCGCCGCTCGGCGGCGCGGCCGAGGTGGCGCAGGTCGGCCATCAGCCGCAGGTTCTCCTCGCCGGTGAGCAGGTTGTCTACCGCGGAGAACTGGCCGGTCACGCCGATCGCGGCGCGCACCCCGTCCGGGTCGGTCGCCAGGTCGTGCCCGGCGACCCGGATGGTCCCGGCGTCGGCGGGGATCAGCGTGGACACGATGCGCACGATCGTCGTCTTGCCCGCGCCGTTCGGGCCGAGCAGTGCGAAGATCGTCCCCTGGTCAACCTCCAGGTCGACGTCGTCGAGCACGGTGTGCTCGCCGAAGGACTTGCGTATCCCGCGGGCGGTAATCGCCGCGTTGGACTGGGTCATCGTGCCTCCTCGCTGTCAGGAATGCGTCGTGTCGCCGGGGAGTTCGCCCGCCGCGCGCAGCGCCTCGCGGTGGGCCTGCCAGTCCTTCTCCCACTCGGGCAGCCGTGCCACCAGCCACTCGGCCATCGCGGCCCACTCCAGCAGCACGGCCCGCCGCTCGGGCGGGGCGTCGGCCAGGATCGCCAGGCCTTCGCGTGCCAGCGCGGCCTGCTCCTGGTACTCGGTGGGGTCGAACCCCAGCGCCCGCCGCGAGGTCAGGTCGATGCCGACCCGGTCCATCCGCTCACCCGCGGCCCGGGAGCGGCGGACCAGGCCCAGCTGCTCCAAGGTCTTCACCGCGCCGGCGATCGCGCTGCGGCTGGCCAGTAGCGCTTCGGCCAGTTCCGCGATGCTCTGCTCGCGCGGGTCGCAGATGGCCAGATAGCCCAGCAGCCGCCCCACCACCGGGGCCATCCCGTAACGGCGGGCGTAGAGCCGGCCGGCGTGGTCGGCGAAGGTGATCTCGGCATCGGTCGGCATGTGCAGCATACTACACGTGTGCCTGAGATAACACAAATTTGTGTTATCTCAGAAGTCTCGGTTCCGGCTTGGAGATCTAGGTCCGCCCGTGCCGGAACCGCACTCACTCCGGCGTCATCCACGCCGCGCCCGGAAGGCGGGCGGCGAATCCCGCCTCCAGAGCGCGGCGGTCACCAGGGCCTGGGCAGGCCGGGTTACCGGCTGCGACAGCAAGCATCCCGCTGGCTGCCAGCACGACGCGGCTGGTGTGTGTGCTCCATCGCCGCCAGCAGGTGGACGGGGCGGCTGTGGCCGTCGGTGGGTGGGCGCCGCGCAGCGTCTTGCCGTCGATGGCCACCGCCCGCTGCCGTGGCCGCTGCGCGGGGGCGGGGTGGTCGTGGCGGTCGCGTGCGACCAGCCAGTCGCCCACTGCGGCGGCCAGGGCGTGGGCGTCCAGCCGGCCGAGGGTGCGGCGGATGGTGGTCTCGGTGGGGACCAGGAAAGCCGCCGGCGAGTTGGTCGTGGCGGGCGCCGAGCGCGGCCCGGATTGGCTGGGGGGTGTCGGCGGCCCACTCGGCGATGGCGGCAAACGAGCGGGCGCCGGTCAGCACCGCGGCGGCGGCCATGGCCAGGATGGCGACCAGGGGGTGGCGGCGGCCGCGGGCCGCTCGCGGGTCGGGGACGGCGGCCAGGTAGGTGAGCAGGTGCGGGGGCTCGGCTTCGGCGAGTGGGCTGGCATCGCACAGCGACGCCAGGCCCGGCGGGATCGGGGATGATAGCTCGGCAGGCACGGGCTTCCACCGTGATCGTGAGGCGTTGAGAACCGCATGATCGGGGAGGTTCGTGCCTGCTTCACACTATCGGGCGCTACCGCACGATCGGACAGATCGAGAGAACGCCGGGGCGAGGTGTCGGCTCTTGCCACCTGAAGGCCCGAACGGCGGGAACCGCTAGAAGTGCGTCCACTGGCCGGCGAGGTCGTGTAACTGGCAAGCGTTGCGATGCGGGCGCGCTCGCCGTCCGGGGTGCGGCGCCCTCGGGCGCCGCTTGAGGCAGTAAGGCAGGTCCTCACAGCCGCGCCAAAGGCTTGACATACAGAGGGGCTGTCAGGTTTGCCTGTGATGGTCGGTGTATGGGTGAATCCGCCCTCCAACCGGCAGAGAGGACAGGGTGGCAGGCATCACACCGGCCGAGCCTGGCCGGTGACACCCTTGCCGAGGTGACCGCCGCGGCTGAATGTGGCATCCAACGCATCCGAAGCACCCACCACCTGGGCTACGCGTTCCTGCGTCACTGTGGGCTGTCCCTGTGGTAGGCAATGGTCGGGCTCTCGGGGGGGACAGGGACGCGACGGCTCGAGGACACGGACTTGACGCGCGGGGAACCCAGGTCCGCTGGGATTAGCCGACGGTGGTCGTCGGCGCCACGGTCGTGGTGGGCGCCACGGTCGTGGTGGGCGCCACGGTCGTGGTGGGCGTGGTCATCGTAGTGATCTGGATGACCTCGCTGTCTGTGTCGCTGCCGCAGGTAACGTTGTTGCAGCCGGAGATCTCCGCGGTTGCGACCGCGTCGCCCTTCTTGAAGGGCTTGGCACCAGTGGCTGTGACCAGGACGGTGATCTGCTCACCCGATCCGGCGCAGCCAACCTGGGTCGAGCCGGAGCCCCGGGCGACGCCTGATCCCGACTTCTGGGTCACGGTGACCTGAACCAACACGCTGCCGGTCGCGTTGCAGGTGACCTCCACCGGCACCTGGACGGCGGCGCCCTTGGCGAGCAGCGTGGCGGGGGAGTTCACTTGGACGTCCAGGAACAGCCCGCCGGAGAAGAACGCCACGGCAGGACCGGCGGTGGCAAACCACGCCAGCAGGCCACCGGCAAGGATGGCGACGACCGTGGTGGCGACCTTAATGCGCAGCTTGGTTGTCATCAGGTTCCTTTGCGTGGGCGGGGATGGATGGCTGGTGGGTTGCAGCGGTGTTGGAAGGGCGGATTCACCCACACACCGACCATCACAGGCAAAGAGGATGTCCCGGTCGCGGTGGAACCTCTGCGGCGAGAGCCAGCACGCCCCGGCCGGCGGCCATTCCAAGCCTCATCGCCTCTCCCCTCTTGTTGCGGGTGGTGGGCTTCGCATCCTCCAGAGTCGCCAAGTAGCGCACCAGGCAGTTAACCGGCAGTTTCCAGGCAACTCCAGTGATCTCTGCACGCGACCGCACCTCCGGCCGGCGGTGTCCGCTTCGCGGACGATCTATGACCGCCCTGCCTTCCCGCTCCGCGGGAGCATAGCGCCGGTCCGTCGTCCGTCCAGGTCGTTCGTCCCTCGATCGAGCAGTCACGAGAACGAGCGATCGAGGGGCGCTCCACCTGGACCTCCTCGTCCCGGCGCGGCCAGATTCGGCAGGGGCAGGGCGGTCGAAAGAAAGCAGGGCAAGCAAGGCAAGGACGCACTCGGTTCGGCTGCCTACGCTACGGCGGAAGTCGGGCTCTGAGCCGACAGCGCCCGCCGTGGTTCCGTCGTCCAGGCGGAACGGCAGCCGTCGCGTCTGAGCTGAGCTGCGTGGTTGCCCGGCTCAGCGTGTCACCGCCTGTTCCGTCGGTCGGGCGAGATGACACACCCAGCAAGGCAAGCATTGACCCATAGCGCCGCAGGTCAACGGCATGCCCCCATCAGGACACATGACCTTGAGTCTCTGACACGGACGAGGCCATGCCGACTGCCGCCTCTGCGACGGCTTGCCAACGAGGCAGTCGGTACCTCATCACCCGTGAGGGATCCTGCCTGCCCGGCAGCAGCGGATCCTTGGCCACCCCGCCCCACGTCTAGACATCCCCATGCCGGTTGGTGTCAAGCGGCGGCGGCTGCGTTGGAGGTGCGGTGTGACCACGCGGTTGCTTCGTTGTAGGGGGTGCGGGTCTTGAGGCAGCCGTGGAGGATGCCGACCAGCCGGTTGGACAGCTGGCGCAGGGCGGCGTGGTGGCCGGCGCCGCGGGCGCGCAGCTGGTCGTAGCAGGCGCGGGCGCCCGGTGAGGCCGTCAGGGCACAGAAGGCCTGCTGGTGGAGGGGATCGGCGAGGCGGTGGTTGCGCACGAACCGAGCGACCACGACCTTCTTCTTGCCGGACTGCTTGGTCACCGGCGAGGTGCCGGCGTAGTTGCGGCGGGCCCGCGCGTCGCGGTAGCGGCCGGGGTCGTCGCCGAACTCCCCGAGCACCCGGGCGCCCAGCACGCCGCCCAGCCCCGGCTGGCTGCGGTAGATCGCAGCGTCCGGGTGCCCGCCAAAATTCGCCTCGACCTGCGCCGCCAGCGCCTCGATCTGGGCGTTGAGGGCGCCGATCACCGCCACCGCGGCGCGCACGGTGGCGGCGTAGGCGGCGACCACCGTCTCCGGCTGGGGCAGCTGCTCGGCCCGCAACGCCTGCTGGACCTGGGCGGCCTTGGCCGGCACGCCACGCCGGCCGGCACCCTTGAGCGCGGCCACGATCCGGGTGCGGGAAAGCCGCGCCGCGCTGCTGGGTCCGGCGCGGCCGCCAGCAACGCCAAGGCGTCGGCGGCCGCCAAGTCCGGGAACGCCTGCAACGCCGCGGGGAAGAACCCCTACAGCGCCGCCCGCAGCCGCAGCAGGTGCCGGTGCCGATCCCAGGTCAGCGTCTGGTGCGCCCGCGCCAACAGCTTGACCGCCTCGGCGCGGTCGCTGTCACCGGCCGCCACGCGCAGCTGGTGGCGGTCGGTGCGCACCATGTCGGCCAGCGCGTGCGCGTCCCCAGCATCGCTTTTCGCCCCCGAGGTGGCATGCCGCTCCCGGTAGCGCGCCACCTGCCGAGGGTTGACCGGGAACACCTGGTAGCCCGCCGCGAGCAACGCCTGCACCCACGGTCCCCGGTCGGTCTCGATGGCGACCACCACCTGCTCCGGCCCGTCATCCTCGCCCAACTGCGCGGCGACCAGCTCGTGCAGCCTGGCGATGCCGACCACCCCCTCGGGCAGCCGCGCCCGACCAAGCCGCCGGCCGGCCGGATCTTGCAGCTCGACATCGTGGTGGTCTTCCGCCCAGTCATCGCCCACGAACAGCAACCCGACCTCCATCCCTTGTCGTGCCAGCACCAGCCTGCGGGAGGATCACCGGCGGCCTAATGGACCAGTGCTCACGCCACAGCGCACGGGCACGCCATCCCATCAGCGGTCAACCCTCCCACCACCACCGGCGAGGGCACGGTCTTGACGAAGGACTCCTCCGCGTCCAGGGCGCTGGAGTGCTCACCCACCGGCGACGAGCGACCCGAGTCTGCCCACAGCCGACCCGGATGAGCCCCCATTAGGGTGCTCGCTCCCGCTCGCATCGCTCCGCGACGACCTGCGGCCGCCCTTGACCCGGCGCGGGGTCCCCGGCCTGGAGCTTGCCAGCAGCCGAGCAGGCAGGACCGTGCCATCTGCGTGCCATACGGGATGAGCGCTTGCGGCGCCTGGCGGTCAACCACGGTCACTCTCGTCACGCTGACCTGCGACGTTGCTATATAGGCGCGGGACGGCACGAATGGTAAGGATGGGGTCGCCGGGTCGGTACGGAAGCACGCAGGCCACCCGCCGCTCACGGCCACGACCTCTGGCGCAAGAGCAGGGAGGGTGAGTTAGCGGCTTGTCGGCCATCGAACACATGACCTGTTGCCTTGCTCTGCCGACACTCATGCCGGTCATCGCCCACGGCGTCATTGTGACCGCAGCCAGTGGTTTGCTGGCATTTTGCTGGCAGCTGGCATCGCCGAGGGGTCCGGCGAGGGCGCTTGTGCTGGTGGGCGCGACAGGTATCGAACCTGTGACCTCTGCCGTGTGAACGAATCGGCCCGCTCGCACGGTGCCTCGCAGGACCTGTCGCCGCACTGCTGAACCCCAGGTGGGAGTCATGGTGTTGCCCTGGCGGGTGATGTGTCTCGAGGCCTCGTGAGGCCGGGTTGCTGACAAGCTGCTGACAAGGGACGAGGGCGTACGGGCTGACTGACGCCAGCGTAGCCAATTACGAATTACCCGATGTAATTCGAGACTGGTCAAGGCGATATGACAAACCAGCCGTCCACTATGGGGCCACTTTCACCCCTCGCCATCGGTAACGACGGGCTGTGATGATCACCTCTGAACAGACCGGAGGAGCTGCCATGGACGCCCTGGACCACGACGTGGTTGCGCTGCTGCACGACCTGGTCGCGATCGATTCAGTGAACCCCTTGCTCGTCCCCGCCGCGGCCGGCGAGCGCGAGATCGCGGCGTACGTCGGCAGGTGGGCAAGCCGCGCCAGCCTCGAGGTCGAGGTGCTGGAGGCGACGCCGGGCCGACCCAGCGTCGTAGTCCGTAGCGGTCGCCGCGGCAGCGGGCAGACTCTCCTGCTGTGTGGTCATCTGGATACCGTCGGGCTGGGCGGCATGTCCGACCCGCTCGCAGCGCGCGTCGACGGTGACCGGCTTTACGGCCGCGGCGCCTACGACATGAAGGGCGGTCTGGCTGCCGCACTCGTGGCCTGCCGCAATGCGGCCCGGTCCGGATTGTCGGGCGAGGTGATCGTGGTGGCGGTCGCCGACGAGGAGCACTCCAGCATCGGCGTCCAGGAGGTGCTGCGCCGCGTCCGCGCGGACGCGGCGGTCGTCACCGAACCGACCGAGCTGGCCGTCGCCACCGCCCACAAGGGCTTCGTCTGGGTCGAGATCGACGTCGTCGGCCGGGCGGCGCACGGATCGCGGCCGCACCTTGGTGTGGACGCGATCCTCAAGACCGGCCCGATCCTTGTGGCGCTGACCGACCTGAACGAAATGCTGCTCACGGGTGCGCACCCGACCCTGGGCCCGGGGATCGTGCATGCCTCGCTCGTGACGGGCGGACTGGAGGAGTCCACGATCCCCGACCGCTGCACCCTGACCATCGAACGCCGCACCCTGCCCGGTGAGACCGTGGCGGATGTCGAACACGAGATCGCCGAGCTCCTCACCCGCTGCCGCCGCGCCGACCCGGAACTCGCCGTCACCAGCCGCACCCTGCTCGCTCGCGAGCCATTCGAGACGGCACCCGCCGAACCCATCGTCGGCACGGTCATCCAAGCCGCCCGCGGGGTGCTCGGCCGGTCAGTGGACGTGGTCGGCGTGAGCTACTGGGCCGACTCGGCGTTTCTCCAGGCGGCCGGGATCCCGACGGTCCTGTTCGGTCCCGACGGCGACGGTGCCCATGCGGCGGTGGAGTGGGTGAGCCTGCCGGGAACCATCGCCTGCACCCGATACTCCGTCACGATCGGACGCGGCGGCGGTGGCGGCACCTCGAACACCTGCCGTGCCTGCTCGGCGTCCACCGGCACCCCGGCAAGGTCGCACCCGCACCCGGCACAGGT
>Ga0137380_10006106_pt1 | contig 10736 bp, 8 predicted proteins | sample SagtaG_17_FD_104809 | JGI IMG/M metagenome (GOLD analysis project Ga0137380, IMG submission 104809) | Vadose zone soil microbial communities from Sagehorn Ranch, Mendocino, California, USA - Sage2_L_100_16 metaG | ecosystem: Environmental > Terrestrial > Soil > Vadose zone | place: USA... | reverse complement strand
TCCATGCCTGCTACCGCTGGATGTTCAGGCTCGCGATGTACGCCTGCTTCTGCTTGTCGCGTCCCTGGTCGTTCGTGATCTTCTCCCAGGCCGCCTCGATCTGCTTCATCGTGTCGTCGCGGCTGAGCTCTCCGGAGAGGAACTGCGCGAGCCCCGTGTCGAGCGCGACGCCCTCATACTGGGAGGACTTGGGGACGCGCAGGTCCAGCATCATGTTGGGGCTCTGCAGGCTGTCGCGGATGGCGCCGAGGTAGTTCTTTGCGGCGCCCTCGCTCATCCCGGCCTTCACCCACAGGTCGATGTTGTTGAACTGCGAGGCGCGGTACGGGTTGAAGCCGGTCTTGCCGAGGGTCACGTCGACGTTCGATTCCCCCGGCGCGCTCATGTAGGCCAGGAAGGCGAAGGCGGCGTCCTTGACGTCCTTCTTCGCCGACGCGTTGATGGCGCCCGACCAGCCGCCGTACGCGGCGTAGGGCGCATGGTTAACCCCGTTGATCGCATGCGGGCACGTCTTGGCGTCGCAGTCGACGAGCTGGCCGGTGGCCCGGTCGAGGATCCGGCGGGACCCGGGGAGGATCACCGACCCCACCTTGTCCTGCACGGTCGAGGTCTTGGGGTCGACGGCGAGGGTGCCGATGTCGCCCCAGTCGATCGAGAGGGCGCAGCGGCCCGTGGTGAAGAGCCCGCGCGTGTCGCCGACGTCCAGGTTCAGCTCGCCCGGAGGCCCGTACCTGGTGGTGTTCTTGTACACGTCGAGTGCCGCCGCGAACGCCTGGTTGTTCACGAGCGGCTTCATGCTGTCGACGTCGAAGAAGGAGCCCTGGCTGGTGCCCTGCGTCTGCAGGTAGGAGCCGGCGATCGACCAGAACATCCAGTAGGACTGGGCGGACCGCTTCTTCGCGATGCAGGAGCCGTAGTCGGGCTTGCCGTCGCCGTTCAGGTCCTTCCCGTTGTACCTCTGGGCGATCGACAGGTAGTCGTCCCAGGTGGCCGGCGGCTGCAGCCCGTCCCGCTTCAGCAGGTCGCTGCGGTAGTACACCATCTGGAAGTCGCCGTCGAGCGGGACCGTGTAGGTGTGCCCCTGGTAGGAGGCGCTGAAGTCGCGGAAGAAGGGGGCGATGTCGTTCCACTTCAGGGTCGGGTCAGCCTGGACGCGACTGCCGAGGTCCTCCAGGTAGCCCGGCGGAACGAAGTCCCCCATCCATTGCGGGTCGAAGACGAAGGCGTTGTAGCTGTTCGTTCTCGTCGCCATGTCGGTGAGGATCTTGTCGTACAGGTCGCTGAAGGGGACGGTCACCACCTTGATCTTCGCGCCGGTGAGCCGCTGGAACTCTGGAGCGCGCCGCTGGAGCGGCTCGGCGATCTGCGGCCCGGTGAACGTCAGCACGTTGACCGAGACGCCTTCGTACTTCTTCCCGCCGGTGGCCTGCTTCGACTGCCCCTTGCCGCCGCTGCTGCACGCGGCGACCAACAGCGACAGCCCGGCGATGCACGCGACCCACCCGCGGAAGTGACGGTTGGTCATGCTGTCCTCCTCTCCCTCTCACGCTGACTTCTCCTCGCCGCGGCCCACGGCGCCTCCAGGACCTCGGGACCGCCCCCTTCCTCCCGGCCGGTGCCGCCCGCCGGCGTTCCCACCGGGCCGCCGGTCACGCCGGCCTCCCATCGCCGGCGACCTCGGGTCCGGAGGCCGAGGAGGCGGCGCTCGGCGCGGTCGTGGCCGGGACGCGCAGGCCTGCCATGCCGCCGTCGACCGGGAGCGCGATCCCGGTGACGAAGCTCGCGGCCGGGGCGGCGAGGAACGCGACGGCCGCTGCGACCTCCTCGGCCGACCCGAGGCGGCCGACCGGCTGGCGTGCGGCCAGCGCCGCCCGCTCGGCCTCCGGGTCCGCCGTCTCGGCGAGCAGCCGGCCGACCCACGGGGTGTCGATCGTTCCCGGGGTGACGCAGGTCACCCGGACGCCGTCGGCGAGGAGGTCCGCCGCCATCGCGAGGGTGAGCGAGAGTACGGCGCCCTTGCTCGCGCTGTAGCAGGCCCGCCTGGGCAGTCCGGCGGTCGCCGCGATCGAGGCGACGTTCACGATGGCCGGATACCGCGAGCGGCGCAGGTGCGGCAGCGCGGCACGGCTCGTGCGGACGATGCCGAGGACGTTCACGTCGAAGACCTGGTTCCACTCCGCCTCGTCGCCGTCCTCCACGGTGCCGACCGCGCCGATCCCGGCGTTGTTGACCAGCACGTCCAGGCCGCTGAGCTGCCTGGCGGCCGTGGCGACGGCGTCGTCGACCGCCGCCTGGTCGGTGACGTCGGCGACGAGCGGCAGGATGCCCTCGATCGTCGGGACCGGCTGCAGGTCGAGGGCGGCGACCCAGGCGCCGCCGCGCCGCAGGTGCCTCGCGGTGGCCAGGCCGATCCCCGACGCGGCCCCGGTGACCAGGGCGGCCAGCCCGTCCAGCTCCTTCACCCGCGACCCCTCACTTCCTCCGCTGAGAAAGCGCTCGTGCCGAGCAGTGTCGTCGAGGACTGCTGTTCAATATACTGATCAGCGGTCAGAATGTTATACAGCGCAGGGAACGACGGCACAAGAGGGTCTCGGGAGGACGGCCGCCCGCCGTTGGCGGTCCCACGGGCAACGCTAGACTTGACTCGAACGGCGCGATCAGAGAGGCGGTCCATCGTGGGAGCCCCAGCGGCCGGAGACGCGCGTCGTGCCGCGGCCGGAGACGCGAGGTCGCTGGTCCCCGCGGTCAGCCGCGCCGCGGCGATCCTCGACGAGCTGGCCGGCGGCGAGGGCGGCGCGCTCGGGCCGAGCGAGCTCGCCCGCCGGCTCTCGCTGCCCAAGTCGTCCGTTGTCAACATCTGCAACGCGCTCGTCGACGCTGGCCTGGCGCGCCGCCGAGACGGGGGGTTCGTGCTCGGCGGCAAGCTCGCGGAGCTCGGCGCCGCCTACCTCTCAGCCTTCGACCTCGTGCGCGAGTTCCACGAGGCCTGCGCGGCGGCCGACCCGCCGGTCGAGGAGACGCTGCAGCTCGCCGTGCTCGGGGACGGCCTGGACGTGATCTACCTCGCCCGCCGGGACGGCAGCCATCGGGTGCGCCTCGCGTCCGACGTCGGACGCCGGCTGCCGGCCACGTGCACGGCGACCGGCAAGGCGCTGCTGGCCAGCCTGCCACCGGGCGAGGCCGCCGCCCGGCTGCCCCAGGACGGAGGGCTCGCCACGCTGACCCCCAACTCCATCGCTCGCGTCAAGGCCCTGCTCGAGGAGCTGGAGCGGGTCCGCGCGCTGGGCTTCGCCGTCGACCGCGAGGAGACCCTCGAGGGGGTCACCTGCGTGGGCGCGGCCGTGCCGGCGGTGACGCCCGACGGGGATCGCGCCGCGGTGAGCTGCACGCTGCTCACGCCTCGTGCCGGCGATGACCGGATCGTCCTGCTGGCGCAGCGGGTCCAGGCGCTCGCCGGGGAGCTCGCCGACCGGGTCGGCACGGCTAGGCAGAGCTGACCGCCGGCGGGGCCGGGGGGCGCTGGGCGGTTCGGCGGGAGCGCACCGCCCGCCGACGCCGGCGCGAGCGGCGGGCCGGCCCGGAGCCGGCCGGCCGCGACGCCGCCCGCTCGCGCCACGTCCGCCCGCCGAGCTCGTCCCAGAGCGTCATCGGCCGCACCTCCTTGCGGAGACAGAGCGACCTTCCCGCCGCCTGATACGTGCGAGGATCCCCGCGAGCCCGAGGGGCGGTTCAGCGGCTCAGCGCGACGCGTGGATGGGCTGGGCCGCGCAGACCGCGCGCAGGGTGGCGACCAGCTCGTTGATGCGCACCCCTTTGGCGAGGCCGGCGTCCGCCCCCGACCGGCGGACCGCGCTGGCGAGCCGTTCGTCGTCCTCCCCGGTCCACAGCACGACGCGCATCTCCGGCTGCCGCCGCCGCAGGGTCAGGGCGGCCTCGACGCCGCCCATCCGCGGCATCCGCAGGTCCATCAGGACCACGTCGGGACGGCGCGCCGCCGCCTCGGACAGGGCCTGGACGCCGTCGGCGGCCTCGCCGACCACCACCACCCCGGCATCCTCGAGTGCCTCGCGGACGTGCCGGCGCAGCTGCGGGCAGTCGTCGACGACCAGCACCCGCAGCCGGGGAGCCGTGTCGGTGTCCGGGTCTGGCATCGCGATCCTCGTGGAGACGTAGGTGACTCGGTATGGGTAGCATTCCTGATGCCAAGTGCGAACGCAACTGGCATCTGCACGTGCTAACGTCAAGTGCACGTCATGGTGTGGGAAACTGGCAACGGCACCGGGCCAGCCGGCAAGACGGTGCAGACCATCAACACGATGCTGCGGGAAGGGTGACGTGGAAGAGACCTACAACGGCATGTCCGCCCTGCACCTGCGGGGGGTCCAGTGGTGCAAGGGAAGCCGGAGCAGCGGCCAGGGCAACTGCGTCGAGACGGCGAAGCTTCCAGGCGGCGGCGCCGCGGTTCGCAACTCCAGACATCCGGAGGGGCCGGCGCTGATCTTCACCGCCGGCGAGATCCAGGCGTTCCTCGCCAGCGTGAAGCTGGGCGACTTCGACGACCTGCTGCACGCCTGCTCCGAGCAGGCATGATCCCCCGTGTGCCCGGGAGCTGAACCGGCGGAGGCGATGTGACGGACGAGAGCCGGGGACGTGCCGAGACCCACCTCGCGCCGCGGCTGGTTGACAAGCCGCCCGGCCGCCCCTAGCCTCCCGGCCATGCGCGCGAACCGTCTTCGCTGGTGGTGGCTGCCTTGACGGCGGCCTCCTGATCGCGCACTCCTGATCGATGCGGCCGCCTCGCCGAGGCGGCCGCAGGCGTTCAACCGGCTCGCAGCCTTCCCTCGGCGGGGTGCCGCCCGACCGAAGGGAAGGCCCATGGCCGACGTGACCGCCGGGCTGCTCGACCCGCTGCTCGCGGTGGACGCCCCGCCGTTCGCGCTGCTGCGGCGCGAGGGCGCGCCAGGCGTGGAGCTGCTGCTCGGCGAGCTGGTCGAGGTGGAGCGGCTCGCCGACATCCCGCTGCCCGGCCGGCGGCCTGGCGCGGCCGGCCAGGACGTGCTCGCCGCCGTCCCGTTCCGCCAGGTGACCGAGCGCGGCTTCGCCTGCCGCGACGACCGGGCGCCGCTGCGCTGCCTCCTGGTGGAGCGCGCGGCGCTCCTCGACCCCGCGGAGGTGGCGAGCCGCCTGCCGGACGGGCCGGTCGTGGCGACCGGCGGGCGGTTCGACGTCGACGACGAGGCCTACGCCGCCACGGTCAAGCGGGTGGTCGCCGACGAGATCGGCCGTGGCGAGGGTGCCAACTTCGTCATCCGCCGCGACTTCCGCTGCCGCCTCGCCGGCCCGGCCAGCCGTGCGGCGCTGACCCTGTTCCGCCGCCTGCTCGCGGCCGAGCACGGCGCCTACTGGACGTTCGTGGTCCACGCCGGGGACCTGACCATGGTCGGCGCCACGCCGGAGCGGCACGTCACCGTGCACGGCGACCGCATGCTGATGAACCCGATCAGCGGCACCTACCGCTACCCGCCCGGCGGCCCGACGGTGGAGGGCCTGCTCGCGTTCCTGGCCGACCGCAAGGAGGTCGAGGAGCTGTACATGGTCCTCGACGAGGAGCTCAAGCAGATGAGCGCCGCCGGCGACCTCGGCGGGCAGGTCCTCGGCCCGTACCTCAAGGAGATGGGTCACCTGGCCCACACCGGGTACCTCCTGGCCGGCCGCTCCAGCCTCGACGTGCGCGACATCCTGCGCGCGACCATGTTCGCCGCGACCGTGACCGGGTCGCCGGTCGAGAACGCCTGCCGCGTGATCGCCGCGCACGAGGCGACGGGGCGCGGCTACTACGGCGGCGTGCTCGCGCTCGTCGGGCAGGACGGACAGGGGCGCCGCACCATGGACGCCCCGATCCTGATCCGCACCCTGTACCTCCGCCCGGACGGGGACGGGCTGCAGGCCACGCTCCCCGTCGGGGCGACCCTGGTCCGCCACTCCGACCCGGCCGGCGAGGTCGCCGAGCTCCACGCCAAGGCGGCCGGGTCGCTGGCCGCGATCGGGCTGCGCGGGCAGCGGGCAGGGCGGCCCGAGACCCGGTTGGCGGGACGTGAGCGTGCGCCCGGGCGCTCCGGACCCGGCCTCGCCGGCGACCCGCGGGTGGCCGCGGCGCTCGCGGGTCGCAACGCCCCGCTGGCGCCCTTCTGGCTCGAGCCGCAGGACGCCGCCGGCGTGCTCGCGCCGGAGCTGGCCGGCCGGACCGCGCTGGTCGTCGACGCGGAGGACGCGTGGACGGAGATGCTCGCGCACATGCTGCGACGGCTCGGCCTCGCCGTGACGGTGCGGCGCTGGAGCGAGACCCTCGTCGGGGAGGACCTCGTCGGGGAGGACCACGACCTGCTCGTCGCCGGGCCTGGCCCGGGCGACCCGCGCGAGCTGGCGCAGCCCAGGATGGCCGCGTTGCGCGAGCTGCTGCTCGCCCGCCTGGAGGCGCGCCGCCCGCTGCTCGCCGTGTGCCTGAGCCACCAGCTCCTCGGCGGCCTGCTCGGCCTGCCGCTCGCCCGGAAGGACGTGCCCTGCCAGGGCACCCAGCGGGAGGTGGACCTGTTCGGGCGGCGCGAGCGCGCCGGCTTCTACAACTCGTTCGCGGTGCGCGTGCCCCGGGCCGCGCCCGACGGCGTCGACGTCGCCGGCGACCCGCTGACCGGGGAGGTCGACGCCCTGCGCGGCGCATGCTTCGCGAGCACCCAGTTCCACCTCGAGTCCGTCCTCACCACCAACGGCGTGCACGTCCTCCGCTGGCTCCTCGAGCCACTGCTCGGCTGAGCCAGCGGGCTCGCCCGCCCGGTCGCGCCCTGACCTCGGGCCTGGCTCATGCTGTTCTAATGCCTGGTCGCGCACGATGGGCCTGCGGGAGCCGGCGGGGGCCGGCCCCCGGGCAACGAGCTCGTGATGCCGTCGATGGCCACAGCGGCGCCGGCGCGGCTCGCCTGTGCAAGGGAGGGCGGGTTGGTGAACAGCGACAGCGGGTCGGGGGTGAGGCTGGAGTTGGCCGAGAGGGCGACCAGGCTGCTGTCGTCGGCGGCGCCGCTCGACGCCGCGCTGCTCGCCACGGCGGTGGTGGGCGGGCCACGACAAGAGGTCCTCGACCCGTCCGCGCTCGACTCCACGGAGCTGTGCAGCTGGCTCCGCGAGGCGACGTCGACCGGTGCGAACCGGGTGCTCGACCCGGCGCTGGGCACCAACGTGGTGCTCCTTCCCGATGCGATCGAGCTCCGCCAGGGCCCTTCGGGACTCCGCGTCGACGTCGCCGGCGGGGTGCGCGTCCTCGAGCTGGTCCGGGTCGCCGGAGGTCGGCCTGGCCGGCGCACGGTCGACTGGGCGGATCTGCGCGACGGGCTCCACCGGGCGCTCCGCCTGGCCGCGCAGGTGCTCGACCGGATCGATCCTGCCGGCCGCTTGTCGCAGGTCGCGGCGGCTGCCAGCGTCGTCGGCGCCGATGTCGGGAGACGGCCGGCCGTGCTGCCGCGCTCCTCGGTCGGCGTGGTTGCGCTCGGGTACGGGCCGGCGCGCACCGTCGCGACGCTCACGCCTCCGGTCAGGGCGCGGGAGGCGCTCCGCTCGGGCCAGCTCGCCGAGGAGCTGAGCGAGCGGCTCGGGATGCAGCACGATGGCCCGCGCGAGCTTCTCCCGGACGCGACGGCTGCCGGGTGAACGAAGTCGTCGTCGCGGACGGGGTCGTCGTCGCGGTGGAGGGGCGCGGGTGACGTCGCTTGGGAGCGAGTGGTCCCGCGACGGGCCGCCGACCCGGACCCGTCGGCGGGCCCGGGCGCGTGCCTGGCGTCGACGGCTGGTCGCCGCGCTGGCCATCGTGCTCGCCGTCGGCCTGGTGGCGGTCGCGGGCGGCTACGGGTACGCCCGCTTCCGCTTCGCCCAGATCTCCTCCGTCCGCCTTCCGGGGCTGGCCAGGAGGACGGCCGGCACCGGTGCGCCGTTCAACGTCCTGGTGGTGGGCTCCGACACGAGAGCCGACCTGCGGCCCGGCGAGGCCGCCGCCTACGGCAGCAGCACGGCCGTGACCGGCCAGCGCAGCGACGTGATGATGGTCGTCCATCTCGACCCGGGCACCGGCCGCGCGAGCATCCTGTCGATCCCCCGGGACCTGCTCGTCCCGATCGCGGGCACCGGGCGCCGGGACCGGATCAACGCGGCGTTCAGCGGCGGGCCGGGGCGGCTCGTCGCGACGATCCAGGGGGGCCTCGGCATCCCCATCCACCATTACCTGCTGGTCAACTTCGACGGCTTCCAGGCGATCGTCAATGCCCTCGGCGGGATCGACCTGGACTTCCCCTACCGGTCCCGGGACGCCTACTCCGGGCTGGACGTCACCCGAGCCGGCTGTCAGCACCTGGGCGGCCATGCGGCGCTGGCGCTGGCCCGCAGCCGCCACTTCGAGTACTGGAAGGACGGTTCCTGGCACGTCGACCCGTTGAGCGACCTGAGCCGCATCCGCCGCCAGCAGACGTTCCTCCGGGCGGTGGTGGCCAGGGCGCGCTCCCGGGGGCTGACGGACCCGCTCGCCGCCAACGCGTTCGTCGGCGCGGTGGTGCACGACATCACCAAGGACAGCGCGCTGTCGGTCGGCGAGGCCGTCGGGCTGGTCAGCCGCTTCCGCTCCCTTGACTCGAAGACGCTCGCCAGCTACACGCTGCCGACCACCGCGGCCACCGGCTACCCCGGCTACGGGGACGTGCTGCTGCTGCGCCAGGCCGCCGCCCGCCAGGTCGTCGCGCGCTTCCTCGGCCGCCCGGCGACCGTGAGCCAGGCGGGAGCAGGCGGCCACGAGGCGAGCGTCGGCGGCACCACGGCCCCGCGCCCGAGCTCCGCGCCTGCTCCCGCCCTTCCGGCCACGGCCGTACCGGGCTTCGACCCCCGCCCATGCTGACCGGCTGCCCGGCAGCCGTGAGCTCCTCTCCGGCGCGGCGCCCGGACGGTCAGCGCAGCGACGCCACGCCGCGGACGCGGTCGACGTCCCACCACGCGAGCACGCCGTCGACGCGCTCCGGCGGCCGGCCGAGGAGCAGGGCGTAGAACGCCAGCAGGGCGGCCTGGTGGCGCATGGGGCCGACGATCACCGTCCGGACGTTCCAGGCGCGCAGGGTGCCGAGCAGCCGGGCGCGCATGGTGCGGGTCAGCGTGGGCGGCCGGCCGCCGTTCTGGACCGCCTCGATGCTCTGGGACAGGGTGGTGCCGACCACGCCGAAGATCGCCCGGCCGGTCCGGTCCGTGCCGACGAAGTAGCCGCCGGCCATCCGGTAGCGCATGCCCGCCGTCGCCTGCCAGAGCATCGGGTCGACGGTGGGCGGGTAGCGCGGGAAGGGCGCGACGAGTGCGACGCTGCCCACCGGGACGCGGCGCACGTCCCCGGAGGTGAAGAACCCGGGCGTGCCGGCGGCGGTGGCCGGGAACGGCAGGCGGGGGACGAGCGGGACCAGGGCGATCACCAGCGTGGCGGTGGCGAGGGCGACACGCCGGCCGTCCCGGGAGCGCAGCGCCGCGTCGGCGAACAGGGCGACGAGCAGCCCCGCGAGCAGGTACACGTAGAGCATCAGCCGGTTCGGCAGCATGTTGTCGAGCACGGGCAGCGCCTCGACCGCCCGCCAGGGCAGGTGCACGCGCGTGACGTGCCCGCCGACGTGCAGCCGCGGCCCGAGCGACAGGACGACGATCCCGAGCGCGAGCACGCTCGCGAACCGCACGAGCGGTCGCCGCCAGAGGCTGACTGTGGTCCCCGCGAGCAGCAGCAGCAAGGGCAGGCCGAGGTAGCCGTCCCACTCGGTGGGGTTGCTCGTGAAGTGGTTGGAGATCGACAGGGCACGCGCCGGCGCGAACCGTTGCAGGCGGGTCGGGACGACGAGGTTCGCCAGGTCGGTGACGGCGACGCCCGGCGTCTGGATGGTCCCGTGGGGATGCTGTGGCCCGAGGAACTGCACGGCCAGCGGCACCGCCACCAGGACGGCGAACACGGCCGCCGCGACGCCGAGCGCCCGGGCGGCGTGGCCGGCGTGGGCCCGTACCCGCCGAGCGTGCAGGACGACGAGGAGCGCGAGCGCCATGGTGGCGACGAGGAGCTCGGAGGCGAGCAGCTCCTCGGCGACCAGGAGCTGGACGGCGGCGAGCACGCCGAGCAGCGCGCCCGCCTTGACCGGGGCGGCGCGCCGGCGGACGAGGATCTCGTCCAGCAGCGCGAGCATGAGCGGCGGGCCGAAGGCGAGGATCAGGTGGAGGTGACCGTAGGCGTGGCCGAGCATGTACGGCGAGAAGCCGTAGAGGAGGCCGCCGGCGCCGGCGGCGAGATCCGAGTCCACGTACCGGCGCAGCGCCAGGTAGGCGCACCACGCCGACAGCGCGACCCCGAGCGTGACGAGGAGGTTGTAGGTGAGCACCGGCCCGAACGCGGCCGTGACGGGCGCCAGCAGCACCCCAGGGAGCAGGACCGACGTGTTCCACATGAGGTTCACGCCGTCGGGGACGCCGAGGTAGCGGCTCACCAGCGGGTCGTGCCCGTGGGCGAGCGCGAACTGGTCCCATTTCAGGAACCAGGCGAACAGCCAGGGGTCGCCGTGCACCCCGATGGCGGCGGCGCTCGGAGCCGCCCACGCCGCCCGGAACACCCATGCCGAGAGCGCGACCGCGGCGAGGAGCGCGAGCAACGCGGGCGACCGCAGCCAGCCGAGCCGCCGGGGTGGCCG
>Ga0137380_10006105_pt1 | contig 10736 bp, 9 predicted proteins | sample SagtaG_17_FD_104809 | JGI IMG/M metagenome (GOLD analysis project Ga0137380, IMG submission 104809) | Vadose zone soil microbial communities from Sagehorn Ranch, Mendocino, California, USA - Sage2_L_100_16 metaG | ecosystem: Environmental > Terrestrial > Soil > Vadose zone | place: USA... | reverse complement strand
CTGTCCGAGCCTGCCACGCTGCTCATACTCGCTTTTCCGCTTGGCGCGCTCGCTGGCTGGGGCGCCACGGCCGCGCTTGGTGATGCCCTGCTGCGTCCAGGTACCCAGGTCGAGTTGCCTGGGTTCGGCTGGGCCGCGGCCGCTGTGGCGACCGCCGGGGGGCTCACCGCGGTAGTCCTCGCCGCGCAGCGCACGCTGCGTCGGCCCGTCGTCGAGCAGTGGCGGCGGGCCGGACGGCGGGCCGCGGAACGCGGCTGGATCATCGACGCCATCCTTGTCACAGGCGCCGCAGCAGCACTAGTTGACCTGGCCGCCAGCGGCCAGATCGGCTCCGCCCGCCGTGGTGCGCTCGGGCTTGTGGTGCCTGGCCTGCTCGGCCTGGCCGTCGGTGTGATCGCCTCGCGGCTGCTTCCGGTGGCCTGCCGGGCCGCTTATGGCCACACCAGCCGCCGCGGCGGTATCGGCCGCTTCCTTGCGCTGCGTCAGGTGGCGCGGCGGCCAGGCGGCGTACGGACAACCATGGTGCTCGGTGTCTCGTTCGCCCTAGCCGCCTTCGCCATCGCGGCCTGGCTTGTCGGCCGCAGCAACTACCGGCTGGTCGCCGAGACCCAGGTCGGGGCGTCCGACGTGCTGACCGTCCAGGTTCCTGACCGCAGGGACCTTGGCGAGATCGTCGACAGCGTTGACCCGGGCGGGCGGCTCGCGACCGCAGTGGATGAGTACACGAGCCTGACAAGCGGCAGCAGTGGGCAGACGACGTTGGGCGTGGACCCGCAGCGGTTCGCCCGGATCGCGGCCTGGCAGGCCAGCCTTGCCCACGCTCCGCCGCGACGGTTCGCTGCGGAGCTCGACCCGCCTGAGCCGCCCGCGGTCACGCTGGCCGGCGATGAGCTACGGGTCAAGGTGACCGTGCGGACGCTTACCCCGGTCGGCCGGGATCTCGTTGCCGAGGTGCTGGTTCCTGGCGCAACAAGTGCCACGCCGGTCGATCTCGGCAAGCTCCCTTCGCACGGCGCCATCACCTTGACCGGTCGGCTTGCCGGGTGCCCGTGCACGCTCCAGGATCTGTACGTGAGCCCGCCGTTTGGTCAATCTCCGCCGGTGGTCACCGGCACGCTGGTCTTCAACAGCTTGCAGGTGCGCGCCCGTGGCCGATGGACCACTCTGCCTGGCGTGTTCGCCAGCACGCCCGCGGGGTCGCCCGGCCAGGCTGGCACCGCCCGTTGGCGGGCGGGGACCAGAGATAACCCGCCCGATGATCTGACCGCTGGACCGGCTGGTCTGCAATGGCACTTCACGACGCCGGGCAGGGAGAACGCTGAGATCGTGCCGGTGGATCGGCCGGTGCCATTGCCGGCAATCGCGTCCGCAGCTCTGCTCGGTGGCCGAACAGGCAACTTCACCATCCCTGGGCTTGATGGAAATCAGCTAGCCGTCCGGGTCATTGCCGCTGCTGCGGCGGTGCCTGGTGCGCCTGCGCACGGTTTCATCGTCGACCGGCGGTACGCAGAACTCGCGGCTGGTGGCAATCTCTCGCAGGTGACACAGCAGGTCTGGCTTGCGGTCGGCGCGCGGCGCCTGATCGAAGCACGGCTGGCAGCCTCCGGCGTGCGTGTGATTTCCGCGCAGAGCACGGGTGCGGAGGCCGCACTGCTCGGGCGGCAGGGGCCGGGCCTGGCCAGCGTGCTCTTCCTCAGCGATGCCGCAACGGCGGCGCTGCTTGCCGCGGGCGCGGCGATCCTCGGGATCTACCTGTCCGCACGCAGACGGCGGTATGAGTATGCCGCGCTCGCCGCGGCGGGCGTCCGCGGCCGCACGCTGCGCGGGGCACTCGCGGCCGAGCAGCTTGTGGTGCTCGGCTTCGGCACCGTCGTCGGGATTGGCACCGGTCTCGCCGCAGCCGCGGTGGTGCTGCGCAGTGTGCCCGAGTTCGTCTCTCAGCCCGCCGCGCCACCGCTTTCCTATGTGCCGGCGACCGGACAGCTCGCCGCGCTGCTCGGCGTGGCAGTTGCGTCTTGCTCGTCGCGGCGGTGGCGGCGGGCGGAGCGCTGATCCGTGGCGTGGACCTTGATCAGCTGCGGGAGGCCCCACCGTGACCATTACTGATACGCCCGCTGCCGCTGGCGCGTCGGCACCGGTGATCTCTTGTGAGAACCTGGTCCACGTCTACGGCGCGGCCGGGCAGGAGGTGACCGCGCTGCGCGGGGTCGACCTGGTCGTGGAGGAGACGGAGACGGTTGCGGTGCTCGGGCCGTCTGGTGCGGGGAAGTCCACGCTGCTTTGGCTGCTGGCAGGCCTGTTGCGCCCCACCGCGGGCGTTATGGACGTGTGCGGTCGGCGGCTCAGCGAGCTTTCCCAGCGGACCGCCGCTGACCTGCGGCTGCGCCAGGTCGGTGTCGTGCTGCAGAATCCGGTGCGCAACCTGCTGCCGTTCGAGACCGCCACCGGTAACGTGCTGTTCGCCCAGGCACCGACGCGGCGAACGGGCGCCAACAAGCGCCGCCGCGCCGCGGCGCTGCTGGATGCGGTGGGGCTCGCCCGGGTGGCACACCGGACCGTCCGGCGGCTGTCCGGCGGTGAGCAGCAGCGTCTCGCGGTCGCCGTCGCGCTCGCCAATGGGCCGCGGCTGCTTCTCGCCGACGAACCAACGAGCCAGCTTGACCACCAGTCGGCGGCGGCGGTGATTGATCTGCTCAGGTCGGCCAACCAGGATCTTGGCACCACCATGGTCGTGGTCACACACGACCCAGCGGTTGCGACTGCGCTCGGGCGCACGGTGACGATTCGCGACGGACGGGTAGGCGCCGAGGGCCGGTCGGGCGAGGACTACGTGGTCGTCGGCCGGGACGGCACGGTTCAGCTGCCTCCAGAGATGCTGGACCTGCTACCGCCGGGGTCGCTGGCCCGGGCCGTCCGCACGCAGGCTGGCGTGGAGCTGCGCCCGACCGACCTCGAGGGACCCTCGGCCGCTAGCGGGGACGCGGGGTAGCCATGCTCACCGCACACGCACTGCGGTACGTGCGAGACGATCAAGTGATCCTCGCCGGGGTGGATGTCGCCGTCGGCGCCGGAGAACGGCTGGCGGTTACCGGGCCGTCAGGTTCGGGCAAGACAAGCCTGCTCGCGTTGCTCGCCGGGCTTGCGTCCCCGACGGCGGGCGAGATCTATCTCGATGGCACCCGGCTCGCATCCACGCCGGGGCCGGGCCCCGGGGTGGCCGTGGTGCTGCAGGGCTACGGCCTGGTCCCGCTGCTGACCGCGGCAGAAAATGTAGAGGTGGCGCTGCGCGCGGCGGGCACGGCGCCGGCGGCTGCCGTTCCGGCCGCGCGTGCGGCGCTGGCAGATGTCGGACTCGATGCGCATGCCGACCAACTCGCGGAGGAACTCTCCGGCGGCCAGCAGCAGCGGACCGCGGTCGCCCGTGCGCTCGCGCTCAAACCGCGGCTGCTCATCGCCGATGAGCCGACCGCCGAACTGGACCCCATATCCCGTGCGCTGGTCCTTGCCCGGCTGTCCGGTTTCGCCGCCAGCGGCGGCACGCTTATCCTTGCCACCCACGATCCAGAGGTCGCCGCAGGCTGCGACCGTGTCCTCGACCTCGGCCAGGCGTAAGCAGCGTCCGGCCGGACCCCGTTGGGGGCCCTGCCGGACCTAAGTAGCGTCCGGCCGGACCCGTCGGGGTCCGGCCGGACGCGAGAGCGTGAACTAGTTACGGACAGGGATTGTTGATCGTGCGTGCGAAGTTGTGGTACCGCAGGTCGAACCCGTAGTTAGTGAGTTCGAGCGGCCCCCAGCCGGCTTGCTCGCCACCAAAGTTGCTGAGCTGGCCTGGTATGTCGTTGGTCAGCGCCCAGGCGCACCGCTCACCAGCAAGGCTGTGCGCTGGTGGCCTGAGCAGGTGGTACCAGGGGTAGAAGGCGTTCGGTGGCGGGTTAGTGCAGCCCGCGCCCGTGTGGTGGTCGCAGGCGAGCCCCCCGCGATTGTTGGCCTCCTCGATCCGAGGAAGGTCGGTCTCGAAGCGGGTAGTTGGATATGTCTGCGTAGCAGCCCCGGACGAGTCCAGGCTGCGCGGCGAGGAGATGAAGTTGGGTGTCGGGAAGTTGGAGCTGCCGTCCGGCCAGTCGGCATGGTAGGGGAACCCGTCGAAGTCAGAGTCCGAACCGAGGCAGCCGGGAATGACCGGGCCGGTGAAACAGGGCTGGTCTTCGTTTGGATTGGGCAGGCCAGCATCCGATGCCGCGTCTGGGGACTCGAAGTGGCCGGTTTCCACGTCGTAGGCGACGTTGTCTGTGTGCGCGGACCAGGTGGTCCACGCGGTGGGCTGGCCGTTCGCCAGCGGAGCTGAGGCGGTGTCATACATGGCGTGGAACGCGTATGGCGCGCCGTTGCAGGTGAGGTTCACCGGGTCGAACAGGATGTGCCTGAACCCGTTGGCCCTGCTGGCGGTCATGAAGCCCTGCTGGTGTGTGGTGAGGTCGGTGACCACGGTGAGGTACCCAACGGGGGTGTCACGCATGTCCACCTGGATCGTGTCGCCCGGGTTCATCACAAGCACGTCGGGTGTTGAGGTGAATGTGCCATTTGTCTGCTGGTCGGGCCCTGGCGGGCCGATCGGCGTGCCGCTGTGGGTGATGAAGGCAAAGTTGACTGGTTCTGGACAGTTCGGGTTGGCGATCGCGTTGGGCGGGCTGCCTGGTCCGTGCAGCGCACCGTACTGTGCCTGCAAGCTGTCGATCGTCAGCGCCGCACACCAGTGCGTTTGATCGCACGAGATGGTAGGCGCGTAGCCAGGCGGGTAGAACTGCAGCTCAGTGAATGCTGCCCCGGCGTGGTCGGGCTGTGGCGGCACCTGGATGTTGCCGTTACTGTCCGGACGGCAGACCTTCGTGCCCTCTGGATAGCTCTCGTTGTCGCACATCGTGAGGCCGAACCAGATGGCCGGGGTTAGCTGGAAGAAGTGGACGGGTCCGGTGAACGACCCGCTGGCCGGGGCGCTTGGCTCCTTCGGCAGCACCATGCGGTAGGTCATGCTGTTGCCCGAGCCATGCTTGTGCGAGAAGAAGCCGATGTCGGGTTCGTCGTGCCCGATATAGTGGCCGTTGTCGAGGAAGCCCTCGTCGTCGTTGGCGGCGATCTCCGTACAGATCATGTAGCGGAACGTCTTCTGCAGCGGGCTGAAACCATTGCAGTCCAAGCCACCGCGGGGATTGACATGCTGGGTACGCTGTGGCGCTGAGGTCCGTGCCGCGGCAGGTAGAGCGCTGACGGTGAACGCGGCCAGCAACAGTGAGCTGATTAACGCGACTTTGCGCATGCTCCCTCCTCTGCCCGGATCAGGGCGTTGGCGCGGTTGGGGGCGTTGCGGATCACCCCCCCGGTGGTGAAGTCTTCCCTCGTCTGCGGGTGCTGTCCAGACTCCGAAGATCCCAATGTCCCGGTTCGCCTTGCTCACCAGGCGTCATGCGCCGAGATAACTTGGCCGAAGATGTCGTCTCATGATCCCTGCCGTGGCCGTCCGGTCAATGTACGATCGCGCGCATGAATCCACTTTCGGGTGTCCTCGAGGAGGCGTGGCGGCTCTACCGGAACCATGCCGCGCACCTGCTCACCATCGCCTTTGTCATATATCTGACCGCCGCGGTCATCGCGGCGATTCTCACCGCGTTCGCGGGCCTGTTCGGCGCGCTGCTGGCCAGCATCGTGGAGATCATCGCGGCATTCCTCGTGCAGGCCGCACTGGTCAAGGCCGTGCAGGACGTGCGGGATGGCCGCGTTGACCTGTCCCTGGGCGAGACGGTCTCCGCGGCGACGCCATACCTTGGCCGCGTCGCTGGAGCGTCTATCCTTGCCGGTATCGCGATCGGCCTCGGCTTTGTGTTTTTGATCATCCCCGGTCTGTACCTGCTCACCATCTGGTCGCTGATCGTGCCGGCCATCGTGATCGGCCAGGCCGGAGTGTTCTCCTCGTTCAGTCGCAGCTTCGAGCTTGTGCGCGGCTTCGGCTGGCAGGTTTTCGGCACGTACGTGCTGGTATTCCTGATCCTGATCGTGGTGAGCATCGTGCTGCAGATAATCTTGATCGCCCTGCCCGCGCTGGTAAGGCATGGCATCAGCACGGTGGTGTCTGGGACTCTCGTCGCCCCGTTGCTCGCCCTTGTGGTCACGTTGATCTACTACCGGCTCGTTGCTGCCCACAGCGGCGGAGCAGCGCCCGACGCCGGACCAGGGATGGTCTGAGATCCTCGCGGGCGGCCCGTGGGAGGTTATGGGCCGTTGCTGGGTGGCGGCAGACCGCCCACTTGGCACCGCTTGCGCGGGCCCCGTGGCACCGCTGCGCGGCGGTGAGGGGCGGGCGTGGCGCGCGAGGGTCATCATGAAGTCGTCAGGAAGCTGGAGGATCTCGCTCAGGGTCAAGTGAAACTGTTGAGGCCGCAATACGCCAGCTTGAAGCTTCCGCCCAGCTGCTTGAGGGGAACAGCGGTGGGCCACCAAAGTGTCCTGCGGGCTGGTTCAGAATTGAACTCTTGTCTCGCATTTCGAGATTGATCTTGAGTAGCTCTGTCCGTATCTCGCAATGCGAGACGCCTCGTGAATTTTGAAACAGCCCGTGTGTGGCGCCTGATGCGCGATCGATACCGCCATGGCGCGGCTGCCAACCGTAACCATTCCGCTCGCAGGCGCCCAGGCAGCATGATCCGCTAAGGCGATGACTCAGCTCTCATGATCACGGAACCTTTTCCAGGAATGAGCGGGAAAAGGTTCCGTGATCACGAGATTAGGGGCCACTCCGAGCCTGCCACCATCGATGGCCCCGCACATCAGGAAGGAGCAACACCCCAGGTGACTGTTCCTCGAAGCCTTGAGCGACCACACCCTCCGCGACCTGACCGTCATCAACCCCGACGCCGCAGTCACCGACATCGCACGCAAGCTCACCCACCACACCGGCCCAGTCACCATATGCAGCGGCCTCCGGCACTTCTACGGCGTACCCCATCCAGCTTCCCCCTGTCCTAAACCGGGCCGCTCCTGGATAACGCCGCGACTGGCTAACCCGTAGCCGGCGCCGCAGGGCCGCCCGCGCCCGGCGTCACCTGGCGGTCAACTGCCGTGTACCGCCACGCCGCGCATGTCTTGTCCCGCTCCGCCGCCTTCTCCTCGTATAGCCAGTTCAGCGCCGCCTGCACGACGTACACCGGTAGCCCAGTACGTGTCGCCACGTCTCGGATCGTCACCGCATGCCCAGCGTGCCGCAGCACTCGCACCACCACGACAGCGTGCATTGCCCCCATTACCTCACGCCGTCCTCGGTCTCGGCTAACTCGCTCAGCCTCACCACCAGCGCGCACAGACGGCGCTCGGCCTCCTCGCCCCTTGAGCCCCAGCCACCCATGCTGTCCACATCATGGGAGCCGCTCGACATAACCGACGGCACGCCCGTGATGCTGCCCGAGGAAGGCCCGCACGCCGGTAAGGGCGTCATCGCCCGGATGGCCGCCATCGGCCACCACATCACCGGCGCCGAGGAAGCCGTCACCGCCCGGCCCGTCCTCGCCGACGAGGCCAGCCGCCTGCACATCCCCCTCGGCGCAGCCGTCCTCGCCATCGCCCGCAGCTACGCCACCGCACAGCGCCCCGTAGAAACCGCCGACATCGTCATCCCGGCCGAACGATGGGCACTCGTCTACCAAATCCCTGTCGGCAACTAGATGCGCGCCCGCCCACCATGCGTACCTCTGCCTCGCTGGGGCCGGGGGGACCGGATTTTACCCACCTGCGTCGGGCTGGGACCCTAAGCGAGGGCGCCGGCGGCGCTACGAGGGGCAGCCAGGGCTTCCCCGGCCGCCTTGGCCAGCGTACGGCTCCCCTCGCTCCCAGCCCGCCGCGGGACACCGGCCAAATACGGGCCCGCCCTCCCGCCGCCAACGGGCCGCGGCGCCGCCGCCGCCGGCTTATATTCCCAGTAACACCGGCCGGGTGGTTATGGGCCGTGGCTGTCCGCACCGGAGGCTGTGCGTGGGCGCAGCGCGTGCGCACGAAGCGCCGCATGTGCGGCCGCCCTGCCAGGTGCGGTCAGCCGCGTGGTGGCGAGGCTGCGGCGCCGCTCAACGAGACCGAGCAGGTTCAGGCGTCGGTAGAGTTCGCCGAGCAGCCATCCGGCGGCTTCTGCGTCAATGGGCTGGCCCGTGTCAGGACTGTGCCAGCCCTCGGCGGCCATGGCATCGGCGACAGCAGCGGTAAGGCTCGCGTGGTCGGTGTTGCGCCCAGCGAGCAGGAGCATCAGGGCGATTTCCCCCGCGGCGGCCTCGGCCCTGCTGGCGGGAAGCAGCGTCGGCATGACAGCTGACCACAATGTCGGCGCACCTGCGCTGGCGAGCTTCTTTCCCGCCACCGTCGGCAGCATCCGCCGTCCTTGCCTGCGGATGGCTCCGAGCTCGCGAACCATGGTGCGCAGGGTCCACGCCTCGACGATGTCGGACTCTGAACGCGGCCTGCCCGTCGAGGTTAGCCAGCCGAATCGCTGACAGCCTTCGCCGACGACCGCGCGGGCAAGCGTGTGGCTGTGGGTGAGCGGAATGCCGCCGTCACCGACTGCCTTGCGCAGCAGCCAGCTGACTGGCGCAAGCAATTGCTGTGCCTGCCTGGGCACGGGGACGGGCTCGGCAAGCTGATCGGCGAACGCGGCGGTGAGCCGACCGCGAGGACTGCCGTGCGAGCGGACCCAGTCTTGCAGACGTTCGGCATGGATACGCTGCAGCCAGCACTCGCCGCCCAGGTCATTGCGTGGCATGGTGAGGAACGCGACCGCGGCCTGCTGCGCCGCCTGACGCCAGCCGCGGTTTCCAGGGGTGAATTCGCCGGCGGCTATCGTCATCTCCAGGCGAGTGGCCGTGGCGAACAGGGCAGAGGTTTCCTCCTTGCCCATCACCTCTCCCCAGATGAGCCCAGGGACATCGGGGGGATCGACCCCGGAAACGGCTCGGGCTGCCGCCATGGCCTTCAGGCCTTCCTTTCGCGCCCGGTCCCATGCCGCCAGCACGTTGCCTGTCGTTTCTGATGTGCAAACCCGCGCGTACCTGGGCATCTCGAGTAGCTCGAACAACGCCCCGAGAGCCTCGGCCAGCTGCAGGTGCTCCGCCAGGTTGCAGCTCCACTTGTCGGGCAGCCGGTACCACAGCCACTCGCACAAACCGTACAAAGTGACAGAGTCTGGTCCAGCGCCCCAGGTCAGGGAGGCAAACGCGGCCCGCGCCGCGTCTGCTTCGTGCTGATCTCTGCGGGCGAGTTGGTCTAGCGCCGCATCCACCAGGTCGTCACCAGTCGTGTCTGCCATCGCCACCTCTCTGCCCCACCGTAGCCGCCTCCGCGCCGCTGCTGTGCCTTGCCCGCGCACAACGGCCGGTTTCCTGCTGCCCGCCGCCAGGTCTGCGTTGGTCCTGGCCGGGCTGGTAGGCGAGCTTGGTTGCGCTGCGCGCGCAGCCATCCGGGATCACAGGACGGCGCAGCCGACGATCCGCGGATGCCTCCGTTGTCCTCACCCGATATGGGTGATTGCAACGCTTAGTAATCAAAGGCGCCGGAGAGGGCCACGGCGCGCTTGTTCACCCCTGCGGGGTGACGCCGCTGAGTAAGTGGCCGGCAACTGTGGGTACTCAGCAGGCCATGCCGGGCCTATGTGAGGCCCGCCAGCGGGACATGACTGATCGCGACCGGGAGCCCAGGGAAGGCAATGGGGGGAGTACGGCTACCCGCTGGCGCATGCGGCCTGCCCGCAGATCCCCGCAGATAAAGGAGGCAAAGGTCTCATGCGCATCAGGAATGCTGTAGCTGCGGTTGCTGCTGCCGCCCTGCCGCTCGCGTCGCTGGCTCTTGGCGGGAGCGCAAGCGCGGCGACGCCATCGTGTACGGTCGGCATCAGCTCTAGCACGTTCTTCAACTGTCTGACGCCGTTCAACCAGGAGTTCGGAACCGACTACGTGTTCGACGTGTACCGAGCGCAGGCAAGAGTCGGCCAGCCGGTCATCTTGTTCAAGAACAGCACGCACGACGGTGCGGAGGACTTCTCCTATTACTTCGATGGCACAGTCGATGAGCTCTACAGCCTCGGCCTTGTGTCGGCAGGGCTTGAACTCCGCTACTCGGGGAACTTCGCGTTCGAGGCTGAGTACACGCCTTACGGGCGTCCAACCAACCTGTGCGTGGGCGTTCCCTTCACCGCCGGCCGGGGAACCCCGGTCGTCCTGGAGCCGTGCGGCTCGTCGTCGAAGGTCGTGTGGATCGCCGACGATGCCGAGTCGAACTGCCCGCCCACCGGTAACGGCCTGCCTGACGGGTACGTGCCGTTCATCAACGGTTCGGACACGAACTTCTCTCACCCGTACGTGCTGAACTACCCGGGCAACGGTGTCGCGCCATGGGACCGGCCGCGCCCCGTGCTGACCACCGACAACCTGTCGATTTACTCCGACGGGACCGTGTTCGACAACCAGATGTGGGGTCTTACCTACAGCGGGCCGCAGCAGGCGTTCCCACCGCCCTGCTCGCCGTTCTTCGGCCAGGCCTGACCGCGAGGCGGTCAGCCACGTTCTGAGCCGAATGTAGGCAGAAACGTCTGGCTGGTACGAAGCTAGATCGTCCAGCCGGTACGGAGCTGGTAGGTAGCTAGCACGCGAGACGAAGCCGGGCCGGGGCCAATGCCCTGGCCCGGCTTCGCCGTAACCGCGATGAACCTCCCG
>Ga0137380_10006103_pt1 | contig 10739 bp, 11 predicted proteins | sample SagtaG_17_FD_104809 | JGI IMG/M metagenome (GOLD analysis project Ga0137380, IMG submission 104809) | Vadose zone soil microbial communities from Sagehorn Ranch, Mendocino, California, USA - Sage2_L_100_16 metaG | ecosystem: Environmental > Terrestrial > Soil > Vadose zone | place: USA... | reverse complement strand
GCGCCGCGACCGGCTCAAGGTAGAGCTGGCCCGGCTCGCGGACCGGTATCGAGGGACGGCGCACGGGGATGCGGCGGCGCGGGAGCTGAAGGAGCTGAAGGCGGACGGGGCGTGATTCGGCCGGCGATCTCCCTGGGCCGGACACTGGGCCTGACGCTCGCGTTGGTCGCTCTGCTGTCCTATCGCTCCGAGCTGCACCGCCCCGTGCTGGGGCGGTGGTCCTACCCGTACGCGGCCGTCCTCCTGTGCGCCCTGGCCGGGTACGGAATCGCCGTCGTGGGGCTCGGGCGGACCTTGCGTCGCCGGACAGAGGCCGCCGCTCGGCTCGACCCCGCCACTGCCTGGCTCGACGTCGCCGTGCTCGTCTGGGGCACGGCCTACCTCATCGCGACGCTCGACACGCCATCCTCCGCGGCACGGCTCCTCGACCTCAATGTCGTCGGCTCGGTCGATCCGCCTGCGGCGCTGCTCGAATGGGTCGCGCTGGGGGCGGCTTTCGCCGCGCTGGGCTTTTGGGCGAGTCGGCGCGTGCCGCGACACTGGATCAATCCGGCCGTATCGCTCGCCGCGGTCGCTGCGCTCGCCGTGATCGGCGAGGGCGCGGCGCGCCTGCGCGCCGTGATCGCGCCCTCGACCCAGGGTTTCTGGACCTACTCCGGTCAGCTGTGGACGCGGCGCTTCGTGCGGCTCAATCACCTCGGGTTTCGGGACCGCGAGCACGACCTCGTGCGCCCGGCCGGTACGCGCCGGCTCGCTCTCATAGGAGACTCGTTCGCCTTCGGCGTGGGCGTCGACCGCGTGGAGGATCGCTTCGGTGAGCAACTGGGCGCTGTGCTCGGGCGCGCCACAGGCGAGCGGTGGGAGGTCATCAACGCGAGCGCTACCGACAGCCACACGCTCGACGAGATCGCACGCCTCGACACCGCCCTCGCCTTTCGGCCCGACGTCGTGGTACTCCTCTACGTGTTCAACGACATCGATTATCTGCGGCCTGTGGTCGAGCGGTCCACCCTCACGGCGGCTCCGCGAACGCCGCTCGACCGGCTTCACCCCCTGCGCGTGCTGTTCCGCAACTCGTACCTCTTCCAGGAGCTCTACGTTCGCTTCCGTCTGATCGGTGGGACGTATTGGTCTCCAGCCCCCTACGAGGACAGTGCGCTCATGCGCCGGCACCTGTCGGACCTCGCGCACTTCGTCGCGAAGGCGGAGTCGGCTGGCGCGCTGGTGGGTATCGTCCCGTTCGATCATATGGTGACCGTCCGGCCCGACCTGCAGCGCCGCTACGACGCCTTCGTGGCGGGGGCGACGGCCGTCGGCCTCCCCGTCTGGCGCGTAGACCGGGCGTTCGACTCGCTCCCCATGTCCGTTTTGACGGTCAACCGCCTGGACGCGCACCCCAATCCGCTGGCCAACCGGCTCGCCGCCGAGGCAGCGGCGCCGGCACTGCTCGATGCGCTACGAGACCACGGGTCGGGCCGGCGCCGCGCGCTGCGACGCCGCCTACCAGCGCACGGCCGCGCTCGCCCACATGAACCCGGAGTCGAACGCGGGGAGAACTCGAGCGCGGCTTGACCTAATGCCCATTAGAAAAAACGAGCCTGATGCCGGCGGGGAGTTCGGCCGAGACCGCCCCGTCCTTAAGGAGCTGGACTTCCGCGAAGGGCTGGAGCTTCCGGATCAAGAATTCGGTTCCCACCACGCCAAGGACGCCCATGTCCGTTGCACTTACAGGCTCCTGCTGAGCTTCTAGTCCAGTACGCACTCACGCCCATGTACGGCTGGAGCGGGGCAGCCTTCGGCGCCCACCGCAGCACCGTGCTGACCCTCCAAAGACTACCGGAGGCGACAACGTAAGACTGGATTGCGGGATAGATGGACAAGCCGGCCGGAAGAGCAATGATCACGTGCCCACCTGCCGCCGGTTCGTTCAGATCGCTGACGTTGTATGCAGCATGTATGCCGATACCGACGCGTCCACTCTGGGCCTCGACGTTGCGTGCCAGCCAGACGACGATCAGCAAAAGGTCGATCAGGGCGCACGCGGCGCGGGTCCCTCTCATCATCCCCTCCTGTCATTGAACGCTCGGGCAAAGGCACAGGGACACGCCTACACTGTAGAACCCCTGCTTCGTATCGCGAATGATGCTCGTACCGATCTTGATTTGGAGGTATCCTGGTGGGTCGATCACGAATCCAGCCCCGAATCCGGCGCCCGGCCGCAGGAGAACCCCCCTGCCGAAAGGCTTGCGTCCTGTCACCACCGGGCCAAACTCACCATAGAGGTAGCGTCTCGTCGTCAGCCGTTCCCCCCAGTAGACGCCTAGGCCCCAGACCTGCGGAGAGTCTCGCCACCAGTGGCTCCGGAATGCTACATAGTGGTCGGATCTTGACAGTACTGGCACTTCGAAGGTGGCTGCGCTCACCATATCGGCGCTGCCAACGTCTGACACGAAAATGCCTCCGCTCAATCCAACGCGATGCTGTGCGTCGACTTGGCACGGCGTCATTACCCCCGCGGTGAAAAGCAGGGCAAGGACGCACCTCAACATGAAGAGACACCGCCTGGGCTGCATGAAAGCCTGCAGTTTTGCACTAGGAGCTTGGGCACGGAGGCGATCCGGCGGAGACGGAAACGGTCTGGGCGTTGCTTACAGACTGGCCTCCACTCACCACGCTGAGCAGGAGGTCGAAGCTCGCATCACCGCTGGCACCAGTATACGACGAAGCGGTGGCGACAAGTTGACCATTCCTGTACCACTCAAACGTCGGCGGTCCTGGCGCTCCGCTCACGTTCGCCGACCAAGTGCACGTCGAGTTCGGGGGAGCGGCTCCGGGCCCTGAGATAGTCACCGCAAATGGTGCGGGCGGGGGGGTTGCCGGCAGGAATGCAGGGCCCGCAAGAAAGACGCTGCCCTTAACCTGGCCCTTCTCGTTGATGAGCGTGTGGTTGTGATATAGGTCGCTTCCACCGGTAAGCGATGCCGGCACGAATTCCCCCACGTAGTCGTCGTTCTGAAGCGCCTCTATGATCCAAAACGGAGCCTGGGGAAGGAAGAAGACCACGAGCCAACAGATTTGCTCATCCGTTGAGTAGTTACGGCACGTCTCGTCCCAGCCCCTGTCCAGTATGTCAATGCCGACAAAGGACGCAAACGTGGCTGCGACCGTCAGCGCCGCTGCCTTCACCCATTGGGCATTCTTCCGGATCACGCACGCGTCTCGGTCGTCTTCCCACATCTGGATCACCAGCTTCGTGTCGTTCGCTGCAAAGGTTTGTGCCTCGGCTAGCGTTAGGAGCTCCACTGTGCCCTGCCACGTGTTTGCGTTCTGATCATACACGGAAGCTGCAACAGGGGCGTGCTCACCTGCGCAACGGAAGTGCTCGAGGGACTCGCTACCGACGTCGCGCTTCAGGACGTGCACTTCGAATTCGGGGTCCCCCATTAGGAAGCCCTCCCAGTCACCTGGCACGGTGCTGTAAGTCATGCATAGCCCTGTATAGGAAGGGCAGGTTGTCGCGGGGTAAGGACCACCGCCACTGCTTGGGGGGGGGTCGCACATGTCCGCCGCGGGGTCGCAACAGGCCCCGGCCTCCGGGTCACAGCCCGCGGCCGCGCTGATCGCCGGAGGCCGTGGGCTGAAGTCCGTTTCGACCGGCACAATCGCCAAGGTCGGCGTCGGCGGCGGCTCCTCCGCAGAGGTCAAGATAACGGTAGCGCCTGAGAGATCGTACGCGACCGGGACCTCGTGGTCCCTGAAGGCCCAAGCGACGAACAAGTTTCCACCAGCGGTCCACTGCGCCCAGTGTTCTTTCACCGGCATGTAGAATTCAAGATCAATCACACTGTCCAGCAGGGCCCTCAAGCCGACATCCGTGAGTCCCGCAGCCGACGCGATCGCCGAGGAGAAGGGACTGTCGACCCGTGATGCGAACGGCTGGAAGTGAAGTTTGTGCTCGCGATAGGGCGAGGCGTGGAGTTGCTGGTATACGTGCGCCCTCACCTGCTGGTCGCGCAGAGCCAGGGCGACCGCGCGTGTAATGCGATCCAAACGAGCACGCATTGCGCTTTCGCTGCTGGGTATCCCGGTCGCGCTGTACGCTGGCGGACCGTCTTCCGGGGGCGCTGCGGTTCGATCGCTGTTGCAAGACGCCAGCATAATGCTGGCCAAGCTGATCCCCGCGATCCGATGACAAGTGGCCATGGTCGCCTCCCCAGCCCGCAGCTGTCACTGAAGGTTCGAATGCGACCATTGAATGGTGCAACCTTCACACCGCGTGTCTGAAGGCGCTACACTCGTGGTGAGTTAAGGACCTGCGACCGCCGAGGCTATGCCAGTAGGCGTTGATTCGTAGACTCATGGCAACATTATAATGACTACACGCGCGCCCGGCCGTTGATCAGCCGCAACAGGACGGTCACTGCTGAGCCGTGGTTGCCGTGCTGTGAAAGGGCCCAACCATTGCAAATGGCTCAGATCCTGTTGCATGTTTGCAACGCACCCGGAGGTTACGCGTTCCTCTGGGTTCGGACGCCATGAATTCTCTCGCCACGCTGCTGCAGGGCACGCTTCATTGGGTCTCACCCTCGGGGCGCGCCGTCCTTGTTGCGCTTGCGACGTGCGGCGGCGTGTACGGGACCGCGCCGCTGTTCGCCGTCCGAGTCGGCTTTCGTGATCGCCACCATCTTGCGCGGGCTCTGGCTCGGGACGGACTGCCGGCGCTTGAAGAACTAGCTGCGTGGGTTCGCACCGCGGCTTGGGTAATGCACTCGGAGCAGTACGGCACGCCCCTTCATCGCCTCGCGATTCAGGCGGGGATAGATCCCGCGATCTGTTACCGGACCGTACGGCGGTTGACGAATGCGAACTGGGGCGAAGTTCGCGAACGGGGCGTGGCGTGGGTGCTGGAGCAGCTTCGTGCCCGCTGCCGAATTCGTCCCGCCCTCGATCTGTGGCGCGGCGCTGATGCCACTGCAACCGGATGAACGCTGACGAGCGCGTGACTTGCCCCTCCAGCTTACCACCGCACGGCCGCGCTCGCCCACGTGAACCCCGACCCGAACGCCGTGAGGATGAGCAGGTCTCCCCGCTCGAGCCGCCCGTCGCACAGCGCTTCGTCGAGCGCGATCGGAATCGATGCGGCGGTGGTATTCCCGTACTTCTCGATATTCACGTAAACCTGGTCGTCCCGCAGGCCGATCGCCTTCTGCACCATCTCCATGATCCGCTGGTTCGCCTGATGGGGGACGAGCAGCGTGACGTCCGCGGGTGTGAGACAGTTCGCCTGGAGCGCCGCGACGACCGACTGCGGCATCAAGATGGAGGCGAACTTGAACACGTCGCGCCCGTCCATCACCGCGCGGTGCCTCCCCTCCCGGATGAGCTCCTCGCTGATGTAGGGGTCGTGCGCCAATCCGGGAACACGCCGTTGCCGGGCTCGAAGTGGTCGGGGGGTGCAGGTGCAATACACGATGCAATCGAGGTCGGAGGGCTGGAGCGAAGCCCGGGCGAGCGCCTTCAGGGTGGCTGCCCGCGCCAGGCTGGCCCCGGTCTCGCCGTCCGAGACCCAGTGTCGCGTCCGGATCCCGGAACGTTGCCTGATCCACTCGTCGGAGGTGTCCATCATCCGCGATAGCTCGTCGTTGGTGACGACGCGATCGGGGACGTGGAACCCGGTGGCGGCGCCGAGCGGCTGTATCTCGAGGTGCGCCGCTCGAGCCCGACGCCCCATCAGGAGATGGCTGCGACGAATGGCCTGATCGACCCGTACCGCCGCACCGGGCATCGCGACCGGCTCACGGTAGAGCTGGCGCGCTTCGCGGATCGCTATCGGGGGACCCCGCAGGGAGAGGCGGCCGCGCGGGAGCTCAAGGAGCTGAAGGCGGCACAAAGCGGGTGAGCGACCCTAGGAGTGGCTGTTGATGGCAATCCGAAGGCCAGCGACGCCTTCGGCTGAAACAGGTCCGCCCGAGAGCACTTGAATCTCGAGAAAGAGTCGGACCGCTCCGAGCCGCGGTTCAGCGCCCATCTGGGCAAGTGCTCCGACGTGCTTCACGCCCATGCCACCAAGCGAGTGCTTGGCCAAGAAGGGGCCCGCTCCGATGTACAGCGCTCCCACGCGCAGGCTCGACCCCGGGGCCCAGCGCAGCGTCGTGCTCAACCTCCAAGCGGTGCCGGAAGAGAGGGAATACGCGAGGACTGCTGGATAGATGGCGAACGTCGCTGGGAGAGCTATGAGGGCATGCGTGCCGATGGCGGTCAGTTCGGGGTGGTCGAGGCTCTGCGCGACTTGCAGGCCGATGCTCAGGCTGCTGCGTGTCTGCGGTGCTGCGGAGCGGGGAAGAAACAGGACCATCATCGACAGTCCGATTGCCGAGCGTGATGCAGCGTGGCTCTTCACGACCACTTTCCGGGCACGCCTCCGACCGTCCAGCAGTTGCAGAGCCGCCCCGTAATACGGGGCCTAAAACGCGATGCCGATGTGTGCGAGCAACCCATGCTGATCAGTTCCTGGGTCAACTGTAAAGAACGGATTCTGTGCGCGACTCAACCACATCCAGCCCACGCCCGCCGTTACGGATGCCCGTCCACCGCCTAGCCGCCCCCCTATTTCGAAGTGGAGTCCTCCCCGGGTCCCATCGTCGGGGCCCTCGACCATGACGCTCGCGAGGAGTCCGCCCTGAATGTACACTCGGCCATTCGAACCCGGCCGATTCCATCGAAGGCCAGGCATCATCAACACGGCACGCGTGTCGAACGACGAGGGGATGTGCCAGTGCACAAGCGCCATCGTGAGCGCGACCGCCCCGCGAGTACTGAACGGTGCAGCAAACTTCAATGCGTACCCAGGCTCCACAAAGCGCCAGGGTCCTGCAAGCGGCGTCATCCAGTACACCGCGGTTGTCACGTAAGGCGCGGGCAGTAGCGAGACGGGACGAGGCATGCCTGGTGCGTACGTCAAGAAGCCGCGCAGTTCGTCGTCGAGGGCCGCGTCATCGATGCGGACCAGTCCCTCGACCCGGAGTCCCCATGCGCCCCAAACTCGGCCGTGCAAACCAATGCCGAACGCCGTCGCGCGCCCCCCGAAGGTGCCGCGCGTACTGCCGGGCGTCCGGCTCACCGCAAAGTGCCCGACCCCCACCAGAACGTAGGGAGCGACGCGGGGTCGTCGCACCGGGTAGAGTATTCCCTCGAGATGGATCGCGCGGCCTCGTAGGCCCTCAAGGTCTGCCCAGTACTGACCCGCGACGGCGACATCGAGAAACTGGTTGAGCTGTAGGCCGGCCCGCACCACGTACCCTCGAAAGGGCTGATCACCGCTGGGGTCCTCGGCGGCCCTGCTCAGTCGAGTTGTGTAACCAAGGGTTCATACCAAGGCAACCGGCGTTTCGGGCTTTCCAAGCGTCAGGCGAGCGGACAGCTCGGTGCGGGCTACCGGTATCCAGAAGCCACGCGGGCCGATCCGCGCGCCGCTGGCCATTGGCGCTGCCGACAAGATCGTGTCGAAGACCGTTGCGTACTCGATCCCGGCATCGGCCGCTAAGCTTATGACGACTCGTGATGCCACGGACCTCACCCTCGTCCGGACCACGTCTCTTCGGGCACCTAGACTTGCGTGGCCATACGGCGCATCTCGCCGTCGGGAATTCGTCAGGGGCGACCCCCAATCCCGCCGCGACAGGAGGGTGCCACGAGCTACCCGGACCGACCAAGCTACGAAACGCATATCCGAGCACAACCGACTGCGCGGTCGGCGACCTCATCTCCCGCTCGAATGCAAACCCCAGACCAGTGCGAAACGCTTCACTTGCGCTGCAAGCAAGGGCGGCTTGATCGCACGCCATACCATAGGGGGCAGCCGCAGAGCCCACCTGCGACGCGCTGGCGTTCAACCTCCTTCCTCGCTTACCAACGCTTCGTCGGTTCCAAGGGGGGCGCAACTCACACCGCGACCACGGCGCGGGCTACGGCTGCGCCGCGAGTTTGACGCGCCCTCTCACGTCCAATTGTCTGTTCGTGCTTTGGACGATCGCGTGTGTAGACCCATCGTCGTAGGTCGCGCCTATCTTGGATGCCTCCACCATAACACCGACGAAGTCGTCGTTCTGCGTGCCGGTGATGAGGTCCCTCACCCCGCGCACTAGGCTACGAGCGGCCAACACGGGGTTCTGGAAATAGAAGAGCGCAATCACTGCGTTCGCCGCGTCGATCGTGAGTGCCGCTATTCCGGCAATCTCATCAGACACTTGTTGGCCATCTTTGACGATGCGGCAGGCGGTGTTGTCGTCTTCCCACACCAAGTAAATGACCGACGAATCGTTGGCCTGTGCCGCGTTGGCTTGGTCCTTGCTCAGCAACAGAACCTGTCCTGTCCAAGTGTGATCATTTTGGTCGTATACGTACGCGGTCGAAAGGATTCCAGGCTGATCCGACGGGAAGTCGGCCGCATGCTCCCCGGCACACTGCAAGTCAGTAACAGTCGTCTCGCTGGTTGATTTCCGTGACAGCGCATGCACCTCGAATTCAGGGTTTCCCATAGGGTTTCCCATGAGGAAGCCCTCGTAATCCCCTGGGATGTACGAATACGTCATCCCCACGCCCGAAGGAGGTGGCGGCGGAGGGGAACCGCCTCCGCCTCCGCCCCCGCAATCCACCTGACATAGCTGCATGTTCGGCTTCATCGGAGGCTTACTGAAGTCGGTTTCTCTAGGCACGATTCCCAAAGTTGGCGTCGCGGGTGGGTCCTCCGCTGAGGTCAACGTGACACCGGCGCCCAGGAGATCGTATGCACCCGGAATCTCGTGGTCCCTTAAGGCCGACGCTACCATGAGATCGGGACCGCCGGTCCACTGTGCCCAGTGTGTTTTCACGGGCATGTAGAACTCGAGATCAATAAGGCTGTCGAGAAGCGCCGACACTTGAGTCTCAGTCAGGCCGGCAGCTGCGGCGATGCCCGCTGACAAAGGGCTACCTGCCTGAGAGACAAACGGAGCGAAGTGAAGCTTGTGCTCGGGGTAGGGAGATGCATGGAGTTGTTGATACACGTACGCTCGAACGTCGGGGTTGTGCAGAGCCACTGCGACCGCCCGAGTGATCCGATCCAATCGTCCACGCATCTCGGCTTCCGTGCTCGGGATGCCCGCCGCACTGTAAAACGGCGGCCCCCCCGTCGTTGGTGAGATTGGGCGATCGTGCCACACGATGATGTTGGCAAGCCCACGATCCCCGCGGCCAACGTGACTCTCGCGATCCGGTCGAACGTGCCCATGCTGACCCCCCGCAGCCCGCTGCTGCCGCATCAGAGTAGTAGTGGGGAAAGGCCGGGCGGAGACTGCGCAAGATGCACGCCCTGTGCTCTAGGGAGACACGCTACCACACCACCCCTTTCCAAACGCGGCAGTTGCCCGTCACCATCAGGCTTTGCCGGCCTTAAGGCCAGATGCATTCTGTTGCCGCACTGCTGCAGGGGACGTTGTACTGGACGTCGCCTTCGGGGCGAGCGGTTGTGGATGCGCTGGCAGCGTGCGGCGGCGCGTACGGGACCGCACAATTTTTAGCCGCCCGGGTCGGGCTTCGTGATCGTCATCGGGTCGCCCGGACGCTCGCTCGAGATGGCCTCCCACCTTTGGAAGAACTCGCTGCGTGGGTTCGCACTTTGGTGTGGGTGATGCAGTCGGAACAATATGGCACGCCGCTTTACCGCATGGCGAGCCAGACCCACGTGGATCCCGCGACTTGCTATCGGATCGTGTGGCGGCTAACGGGTGCGAACTGGAGCGAAGTGCGCGAGCGAGGGGCAGCCTGGGTGCTGCAGCAGCTCTGCGGGCGGTGCCAAATCCGCGACGTCTCCGAGCCGGCGCACGTATGGCGTTTCAACTGGGTGAGCGGCTAAGGGTGGTTCGGGTCCCTCCTCTATTCTCTATTCTCTATTCCCTACATTCTCTATTCCCTACCACCGCACGGCCGCGCTCGCCCAGGTGAACCCCGACCCGAACGCCGTGAGGACGAGCACGTCCCCCCGCTCGAGCCGCCCTGCGCACAGCGCTTCGTCGAGCGCGATCGGAATCGAAGCAGCGGTGGTGTTCCCGTACTTTTCGATGTTGATGTAGACCTGGTCGTCCCGCAGGCCGATCGCCTTTTGCACCATCTCGATGATGCGCTGGTTCGCCTGATGCGGGACCAGCAGCCTGACGTCGGCGGGCGTGAAGCCGTTGGCGGCGAGCGCCGCGGCGACCGACTGGGGCATCAGGATGGAGGCGAACTTGAACACGTCGCGCCCGTCCATGACGGCCCGGTGCTTCCCCTCCCGGATGAGCTCCTCGCTGATGTAGGGGTCGTGCGCCAATCCGGGCGCGTCCACCCACAGCTTCTCGGCGTGGCGGCCGTCGGCGAACAGGTGCGTCGAAAGCACGCCCCGGCGCGCATCGTCAGTCGGCCCGAGAATCGCGACGCCCGCGCCGTCGCCGAACAGCACCGTGGTGTCCCGGCCGCGGGTCGTCTTGTCGAGCCCGCGCGAGTGCACCTCGGCGCCGACCAGGAGCACGCGACGGTATTGGCCGGTGCGGATCCAGGCGTCGGCGACCGAGAGGCCATAGATGAAGCCCGAGCACTGGTTGCGCACGTCGATGGCCGGGATGTCGGTGAGGCCGAGCTCGCGCTCGAGGAACACGCCGTTGCCGGGCTCGAAGTGGTCGGGGGTGCAGGTGCAATACACGATGCAATCGAGGTCGGAGGGCTGG
>Ga0137380_10006099_pt1 | contig 10741 bp, 10 predicted proteins | sample SagtaG_17_FD_104809 | JGI IMG/M metagenome (GOLD analysis project Ga0137380, IMG submission 104809) | Vadose zone soil microbial communities from Sagehorn Ranch, Mendocino, California, USA - Sage2_L_100_16 metaG | ecosystem: Environmental > Terrestrial > Soil > Vadose zone | place: USA... | reverse complement strand
GCTCTGCCCTTGGCCCTCTGCGAACTTCCGGATAAGGTACTCGTACGCCCTTCCCAGGATGTCCGGCTCGACGTCGTCGAGACCGAGCCTGTAGCGCGGGTCGCTCAGCGCCTCGATCAGCGCCTGCAACCGAGTGTCGTCAATGACCCGCTGGCCTGCATAAGTTGCATTGAAGTCGACGGCATCGATAACTCCTTGGAGCTTCGGGTTTGCCTTGGCGACGTCGCGTAGCGCGTCTGTAACCCGCTCGCCCACCTTCGTGGTGAGCTTCCGAATACTCTCTGAATTTGCTTTCTCGGGAATGAAGAAGCGGACGAGTCCATGGTCCTTCCCGACCAGCTCCAGAGCGGTCTTCTCGTCCCCGAACTGTTCGGCGAGACGAGCGATCTCATCGTCGTAGACATCGGAGAGTCGTTTGACGAAAACAAGCGGGAGAATGTAGTCCTTGAATTTCGGCGCATCGACGGATCCTCGGATCGAGCAGGCAGCATCCCATAGCCAGTTTTCCAGGGCCTTCGTGTCGAGCTTCCCCGGCTCGCCGTTGTTCTGGTCCATTCGCCGGACTGGCACCTTGTAGAGGCACTGCGGGCAAGTCGTATAGCGGCGCTTTGACTTCGTAATCCATTCGTGACCGCAATGACCGCATTTTACCGACGTAAGGCCCTCAGTCATGGTTTACCTACCTACCAACCTAATTCGTCTCATAAGCATTAAACATTTCCGGAGACAAATGCGAAACTGGTAACTGGTCTCTGGACCTCTACAGCCGGAGCCAAACGCGCCTGCGTCTCTCCAGATTCAGCGGACGGCTTCGTGCGAGCTTCCGAGGCTTTCCCAGCAACCACAAGTAGAAGGGAGACCGCTCGGGCAAGTAGTGGCGAGGATAGAAACCCGCGAACTCCTTCCCAAACCTTTCCCTGAGTTCCGCCGTGATGGACCTGCGAGAGATCTTTTCGCAGTCTGCAATTTCAACTGACCCGATAAGAGCGGGTTCGGGGAACTCTTTCTTGTTGGGAGGCTTCCCATCAATCAGCGCCAGTTGATCGTATCCTGGAGCAATGATGGCAACGCGTTCTCGAATCTCGGTGGGCATTGAACGAACCAATGCAGGGAATACGCCCTCGGCTACAAGACGTGCCCATGGCTGCTGAAGTAGCATGCCGTGGGTAATCTTCTTGCCCATGACCTTTCGGGGAATCGATCTCGCACTCAAATAGAGGTGGTGCGGGCCCGCGTTGGGCTTGCATCCAAGACTTCATAGCAGGAGGCCGAAATCTGCCTGGTATTTCTGCTCGCGGACATCCGAGATTCGACCCTCCGCAATGTCCGGGCTTATCAGTCCGTCCTTCTTGCATTCTTCAAAGAAGTTCCTCACGACTGCATTGCGACCCTGCTTGGTTTTGCCGTACAACAGATACATCGCTGCCAGCACATCGAGCGCCGCACGTCTGTAGAGATCCTCCTTCCCGAACGACGCAATCTTGAAGCGCGCCGCATCGTCAAGCTGGCCTTCTAGAACGTCTCTCGAGAATCTCAACAACGCCTGGAGATCCAAGAGATCGTTGGCCTTGATGGCTTGGCCAGGCCAGCCACCCAATACGCGATCGCCAACGCCTTTGACAAGGACATCCTTGGCGTACTGGGCGTCCTTGACGCCGGCAACGACACAACCTAGGCGTCGAACAAGGCAGCCGTAGCACCGGCCACAATGCGAGTATGGCTGGTTGGCGAAGCGGGTCGTTATGCACGAATTGGTGCCCGGAATGGCCTCCTTCGCGTCGCACAAGGATACGACTTCTGCCTTAGTTAGATCCGAGAACGGCTCGTAAACATGGAACTTGATGCCGTAGCTTTCGTGCAGAATCTCCTTCGTGATCTCAACGAGCGTTGGATGGGTAGTGACTGTTATCTGATCGAGTGCGGCGAGAGGCGGCAGGAACATCGTTTGTCCGGTCTCTGAAACCACAACATTGTCGGTTCCCGACAGCTTTGCCAAGATGGCGCCAATGGTCAGGTAGAGAAATCCTCGCATCTGCTGGAATCCCGTACGCCCCCGTTGAATGGTGACTTTCTGGATCGGAATGGCTCTTGCCCTGAGAACGCTGTCTTCGAGATAGGTGACACGACTCGCCATCCGATCGTGGGAGACAAATGCGCCGGCGGTTGGCTTGAGACTTCCAGGCAACTTGAGGATCCCTGCGAGGCTATCGATTCCGCCTGAGAACAGACATACGCTCCGAGCGGCAGTGGCGGTCCTACCCGATCCATCAGCACATTCGTTCTTGGCAGAGACAAGCTTTACAGTCGGTGCTCTAACCAGCGTGAACGAGATAAGATTGGCAAGCGCTTGTTCGATGGCCTTGTTTATCAATTTGCTTTGGCAAAGAAGAATCTGTAACTCGTCATCGAGGTCGATGATCTCTTCTCTTACGAGCCCCTCACATTCGAAGAGTCCGGCCGCGATGCTCGCCAGGTCCGAATCGACCGCGGAGATCGAAGCAGCCAGTTCTCCAAACTCGACGGTCATCTTGGATTCCTTGCGGACCCGTTCCAACTCGGTTCTGATGAAGAAGTCCGCGCCGGACTTTGCGTGGTGACGGCCCACGATACAGACCCTCGTCATTTCTTCACCCCAAACTCTTTGATCGTCTCTCGAATTAGCGACTCCAATCTCTCTTCGGTGGGCTCCTTCGCAAGATATCCTTCGCTCTTGAGTTTCGACACCAACGCCCTAGCCATCTGTTCCGAAAGTTGCGAGATCTCCATTTCGATTTCCCTCTGGCTCTTGATTGGTTGAGTCAGATATTCGGGGGTGACCTTCGGATCGCTCTTGAATTGTGCGAGAAGTATCTCTCGGAAAACGTTGGTATAGTTCATGGTCATTATTCGCTCAAGCTCCTCTTCGGTCATCTTGGCAAGACCTCCTTCAAGGTGTTTTTCGCCGCGGTAGTCAAAATCCTATCCTGAATTTCGTCGGTGGCGACCCCGGCCGATGTCTTCATCGCGCTCCATCCAACATCGACGACCTTCCCAATCGCCTGGTCCCTCACAGCTCCAATACCCACATGGACGACCTCTTGCGCAGCGGCTTTGACGGCTTCGTTCGTGTCGCCGGTCCGATTGTAAGTCTCGTACGCTTTGGATGTCACCCTGTAGATGACTTTCGATACCTTGTATGTCGCCACGAGCGTCCCAATCAGTGGGTTGGACAGAGCCAGCACGTCGACCGCGGTTGCAACGACGATTTTTGCCGGTTTGTTGTCGGAAAGAGTGGTCTGAACTTGGTCCAATGCTGCTCTAATCGGAGTTGACACCGATCTCCCGGCAAACTCGCCGAAATCGCCACTTCGTCTCGACCCCAACGTAATCAACTCTTAGTGTTCCAAGTCGGCGCGAAAAGCAAGCTGCGATCCCTCCGGTTTTGCACGAGTCTTGACCCGGTATTTGATCATCAGAGGGGTCTTAAAGCTCTCCCGGGTTTGTTCAGAATCCTGATGGAATGAGATTTCTTGATTTCAAGCAACTCGATAAAATGGGCCTTGGGCCTTGATGAAACTGTACCAACGGGACAGATGACGATCATGAAGATGTTCTTGCCGCCGGCAAGAGTTGTGAGCCCAGTGTCGGCATCGAGTGGGATTCCGTCGTTATGCAGCCATGCGTCAGCTATCCTCTCATTTCGATGATGCTCAGACCATCGGGAACGTCTTCCACGTCACCAGTGGACTCAAGCTCTAAGCGTAGAATCGGAGAACTTGACTCTCCACTCCCCGTTCGGGTTCTCGACATGATCCTCTTTTTCGCTTCGGCTTAGCCGGTGCTGTTAGATTCGGTCGGCAACATCCGACGATACATCCTTCCAAGTCATACCTGCCGTTCGGTCCACCTCCACACGTCTTCACGGGATTCTTCACGGGATACTACTTGGATGAAGATTAAGTGAGATTTCCTTCGGGGTTGATCAGCCGCTTGATTCTCGGATCCCCGAGCAGGTTCTGAAGGTCAGCCTCTGAGAGCGCGGCCTCTGCCATCTCAGGCTCCAGCTCAAGGGCCTTTTGCAGATCATCCAACGCCCCTTCACGCTTCCCGGATTTGGACTCGAAACATGCCCTGTTGTAGTACGCAACTGCCGCGTTCGGGTCAATAGCCAGGATTCTGTTGCAGGTATCAACCGCGTCTTTGTCCTTTCCTTGCCTATCAAGTATTACGGATCTGAGACTCAGCAGCCCGACATCGTTCGCGTTGTTCGCAAGGAGTTGGTCAAGAATTGAGTTTGCATCGTTCAGTCGGCCCAACTCGAACAGTGCAATCGCCTTGTTGGCAAGAGCCTTCTCATTCCCGGGATGCGCTCTCAAGACTTCCTCGAAACAGTCGAGCGCTCCCTCGTACTTACCAAGCCTTGCATAGCATACTCCTTTGAACAACACCGCGTCGAGGTCATCAGGTTTAAGCGCGAGGGCTCTATCGAACGAAGCGACCGCTTCGTCGTATCTTCTGAGGTTTAGAAGAGTTCGACCGCGATTGTCCCAGGCACTCCAAACCTCTGGAGTTAGCTCCACAGCTTTCTGGAGACATTCGAGGGCCTTTCCGAAATTTCCCATATGAATGAGGGCGCGGCCCCTGTTTTCCCAGGCGACGCCCGCTCGTGACCTTATATCAGTCCATTTCTCGAAGCATTTCAGCGCATTCGAGTACTCCTGCCTCTGAAAGTGTGCCAGTCCCTTGTTAGCCCACGCGAGCTCATAGTTCGGGTTAATGCGCAAGGCTTCGTCGTACTTCTTCTGCGCGCCGTCGAAGTCTCCCTTGTCTTTGAGAGCGATCCCTTCTGCTGTGATAAGAACCTCGTCTCTCAACAAGATCTCGATGCCTAGCACAAGCAGTTTCTTCTTCAGTGACTCTATCTTCTGGCTGATTGCAGACAGGTGTGCTTGGTCCTTGACTGTGGCTTGAATGACGAAGCCGGTCTTCAGCCACTCGACGTTCACTCTGAATCTGATTGAGCTGGGGTCGCCAAGGTAGAACCGATTCTCCATTTCCGCAGGGGTGAATGAAAACAAGGTCACCCACTCGCCGGGCTTCGCACCCTTGGTTCGGAACTTGCCGCCGAAGATCGCTCTTCTTCCTTTGTACCCCTTCGAGCTGTCCAAGAGGACCTCCGCGTCAAATCTGACGTTCGTCTCGTACTCAGGCAGGTCCTTTAGCAGGATGTGGCTGAGCTTCATCTGGATGCTCATGTCGATCTCGGCACCCATCCCAAACTGGAATTCGGTGATCCCCTTTGACAATGCGAAATACTTCAAGTACAGAACGTCGAACTGGCTACCGGAGAACGTGAGTTTTCCGTCCGCGTCTTGGGCGATTCCCTTCCCGACAAGCTCCTCAAGGATAACATCGTAAAACGACACCTGGTTGGTTATCTCCTCTGGAGAATGACGGTCTATCTCGGAGAGCACCACGAAGCGGGACAGCTGGTCGACGGTTGCAAGTGGACATTCCAATGTGGCCAAAAGTGCCCTTAGCTGCTCCAAGGTGCAGCGCCGCGCTATGTCGGCGACCCTGTGGGCTCCTCCTTTCCTCAGTCGATCCAATTCGTTGAGGACGTTGTCTAGGATGTCGACATCAAGAGCTATCTGCGATGTGGCTGCCTCCTTGTGCTTCTTGTACATGTAGTGCGAGATAAGCTGGACCTCGTATGGATTCCCTCCTGTTATCATGTGGATCTCGGCGACACTTCCTAAGTTCACGAGCGGCTTCTCCGGGTCTGGAAGTGGTTTCAGTATGCATTCTTTGGTCTCTTCGATGTCCGCAAAATTGCCGACATCAATCCTTTTGAAGAATCTGGGGATCGGAGAGAAGACTTCGCTGATGGCTGGAAACATGTTCTCCGTACCAGAGAAAATCAACATGTAGCCATCGATGTCGCTGAAGATGTTCCTGAGCTTCTGTAACAGGGTGTCATTCTTGGCCAAGAGATCGCATTCATCGAAGAGAAGGGCTATGGCTGGGATCTTGTGCTTCTTAGCCTCCTCCCACAGTTTCGTCAGATCGTGGACGAGGACCTGTTGGGACAGACTCCCGATGGCTCCTTTTTTCACGCCAACATAGGCGGTGCCGAAAAGCAGGGGGATCTCCACGCTTGTGTCGAGTATGTCAATAATCTTTCTGAATCCCCTGTATACCTTGCCGCCGAGACCTTCAAACATGCCTGCTTCTGCCCCTTTTGTCATGATAGCGTCGAAAACTTCCTTGAACAGGATCACTTCATTACTGGAGGATTCGGCATTGAGCGAGATCTTGACCGCGAGGATGCCCTTCTTCTCGGCCACGTGCTCGACAATGTTCAAAAGGCTCGTCTTTCCGGCTGCCCTTGCACCAATCATCGCCAGATTGTGGAAGACCGGCCTCTCGCCCCGGCAAAGCTCAAGATAGTAGTCTATCTCGGCCAGCTCCTTTTGTCTCCCTGCAAATAGCTCCGGAGTTCGGACGGGCTTCTCAAAGTCGTAGGGATTGGTGAAAGTCGGGCTCACATCAAAATGGATGGTCGTCGGAGGTTAAATCCTTTCCAAGGGATGCCGCAAGGTGTTGAGCTCCCAGAGCCTAGAAGAATTTCGACAGCCCAAGTCCTTTAGTAAGTCATCTTGGGGTTCGGGTTGGTAGCCCCGGGCTCTCGCGACCAACATCACGCCGAAGGACCGCAGACGGGAGCGCAATCGAGAATAGGGACAGGTTCGATGGAGTGAGGTGATCGAATGAGGATTGCGTACATCGCCTGGGGAACTCTCATTCTTGAACCCGACTGCCTTCTGATTCGCGGTTCTTGGGAGCGCAACGGACCGGAACTGCCCGTTGAGTTTGCCCGTATCTCGGATGATGGTCGCGTGACGCTCGTGCTTCAACCGGGCGCAAAACCGATCACGACGTACTCTGTGGTGGCGGACCAGGAAACGCTCGAGCTGGCCCGAGAGAACCTGCGTCTTAGGGAGGGGCCAAAACGGTGCAAAACTAGGGCGCGAGGTGAGTGGATAGCGTCAGTCGACCAGGTGGGAACAAGCCGCGGAAGAGTGGAGGAAGAAGAGCTACGATCGATCCGCAAGTGGGTCCGAAACAAGGGCTACGATGCCGCAGTCTGGACGGCGATTCCGCCGAGATTGTCCCATCCCAAGCATGGTTCGATTCACAGCCTAACGGTGGATGGCATTGTGGACTACCTGCGTTTGGTTAAGCCGGAGGTCCGGGAGATGACGCGGAGCTATTTCCGAAACGTGCCGCTCGAGGTGCAGACCGGATTACGACACGGTATCGAACAAGCGATGGGTTGGTAAAGTGCTGACGGCCGCGGCGGGAGGAAGGACGGTGGATTGGCTCCGGACACGCCTTCTTGAGCCGATCAGCCTTTATTGAGATGAAGATCGTTGTTGCATAGCATAGAAGGTGCAGGTCGATGCAAGGTTGGTGGTGGGTCTGTGACCTCGACACTGACCCCTCACTCTGGAGTGAATGGAAGCGACAATCCGTAGCTTCACTGGGATGGGAGCCGGCGTGGATCAGGAGCCGTCCAGAAGAGCGCCGAAGGTTGGAGAAGACCAAGAGGAAGGTCGAAAACATCGCCAGAGGGGACAGGATAATTGCCTACTTGAAGCGCGGCCGAATTGGCGGCGTGGGATCATTTGTCCGTATTCTGGGACTCGCTGATACGTCGTGGAGATCCATTGGTGAGGGCTACCACGGTCGCCTTGTCCAGGTTGAATGGGACAACATTCCAGACGAAGGCGTGTATTCAATGCCTGACGAGAATCTGGTTCCGCGCCGTCTTCCGACAGTCCAACGGATTCGGGACCCGGAAGTGCTCGAGGCGGTAGAGGCATCCGTGCCCGACCGTGACACTTGGGCTCAGCTACCGGACATCCGTTATGTCGCGGGCGACGAGTGCGCAGAACTTCATCCCTTGCTCGAGTCGAATCTAGATTCAATCGAAGACGGTCTGCATCCAGGACCGTGGGAGCCTGTACATGAGTACGCTGCTGGTAGGATTGGCGTCATGGACGTGATCGCAGAGGACGACGCGGGAAACGCTGTGATTGTCGAGGCGAAGTCGGGCATGGCGGATGACGCCTCGGTTGGGCAGCTCGCACGTTACATGGCCTGGGCCAAACTCCGGTTGAATTCCCGGCCTAACGGAGTTCGTGGAATTCTGATCGCCGGAGAGATTACACCCCGGACTCAGTTCGCAGCCTCTGTCGTACCAAACATCAAGCTCCTAGCCTATCGGAAGTCCGCAGGGAATCGAATTGAGCTCCGAAGGATTCCACTAAAGTCCGAAGCGTAGGTGTCCAAAGATTCCCAGCGAACCTTGTAGCTTCCGAGTGTCCAGGTTCTCCATGAAGATGGATCTACTGGTACCCACGGCTGACCTGCAGTTCAAGGTCACATCTCGGACAAAGCACGCGGGTGTTCTCGAGTGTGTAGCCCTTCATGGCATCCAAGCGATCGAGAACAGCGCCTCGCTGAGGTAGCTCCGATCCACACTTCTGACACTTGCCATCCTGCTGCCGCCGTTTCTGCCGTTTCAGCCGCTGTCGCTTTGCGGGTTTCTCGCGTTCGTCATACACAAGTTCCTTGGCAAGCTTTCTGCGCAGAGCCCAATGCAACTGGACATCGCCACCCGCGGCTCGGACGAGTCTGGAACGTACCTCCTCGAGAATCGGGCGGAAGACTTCGCCCAGCTCCTGTTCAGACAGTTTTCGATTCCCCATGGTATTACCGGGGATCGAATCACCCACTATACTTTCACGGTTGTGGTCCGGCGATCCATCCCCACAAGCACCCCTCAAAGAACGCGGCCCCGGGCGTGTCGGCGTGCAACGCCGCCGAGCGGCTTGATTTCCTGAGTGTCCGCCCGGATGGAAACGCCTAAGATTCGAGCCCGTGTTATTCCGCCTGATGCGGAACCCCAAGGACGATCTCGGTCCTCTAATCGAGCGAGGAAGGGCGCTCCAAGGAGATGTGAAGACGCTCCTCCACGACGCGAAAATGCTCAACCCCCGATTCGCCCTGGGGCGGACGGTCCTCCGCCTGTTTGACGTGGGCGGCAGGCGCGATATCGTGTCCCTGGGACGAATGTTGGGCGTTCAAGGGTTGGTCGACCGTCAGAACTCCACGATCGCGTCCTACGAGCAGTGGTACCAAGTGAGCCTCGGCCGATTGCGGACCATTTCGATTGCCAAACGCAACCTGAGCCGCCATGGGAACAGCGGGTCCTTGGTCAAGCGGCTTGCGCGGACTCGGAGACTCAAGCGGCTCGATACGCGAATCGCTCACGCGGTCGGCGAACTCGAGGCCATCGCGGAGGAAGATCTCGTCTACAACGATGACATCCCAGAGCTCCTCGAGGCCCGACGAGTCCGAGTCCTAGAGGACCGCCTTAAGGCCAAGGAGGCGGCGCTCCTCGACCTTTCTGCGGGTGTGCCTGGGATGGAGAGCATCAAGCTGGAGAATCGAGAACAGCTGAGGACACACTTCCGCGGTCACGATGAAGTCGCCAGGATGATCGAGGGCGCCCTCGACGCCTATGGCTCGTCGGGGGCGGATACTCACAGGCAAGCCCTGGCCTCGTGTCGGTCGGCGATCGAGCAAGCAATTTTCGAGGCCACGGGGGAGCGTGACTTCCGTGCAGGTCTTGCGAAACTGACAACAGGGAGTCGTCGGAGGATTGTTAGCGACACTTACGGCTTTCTGTCGGGATACGGCTCACACCCAGGCGGGAAGCCGACGACGAAGGACGTCGGTTACGGGATCCGGATGGCTATCGCCTCGTGCAGCTGGGTTCTCGAGGCGTCAAAGCTAGAGTGAACTCGCCCCGAAGTCCTGCGTGGGTTGTTTCCCGATGAGAGAGGAAACTTGGACAGGCCTTTTGAGAGGGGACCTACGTCCATCATGGACACGGTCCCGAGGTTCGTGGAACGGCGAGAAACTGGACTCCGGAGAGCGCCATCAACTCGACGATGTCTACCGCAAGGGACACAGGAAGAGCGATGTGACGGCTGGAGTCCTGAGGGAATATTTACGTGGAATGACCGTGTTGACCGAGGAAAGCCTTCCAGGCGTCCACACATTCTCTCGCTAAATGAAAGGCATCAAGCGGCCCGCTGAGCGTAGAGATGGTATAGCTCACCTGGCCGTAGGGAGGCCCACCGCCTAGCGAGAGTGTGAAGTGGCGGGGGCCAGGTGTTGGATCCTCTTGGCTACGTTCCCTTCCAGGTGAAAGCCTTAGATGTTTTTGGCTGTTAGCGATGTCGGCGCAGATTCTCATGGATGGCGTATTGTTGATGAAATCCTCGATGTCCTGTGGTGGAATTTTAGACTGAGGATCGTTCTTTATCCAGTCTTTCAGATGGTAGCAGTTCTCGAAAAAGGCCCGCATGATGTCTTCATAGTGGTCCGAGTTCTGCGTGTGCTCTTGGCCCTCACTAATCCGCTTGAACTGCTCGAACCACCTCAGCGTCCGCTCGTACTGTTCCAGAAACCCGCCGCCCCGACTACCGTTGCTCATATTGGCAGACCTCCTTGAATGTCCTATCACCTCATGGTTGTTAGTTCCGGGAACCACAGCTTGATCTCCATCTCGGCTTCCTCTCTTGACCAGGCGGAGATACCCAAGTCCAATCCAGCGCACGATTCATACCCTCCAAGTCATTCGTGGTCTCGTGGGAAAGGTCGAAGCAGACAAGCTCACAGAGATCCT
>Ga0137380_10006098_pt1 | contig 10741 bp, 9 predicted proteins | sample SagtaG_17_FD_104809 | JGI IMG/M metagenome (GOLD analysis project Ga0137380, IMG submission 104809) | Vadose zone soil microbial communities from Sagehorn Ranch, Mendocino, California, USA - Sage2_L_100_16 metaG | ecosystem: Environmental > Terrestrial > Soil > Vadose zone | place: USA... | reverse complement strand
TCTACAGCAGAAGACGCGAAGAGGGCTGCAACACAAAGCACAAAACAAATTGTTAAAGCCTGGATTAGGCTTTGTAGGAATGTACGCAAAACAATTTTTCCAGATGATGTTCCAAGCGAGACCCGCTCTATTTGGAAGCGACAGATTAGGCCAGACACCTTCTTCGAGATATTTTGGGTTATTGTAGAGAGGGATTCTCAAGAGAGCTATGGAGACTGGCTAGAACGTACTCAGAGAGTCTTCGATGCACGAAAGCGTCTCCGTGATTTCAAACAACAAGATGAACCGGGCGAAAAGAGTACGACATCTGGCGAACGTGAAGCATTGCGAGGTAGCCAAGAAACACGACGTGACGTAAAAGCCTTCTGGGAAAAGCTTGTGAAATACGCCCACCTTTCCCCCAAGGACATCAGTCAAGACGGGACAGAACGTTTAGATGCAATTGACACCGTAAAACGTTTTGCTACAAGGTCAGGACTTATATCCAAACAGTCTTTTCCTTCAACCAGTTCAGTTACTACAGCCTCCTTCATTGAGCAATTACTCATGCAAGCAACAGACTCAGCAGAATTCGAGGATGCATTGAGATCATGGGGAAATGAAACAAGAGGCCCACTTGCCCTACCCGAAGATGCCATATATTCTCTTCCTTATCTTGAATCGAAAACACATACACAACCAGCGAGTGAACGTAAATGGATTCTACAACGCGATGGAGACCTTTTTTTCTCAGAGACATTTGTCCCAAGTCGGCTGGAACAAGATTACGGGATCACCAGTAAAGACGAAGCTGCGAGAGTAGCCTTGAGTGGCGGACGGGCATTGAAGAAGCTACTCGAAGTCACCAATGCTCTCTCCATCCCCAGGCCAACCCCCTACTACGCCATCATTCAGATGGATGGTGATAATATGGGAATACTACTAAGCGAGGTAAAAGATAAGGATGAACACCGGGACATCAGTCAAGCTCTGTCAGATTTTTCACGCACAATAGTCCCTCCACTGGTACAGGTAAGGTATTCTGGTCGACTTGTCTACGCAGGAGGTGATGATGTCTTTGCACTCGCCCCTCTTGTCAGAACATCGCTTCCACGCAAGCAAGAGGCACAGCCGCCACCTTTCAAAAATCTGCTAGAACTGGTAGATCAGCTTCAGCAAGAATACTGCAAACGGGTCAGAGATGCCATACCTAAGGATGAAGAGCGCCAAGCTCGCGTTACAGCTAGCACTGGTATCGCTATCGCGCACCACTACACCTCGCTCTCCTATGTTCGACGTAAGGCCAAGGATGCTGAAGATCTTGCCAAGAAGCGCTATGGAAAAAATGCCTTTGTTGTGACGGTAATACGTCGCTCTGGTGAGCAAACCCAGGTAGGTTGTCACTGGAGCTATGCTGAACCTACAGAGCATGACCAACGTATCGAACCCATTGGACTCTTCATACGCTTTCTGGACCTGTTCATCGAGGATGTCCTCTCTCCAAAGTGTGTCCATACCCTGCTTGATGAAGCATCCATACTCGTCTGGCTAGACCGTGAGGCTCAAGCAAGCGAGATCAAGCGTGTATTGAAGCGACAACGCGACGACAGACAACGCGATAAACTTCCCGATTCTGAGATAGCGACTCTGGCTCAGCGTTTGAGCAAACTGGCAGCAGCGATGGATAGAGCACATAACGACTCTAAGAAATCCACAGAACTACATTCAGATCAGCCACGCTATGGCTTGATCGAAGTACTGGGTTGGTTACTGGTAATGGCATTCCTGGCAAGAAAGGAGGGAGAGTGATGCGCCTCTTCATCGAACCCACCGAGCCTCTCTTATTTCGTACAGGTCGACCATTCGATGCTGGAAGTGATGTCTTCGCAGAAAGTATCTTTCCACCCACACCAGAAACCATACAGGGTGCATTACGAGCCACCATTGCAGTGAATTGGAGCAGAAAAAACAAACCCAGCAACAAAGATGATAAATTGTTCCAGGAATCAGCACTTGTAAACCTTATTGGAATTCAGCAGAATTATGGACGATTCCGCATCACAGGTCTGACTTTGGGAAGGCGCAAAGGGAACATGTTTGAACGACTGTTTCCTGCCCCAACCCATATTATTCAGGTCAAATTTAAAGAGGACGAGCAGACTTATCAATTGCGACTCAAGCCCCGATCAGTAGATGCAGAAAAAGTAAGCACCAATATCCCCGCAGGGATACAATATCCTCTCCTGCCTATCCCACAAGGGAAGAAAGTAGATGGGAAGACAGACCCCATCTCTGGCTGGCTCACCCCAGCAGGACTTCGAAAGGCATTAAGAACGGACGATTTTCTAGTAGAAGAAAACGATCAGACAGAAGGTGATTTGGTAAAGCAGAGCAGGATTTTTCAGTATGAGTCACGTCTAGGAATCGGCATGCAGAATGCTACGAAGACCACCCGTGAAGGATATTTGTACCAGGTACAAATGGTTCGAATGCAGCCGGATTATGGCTTTATTGTCGATATCTGTCTGAGTAAGACAGCGGAATACGGAGGAACAGAAACTCCTCAGTCTGAAGAATTGGAAGCCCAGGTACAGCAAAAACTAGGACTACAGGCAGAGGATGGATGGCTTACCCTTGGGGGTGAACAACGTGCAGCACGCTTCAAGGTGCTAGAGCCCTCAGAATGTACTTCGGAAGATTTCCTGAAGCCAGGCAAGGAAGACAATCTTCTTTATCTCTCTACACCAGCCTACTTCCAGAGTGGCTGGCAACCCCAACCCTGGCCCCAATCACTTCCGCAGCCAATAGCAGCATCCATTCCTCGCTACGAGAGGAATGGGGGTTGGCTCCTCGAACCTGGCACGAGCGCTGGGAAAAGCAAGAGCATACGTCGCTGTGTCCCAGCAGGCAGTGTCTACTTATTTGACAAACCCATAACCATAACACAACCCTTAACGGAATACGGTTGGCAAATTGGCTATGGCATCACCTTTACAGGAGAGTGGAAGAGATGATTACAGCAGCAACGGTACTTTACCTTTACGTAGAAACGCCTTTACATGCAGGTGTTGGCTCTGGATTAAGCAGCATTGACTTGCCTATTCAACGCGAACGAACGACACAATATCCGATGATCCAGGGAAGTGGAATCAAAGGTAAGCTGCGTGCAACAGCAGAAGAGGCCAAAGATAAGGATGGGAAAAGGATATTTTCAGATGAGGAGATTGATATCCTCTTTGGTCCATCCGTTCAGAGTGGCAAAGGAAGTGAACACGCAGGAGCTCTTATTATCGGTGACGCACGCATCTTGCTTTTTCCGGTACGTTCCCTGAATGGCATCTTTGCATACACAAGCTCCTCTTACGTCCTCAATCGCTTCAAGCGCGATTTAGAACGCGAAGGCCCTCAGAATCCATTACCAACTGTGCCTGGGAGCGTAGCAAAGGATTCGGCTTTGATAACATCACAGAGCGAAATATCTATTACTACCTCGGACAACCCACCTAAGCTCAAGGTAGTGCTTGAAGAGTTTAGTTTCACAGCTCAGACTAATGAACAAACTCAAAAGATCGCCGAGTGGATCGCACAGTACACACTTCCTGAGATAGATAAGAACAGCTACTGGGCTGGCAAACTGCAAAGGTCACTCGCGATTTTGCCTGATAATGATTTTGGCGACTTTGTATTATACGCAACAGAAGTTATCACGAGAGTGAAACTGAATCGTACTACCAAAACAGTGGATACTGGTGCACTCTGGACTGAGGAACATCTACCTACTGATACACTGCTCTACGTTCCCGTCTATGCAACAGAATCACGCAAAAACGGGCGTACAATGGATGCTACTGTTGTTCTGAAAAAGATCAAAGCGCTCAATGGCTATCTTCAACTTGGCGGAGACGAGACCGTAGGACGTGGCATAGTACGGATGCGCTGGGAGACCAGAGCAGATCAGTAGTCATTTTGTGAAAAGGAGAACACTATGACGCAGCAGCCAGAGACACGTCGGCAAACTATCGAGCAACAGCGCGGAAGGCAGGCCTGGGCAAACATTGGAGAAATCAAAAGGCAAAGGAACAAAGATCTAGAGAAAAAGTATCGGTCCCTTGCTCGCGGACTCAACGCCATGATTCAGACTAATGGCCTAGGGCAAACATTAGGCTTTTTCTACGCTAAGGGGCGGCAAACAAAGGATGAACACTTTCATTTATTAAATCATCTCACCCAATGGATGCAAATGAATGAATACTTTGGTCATCTCATTACAAGCCAGCCTACCCAAAGTGCTGAGGATAACAAATTACTTCTCTGGGTGACGAGGAGTGCGAACACAGCTGAGTATCGTCTCGCGACAACAGAATGCCTCGCGTTCGGCAACTGGCTTCGACGCTTCGCTGAAGCTGAACTGGAAGGAGAAGCCTGATGAGCAATGGCTATTATCTTCCTGGTGAAACAACACTGGTGTTAAATAAACATATTGGCAGTTGTAAGAATCTAGGCCTGATCCTAGACAAATACATCCCCATCTCAGTATTTGAGGAACCTGATCGAAGAGACAGAGACAAAGGAAAGGCACCCTGGCTGGTGCGTCTGATGGCAGCCCAAGAGGGACAAAATCAATATACTGACCAGCAACTTGCACAAAGCGCCTACCAACGCTGGTTTGATATGACCAGAGCAATGGGAGCACAACGCTTTCAGGCAACCCTCGATTGGCGCATGGTCGTCGGCCTGGGAGGCGAGACAGTTCTAGAAACCGACTTGACACTCCACCACCTCTACAGCATTCCATATATCCCTGCCAGTGCATTGAAGGGACTAACCAGAGCGTATGCAGCCGGAGAAGAGAAACAGTTTTATATTCCACACAACGCCCCTGAAAGTGAACGTGTACCCAGTACAGCTATCGATACTGATCATCCTGACATCAATAGTATCTTTGGCTCACAAGAACGAGCAGGAAGCGTAATCTTCTTCGATGCTATGCCAGTACCTGGTAAGATAAACTTCGTACTCGACATCATGAATCCTCACTATCCCGACTACTATAGAACACAACAGAGTAGCCAGCCCTCAGCACCCACAAATGATCAGAATCCCAATCCTGTCACATTTTTGACTGTAGCTGAGACAACATTTGAACTTGCAATTGCGCCACGGAATCCAAAGTACCGCGAGGATGCACAGCTTGTCAGCAAACTCCTTCAGAATGCATTACAGAAATACGGCGTCGGCGGCAAGACAAGTGCCGGGTACGGCTACTTCAAGGATGTCCACGACGTATCTGATGAGCAAGCATCAATATCGACACAGCAACCTTCACAAGTGGTACCGACACCAACATCAACTCCTCCTCCATCACAAAATCTCGTGCCAACTGAACGTATACGCCCTAACATTCCGAAGTTCAACGAGGGCCAGGAAATTACAGGGGCAGTGGTTGCACCCACAGATGAGATACGTCGGAAGGCACCTGATGTAACTGCATTCCTCAGGTATCAGTCATACCAGACTAAGGATGTTTTGATCGTTGTCACTGCGGAGGAAGCCCAAAACTGGAAACCTGGGGAGACTCGCATCTGCTTGTTTGTACACGAAGAGGAGCGGGATGGCTGTACCGTGCTGGTCTGCCAGCCACGACCAAGTAAGAAAAAGAAGGGGTAGATAGACCCGGAAAGTGAGACAAAATGGAGAAGGCGTTATTAGTAGTAGCAGGAGGAAGAGGCGTTCCAGATGTATTACCTTTGCTATATTTACAGCCGAAGCTAGTTCTTACTATCACATCTACTGACGGCTGGGATGGCGAAAAGCCATTTTTAGACATTGCAAGTGCACTACCATTCTGCAAAGTAGAAAAACCAGTCTACGTGGACGCATATGACCTTGATACTTGCATAAAAGCATGCAGGAAATTATGCGATCGCTATTCAGGTACTGAGTGGGAATGGACATTCACTATCACATCAGCCCCTAAGGTTTTAGCAATAGCAGCTTACGAAATTGCGAAAGAAAAGAACATCCCATGCTTGCACTTTGATGCACAACGAGATAAGATTGCACACCTTGCGAGGTGGGTAGATATAGACAAGAAGAAGTTTTTTCATCTCTCTTTCGAGGACTACGTAAAAATACAGGGGCGCACATGCGAGAAGAAGCCAGGACCTACGAGCGATTACCGAGAAAGAGCCCAAGAATGGACAGATATTGCTCAGGAGATGGCTTTATCCCAAGATACAGCGCTTCTCATGCCTATACTGTACACAAGCAAGAAGAACAGTGATAAGGCAGATGCTGTCAACCTTCCCATCTCACTTGGAGATTTGGAAAAGTCTCCATTAGTGCAGTTTCTAGTAGATAGAGGAATGTTATATCGCAGCAGCATAGGTACTTACCATTTTGCGTCTACGAATTCCGCCCAATTTATAGGCACGGGAGACTGGCTTGAGATCTACGTGTTACATCAGACCGAGATAGCAAAGTTCGCCGATGACTGCCGCTGGGCATATTCTATCATCAAAGATATGCCTAACCCGCTATCTGATAATCCCAAACAGACAAAACTTTACTTAGAAATCGATATTGCAGTTATGTATCATGCGCAGTTAGTGATCGCTGAGTGCAAAGCAGTTGACAAACCTTTCAGGGGTGACAATAAATTTCTACGTGATATAGACGCTGTGGCAGATCTGCTTGGCAGAACATACGTAGGTAAAGTTTTCGTTACCAACCAACTTGGTGAGGGGCAAAGCTATGAAACATTTAGGCACCAAGCCGAAGATCGCAATATTATAGTTGTCACCAAAGAAGAACTACATAACGTTGGTAACATCCTGAAGACAGCAGCGACGAAACCTAAGTACCAGAGGAAATAACTATGCTCATCCTAAACTTCGCCCACCCCCTCACCGACACCCAGCGAGCCCAAATCGAAGCGCTCGCCAAAACCACCGTCGAAGAAATACGCACCATCCCCACCCAAATTGACCAGTCCGAACCACTTGAACCACAAATCACCGCTCTCGTTGACGCCATCGGCCTCTCCTCCCATGATTGGCAAACACGCCCAATCCTCATCAACCCACCAGGCTACGCACCCGCCGCGTTTGTACTACTCGCCGAACTACACGGACGCATCGGCCACTTCCCAACATTGATACGACTCCGCCCCATTGCCGGTAGTACACCAACAGCCTACGAAGTGGCGGAACTGATCAACCTGCAGGCCATTCGTGAAAACGCTCGCCTTCGAAGATACTAACCACAGTAGAACAGAAAGGAATTTCAAAATGCCAAAATTTGCACTCATCTCCCTTGTCAGTGACCAACCTATGCCGAACGTAATGGCGGTCCTCCAACGTGAGCAACCTGAACAAACAGAACAAGGTGAGCAACCTGATCGACGTTTCACCCACCTCGAATTCATCGTATCAGCGGATAAGAACGACCCATCTAAATATGACAAGAGATTTGATCAACTTGGCAAACGCCTCGAAGCCTTTTTTGAAAAGCGGGGATATATCGTGTCTCGTCGACCACCTGTTGATCCCTACAACCTTAAGAACGCACTAAAAGGCTGTCAGGATGCCGTAGATGCACTCAAGAAGAAGGGCTATGAAGTTGTTTTTAACATCACTGGGGGTACCAAAATCATGTCGCTGGCAGCATATCTCTGTGCCCAACAGAAAAAGCTAGAGGCCATCTACGTCGAAAGTCGTGATCGTTTTTTGATCAGCATACCTCCATCTGAGAACCTTGTAAATGCAATAGAAACAGATTCACTCGAAACTGAGCGAAAATCTCTTCAGGAAGAACTGTTTCGTGAGATTGATGTCCCCTCATATATAGCTCTCTATGGAAGAGAAATTGACACATCCATTCAATTCAAGGACTTGGGGCAAGAGCAAATTAATAAGGCACGGATTATCGCTCAACACTACCCAGTATCGAGAAGGTGCCTCAAACATTTAGAAGATCAAATAAAGGAGATATATAAAAGAACAGGAACAGTTATCTGGCCCGTTCAAGTAGTATTGAAGGACCTAACGCAGCTTGAACGGGATGCATTGAAAGGCCTTGATGCAAGCGATATCTTATCCTGGGACCCTGTTCAGCGTATCCTATCTTGCGATGAAGAACAAAGGCGCTTTCTCAAAGGTATATGGCTTGAGGTGTTCGCACTCGACAGTTTGGCAGCAAGTGGACTGTTTCATGACGTGCGAGGTAATGTTAAGATAAAAGACGTCGGTGAGTGGGATGTAATGCTCACTGTAAATGCTCAACTCGCCATTATCGAATGCAAATCAGAGGCTAAGCTTAGTGACCAGTTTGGAAAAATTCGTGCTCTCCAGCGTGATCGGGGTGGACTGTATGGACGATCCTTTTTTATACGCTCAGGTGAGAGACTGGATGCTGTCCACAAGTTGGCCGAATTCTACGGAATAGATCGGGTAATCGACGCAGAAGATCTCCCTAGATTGTCCGAGATAATAGCTCAGCATATGGGTGTTCTACCACCAGACAAAACTGTTATCGAGAAAGGATGATCAAGGAATTTAGGCCAACCCCCACCCTTTCTCCCCCCTCAAGGGTAGGTTTTTTTGGAGGTTTGGGAGCCCCTCAGCCACAGAGGCGGCTCCCGGCCTTGGTAGGGGCGTACCCTTGCGGTCGCCCTGGGGGGGAGTGGGGCCCGCTCCCCATGCCCTTTCCTGAAAAAAGCTCGATGTCTCTACGAGACAGAGAAGGCAATGAAAATCGCCTATTTCGTGCAGGAGCGGGAGTAGTAGGCGATTTTCAGAGGAACCTACCCGTGTAAGCCCTTTCTCCCTCTCCTCGGCACACTCTGGCAGGGTTGAGGTGCCGAGTGAAGCGAAGGCAAGGATATGCGGGGAGGCTGGGCCTGCCGAGATGTAGTGGCACCCCTTGTGGGCTCTCTCCCCGACACATTTGAGAGGGCAAGAGAGGCAGGCTGGGAAGGAGAGAAAAGCGGAAAAACGAGCACCAGGCCGTGCGAAGGCCCACATCGAGGCGTCTGAGGACGAAAGGGGGAAGAGGAAAGGCGGTGGGTTGCTTGCAGACAGACGAGTCTCCGTTCACAATGAAAGCAGGAGTTCGCACAAGCTTTCACCGTGGAAAGGAGACCAGAGATGTCTGCATCCGTTTACACAGTATGCCAACAGTTCGCCCGGCTTGTCAAGCAAGTGGTGCCTGAGCTGCATGGGCATCGCTGCAAGACGCTGGGGTGGTTGGTGATCGGGATCATGCTGGCCAAGAGCGTGGCCAGTGCACAAGTGGCCGAGGTGCTCCGGCGCATCCGAGGCACGCAAGCCAGTAGCCAGGAGCGCACCATCAGCCGCGATCTCACCAACGAGGGGATCGAGCCACAAGGGCTGTGGCAGTCGTTCTTGCCAGTGCTGCTAAATGCTTCCTGCAAGAAGTTGCGGAATAGCCATCGCCAAGAGTGGTCTGCTCCGCAGTGGGAGATACATTCCTCAGTACACCACGGCAGAAAAAAGAAGCGGAAGGAAGAGCCATTCACCCCTTGTTCCTCCTCTCAGTGAAAACCGGTCAGCGATCAGGAGGCGAGTCTGCCAGGGCGGCATTCAGCAGTGACGATCCAGATGGATGCCCTGCTGCCAAAGTAGGCCATTGTGAGAGACAGCCCGCGCTGTGGGCTGTCTCTCAAGAGGAAGACCGGACGGTTGGGAGCCGCATTCACCTGAGGTCTCTCTTTCTTCAATGGTTCTAATACGACACCGTTGCCAGGAAGATATCTGTATTGCCAAACGTGACCGGACACTGAGTAATCACATCTGGCTTGGGGCCGGTGCCTGCTCGGTAGGCATCTACGGCAGCGCATGGAGTGGCGTTGCGAGAGTCGGTCCAGACCGCGTACACATGAGAAGCATCACTGGCGGCAGAGATGTAGTCCCCAATGAACTGCATGTCTAAACGGTGAGTAGAAGAGCCATCAGGATCAGAGGTCACTTTACTGATCTTGACCGGGCTACTAAAGGTCACCCCTCCGTCGGTTGACTGGGTCCAGTAGGTGTCATAGTGGACGACACCGGCACCAGGAGGGGTCCCCACAGGTACATCGTCTAGCGCTGTAGAGACCACGTTTATCTTCCCATTGGAATCCACTGAGACAGCTTGAAGGGCAGAACTACGACCAGTCACATCGTTAGCAGCGATGGGAGATGACCATGTTTGGCCTCCGTCAGTGGATTTGGTGAAGAGAACGACCGCATGGCCGTTGGTGTGGTTGCTCCAGGCGACATAGATGCTGCCATTTGGGGCAATCGACATGGAGGGAAAGATGCCATTTGCCACGAAACGAGTCCCTGGGAGAATGCCATCGGGGACATCATCGGTGACTATCGCCACAATGATGTTTGACTTTGGGAAAGTTTTGCCGCCATCGTAGGAGATGGCCATCTTCTGGACTAACTGACCATGGGAAGTGTTGTCGGTCCACACGACATAGACCGTTCCGTCTGGGCCAACCTGGATGTTTGCTCCGGTACGACCACGGGCCGGTTCGGCATTGCTAATCCCTTGCGGATTGTCCCAAGTCACCCCTCCATCGGTGGAGCGCGAAAACATAATCTGAGCAGCCCCATTATTCCCGCCGGCAAACTTTGTCCAGGAAACATAGACATTGTCCCGGAAGGGACTGGTTACGTGCGCATCAGCTGCGATGGCGTCTTTATCATCGTAGATGGAGGGGGAGGTCCCACTGACCTTGGCGGCGGTCGGCCAG